>Ga0310697_10002084_pt1 | contig 21885 bp, 33 predicted proteins | sample 172DNAGHGlowgp2_FD_203883 | JGI IMG/M metagenome (GOLD analysis project Ga0310697, IMG submission 203883) | Sheep rumen microbial communities from Palmerston North, Manawatu-Wanganui, New Zealand - 1728 DNA GHGlow gp2 (v2) (version 2) | ecosystem: Host-associated > Mammals > Digestive system >... | reverse complement strand
TCTGAACATCGCCTTGAAGCATCTTCAATTCGTCTCGTGGAGCAGTCATCACATAGAGAAGCCAAGTCAATTCAGTTCTGTCTGGAAGCTTTCCTTGAAGCAATGGACAATCTATCTTTTCCAAAAGCGCCATTCTCGCCAATGTCAGCCTCTTCACGAAGCCAGTCTCGCCCTCTGCCAAAAGCGCGTCAATCGCTGTGTCTGGGTTCTTCATCGCTCATTTTCCTCCTTCTTCAAGGGTTGCTGCTGTTCGCAGGGTAGTTCTGCCATCTCTCAAGGTTTATCGTGTATTTCTTCTTGTCGTTGTAGCTGCCGTTGTATGTGATGCTCTGGACTTTCCAGTTCACCTTGTCGCCACTCGCGTCCTTGCTCGTCGCTGGCGTGGGATACCACTTGAACTCAGTGCTTCCCACGGTCGGAAGCGTCCCGTTTCCGATAACTTGAAGGGTGCAGGTGTAATGCCTGTCGTAGTCAAGGTCATAGACAACGCGTCCCTTCTGGTCTTGCGTCTGGTCGGTGCTTCTATCCTCGGCAAAGTCCTCGCTCTGAATAATGAAGCCCGAAAGCACTCCATCAATGCCCCAAGAGGCATCAGAGACCCTCGATGCAGCAGCTTCTGGTACAAGTGCGCCTGTTGAAATGTCTGCCATAATATTAGTCCTCCAATAAAGGTTTATGTCTGCTTATCTCGCAGACCTCAATCCCTATTTATGGTTCTGGTTCCTCAATCTCTGGCTCGTCGTTTGGTGTGTCAGGTATGCTGACTTCTTCCCAGTCGTCTTTGCTATCGCCAATCTTCAGCCACACCGAAGGTGTTTCTATGCCATCAATCTTGTTTCTCAGAATCTTGCCATCGTCTGCTTTCAGAATATATGTTGTTTCAATCGTCATCTTATTGTATCCTCCATCAAAGGTCAAAATAGACAGTTGCCGCGCCTGCGCCTCGTCCCCACAAAGTGCTCCATCCGTTGCTCGCCTTTATCGAATCTTCATAGTCGGCCTTGAAGTGGATGGCGGTCAGCTCGTAGCAATTGTTGAACATCGCCGTGCCTGTTATAGCCGATATGCTGTGAAGATATACTTCTGTCAGGCCTCTGCTGTTGTAGAACATCGCGTTGGCGGCGGTCGTGCCCACGCTCACACTTCTCGCAGGTGCTTCTGCTCCTATGTGGAGGGCGTATTTTCTTCTGTACGCATATGTTCCCTGATTGTTCATATTGGCGAAAGTCGAGCTGGCCCCGTTGAAACGCCAAGTCTGAAGCTTCGGAAAGTAGCAGTGGCAAGTCGGGGCGGCAGCTGCCTGTCCGCTTGGAAGGGCGGTGTTGCTGTTCAAAAAGCCAAAGAAGTGGTTTGTTCCACTCGTCAAAATAGTCGTCAATTCAGGGAACGACACAGAACTCAAGGCAAAGCAGTTTTGGCAGGCGTCATAGAAGACGCCCGTACCATAATAGTTTCCATTCGTGGTCGTGCCAATCGTCTTGAGCTTCGGGAACTCAAGGTGGGTCAGTTTCGGGCATCTCTCGAAGGCGTACTGGAAGGTGTAGTTGTTGTAGATGCCCGTCAGCTCAGGGAACTCAACTGAAGTCAAGTCTGAGCAAAAGTAGCATATCCTATCAAATGTACAGTTTCCATTTGTCTGCGTGGCATAGGTTATTGTAGACAGCTTTGGAAAGGCGACTTCTTGGAACTCGCTTTCGCTTGCCGCATATGAAAAGGCATAGCCTCCTCCTATCGTCGTCAATTCGCTGAACTCAAGTCGCTTGTTGTGGTGCGGCCTGTACTATCTCCAAGTGCGACTGAAGGCATAGTTGGCTTGGGTGCTCTTGAGGTTGGAGAAGTACCGCTCTGGTGTGTCGTTCGTCATCAGCTCGTTGTACTTCGGCTGCGTTGTTTCAAAGGTGTTGGTAAAGACATATGTTGCCGCAGTCGTAATGGAAGTCAAGTCTGGGAAGTCGCAGGGAAGTCGCGTCGCTCTGAACGCAGATGCCCACATATATGATGCTCCCATACTCGTCAGGTTCTCTGGCATCCTCACTGACAGAACGTTCAGATTTCCACAGCACATTCCATAGCATCCATATTCCCTCGTGAGGGACTATATGTTGTGGATGTCTATGGAGCTGACGTTCGGGCAGATGTTCGCCCATGGCTCGATTTTCTCTTCTATGGTGTCTCCTCCTCCATAAGTGGATAAGTCGTCATAACCCCAGAATCCAGTACGTCCGACGAGACAGTTCAGCGAGTTCGCGTATATTGAGACTGCGGTCAGATACGAAAGGTCAAGGTTATATGGCCCTGTTCTCAACGTGCCTGTGAACTTGCCGTTGCTCTGAAGTTCAGGCTGTACCGCATATAATGAGGATATACCATTCACTTCCTCTGGGTCGCCACCTGTCCTTATGCTGTCTATGGACGCGCTCAGGTTCCAGGAAGTCCTCTCAAAAGGGACATCTCCACCCTTTTGGTCTATGACATCATATGCCTAACTTATGCGCCCTCTCAGCGCGCTAATCTCTTCTGCAATAGTCATAAAAGTTCCTCATCAAGTTGCGTGTATCAGTGCTGAAATGTCTCCAAGCACTGCGTCTATGTCCTCCACGAAGGCTATCGTCCTCTGCCCAGTTGCTTCGCTAATTCGACTAAAGTCAAGGAATACCATCTTGTCAGCATCTGGCGCATATGTCGTAGTGAAAGCAAGTGCCTGTGGGTTGTAAGGGCCGTAAATCATCGGGCCTCCCAGTCCACCATAGTCCCATCTTATGCTCCCTGTCATCTATCCCCCAGACAGCGGCAAGTAGTTGGACAGGGCTTCATTCACCTGCGCACTCGTAGCATAGCCCTGCTGTATCAGCCAGTTATATGCCACATAATCTTCACTAACCTCACCAAGAATAGCATCATGCTGGTTCTGAATAATAGTTCCCAGCCCAGTATCCCTCGTCTTTATCCAGTTCCAAGCACTCAGTGAAGTAGGTTCAACGCCAGCTTCTGGGTACTTCACCACGTCACTTCCAGTCTCAATGCTCCCTGCGCTCAGACTCGCAATCGTAGTTCTGTTCAGGTCTATCGTCTTCAGCAAGGGGGTGCCATTTGGGGTCTGTAGCGAAAAGCCATAATCATAAGGCACTGTAATAGTCAGCGCAGAAGTGTTGTAGTAAGGCACAACTTCGTCGAGGTAGGGAATAGCGTTATATTTCTGTGTCATTCCAGCGCTGAGTCGTGCGCACTCCATCACTCCCGTCTGTCCGTCATAGGTTGCTATGCTCAACTGGTTGTCAGTCAAGGTTATGGGCTTTAACGAATATGAAGTAGTTCCAATGACATAAAATCTGTCTGGCGTCTGCGTTGACGGCATAACATATCCAGCACTGAGTTCTTCAGCAGTATGAATAAAGTAGTCGGTGCCATTGTAATTTCCGTTCCAGCCCCATCCGCGCGAAATACGCTGTATTCTATGCCCCACTCTAACAGTGCGTTCCGGCCACCAATTGTACTTCATTGTAATGGGGGGCGAAAACTGGGTTCCTTGAAAACTCGACAGACTCCAGTCATATGGAACATTGAAGACGGAGTGCAGGCGGTCATTGTATAGCAAATACAAGTATCCATCGTTTGCCCCCAAAGGCATCATTCTCAGCCCCAAGTTAATCGACGGCATCATCCAATGTGACTGCCACGCCTTGAGCGCATAACCAGACAAACTATTTCCAAGTCTAAGTTCGGCTGGTTCGACCTGTGCGCTTGTAATATATCCAACATCGTTGCTCAACTCGCTCACTTTCGTTGGCACAGAAGGTATCTTGCTCTCCACATAGTCCGACAATGCTTGGTTCTGGTAATACAGCTCACCATAAATGTCAAGCCTCTTGTTCGCATATGTCCCATACTCGTCTATGCGCAACATCGGGTTGTTGTTTGCGTCAAGGAACTCCCAGCCACTGTTGTTGCCACCAGTAATCTGAAGGGTCTGGGTCGTGGTGGTTGAAAGGGGCAAGTAGCCATCCATCGCAGGCATATGCGTGGAAAGGTAATCGTCTATGTAGTCAGACAGTTCTGAAGTTCGCACAAAAGGCACTTCCACCCAGTTTCCACTCAAGTCGCCTGAAATCACGGCATCGAGCTTCTCATAGACTGTACATCCAAAAGTAGCCGTACATACAAGCAATCCTCCTTGCTCTGCCTCTTGTATCTTCTTTGTCGTAAACTGCCCAAAGTAGCCTCCCTGTGGGCCAGCAAGTCTATCACTCGCTTGTTTTGCCACATCCAAGGCAGTCCCGTGTTCAAGACCAGCCTTCTTTAGCCTCGCTCTGTTTATTATTGGGTTCTCAACTATCTGAATAGTCAGTTCATCGCAAGTAAAGGTCTGCTGGATGCCGTTATGCCCTTGGTAAGTCGCCTTTGGGGTCATCACCACGCAGGCCATTCCTTGCTTGTTCAAGGCATCTCGTATCTGGTACTCAATGTCCAAGCTGTTTTCAGCAAGGAAAGTACATCCCATCTGTTGAAGTATCTCGTCGCTGTTCAAGATGCCCACGACATAATCTTGAAGGTTTTGGAAAAGGTTTGTAAAGGCAGAAAGCTCCATATCGTCTATCACCTCGTATTATCACAATCTCTATTTATGAAAACGCGCTCCCTATGCCACCGCCAAGGAAGATGGAAGTCGGATTCACGACCCCAAGTTGTGCCACGTTCATACGGCACTCCCTCTCTGCTTGAAGAGCAAGTATTATCGCGCTAATATTGTCGGCGTGGCTGTTGTTGTTCCTCCTCGCCACATAGACCACCTTGCCATCATCGCTAATCGTCTGCTGGACAAGCAAAAGGTCTTCAATGACCTCATCTCTCCATTGCTCGTCGAAAATCACTTTTCTGTCAAAGACGCACTTGCGAAAGTACTCGTAGGCGGCGTTCTTGTTGGTGTGGTTGAAGACGAAGGGGCGAATAAGGGTGGAGGTTTCCCTGTTCAACTGCTCCATAATCGGCCCACCCAGACCTGTAGCATCGCCATAGAAAAGGCGTGGTCTCCATTTATTGAACATCTGCTTCGCCACTTCTATCTGCTTCGCGTACTCCAAGTTGTGCAGGTTCATCAGCTCCACCATATGAAGGACGCCTTGCTTGTCTCGTCCAAAGACGACAATGCTCGTTCCATCAGAACTTCTCGCCCAGTCAGCCCCCATAAAGTACTCCTCATACTTCACCTCTGACGAAGGCGTGGCGAATACCAAGTCGTCTATCCTCACAAGCTAATTCGCCGCCTCGCAGAACTGGCACTCAAACTCCTATGCGAACTAATAGGGGTCGGGTATTAGCTTCTTCAACTCCTCCAAATCCACCTTCAAGCCTGCCTCAATCGCCTCGTGAATGGTCGTCTGAAAGTACCTCCAATTCTTCTCGTGCTTCGCTCTCTGGCAAAGGTCGTAGAAAAGGCTGTTCCTCCCCAAAGGCGTGGAGCATATCACAATCTGCTTCTCTCCACCCGCAATCTCGTTCAAGATGGTTGGCACAATCGCCTGCCAGCAGTCGTCTGGGTTTTGCCAAAATGCCATCTCATCGCATACCAAAAGGTCTGCACTCCACCCACGACAAGACGATGGGGTTCCCGGCAGGCAAAGTATCCTGCTCCCATTGCTGAAGGTCAAGCACGAAGCACTTGCTGAATAGTCAATCTATCCCCTTGAAAGCACCTTCACTGCCTCCGCGAACTTCACGCAGGTCTTTATGGCTTCAGAAGACGCCCTCAATCCAGTTGAAAGGTAAAGCACCAAGGCGTTCTTCTTTTGGCAGCACTTGAAGGTGGAAAGGAAAGCCGCTGTCCAACTTTTGCCTATCTGACGGCTAAAGTTCAAGACCTTGACCTTCGCGTGGTCAAGTATCACCTCTCGCTAATAGCCCAATGCCAAGTCAAGCAGACAGTCCATATCAGCCCTCTATGCCGAAGATGCTCTTGATGCTCACTTCGCCATCCTTCACCACAATCTCCTGTCCAGACTTTGGCTTGGAATACTTCAAGATGGTGTCAGCAGCCTTCAATCTCGCGCTCTCTGACTTGCTGTCCAATGCGTCAAAAAGGGTCGCCTCTGCCGCATCTATGTACGCCTCCTTCGCCCTCTTCAATTCCTCCATCAAGTCCCACTTGTGTATCGCTCTGTAGAACTGCGGAAAGTTTATGTCAAGTTCAAGGCAGACCAAGGTTATGATGCCGTGGTGCTTCCAAATCAAGTCCTTGAAGACCTCCTTGGTAATCGTCTGGCCATCGTATGTCATCTTCCAGACAGGCGTGGTGTTCCTCTTCTATCCCTTCAAGTTCGGCAGTTTCATATGTATGTACCTCCTTTGTTGTCGGCTATGCGTTCAATCTGACCAAAAAGTCTCTCAATTATCTCCTTCTATGTGTTGTTCAAGTTTGGGCTGTTCTGCAATGTCCTTCTCGCAGTCTCCACCAGTTGTTTCTCGTAGCTGTTCATAAATGACCTCGCAATCGTCAATCTCGTTTATGTCGTATTTATTGAAAAAGTCCTCCCACCCCTCCTCGCGTGGCTTGCCTGTGTCAGCCCTTCTGTAGCTCCTTCGTATCTGGCACTCCCTTCGGCTCTTCGTAATGTAATGCGCAAGTTCAATCTCCTTGGGTCTGTCCAAATCCACCTCGTTGAATGCGCCTCGCGTCTCTGTCCAGTCAGGCGTAATGGAGGGGTAAAATCCAAGACCCTTCTTCGCGTCAAAGACCACCAAGGTATGTGGCTCTGCGAATACAGGCAATCTTGTTATCTGCCTCATCTTCCTCAAAAGGGCTATGTTCAAGACCTGCTTCAGATGCTTGTTCAGTCTCTTCTCGCACTTCTTGAAGCGGTCAAGCACCGAAAAGTCCCCATTCACCACTCCCTCAAGTCCAGAGCTTCCATAAATCCTCCAGTTCAATGCCACCGCGTTCGCTATGTCTGAAAAGGTGTTCAATACCTGCTTCACAGTCCTTTTGCCCCTTGGACGCACGAACTCATCAACATCTATGAACGCCAGCCAATCTATGTGCCTATCTGAAGTCGGTATGCCCCCAAACTCCACAACGCCATCTGACAAAGCAAGACGCAGAATGGTGTTGTATGCCTCTATCTGCTTGTTCGGCCCATCAAGGCGGTAGATGTGTATCCACCCATTCGAGCACCCTCTCCAGAACATCCGCTGAAACTCCACCATATCAGCATCAGACCAGTCGTTCAAGACAAGGTAAAAGTCGTCAAAGCCAATCTCCCTGTGCCAATCCACCCACTCTTGAAGGTATGGCATCTCAAGGGGGCTGACAATGGCGGCTATCCCAATTCTCAATTCTTCATAGTTTTGCGTCATTCTTCATTCCTCTCTCTTCTTGGTCAGTAAAGGGCTTGAAGTTCTCATATACCTTCACAGGCACTGTTGCCACCTTCACGCCCCCAAGATGCTGACAAAAGCACCACCAGCTAAACATACGCTCCCCTATGAAGGAAAGCCATCTTCTCTGGTATGCCGTGTCATACTCCTTCTTCCAATGCTCCGTCTTCAAGGACTCCCTCACCTTCTCGTCAATCTCAAAAGCCAATGGAAAAGCCCATTCGCAGTACTCCTTGAATAGACTTCCCTTCATCTTCCAGACGTTCATCGGCGCGAACATCTGTCTGCTCTTCCTCCAATCATCCCACAAGATGCTCCCCTTCCACCCAATGTCTCTTGTCAGCACATCTTCCATCGCGTTCCACGAAGGCAAGGGGTGGCATATCTTCGTCCCCTTCTCAATGTCCAGAACAGATGGTCTTCCAGAAACGTTGAAGCCCATCAAAAGGGGCGTTGCCACATAAATGTCAGCCTTTCCGTCAATCTCCTCTGGTATGTCAAGGAACTTCCTATAATGGCTATGCTGAACATAATCATCGTCCTTTATCTCGCCGTTCTTCCACGCCCAGTAGATGGTCGTCATTTCGCACCAATTCGGGTTCTTCTCGGCTATGTTGTCTGGCTTGCTTGTTTCAAAGACAATGTTCTCCTTCACCCAAGGGTCTTCTGAAGACTACTTCAAGTTCCCCCAGTTCATAAAATGGGGCGTCTGATTCGGGTCTGCCTTCAATCGCTCGTAAAGGGCTTTTGCCTCCTCTGTAGGGGCATAATGCAATGTAATGTAATGCTCAGTCATCGTCTGTACTATCCTCATTTGCGTCAACATAATCGTCTTTGACATACTCCTTCTGGCGTATGAACTCCTTCACGCACTCCTAAACATCTGTTCCAATCGCCTCGTTCTCGGCAACCGCTATGTCCATAAGGTACTTCAACAGCACAATCTCGTTGTTGTGCTTCCCAAAGTGCGACTTCAAGGCGTCCAAAAAGTTCAAGTAGCAGCCTGTCGTAATGTAGCTAAATGGGTTGCCATCTGCCTTTATGTACTTCCACCCTGTGCGCACCCATCTCTCAATGTTATGAAGACGCATATCGTCCTTCACATCTTCGTGGTATCGCACAAATCGCGGAAAAAGCAGGACGTGCTCCTAAATCGTCAAAAGGTGCTTCGCAAATCGCTCGGTCATCTCACCCTTCTCGCGCATCTCACGAACGCAGTCCTTCAATTCCTCTGGGTCAATGTAGTAGTTTGGCTTCTTCTTCATCAATGCTGACCTCCTGTTTTCAGTTTGGGTGGTTCAATCTCGTCTTTGCCCAATGGCGGGTCTGGCGCAAAAAAGGCGTCTCCCACAATCTATGTGTTGTTGTCAAGCCAGTAGCCCCTGAGCTTCGTCCCATAATAGTCTGCCTCCTTGTCGAAAAAGCGGACATAATTCTCCTTCACCACCTTCTCAAAGTGGTCTGCTCCCCAGCTCCTCACCATCAGTATCTTATCAACAAGCCCCTTCGCGTCGTCAAACTGGTACTTGTCCTCTATGAAGGGGTCATAGGCATCTGACTTCGAGGTTAATGGCACAATACCCAAGGCGGCGCACTCCAGCAGCTTTATGTTGCTCTTGCAGTCGTTGAAAATGTTCTTGCGAATGGGCACAGCGCATATGTCCAAGTCCCACTATGCCGCTGCCTTTGGGTATGCCGTAATCGGTGCCATAGCCACGACATCGACCTCGGCTCCTGTGCTTGTCAATCTCTTCACCAATGGACTGTCCTTGTTGGACAAAGGCAAAATCCAGACCACCTTCACCTTGGACTCCTCAAGCATCTTCGCGGCATCGACCACAATCTGAAAGTCGTCCTCCTCCTTCATCCTCTCGTCCATAATCTCAAAATGGCTCAAGGACGAAAGCACCCCAATCCGCACCTTGCCCCTCCTTTGCCTAAATCTGTCTGCCTTCACCCTCGCGTTGAACATACGACCAGCCCAGTCAAAAGATGGCATATTTGGCATCACTCTGAACTTGCGCTCGTCAATCTCAAAATGCTTCGCCAAGGCGTTCTTCAAGGTAGGCTATGTTATCACGATTCTGTCAGACAGTGCAAGCAAGTCCTTCACGTTCTGGACAATGAAGCGGTCTTGGTAAAATCGTCCCCCAGTTATGTTGCGTGGTATCTGCCAGCCAGCCACAAGGTCGTCAAGGCTCACAATCACGCGCTTGCCAAGCATCTTGAAGGTCTATGCCAGACCAAGGGCCGCGTCAGACCATTCTTGATGCAGCACAAGCACATCAAAGTTGTTGTACCAATATCTATCCCTCGTCGGAACGTTCTCTGTCTCAAGCCAAGTCAAGTCAATCGCCCCCATATCCATCATCTGGAAAAGGGGGTTCCTCACTCGCCAAAAGGCTGTTCCCGTGTTATGCGTAGTCAATAGCACTCTCGGTTTCATACTTCTCTCCTCAATGTAATGTCATAATAGGTGGTCTTCCAATAATAGACATCTTCCCTTCTGCGAAAACTCACACCCTCAAACTGCCAGCCATTGACATCAAGGTCAAAAAGACGGGGCAGCAGTTCGTCTGTGCTCGCATAGTACTCTTCGTTCTCTTCAACGCCACAGGAGCATCTATCTGCCTCGTCTTTCCTCACCCAGAAATCACGCAGTTTCAAGGTGTAGTAGTAGGGCAAAAAGGGCGAAGCAGCCGAATCAATCCTTGCTGCTCTGTCAATGTAGTCGCAAAGGTCGGCAATCGTCGCTATCTGGTCAATGCTTATCACTTCGAGTCCTCCATTCTGGTCAAAATCGGTTCAATCAGGTCAGCGTCAATGTTCGTGGTGTAGTTCTTGCTTGGGGCAAGTATCAAGTCAATCGCAAGCCATTTCTTCCCATAGCCACCACTCATCTCATAGACTTTCCAGTCCCAGACATAATGCGTCAAGGACAAGTCCATCAGCTTCCCAGCGACTTCGTCTGGGTCTTCATAGACGCCCTCGCATAATATGCGCTCAAAGTCTGAACGTGGGTCGGGTGGCACTGAAGAAACGCCAATATACACCTTCACCTTCTTTGTGCTGAAGGCAGACATCTGCTTCTCAATACAAGCCCCAAGCCTCTTCACCATCACTTCGCCTCTGCTTTAGCAGTTTCCTTCTCTCTCTCCAAAAGGTCTCTCTCCTTTCTATCCAAAGCAGCAGCTCGTGTCATCTGCTCGGCAGACATCTGCTGTAGTTCGAATCGTCTGGCTTCAAGCTCTCTCCTCTCCATACTGTCGCGCATCTTTCTCTGCCTTTTGCCTTCCTTCCATTCGTTATAGATGCCAACGCAGGCAGCGCATATCGCCGCAAGGACAATTCCCCCAAGTATCAATGTGACAAGTCCTATAAGCACTGTGCCAATCCATTCTTGTATAAGAACGGGCGTGCTGATGCTCTGGGCAGGCCCTTGTAGAAGTTCTAATGTAGTAGCAATCATCATTTTATCCTCCATTCAATAAAGGTGTTGTTCTCAAGTTTCCACCATTCGTGTTCAATGCGCTGTTCCATTCTCCTCTCGCTCCAGATTCGGTTTGGCGTGGCATCTTGAAAAGCGCAGCACCATTCTGGCGTGGCAAAGCACAATGTCCATATCAAACTAAACATATCAATTTTCCTCCGTTGTCTTGTATTTGCTCCAAGGGTGGTATGTCCTTCCTTCTGACATCACCCTTTCACCATATTTCCTTCTCTGATGCGCACGGCGTTGCTTCCTCTTCTCTTCGCGCACCTTGTCAGCCTCAATCTGCTCCTCAATCACCATCGCCTTGTACTCCAAGGAAGCCTCCTCCTCATTTACCCATTCAAGACGCCAGCCACAGGCAAAAGCCACCTTGCCGTCCAATGCCATATAGACAAGCGGGTGCGAACATCCTATGAAAAAGGCAGCGTGTCTTCCATTCTTGAAGTACCTCTCCTCTCCCCTTGGACTATAACCCCTAACCACCTGTCCAGAATGGTTCGTGTTCTTGCGGTTCATAGACTTCATCTTTCTTGCGTGTGGTCTGCTGTTGTTGAAAGTCCTGCTCACGAAGCGAAGGTTCTTGGCTTTGTTGTTGCGCTTGTTGTTGTCAATATGGTCGCACTGAAGATGCTCCATTCCCTCAACAGGGTGGAATGCCATACAGACAATGCGATGGACATATGCCTCGCCTGCGTCAGGTATGTGAACGTTGAAGTAGCCCGTCTTCTTGTTCAAGTAGGGGTGAAGCTCGTCTCCGTCCTTGGTGAATATCCTGCCATCTGAACGCACAATCACTGTAGTCGTCCCCTTTCTTCCTGTGAACTCAATCTCGCGTATCTCTATGGAAGTTGCCATCTCAAAGCACCTCCACTGAGACATCTCCTTCCCAGTTGCTAATTGTTGTGTCAATGTAGTCGGCCATCTCAGCCTGCCATATCTCAGTCCCTGCACTCAAAACAGGGTCGCTTCTAAATGCCACATCAGCGGCATCATATGGCTCGTCGTTTATTGTTATGTATTTGCTCATTTGTTTTACCTCGTGTAATTCCCCTTTTGGGGCTTTACATATCTAATTTACTATTTATGTCATCAGAACTCTGTCATTTTACACAAAAAAGTTGAAAAAGTTATCAACAAGTTATCAACAGTTCGGCTTGTTTCAGCCATTTACTATGGACGAACAAATGCTCTATGTGGGTCGTGTTCTTCGCATATCCCCATCCGTCTTGAACTCCTCCTCTCTTCTTGTTCCAGATGCTCACGAAATCGTCTGGGGCTTTGTACTCGCTGACATATACGGGGTAATCTCTTGTTCGCACCCATTCCCAAAAGGCGTCTGTGTCAAACTTCACTCCATATGAGTTCGTTGTGTTCGCATAGGGTGGGTCGCAATAGACGACATCTCCTTCTTGATGCTCATAGTCAGCATAGTTCATCTGGCTGAACTCCACCTTGGACAAGTCAAGTCCAGACATACGTTGAAGTCTCAAAAGCCTATGCGTGGGGTCAAATGCGTCTTTTGGCAAATGTCGCAAATCAGTAATGCCTTGTTTCACCACCACATCATCATACCAGTTCTGTCCCAAATACTATTTGCCTCCATTCCATCCCCATATTGCCACCATATGCGGCTCTTTGTCTCTCTTCTCGTAGAACTCCTGCTTGCTCACAATGTGGTAATAGTCCTCCTTCAAGTACTCTCCCTCGGCTGCTTTTCTGAATATCGTCTGCCCTCTCAATGGGCAAAGGTCGTTGCTCAAGATGCTCTCCCATTTATCAGAGAAAAGGGCGCAATGCGTGATGGCGCACCCTCCTGCGAATAAATCCACCAATCGCTTGCCTGCTGGAAGGAGGGCAATAATGTCCTCGGCTATCTTGTTCTTGCTCCCCCTATAGGGCACACCGTAGGTCTGTTTCTTTGCCATAATCTTCTTGCCTCCTCATCAAAAGTATTCTTCCTTGAAGGTTCCGTTGCGCTCTTTTCTGCATATTTCAGATACAACTTCTTGAATGGCAATCTGATTGTGAATGTTGTTCTTGCCAAGATTGGAAATCTCGTCCTTCACATCGGCAATAGGTGCTCTATTGGCATAGGCATATTTTATGCTGGCAATATACTTCTCGTCAGCGTCGATTCGCTTCATAATGTCCCATAGCATCTCCTTTATCTCTCTAAGGTCGCTCACTTTCTCTGTTTCTGTGTTTCTCTTCATAATTTACTCTCACTTATTGGTTGTCAAAATCATTTACCATTTCTGTCCATCATAGTTGATTGTATCACGGCATTCCAAGCGATGTTGTCCAGTCAATTTCAGATTGCTCTTTGATTGAACAGGGGATGGTTGGTTCGTCAATCTCATCTGGTCTTTCATCCCAGTTCCAGTTCTTTGTCCTTTCGTCAATGGCATTCATGCAGTCCATAATGGCCTGTAGCATATCGGCGTCTATGTTGGAGTTCAATATGGCACTCTTGCTTTCAGTCAATCGCACCTCTATCCTTTCTGGACAATTCAGCCATCCCCTCATATATCCGATTGAAGTCAGATTGTGGGTCAATGACTTCTCGCTCAAGAACATAATCAGGCGTCCTATGGTGTCCTCACGTTTCCTGTGAAGGTCAAATCCCTTGTATGTCCTGTCTTTGCCCTTGCCATATATCACGCTGATGTATGACAATGGGGGTAGCGAATTGAACGCCTCTTTCACTTGCTCTTTGGTGGTTGTTCTCATTTCAGTAGCCTCCTCTTGGTTAAATGTTAAATGATTTTGCGAACTTCTCTATGGGTACTATGGGTGGTGGTTTGTGGGTGTGTTTGTGTATCGTGTATTGACAAAATCATTTAACATCCCATTCCCTCCTTAATTGTGATTTCCTTGCTCTTGATATGTCCATTTTGGATATGAGTTCCCTTATCTCATCTGGAGTCTTGTCTTTGAACATCTCGGCATATCTCTCCCTTGCCTTTGACGATTTTCTCACCTTGCCATTCTTCAACACATAGCCAATCAGGCACTTGTCAATCATCTCGTCTCCTGTTCCCATCTTCTGGTTCTTGTTGAAACGTGATTGATAGTCTCTATACCACTTTCTGACCTTCTCCTCTTCAATCAATCCATCTTGTGCAGTGACCTTGTTCATCGTGAAATCCACGAACTGCTCCATTGACATAGGCGTGATTTCGTTCAGAGCGTTGTCAATCATATCCTTCTTCAATCCCCTTCTGACATAGATGTAGGGAAATTGCCTTTTGAGTGCTTCTTCTCTGACTTTTTCCATCAGCTCCTTCTTGATGGCGTAATATGCCGGGAAGTCCATTGTGATGGACAGTTGCTTTCTGGCTTCAATCCATTCTGAATTCAGATTGGGGTCTTCAGTGATGGTCATAAGGATTTTCTGCTCCAATCTCCACAACTTGAAGGTCTCGCATGTCTTCAGCATCTTCTTCGCCATTGACCTTGCCATCTGGTTGAACTTCTTGGTATCCATCTTGGCTATGAAGGTCTCGCCAAAGATGGAGGTGGCGTAGTATGGAAGGTCATTGACAACTTTGTTCAGAACGGCGGCTTTGTTTGTTGTGCCATTGACGTCAAACTCATATTCAATCTCGCACCTTGTCAGGAATTTCACGGTGTCGTTCATCACAGGCTTCACCTTGTCCATCTCATATTCATATTCCCAGTCAGAGTAGATTGCCCTATTGACAGTGGCTGCTGTCTTTGTGTCAATTATGAGGTCTTTCCATTTGTTCTTCTGTGCCATCTTCGCCATCTTCGACCTTGAAGTTGGGATGGATGGGGTTGTACCATTGCCAGACTTCATCAGCGCGTTCATTATGGCTTTCGTCAGTTTGCTGACTTCAGATGGTTGTGGTTCTCCCACAGTATCAGTTGTTTTTGTTATTGCCTTTTCAAGTTCGTCCTTGAAGTCGTATGGCAGGTTAATTTCCGCAGTAAATGTCTTTTTGGTGGAGGTTGGAAATCTCGCCACGATTGGGTTATGGAACAGACGCTGCCAATCCTCGTCGCTCATATACTTGACCTTTTCATTCTGCTCAGGTATTACAGCATATGTGATTTGGTGTCTTGGATTGGTGACTTCAACAGGGTCGGGCAATATCCAATCCTTGAAGATGGGGTCTTCAATGGTCAATGCGGGATGGCGTGGTCTTGGTAGTCCCTTCCTCTTCCCGTGCTTGTAGAACTTGGACTGGTTGTTCGCCTTCAGCCATAGTCTCGCCACAACGTCAGATTGCTCTCTCGTCCTCGTTTCATTCTGATTGAAGAACCATACGATGTCAAGATATGCCCTCTCCACTTCCTCTCTTATGGACATGACGCCATTGCTGTTGTAGAACTCATCAAGAGGGAAGAAGACCTTGTATTTCCATTTGGATGGTTTCCAGTCGGGGATGCCCTCATGCTGATAACAATCCATCTTCATTCCAGACGATTGCCTTCCTTGAATGGTCTTCAATCCACAGGTCTTGACCAGTTCAATTACCTTGTTGTATTGGGCTTCAGTCAGATTGTCAAAGTCGCATATGAACGTGTGCTTCCAGACGTCCTCCTTTTTCTTGAACATATAGCCCTTGACGCATAGCCCATTGTCATATGCCCAAGCGTAGTTGGTTGCCGTGTCCTCTTTGATGGGGCACGAAATTGGCTGCTTTTGGCAGTTCAGAAATCCACTATGCCAGACCATATCGTTTGCGTCAGGCTTGTGGTTGTATGTCGCATTGCCTAATGATATCTTCATATCTGTGTTTCTCCGTGGTTGTTCAGTGGCATATCCTATGTTCCCCTTGATGGTTGGTCACGGAGCGGGGTACTCGCTCTGGGCTTTCCCCCTCACAGGATATGATGAAGAAGTAACCAGCTTCATTCATTCTACACTTGTATTTACGATTATACAACAAAAGTTCTGGGTTGTAAAGGCGAAAATGTGAAAAAAGTTATCTACAAGTTATCTACAAGTTATTAACAGGAGGTGGCTAAATGGTAAATGTTAATGTCTCATCAAATAGGAGGTTTGCCCCCAAAGTGGCAAACAGGCGACACAATGAACAACATAATCACAGCAGAAGCACAGGCTCTATCAGACTATCAGCTGATGGACGAACTCACGACTCTCGTCCAGACCAATATGGAAAAGGATGTCTTGCCTTGGTTGAAGGAATATCTCAAAGCGAATGAGAGGTATCTTCAATGCCCCGCAATCCAAAGGGGTGCGCAGCGAAGCGAAGCGCAGTCAAAGTACAATCGCATGCTCGTTCTGACGACGGCGTACATCAAGTCAATGTGGCTCACATCGTTCGCAGAGCGCATCTCCCAATCAGAATACGAACGCATAGTAGATTATCACATATACAAGATGCTCAAGGAGGCTGGAGCGAATGTCTAATTTCACCTTCATATCAGCCACGCCGAAGGCACCAGATGGCAGAATGCTCAGTTCCCTCGAAATCATAGACAATTTATCAAGGAATTATGGGGGCAAGGTCAGATGCGTACCTCTCTATGGCAACAAGGAGGGTCTGCCAAAAGTCTATAATTTATCAATAAATCAGCACAATGATGCAGACATCGTGGTTCTTCTTCACGACGACATCACAGTAAATGACTGCCTGTTGTTTGACAAGTTGGAGGACGCAAGGAAAAGGGGTCTTGACATCGTGGGCGTGGCAGGCTCAAAGGGCTATCAGATTCTCAATCCTTCATAGCCGACAGGGTGGTGGTCTCCTCCCAATGCGAAGTTTGGTTTCGCTGGGTCAATGGTTCATCACGATGCTGAACATCAGACATATCTCACGACGAGCTATGGGCCTGCTCCTCAAAGGGTGCTTGTTGTAGATGGGTGCTTCATCGCCCTTATGAACAGGGGTCTGGAGGCGTTCAGGTCTGGGTAGTTGAAGTTCAATGAAAAGTTCAAGTTTGACTTCTATGACGTTGCCCTCTGTATGGACGCCTTCAAGTTGGGTCTGAATGTCGGGGTGGAGGCAATCCTTCTCACGCACGACTCCATTGGCAAAGGTGCTCTGAAGCCTTCGTTTTTGGAGGCATAGCAGGTTTTCATCAGCGAATATTTTGTATAATCGTAAATAAGAGTTGAAGTAATTAGTGTTTGACGCCCGACATAGTTTTAGCTCATTTTGCTATGTCGGGCGTTTTTTGTATGCTTAAACAAAATCCCCCTGTCCAATGAAGGACAGAGGGTTTTGTATCTTTTGCCAAAGGTTTTCGCAAAGGGTATTATGCCTTGATGCGAACAATCTTGGAAGGCTGAATGAGCTTGACGCCCCAGAGGCAGTCAGCAGCCATAATAGCCAGACCCTTGCAGCGGTCTTCATAGACGCGGTAGCCAATCGTGAAGCCAGTGTGTGGGTCGGTGGACTGGAAGGTTGCCTCGTATCCATCAACGGCAGGCTTGTTGTAGCGGTTGACAATGCCGATGCTCTCCCAAGGAATTATGAAGCCCTTGACATTTGCTGGAAGCTGAGGAGCGACCACGACGTTGCGGAAGCCATAGAGGCCAGGAACGACGCCATTTCTCACCGCTTCAGGCCCACCATAGATGCAGCTATCTCCAAGGGTCTCAAGGAGGGTGCTGAAGGTCGGGGCATCAACTGCCACAACGCAATCGTAGGGGTTGGCACCTGCGGCAGCAGCAGCACCAAACAGACCAGCGAATGCCGCCTTCTTGGACTTGGAGTCTGCTGAAAGCGAATAGTCATTCTGAGCGGGAATGTCGGTTGAGCTGAGTGTTGTCGCAAATATGGTGTTGGCAATCTCAAGTGAAATCTGCTCTGCCATGGCCCTTGCGCCATCGGCAAGGTAAAGCTTGTCTGTGCTTCCCACCTCGTAGTCGGTCAGAGCATAGGACTTCGTGTAGAGCTTGTCAAGGTTTATCACTGTACCCTGAAGGGCTTCGCCGGGGCAGTACTTGTCGCTGTAAAGGCTTGAATTGCCCGTGGTCAGAAGGTTCTCGTACTTATTGACGCCAGAGACGTTGCTAAAGATAGGCAGCGCCACGCCGTTGTATGGGGTTCCCGCGCGTCCAGAGAAGGACTTTGCGAATGAGTCAATCTTGGGAATATGCTTCTGAATTCCCATTGCGGCAGACTCGCTTGCCGCGTTTATCTGAATTTCTGAAAAGTTCATTTGTAATGTACCTCAAGTTGTTATGTTGTTATGTGGAAGTAGTTTGATGCCATCAATCATCTGGGTGTTTGCGGCACCATTCGAGAAGTTCTTCTCCGTGCAGATTCTTCCATTCCGCACTCTTCTAAACTTTATTTATGGAAGGCGTAATAGAAGTTGGGACTGTGTTCATCACCTCTTCTGTTATCACCTCAGTTTTTTCATCATCGTCCTTTTCGTCAGGCTCTTCCTTCTCCTCCTTGGTTTCGTCTGTTTCGTCAGACTTCTCCTCCTTCTCGTCCTCCTTTTCGTCCTCCTTCTCATCAGTCTTGCTGACTTCCACAGGCTTTTCGCAAGTGGTTTCAGCAGGCTTCTTTTCCTCGCAAGTTTTCTTTTCCTCACAAGTCTTCTTTTCTTCCTCCTTGGAAGGTTCCTCACAAGTAGTCTCATCTGGCTTCGTGTTTAAGGTCTGAAGCTTTTCGACCACGCCGTCAATTATGGCGTTCTTCAATTCCTCAATGTTCATAGTATGTTCCTCGCTAATAGGGTTCTCTTTTGTCGCTTCTGTGTTGAAGATGGGCGGCAAGTCAAAGTTTGGTCTATTTGTCAGTGCGACGTTCACAAGCGAAGTTGGGTGTCCATCTTCGCTCAAGGTAAAGACGGGCGAAAGGAAGCGGTAAGCCCTTGAAAGCACAAGGTTGCGTCCCTCGTCTGTCCATCTGAACTTCGCGTAGAGGCCGTTGTAGTCGTCGGCTCCACCACTCATCAGCCTCAAGTCGTAAATCCACCCATATGCCTGCGTGTCGCGTTCAAGGGGCTTCTTCATAGATGCGTGGTCTCTGTCCAAAGGCAGCTCTTGACCATCTTCGTGGAACTTGAAGACAATCTGCTCGTAGTCCTCCACGTTGAAAATCTCCTTCACGACCTCACCAGTTGTTGTCGTTCCATCGTACTCACCAATGGGGGCAATCATCACCCATCTGTCGTCGAACTCGTAGTCGTCTTCCTCAATGCCCGTCTGGACAAAGCCTCTATAAACAATCTCGTCCTCAAAGTTGGCTGTGTTCATAGCCATCTCCTCAAGGGTTTTCTTCTTCTGAACTTCCTTCTTCATCTTTTTGTCCTCAATACTTAATGTATTGTCCTCCTCAATAATCGGGCGCAAGGCACAACGGCAGTTGGGGTGGAAAGCCTTGCTGTTCATAAAGTCTTCTATGGTTGGGTGAATGCCATCGTCTGTTCCAGCCACAATCTTGCCTTGCCACTCTGCGCAATCGGGGCAAGTCTTCTCGTCCTCTTCGCCCACCACCTTGAAAAGTTGTATCTTCTTCATTTCGTATGTCCTCCTGTTTCCACGTTGGGACGTGTTTCCACGTGGAAACTTCCTTGCTGAATCTGGGGCGTTGGTTCAGGCGTCCATACCTGCTTTATCAGCGCGCTTGCTCCAGTCAAGCTTCCAATCGTCAAAATCGCAGCCACAAGCCCCTTCACCAAAAGCGGCACCAAGCCTGCCACAAGCCCATCTTTCTTCGTCTCGTCTGCGGCGAGCTGGCTTGCCTCAATCTTCGTCAAGCGATGCTCGTGCGCTATGAGCATATTGTTGGCCGAAGTCAGGGTCTTCTCTGTGCTTTCAAGTTTGGAAGCGATTCCCGCCACCAAGGTCTTCAGGTCTATAAGCAAAGTCAGTATCTGGTCGTTGTCCATACTCATCACTTGTTCTCCATCACATCAGGTGTGATATCCACTGCGTCGTCATCAGCAGGCTTTGTTTCGGGCATCCAAAGGTCTTTTTGGGCGTCGGACATAATGTCGTACTTAATGTACTTGCGCATCTTCTCAACATCAATCGTCAATCCAAGCCCCTTCATCTTTTCGGCCACTTCAAGCACCTCCTTGGTGTCGTCCTCGTCGCTGACGAAGTTGAAGCGAAGTCCAGTTGGGTCAAGTCCCATTCCCCTTGCCACGACTCCCACCACCTTCGTCATAGCCTTCTCAATCTTGCGAATGTCCTTGCGCACAAGTTTGTTGAACTGGTCGTTCTGGACATCAGCCAAGTTGCTTCCAAGTCCAGTAGCACCTCCAATCGTGTTCAAGGTTCCTCCTGTGGCAAGTATGGCAATCACCTCCATCTGATGCTGGCAGAATGCGCTAAAGGGGTCTTGTCCTCTTGCCGCAGTCAATTCATCGACCTTCGCGCCAGAAGGAAGGACGCCGCTTCCACCATTCATAATCTGCTGCGCCCTAAATGTCCAAGTTGGCAATGCGCTGTCGGGCGTTCCATCTGGCGCAGTAATCACCACCTATGGAATGCCTTGTCTCTCCACGAACTGCGCCCACTTCGTCTCGCCCACGAGCTGACGAAGGTAAATCAGCATGCCCGGTAGGTCAATGGGTCTATCAGACGTGCAGAAGGCAATCTCGCTTGAAGGCACTTCTTGAAGTTGGCTGAACTCAAGCGCAGGCTATGAAGATGGGTTGAAGTAGAATCTGTTGTTGGGCGCAAGTAGAATGTTCCAGTTGTTCAGCTTCTTCAAGGTCAGTTTCCCCTCCTTGAAAAAGGGCTTCACACAGGAGCGTCCCCTAAAGGAATATAGCGAAAGGTGCTCAATGGCAGATTCCACGCTGTCGAACTCCTCGTCTTCTTGGTTGCGCTTGAAGACCTCCTCAACGCGCTTCACGGCAGTTTCGTTCTCGCCCTCTATCTTCCAATCCAAGTCCAGAATCTGGCTCTGCCTCTTGTCAATGCAGATGCCAAAGATGGGCATGTTCTGCTCAATCAAGGAATAGCACTGCTGGAGCATAACATCGTTGCCAGCCCTTGCGAAGTTCAGCATCTGCTCAATCTGGCGCTGCGTCAATCCTTGAAGGGGGTTGATGCACTTTTGCCATATATCCACAATCTTGTCTGGGGTCTTTGCCATAATGTTATCCTCTCAATGCTCTATGTCCATCGAACCAATAGACATCATAATCCATTCTCTGCCAAGGCACTGCTATGCTGCTTCCAGTCTGCGCCGACAATTCAACATATCCACTCAATTCAGGGTCGCTCCAATTCACCTTGTCTGTGTTCAGCCAAGGGTCTTTGAGCAGTTCAATCGCCTTCTCATATTGAAGTTTGCGTGGTTCAGAAAGGGCGTAGTTGTCTGACATCGGAAATCTGCACCAGAGGTTCCATCTGGCAAAGGACAGAATGAACTCTGAATAGCCAGTTGAAATGTAATGGTCGCGCGGGTCAAGTTCATATCCCTTCGCAGACCACGCCGCACGAAAAGCATCTGCTGCGTTGTCCAAAGTCTATTGAAGGACGACAGACAGTTTGCTCTCGTCCAAGGACAATGTGCCAAGGCGTTCAAGTTCGTCCTCTGCCAAAGCCAATCTCAAATCGTCCGTTGTCAGGTGTTTCCAGTTTGCCATAATGTTTCTCTCTCACCTCGTTCTTCTCGTCAATCCTCTATTTATGGGTCAGCCTATCAGATTCACATCGCCATAGTAGCCCTCCACCTCAAGTATCTTGCGTAGAAAAGGTCTGTAGTCAATGGGCTTGTCCGTAAATCGGGCTTCCACCTTATTGCCAATGTAGCCTTCCACTTCAAGTATCTTGTCAAGGTATGGCGAATAGTCCAAGCCTTCTCTCTGCGCAGGCTGTTCGTCTTCTGGGTCGTCTTCTTCTTCCTCGTCTTCATCGTCGTCCTCCCATTTTGGCTGACAGGTCGTCTTCTCTCCAAATACATATCTCTCGCCCTTCCAGTCAAGGTAAATCACCTTCTTCGTTATGTTGAAGGACAGCCTCCCTTCCAAGAAGTCTGCTGGCGCGTCGTTGTTCGAGACGCTCATTTTCACTTTTATGTTCGTGTTCGTTGTCATTTTCTTTTCCTCATTTTCTA
>Ga0310697_10002082_pt1 | contig 21909 bp, 22 predicted proteins | sample 172DNAGHGlowgp2_FD_203883 | JGI IMG/M metagenome (GOLD analysis project Ga0310697, IMG submission 203883) | Sheep rumen microbial communities from Palmerston North, Manawatu-Wanganui, New Zealand - 1728 DNA GHGlow gp2 (v2) (version 2) | ecosystem: Host-associated > Mammals > Digestive system >... | reverse complement strand
GGTTTTTCGGCTTACACCTTGTTAAATCATATATAATAATTTATGATGAAAAATTTAGTTTTTTAACCTGTTTTCGCCATACAATTTTGATGGAATTGCGGTGTAAAAAGCATCTATTTCCAAAAGATGTTGAACCTTTTACTGACCGACTGCAAATATAGCATTTTTCTTACGAATTGAAGATAATTTCTTACATTTTTCATTTATATGCCCAAGAAATATGTTTTTTATATATCTTTGTGGTTGTGGATGGCTTTATGGTACATATTTTGGTCGTTTTTTTGGGCTTTATTGTTGACTATGAGGCTGTTATAATGGTACCATTTCTTCCGCTTGGATGAGCTACCTGAATTTTCGAGAAGTGTGCTGGAGGTGATGCGCCAGCCGCTGGAGGACAGGATAATAAGTATCAGTCGGGCGAAATACAGCACCGAGTACCCCGCTTCGTTCATGCTCGTGGCGAGCATGAACCCGTGCCCGTGCGGATACTACGGGCACCCCAAGAAGAAATGCGTCTGCAACGAGTACCAGCGCACCCACTACATGAGCAAAATCAGTGGCCCGCTATTGGACCGCATCGACCTGCAAATCGAGGTCCAGCCCGTCGATTTTGATCAACTGTTGTGCAAGCCGAGCGCAATCCCAAACTCGTTTGAGGATTGCTGAGGCGCAGCCAACAGAAGCCGTAGGCAAATGTCATCTAAGGCCCCCGGCGAACCCAGCGCCGCCATCCGCCAGCGCGTCATCGCTGCCAGGATGCTCCAGGAGCGCCGCTTCAAGGACGAACCCGGCATCCACTGCAACGCTCAGATGACCCCGTCCCTGCTCCACAAATACGCCGAGCCTAACGCCGCCGGCCTCGAGAAACTGCGCGACGCCATGGAGCGCATGAACATGTCCGCCCGCGCCTACGACCGCATCCTCAAAGTCGCCCGCACCATCGCCGACCTCGAAGGAATTTCAACAACTGATTCATCTGAGATGTCTGATGGGCATCCGCGCACATGGCACCGCCGACGTCCTCTTCCCTTTATCATTCTTAGTCCCTAACGTCTCAAATAACCAAGTTAAGGACAAAATATAAATCATAATTAGTCCCTAACATATCAAAAAAACGAGTTAAGGACTAAAAATAGTTTACTTCCACTCCTTCAAAGACAAAGAGTCAAGAGTTGAAAATCTTGGGAATTACGCACCTTGGAGGTGAAAGATATTGTCTCTTTTTGCAACATAAATCTGTTGGAATATCATGATATAACTACAATAAGGTGTATTGTATATTAACGTGAGTTACATAAAATTTGTGTTGATAATCAATACGTTAGCACCCCTCCTCCGACACTTCGTGCCACCTCCCCCAGGCGGGGGTACCTGTTAGGGCGGAGGAGTATGATTCACACTCAAAGCACGTCCTCTTGGGACATCAACGCCCCCTGCCCCCCTCTAATCTTAGAGGGGGAGCCCAAGTCTAATACTCTATTTTCGAAGGTGGTAGGTTATTTGTAGAGGAAGCGTTTGATGGTGCGCTTGGGGGTTTTCTCGAAGGGTTCAGGCATCATCTCCACCTTGAAGATCTTGCTGTAGTTGGGGAGCGACTTGTTGGCCTCAACACGGATTTGGTTGGGGATGGCGGCCTTGGTCTCGTCGTCCATGTCTTCGGGCAACTCGGTATATACCAGTGCTGTGATCTTGCCGTCGCGGTCCACGACGAGGCACTCGTCCACATACTGGCAGTTGGCGAGGACAGCCTCGACCTCCTCGGGGTAGATGTTCTGTCCCGACGAGTTGAGGATCATCGACTTGATGCGTCCGCGGATGAAGATATTGCGCTTCTCGTCCATCACGCCCAGGTCGCCGGTGCGGAACCATCCGTCCTCGGTGAAGGCGGCTTCGGTAGCCTCGGGATTCTTGTAATAGCCGATGGTCAAGTTGGGGCCCTTAGCTTGGATTTCGCCCGGGATGTGGTGCGGGTCCTCGGAGTCGATGCGGACTTCGTGTACTGGCTTGCCGCACGATCCCGGCACAAACTTGGTCCACCACTCATATCCCAGCAGCGGGCAGGCCTCGGTCATGCCATAACCCACCGTATAGGGCAAGTGGATCTTCTTGAAGAACTGCTCGGCCTCGGGGTTGAGCGCCGCGCCGCCCATGATGAAACATTCCACGGCTCCGCCGAAGGCTTCGATCATTTTCTTGCGTGCCGCACGATAGACCAGAGTCCTCAGGCCGGGGATAGCCAACGGCAATTTGGCCTTCTCCATCGAGGGCTTGATGGCATTGGCATAGATTTTCTCCATCACCAAGGGTACGGTGACCACCATATAGGGCTTGATGTCGCGCATCGCCTTGAGCAGCGTGGTGGGCGACGGGGTCTTGCCGAGGAAGTAGACGGTAACACCGTCGACGTTGGGATGGATGAACTCGATGGCGAGGCCGTACATGTGGGCCAGGGGCAACATCGAGACGACGGTTTGGCCGGGGGTATTCGGGAAATGACTGTTAGCGAAGTCGTCGGTGTCGGAAATGGCTTTATAGGTGAGCATCACGCCCTTAGGGTTGCCCGTGGTGCCTGACGTATAATTGATAATTGCTAAATCGTCCCAGTTGTCGTCGGGATAAGTCACCTGCTCGGGATACATGCCATAGGGATATTTCGCGTCGAAGGCTTTCTTGCGGTTTTCCCAGGCCTGGGCAACGGCATCATCCTGGTGCCACAGCAGCTTGCCGTCCTTGACATTGATGGCAGCCTTGAGATTGGGCATATCTTTGGGATCCTGTTTTGCCCAGATGTCATCATCCACAAAAAGCAGAACACTGTCTGAATGGTTGGTCAGATTGGAGACCGTATCTGGGTGAAAATCAGCCAACAGCGGGACTGCCACACAGCCATTGACATTGATGCTCCAGAAGGTCATCGCCCATCGCGCACAGTTGCGGGCGCAGAGAGCGATTTTATCGCCCTTGGTGATTCCTGTAGCCTCTAAGAAGATACGGAACTGTTCTATGTTTGTCGCCACGTTGGCATAGGTAAAGCTGTCTCCATTGTAGTCACACAGCGCATTCTGGGTCCAATGAGCGCGGACTGTCGCCTCCAGAGTCTTCAGATAGTGCTTCATAAGATTTTTGTATTATCAATTCTACTAATTATCACAAAGGTACAACATATCATTGAATTATTGCAAATTACCGACAAAAAACTTTGATTTAGCGCATACGGGCCTCGCGCTAAGACGCTAAGGATCGTGCTGCGCACGAGAAATCAAAGAGAATCTTTTCTTTAGGCATCCGCACACGGGCTTCACGCTAAGACGCTAAGACGCTAAGGATATTTAAGGGGCTGACGCAATCGGTTTTTTTACATATAATTACCATTAATTTATCATGAATTAATTAATGATCAATTCGTGATAATTCAGGTAAAGAAAACACCATGCGACAGCCTCTCTAAACCCGATACACTAAACTTCGGGCGACAGTGAGCATCCGCATTCGTCTTTAATAACAACTGAATAATCTGAAATAGCTGATGGTTACCACATCGCTTTGGCATCATGCTAAGGGGTTTACTGGCGGCGAATTTTACGAATTAAAAAAGGCTGACGCGCTCCTTGCCTCTCGCTAAGACGCTAAGGCGCTAAGGAGTTTTTCTTGTGTCCTGGCCTTTTTGGAGCAGTACTAAACGAAATTTTACTTGAGAATGTTGGCTTATTTATTGACAATTTGTTGACAATCTTTTGTTTACATCAATAATTCTGTCTAAATTTGAGCACGAGTTATGAATACTCTGATTTGAATATCATGTTTTAGAAATCACTAAATTATTGAAAATCAGAGTTATTCATTGCTATTATCCATCTTTTACTAATTGATTCCACCAACGGATTTTAAAATGACTTTTCTATGAACATCATCGACAACCATTTATTACTTACAAAAGCCCAAACCCTGTTGCTGCAACAGTGCTCTAATCTTGCTTTCCAAATCGAAAAGTTCTCCTCATTGGATGACATCTTAACAAAACTCAAGGTCAATGTAGTCATTGAACCTGGCATACCCAAAAGAACCATTCCTTCAGAAATCGAAGAAGCTGTTGAGTATTGGAAAGAAGAGATAAAACGTCTGGAAAATTCTCCAATGAACGAGGAACATGTTGAAGTGTATAATAATTATGAAAAAGCATTAGTCGAAAAAAGAGATTGGTGTCAAATGACGCTGCGTGGGCTTTATGACCCCAAAGCAAATGTTATCAAACTGTTCCCAGAGGAAATGAAACAAGAATATCGTGGAAACAGAATGGACGAACTTCTCGTTTCAACTCTAGCTCATGAGGCCATGCATGCCTATTTTAATCGTCCCGGCCATAAGAGAATGCCTTATGTTGTCTTTGTGGAAGAGCCATTGGCAGAGTTCGGTATGCTCCTTTATCTGAAAAACACCAAAAGTAGTTACTATCAATGGGCATATAAGGACGTCCGCAACAAAAAGACTTGTTACCGTTATGGTGTAAACCTGATGAAAAAGCACATCAAAGAGGGGACTCCATCGCCAACTCGCCAGTATTTGGAAAAATACAAATTCCTACTTGGCAAATTTGACATGCCATCAGTGAATAGGAGCGGTAATCTTACCCTGCCACAAGGTGGTGGTTCGCCAATTGCAATTAATGGTAGACCTGTCCTCGCAAGATGGAAAGACCTGTTCAAATACCCACCAAGGTATTTCTATGATCCCAAGACTAAGACATTAGGACTTGATGGATACTGGGAATCGAAGCCAGAACATGATACCCACTATTATGTTGAGATACATCATTTTGCTATATCGCATGATGTTGACAACATTTATTTGGGCGATCATTTTTTCATAAGGCACGATTATCTCTTACATTATATCTTATCAAGAGTTCCTGTTACTGTTTCTTCAAAAAATAATGACTTCATTGCCATCAATGGCATACCTATAAATAAACACGACAACGAGCCATTTCTCTCAAAATGTGGTGACGGATACTACGAATTATACCGTAATGGCAAATGGGGAGTTATTGATATTAAGTTAAGAACGATAGTTCCTTTTAACTATGATTACGTTTGGTCGTTTGATGAAAACGATTTGATTGAAGTGGAAAAAAATGACCTTCGTGGCTTGGTCAACAAGAAAGGTGAAGAGCAGGTTCCTGTAGAGTACGAAAGCATTTCTCCCATAAACTATGACGGCACCTACACTGTGAAGCAGAACGGCGAAGAATTTAATATTGACAAAAAGGGTAACCGGAAATAGTTTTCATCAGTCACAGCCTAAGGCATCTACCTTTGCCAAAGCAAATAATTTCAGCCCTCAACAGCTATAGGCGAGAGGTTATTCTTTGTTGCGGGTGAGGCGGGCGTTGCGGCGGAGAGATTTGGGGCGGAGGCGGGCGATGGCGCTGTGGGCGAAGGTGCGACGGAAGTCGCCTGAGGTCATCTGCTCGATGCGGTCACGGGTGAGATGCTCTACGGCTTGGGTGAGGGCGAAGTCGTCAACGGTGGTCGCCACGGCGTTGGCGTTGTGGGGACAGCTCAGCTGGCACTCGTCACAGCCAACTACCTTATTGCCAATGACATCTGCCACCCAAGCGGGCAATTGATCGTCGTGGTTCTCGATGAGCAGACAGGAGAGGCAGCGCGAAGCATCGATAGCGCCGTCACTGCTCAATGCGCCCGATGGACATGCCTCGACACACCTGCCGCAGTCGCCGCAGGTCATGACACACGGCTCGTCGGGCGGCAGTTGTGCCGTAGTGACGATTTCGCCCAGGAAAAAGAAAGAGCCCCTGCCCGGGATGATGAGGCAGTTGTTCCTGCCGACGAAGCCGAGGCCAGCCCGATGCGCCCAGTAACGCTCACGGATGGGCGCCGAATCGACACAGGGTCGGGTGGCGCAATGGGTGACGTCCTCGATGAAACGCGCCAATGCGGTCAATTTCTCGCGCAGCACCTCGTGGTAGTCGCGCCCGTAGGCATAGTAGGCGACCCTCAATGCCTCGGGGGGCTGGAAACGTGCAGGATAGTAATTCAGGGCAAGCGAGATGACCGTCTGAGCCCCCTCAAGCAGCATCGCGGGGTCACGGCGCAGGTCACGGTGCCCTGCCGCCCACTGCATGCAGCCATTGTGGCCCTGTTCAATCCATCGGTCATAGCGAGCCACCGCCTCGTCATCGACAGGCGCGGCTGCAGCGAAGCCACAAGCGTCAAATCCCAGGCTTGCGGCCTGGGACTTGATAAGGGTTGCTATGTCATAGCTCGGGGATGGCATCGAACTTGTACCCCTGCTGCTGCAGCCACTCGATGGCGCGTGGCAGGGCATATTTCATATTCTTCTCGGCCTTCAACGAGTCGTGGAAGACGATAATCGAGCCGTTGCGGGCATATCGCTTGACATTGTCAAGCACCTGTTCCCCCGTGAGTTTGCGGCTATAGTCTCGCGTCACCAGGTCATACATGATGATGGAAAAGCGTGAACGCAACACTCGGGACTGCCCCCAACGCAACAGGCCATGCGGCGGACGGAAGAGCGTGCTGCCGATGAGTTCGTTGGCGCGGAAGACGTTGTGCAGGTAGTGTTTGGTGCCCACATGGGCGCCCTGCAGGTGGCTCATCGTGTGGTTACCCACCGAGTGGCCACGGCGGCGCACCTCCTCGAGCAACTCGGGATGGCGCTCCACATTCTCCCCCACCATAAAGAAGGTAGCCTTGATGCCGTAACGGTCCAGCGTGTCGAGCACCCATGGAGTGACCTCGGGGATGGGACCGTCATCGAACGTCAAATAGACCGTGTGGTCGCGCTTGTGGATGCGCCACACGGTCTCGGGAAATATCATTCTGTAAAGCAGAGGCGGACGTTCAACTAACATTGCCTAGAGTTAGATGTTAGACTTTAGACGTTAGACCTTAGACTTTAGACGCTAGACTTTAGACGTTAGACGTTAGACCTTAGACTTTAGACGCTAGACGCTCGTCATCAGTCATTAGTCATTGGGCGTTAGGCTTTTGCTATCATGAACATCACTCGGCCAGGACCTCCTCCAGTCCAGGGGCATCGGCCTCTTCCTGGGCTTGAGCGGCGGCCTGCTGGGCTGCGCTCTGCTGCATCGATTGCTCGTAGGCACGCTGATAGGCCATCTGGCGCTCCATATTCACGCCAGCACCGCTCAGCTTCTTGGCAATGGCCTCATACTTCGCCTCTCCGCACTGCTGTGCATAGTCGGCAAGCAGGTCAAGCAGGTGCTGCTGATCGATGAACTTGTCGACACGCGTCAGGCGCTCATACTGTGAGGGTGAGAGTGACTGATAGAATCGCACGTAGTTGCCGTAACGCAGGATCTCGTCCTCCAGCAGTTTGTTGCTCTTCTCCAAGCAGGTATTGTCGCCGCTGGACTTGCTCAGGAAGTAGTAGACATTGGCGACCTCCTGACCCATCTGTATGGTGAACGGACAAGCGGTCACTGGCAATTTCTCCAGCATCAGGTCGAGGATGGTGCGAGCCTTCTTGTAGCGATCGGCGACATAGGCCTCCTGTGTCATACCCTCGGGGATGACCTTGGTGCCATTCTTGGCCTGGTCACCCTCGCGGAGCAGACCCTTGGCAAGGTCGATCAGGGCGCTACGCATGGTGGTCACCATACGGCAGATGGTCTCGTCAAGATAGAGCGAACCCGGCTTAGCGGTGTCAAGACCACCCCACTTGAACTTGTTGACCACGTTGTCATACATGATGTCGGTCGAAACCTCAGAGTTGCCGCTGCCGACAAGAGGAGTCACCTGATAAGCAAGACCTGTCAGACGCAGGTAGGGATCAAGACCCAAGTAGTAACTGTTGGGAACAGTCATCGCGAAATAGCAAGGACGGTTCCAGCCCTGAGCGATGCTCGAGGCAATGATGTCGAACGACATCAGCTGGCTCGCTGTCATGCCCGAGCCCATTACCTGCAGATCAGCATTGATCGACTGCTGAATCTGGTCACGCTGGTCGTTGCGGACAACACCGGCCTTAATAGCCTGGTCGGCATCAACGGGCATATATACCTTGGGATAACGGATCTCACTGATGCCATAAGGATTATTCTTGCTCTCGGGACCATAGACGAATGCCAATGACTGGAGCGCATCGGTGGGCGTCTGGTCGGGTTCAACGAAGTAGTTGAACACGCGCTCATCGTAGGCATAGGTGTCCTTGCCTGCCTGCATGGGAAGCGGAGCCGACTCATAGGCGGCACGCTGCATCTGGCTGATGTACCAGTCGGTAGAAAGATAGCTCAGGTTGACGGCACGCACGTCGGTGCGGTAACCCTCTACCTCCTGCAGATACCACAAGGGGAAGGTGTCATTGTCACCGTTACAGAAGATGATGCCATTGGGGGCGACACTCGACAAGTAGTTGCGGCCGAAGTCGCTAGCAGCCGTGCGGCCGCTGCGATCATGGTCATCCCACGTCTGGCTCACCATCTGCAGGGGCACTGCCAGACCGATAAGGGCGGCAACGGCAGCTACAGCAGTAGCCACAGCGCCACGGTTGCCATTGTCGACAGCCTTGGCAGCCTCGCCCTTGGTCTCCTTCTTAGCACTCTTCTTGAGCAGCCACATCACGAGGCTCCAGAGCCCTGCTACACCCATACCGATCCAGATGCTGTAGGCATAGAACGAACCGGCATAAGCATAGTCACGCTCACGAGGCTGGCTCGGCGTCTGGTTCAGGTAGAGCACGATGGCGATACCCGTCATGAAGAACAGGAAGAAGATCACCCAGAACTGCTCGATGCCGCGACGACCGCGGTAGGCTTGCCACAGCAGGCCGATGATACCCATCAGCAACGGCAACAGGTAGAAGACGTTGTGTCCCTTGTTGCCCTTGCCCAGGTCATCGGGCAGCAGGCTCTGGTCGCCCAGGCGCGGGTTGTCGATGAATGAGAAGCCCGAAATCCAGTTGCCGTGAGTAATCTCACCCATGCCCTGGAGGTCGTTCTGGCGACCGGCAAAGTTCCACATGAAGTAGCGCCAGTACATGTAATTCAACTGATAGTCGACAAAGAAGCGCAGGTTCTCGGACATCGTCGGTTTGAGCTTCGTCTCGCTGGTGCCAGGAATGGGGGTGCCATCGGCATCAAGTCTGGTGGTAGCCTCGACCTGCGTGCCCTGCATACCCAGCCAGTCGATGTATTCCTGGGCATGTTTGTCATCATGGATGCGCGGGAAGAGCATATTCTGCTCGGGGCTATACTGGTAAGTCTTCTTGGGACCAAGCTCCTTGTAGCGGTCAGGCTGTGAGGGGTCGGCCTTTACCTCGGGGGCATACTGCATGGGGCCGTCCTTGGTAGCCGGCTGCAAGGTGCCGTTGGGACCAACCTTGTACATAATATCGCTGTAGAGCGTGCGACCATAGAGCAGCGGGGTCTCGCCGTACTGCTCACGGCTCAGGTATTTGGCGAGCGAGTAGGTATTGTTGGGCGAGTTCTCGTCGAGCGGCGTGTTCTGGGAGCTGCGGATCAGGATCAGCGCATAGCTGCTGAAGCCGATGAAGATGACCATGATGCATGCCACGATGTTGGTGAACACGCGAACAGGTACATGCTTGCAGAACTTGAACAGATAGACGCACAGGGCGATGAGCAGCACCAAGGGGAGCAACATGCTGTCGCCGATGAACAACATGCCCGAGAGCAGGATGCTCAGAGCGAAAGAGATCTTGATGAGCAGGGTGCTCTTGTTGCGGTAGAGCTCAAACAATGCCCAAGCCAGCACAGCAAGCAGCACGATGGCATAGGCCAATACGCCGGAGTTGAACGACATGCCCAGCGTGTTGACAAAGAACAAGTCAAACTTCTGTCCCCACTCCACGAAGCCAGGCTCCAGGCCGTAGAGAATCAGGCCGACAATGACAAACGACACAAGCAGCGTGATCAATGAGCCCTTCAATGTCGAGTCTTTGCCATTGGAACGGCACTGGCGGTAGTAGAATACCAGCGCGATGGCAGGAATACACAGCAGGTTCAACAGGTGGACACCCAGCGAGACACCCAGCACATAAGCGATGAGGATGATCCAACGATCGTTGCTCGGAGCATCGGCATGGTCTTCCCACTTGAGGATGAGCCAGAATACCAGCGCAGTACAGAACGAGGAGAAGGCATATACCTCGGCCTCGACAGCACTGAACCAGAAGGTGTCGCTCCAGGTGTAGGCCAACGCACCGCAGATGCCGCTACCCATCACCACCAGGTACTGGGCGAGGGTCATCTTGTCCTCCTCGCCATCCTTGACGACGAGTTTCTTCACCAGATGGGTGATGGACCAGAAAAGCAGCAGAATCGTCAGCGCACTGAAGATCGCCGACATCGCATTGACGCACTTGGCAACAGCCATCACGTCACCACCGGCAAACTTGCTCGCAAAGTTGGCGGCAAGGATAAAGATCGGGTTGCCAGGCGGGTGGCCGATTTCTGTCTTAAAACCTTGAGCGATAAACTCCGGGCAGTCCCAGAAGCTGGCGGTGGGCTCGATGGTCAGCAGATAGGTCGCCGCTGCCACAATAAAGATGAGCCATCCCAGCGTGTTGTTGATGAGCTTGTACTTCTTCATCGGTTCTCTTGTCAAATAGTTTGTATTATGTAGTTTTTTAAGATTATCTTGATACTAAACGGCAAAGGTACTCATATTCTTTTAAATCAGCCCTCCCAATCCCCCGAATTTGACCAAATTTAACGGCAACCCCCGTGTAATTAACATTATTGCAACTTGATTTGAAGACCAAATTGCAATAATAGTTGAGCTATAGAAGGCTTCTGATAGATGCTTTAATTTCACTGTAGCCAACTTGAAAAAAGTGGTTCAAAACGAGAAACCCTCAATTCAGGAGCCTCTATCGTGAAGCTAACTCATTTCACTAATTGGCTTAGAGTAACAGGAAATCTATCAAGGCTGATAATTGGTTGAAACGGATAGAGCGAACATCAACACGCTGAAGAACCTGATGTGCTTTCTCTACCTTGTCCAGATGGATGGCAACGGTTGAATTGTCCAGGAAATCAACGATACCGCGTTCGATGACCGATGAAGGAAGAATCTTCACGAGATAGGAAGACAGGAAATTCATCATCGCCCCAGCATCATAATGCAGTTGCAGATTTTCTCCAATCAATTGAATATCAGAGATATTGATGCTCATCTCCTTGGAAATCTCCTTGTTGACAAGAGGTATTTTGGTTTTAAAAACACTGCTTATCGTGACCGTCTTCTCGTCCACAAACGACATCGACACCACCTGCCCCGTTTTAGCTTTGATCCAATCGGTCAAAAAGCCAAACGGCACAGTAAACTGAAGGCAATTCTGCTGATTATTAGAGTTCATATCCATCTATTTAGAATTATCAACGATTACGTTAATTTTACTGAAAATCAATCATCTAGTAGATGGTCATTTCGGCTTCGTGGAGATCTTGCAGGTGGTTCTTACGGTATGCCAAGAAAAGTTGAAAATACTCTTCAATGGTATTGGGAAGCAGATTGTTCATCAGGTGCCGCCTGCCCTCTAGATGACCGTATCCGATGTATTCGTCACGGAATCTTCCCAAAGGATGCGTGCCCGAGCCGGGTGTGCAAGCCAGTGCATTCCTAATAGGGGTGATATCCATTTGCTGCAAGCCTGCTCTCACGCCCATAAAAAAATCGGCTAACAGTTCATGTTCCCATCGTCCGGAGTCAGGTCCCGGGAGTGTTCTATTCTGAAAGACCCGGTGGGCGCACTCATGGGTAATAATCGCTGAAAAGCCGATATAGTCACTCACACCAAGCGCCTTCAGTTCCTTCAAGTTGTACTCCAGCACGTCATCATAATAAGTATTCGGGTTCTTAGGACGGATGAGTGTTTGACCAGACTTGTCATTCGTCAAGTCCCTGATCAAAACCGGAACCGGAATGCCAAAGAAGTTGCATGTGGTTTGAATAGCCGCGGCACATTCGTCCTCGGTCAACCCATACTTGTTCTTCCTGAGCAAGTTTTTACAGTATTGTCTGATGCTTGAAATCCCCATCATAATCTCGAATATTATTGTGTTACTGAGTTACTGATACCTGAATGCTTTGTATTTTGCCTTATACTCGTCTAGAAATCTATAGCGTTTTATCAAATCATCATCTGGTTTGAAACCATATTCCTCAACTAGCTCATGGGCACAAAGATTCTTACTCATCCATGCGATATTGAGTATTCTGGCACAACTCAGCAACATTTCTCCCTGCTTTCTATCACAGGGAACTGAATAACCGTTAAAATACATATCGCCCAGTGCTAACATTGCCCACGAGTCGCCCTCAGAGATATACTTGATCAGTTGGACTAAAGCATAATCATCAAGTGTGATTTGATTCTGTAATGGTAACCGCAGGTAATCACTTTGTCGGATATATGACGCAAGATGTTTCGCCCAAATCACATTCTTAAGATCGGCAGCTTCAAAAATCAAGCCTTTCCCCAACTCTACATTGGCTTGTGTATTAATAAGTTGCAGCCCAACCAGCGTGATTGCAAAACCATCGCCCTGTTGCGCTGCCTCAACTAATAGTTGCCATGCTTTCTCACTCATAACCACAAACCTATTTCATGTTTTCCAATTGTTGCAGCTCGTGCTGAGCATTGATCAGTTGGAGTTCATATTGATGTTTCAATTCCAATTGGGAAGAATAGGTGATGTTGGAAGAACGGTCCAGTCCGTCCAATTGCATCATGCGCCGGTCCCACTCGGCCTGTTCGATTTTGGCCTGTAATTCGCGAATGGTCTGCCTGAGCGCCTCAATCTTCCTCTGCCGGCTGGCATGAGGGTCGGGCATAGAAACGCCATCATAGACCACATTGGCCATATTGGAGCCCTGGCGGACAGGGACATAGCAGGTCTGGCACATCCCAGTGCCGTTGCAGGCGGTGCACATCGAGAATGTGTGGCTCTCGTGGTGCTTGATGGTTCCACTGCCGTTACACTTCACGCACCTGTGGGTACCATGACAGTCTGGACATTCCCCACGGTTATACACCTTGAGATTCAGGTCCCAACGTTTCTCAATTTTGTCATTCTTGCCCAAAATAGCGAAGAAATCGCCTTGGCACCAATCCCAACGGCAGGTATCGTAATTGAACGTGAAGGACTCATTGGGTTTTAACTTAACCTGGCGCCGTATCTGTGGCGGCACTTGCCCCGATGAGTCGATGATGGCGCAATCAAAGGTCTCGGGCATAAGCATGTTCTTGCACGTCAAGGTGAAAGAGATTGCCTTCTTACCGCCCTGATGCAGAGATATGAACCATTCAAACTTGCCGTTGAATCTCATGTGATATCTTCTTTATTTAAAGCCGTTACCTATTCCCGTGGGACCACCGCCGCCGGGATGCTGGCGCACAGGGATGTCGCAGGTGTGGCAGATGCCCGTGCCACCGCAGCTGTCACAGGTCTGATACTCCCAAATCTTTCCCTGAGGATAGACAAAGCCCGTGCCGTTGCACTTGCGACATTTCTTGGTGCCGTGGCATTCGGGGCACTCGCCAGGAGCATATTCCTTGAGGTTAAGTTCCCACTTCTTGAGAATCTTATTGTTCTTGTCGATGATAGCGAAGAAATCATGATTGCACCACGTCCAATTCACAGTATCGAAGTCAAAACGATAGGAACGCCCTGCCTTGAGTTTCTGATCACGGAAGATAAAGGGGGCTGGGCATCCCTCATAGCCGATCATGCAGTCGATGGTCTCACTGCCAAAAAAGTCGGTGTTCTTCAACACAAACGAATAGAGGTGAGTGTTGAGGAGCCTCTTCTGTGGTGCAATTTCAAAGTGTCCTTTAAACCCCATAATTTGACATATTATTATTTATTTTGATAATGATTCAAGCTTTTTAATGACATCAAGTAGAGGTATCATCTCACATAATTCTGCATAGGCTTGAGGATTTTTGTCCTTTAAGTGATCCGCAAACCTATCAGGACGCATTAAATACAAATCGCGAGGATGCACGAAACCACTTGATCCTAATTCAAATGGACCAAATTTAATATTACCAGACGGTGCATAAACTGATGGTTTAGGAGGAAGGTAATTATCAGCCCAATTATAGTAAAAAGAGTTAGCGCTCCTAATGTTACTCATCATACCATTGACATCACCTTGACAGGCAAGGCAAATAGCTATTCCACAATATGCCTTGAAGCGTAAGACGTCATCTTTTTCTGATTCTATAATTGCTGTCAAGTCTTTTATAGTGTCTAAATAATACCTTTGTAGCGCTTTGCCATTATCAGCCCCACTGTTTATAATTTTCGATGCAAGAGATCCGATAGAACCGACTCTGTTAACTAATGACACTAGTTCCATAACGGTTGATATGGCTTTTCTTTTGTTTTTCATCATTCAAGCGTTAGAGTTGTTCTTCTTCTGGTTTCATGATGGTGAAGTCCTGAGCGGACTGTGCCCAGCTGGCGAGGGTGTCGTCAACCTTCTGGCGGATCTCGGGTGTAACGGACTTTTTCATACGCTTGTATGCCCAATAGAGCACAGCGGTATTGTCCAGATAGCCCAGGATGCCAAAGGTGTCAACCGGCAGTAAATCATTGGGCAGGAGCTGATAGGCCAGCGCGCCACCAATGATGAACTTGTTGACCTTGGACGTCTGTTCACTCATCATCACAAAGTACAACTCTAGCATCATCCTGGTCGTCTCCTTGCCACCGCTCACGGCTTTTTTCTTGATAAACTCCAACCCATGGTTGGCGATTTCAAGGATCTTGTCATAGTCGATGTTCTTGAAGAACTTGACCACTTCACTCATCGGATTGTTGTTATTGTCCATAAATGTTTGTCGTTTTGATGATTACTGTTGCTTCAACACAATGCGGCGATCACAACCTTCTTCAACAAGGTATTTACCCTTGGTCTCGTTGGTAAACGATGGGTGGCTGCCGCCGATAGCACCAAGGATGACTTGAGCTATTTTGACACAGATTGCACCGATTGCCACAGCCAAAGAAGCTTTACCTGTCGCCTCAAGTCGAATATTGTTCGCCAAATCACCTTCAATGATGATGGTGTCGGCATGCTGTTTCACTGCCCCCTCAAGCTGCTCAGGAGTCTTCACCACCACAGGAGAGGTAGGGAAATGAGGAGGCACTCCATTGATAAAATCCTCCATTGAAGTCCGAGGAAATCTTGAATAATCTATAGCCATAATAAATATTTTTTATTGAGATTATAACAAGAGCGTTTACAAATTTATTAGCAGAGACAATTAGTTACTGAAGATTCAACCTTATGATAGATGGTTGTCGACATCATCACCTACTTATGAATACTTGCACCAGTTATTCCTTTTATAGTTCCTAAAAGAATCTTCTTTCCAGCCCATCTCCAATAGTGATTTTTCTTTTCCTCTTCTTCTTTCGCTATTAACTCGGCACCACGATCGATAAGACCTTTCCCAGAAATGTCTTCTAATTTTTTATCCATCCTGCCAAGTGCAAATACTACAGGACCAACAATCCCAACTCCAAGTATTTTCTCAATGGGATTGAGGTCGTCCCCCTTAATCATTTGCTTTTCTAGTTTTTTAAAATCTGACCAATTCATAGTTGTGGATTGAAATAAAATAAAACAATCGACACTCAAAAGTTGTACAGACAGCTAACGTGTTACAAGATTCTAAGATGTCAAAACTAAAGCATATTTACCACCATGTTTCCAAATATCCCTTGCCACCCCTGTTGCCGGGCATCAATTAGTGTAGAAGATGTCACTTTTAATTGGACAATTTAGAGTGAGGAACACAATGGTGATTCGCTATAAAAACATGCAAGAACCGTGCCAGTTTAAACACATTAATTATTCTGATTGTTTTGCCCTATAATCTTTCATCGCTCGTAGTCCCCGATGGCAACCAAGTATTAAGAATGTAATTAAAATAATTACTAGCCCGCTCAATAGAGCCGTAACAGCAAAAACACGAATTGTTTGTTTGTTGGCCAATTCTTTAGATTCAATGTACAACAGTAAACCTTCATTACGGATTTTTAGAATCTTAAGAGGGTCTGTATACGAAATGGATGTGCCTCTCATTTCATCTGGTTCAACAGATGGCCATAATGAGACAGCGCCCACAAAGTCAATAGTTAAATGTATTGAGTCAATTGATGCCGTGTGTAATTCAATATTATAATAGCCTTGTGAGATATCATGGAGGGTGAACCAACCAGGCATATTACCCAAAAGACCGTCATTAAAATTCGCTTCTCCTTTTTTAGTAAAAAATTGATCATGGTCTTTGTCAGCGACAATAGCTGTATAGCTCTCAATAATTGAATATGGTTTATTTTCATAATGTTTATGTATAGAATAATTGGCACCAATAGCTCTGTTGCAATTTTTGCAAACAATGGAATCTGCAACAAATTCTTCTCTCTTTTTGTAGCGACCTAGGTGTTGAGTCTTCAGGCACAACCGATAACCTGAAACATACTCTTTATCATGTAGAACATCGTGTGAAAGGTTGTCTTTCAAATTCTTTTCACAACTATCTAAACTCTTCATCATAGAATAGGACGACACTTTATTAAAAATATCTCTTGTCTCGTAGTATGCTGAATAGTTTGGATTAGTGATGCTCGTCTGATTATCTACTGATTTATTGGGCGCTGGTAACAATCCATTATCCCTGGTTGCACGTTCAAAAACGATATTCCAATACTTAGAGATGTTTGATAAATTCAACAACCTTTTACTCATATCAAAAGCAAGTCCATCAACTTCAATACATTTCAAACGAATGGAATCGCTTTCTATCTTACTTTGTAGTGTGGTTGCCAACTCATAATCCTCCTGCTCTTTAGCAAATGTCATCGGAATACTTAGCTTAAAGTTGGCTCTTTCATAATGAAGAAAATAGGTGCTGTCATCATACCAAGCCTCATCCACTTTCTCTATATAACGATAATCACTAAGACGATCTGCCTCAATTATAATTTTCTTGTGCTGTATATCGTTAAATTGAGCGAACAACCAGAATCCCACAATTGCAAGTGCTAAATATACTGTAAACTCCAATACAGATAGCGTTGGCGGGTTACCAGCTTTGGGTGTCAAACTCCATTGAAACCACTTAGGCTTGCGTACTGAAGCAATACGTTTTTTTAATAACTTCAATCGGTTGAAGATAGCAGATAAACAATTCATTATAGCATTATATTATTGATTATTATCAGATTTATTCAAAAACGAGACAATTTCTCCAATGGTTTCTAATTTGCTAAAAAAATAATCATCAATAGATAAATTATATTCAACCTCAAGCAATAAACACAGTTTATTTCTAAGATTCTCATCAATATTTAGATCCTCAAGTTTAGTCTCAAGAGATATTTGGCTTAATGGTATTTTGGTTAGCTTACTCACCTTATCAATAACAAAAGAGAAACTTTGCGATTCTTCTTCTGCAGGATAATCAGTGGTCCATTGTTTTATTTTGTTTCTATAATACTGATCCTGCTTTTCCAATTCTTCAAATAGAAAATCTTTTTTCGATTGAATATCATTTATAAAATCTTCATTAATAGATTGAAATATGCTCTTGTTACTCTTAATATGTTCTACAAATAAATTAAAGATTATGTCAATTTTCTCTTTTATTGAGCCATTTAAGAAACCCTTATATTTATAATTACATAAACTATCTATATCTTGTTTGACCTTACCGGAGACTATTAACTCTGATAGGTATAAATCTATTGTTTCATCTGGGGTGTTATTATTGAGATATTGTACATTTAATAATAGAGAAATTGGATTTCGAAGAACAAGCCACATTTCAGCCTCGTTTCTCTCCATTTCATCTTGAACATAGTTAGATAAACCTTTACCTAAACTCCTGTTTTTGATTGCGCTCCATGCTATTTTAGTAAAATTTCCTATCACACCCATCTTTTCTTTAATAGCATACGTAAATCTCAAGAGAAGTATCGACAAGTATAAATTAAATGTTACTTCTCTAACTAAGCATTGTGGATTATTTTGAAGATAAATTATTTGTTCAACTGTGTATTGCTTTAAGTTATGTTTAATCCCGATTTCTAATAGTTTAGCAAAGCCAACACCTACTAAATTAGTTGCACCTGTAATATGACTAAAAACACTATTTCGAACGAAATCATTAATAGGAATTCTAAATCCAGGATTAACTTTTTTGATAATATCTTTCAGATGCTCTTGTACATCATCTCTCTTAAAGATATCATATGGATTATAATTCCTGTCTATCATATTTAATAATTATTTAAGTGTTAATCAAAGAAAACGGAAAAAGCCTCTTCAAGACTTCCTGTTTTCTGATAAGTCTCCCAAGCCCTTTTCTGGGTTTGGCTAAAGCCGCCCATTCTTTTTGATTGAAACAACAATTTTGCACAATAGCCTCGATCTATTAATCCTGCAGCTACAGCTGCGGCACCTAAAGCTGAAACAGTAAGAGATGAACCACCATAAATGACAGCTTTTGCTAGTGCATCTTTTATTTCTTTATTTGTCATAATCTTTTACACATCAATAATACTATCATTGTCTGGGAAGATGAAATTCACGTCGATGGTTAAGACTTCTCGAGTTTGAAGTTCCTTTTTGTAAGATGCCTTCAAGTTGAAAACACCTGCCATTGCACTAAGAGAAAACGCTGCATCTAGGATATCATTTGCCTCTTGTGACATATCAAAATGATAACTATCTTCGAGCAACGGATTTTCTTCATTGGGGTTGCGCATCCTGATCAATGAACGGACGGCGTTATCACCCCACAAGTCATTTTCTTGAGCAATTTCAATCGCGCGCTGATAAGATTTCTCGGTGATGGGTGAACCTTTCCATCTATTTTCAATCTTGACACATAATTCTTTCTGTAACTCTTTGTCACTAGTGATCTCTGCTTCGGCTTTTACGACTTTATATTCCACTTCGCCTCCTGCTGTCCATTTGCGTTCCTGGCTCTCTTTTCTCGCTACTGTTATCACACATCCTTGAGCACCAAGTTTCTGAGCAATTTCACGTATGAGCCCAAACTTAGAAATCATGATTTCTTGGGCAGAACCATCAGCTTTAATGTAGGTTCCTTTATCAAAAGGATGTTGAATCAGAACATCGCCAACCCTGATGTGGCTGGGTAAATAAATACTATCGCTATATGTATCCCTTATAGCAGGGATATCATCGATTGATAGAATCTGAACACTAGGATCAAGAGATTTGGATTCCTTCTCATATCTATAATTACGCGAATCTTCATCATTTGCTATATAAATGACTTCGCCTTTCAATTGTTGTTTATTTTTGTCCATAATGATTCAATTGTATTAAAGTTGATATGTCCAAAATGATATAATAGTATTATAGTTAAAATCATCATTAATGCCAACAGGATTAGCACAATCATTAGGGTTTTACTTTTTTTTTTCGTTATGATATGCAATCTTTCCAGCAGTTTGATATCAGCTGAATTGCACGTCCGACCTATTAGATCTGCAGCCTCTTGTAAACGTTCAGCTGCCTTCTGGAAATCACGTCCTTTAGAACAAAAGGCATAAACAATTCTCCGAGCTGCATCATCCACATCAGTAAAATGTGAAGTAATGAGCAAATCTCGCTGTTTATTTAGAAACAGTTTAAACGATGGTGAAATCTCATCGGCAAACTCCACACCTTTTTTGATATTGCCTTCTGGAACTTGGGTCCACTTGCAGATGCCATTTACCGTTGAAATATAGGAAAAAGCTTCATTGCCTTCTCTTTCCCCAACGCGTTCACCATCAATAATAATAGGACTATCTGCTGCCCGTGTATCACCTTGTGACCACAATATGTATTCCTTGAAAATCATTTTGCCAATGCGCCAAATAATTGTTTTTCTATCTCCTTAACTTGTCCTTCGTCGCTAAGATCAACCAGAACAATCGGATGCTTTAAATACAATTCACCGTATTCTCTATTTGTCATTTCTTCTTTTAGCTTAACAAGGCTTTTCATTAGAGCCTTTTTTCCCTTGAATTTTTCGGCATGAGATGGGATAATACGTATGTGTTCTGGCTTCCCATTTTCTTTTTGTTTTGCATAAAGGCTTTTCAAATCACCGTTAACATCTCTCTTATAATCAGTGTTGTTGAGATAGTCATACAGGTCAAAGATGTAAAAGATAATATCCTTTTCATTGAGAAAACTGCTCCAATGTTTTTCTTGAATCGGTTTAGCGCCACCTATATCGACCCCTTCTGCAATAGTGATTTCTTTGCCATCAATAACTACTTTAAACGAGGAAACGTTATCTTCATAGGTCTGATCTGATCCTTTGTAATCTTTATTTAACTGACGATACAAAGTGGTTTTGCCAACACCTGCCTGTCCCAGGATACCCAAGGTATTACCTTGAGCAATGGGAACCTTAGGATTTTTATTTCCAAATAATTTCTTTATTAACCATAAGAGCAGCAAAAAAATGGCAGGAAGGAATTGAATCATTTTTATAAAAAATATTTGTCTTGACTCCTGAAGACAGGGTTCTTTGGTAATAATTTGGACATATGTGGCGGACGTGGAGCCGATTCAGGTGAGCTTGATTGGGAGGTAAAGCTTCGCAGAATACGCCTGCTCAATTATGTCGCTTTTTACAATTTGCACCAATGGCCGCCGAGACGAGGGGCGGGACATTCTTGGGTGGGGAGTGGAGAGGTGGTTTTTCCCCGGTAATTTGGTGGCAAATATAGTGTGATATTTTGATTTATGCAAAACAATAGGTGATATATTTTAAACAAAATTGGAAAAAAAGATTTAACTTTGTGGCTGTTTATTGGTCTAATGGGGTGAAGGCCGAAATGATGATGTTTTATGATTGGTAGCATCAACGAGGCTATCGATTAAACATCGGCATCAACGCCCCCTGACCCCCTCTAGCCTTTGAGGGGGAATTGAGAGAAGAGAATAGAAGAATTAATGATATCTAGGAGATTACGATTATGAAACGGATTAGATTATACATGACTGCTATTGTGCTGGCGATGGCCGGTATCATGGCAATGGGTGTTCATGCTCAGGTGCTGAGGGATGCGGATTTTAACAGCATCGGTCGCATCAATGGTAATGGTGTTGTCAGGGATGGCACGGGCCGGTCGGCGGGTTCGTTTGACGCCGATGGTACGGTGCGTGACGCCAAGGGCAATGCCGTGGGTGCGATCAAGCAGCTGGAGATATTTGACACCGAGGGCAAGCGCATCGGCTACATCAACACCGACGGCACGGTGCGTGACGGCGAGAGCAATGTGCTGGGCTACATCAGCATCAACGACGGCAAGGTGACCGACGCCGAGAAAAAGACGCTGGGCTTTGCTCGTGGGGTGCGGGTGGACTGGATCGCCTGCTACTTCTTTTTCCACTTTTTTGATAAATAGGCTTTAGGTTTTAGGCTTTAGTTATTTCCATCTCCTGACGACTGATGAAGAGGATATTGATCTCGGTGGCTACTGCGCTGCTGGCAGCGAGTAGCCTTTTTGCGCAACTGCCTCCGGACTCGGTGCTGCGGCGTTATGCCGCCGGGATGCTGATGGTGGGCTTCAAGGGCGACAGCGTGACCGAGGACTGTGACGCGGCACGCTATGTGCGCGACCTCCATGTGGGGGCCATCGTGCTGTTTGACATCGACGTGACGGGCGATGCGACCCTGGGCTCCCGCAACATCACCAGCAAGGAACGGCTGACGCGCATGACTGCCCAGCTACAATCGTGGGCTGACTATCCCCTACTCATCGCCACCGATCAGGAAGGCGGACGTGTTGCTCGCCTGAAGCCGCAATATGGCTTCCTGCCAACGGTGACTGCC
>Ga0310697_10002081_pt1 | contig 21915 bp, 20 predicted proteins | sample 172DNAGHGlowgp2_FD_203883 | JGI IMG/M metagenome (GOLD analysis project Ga0310697, IMG submission 203883) | Sheep rumen microbial communities from Palmerston North, Manawatu-Wanganui, New Zealand - 1728 DNA GHGlow gp2 (v2) (version 2) | ecosystem: Host-associated > Mammals > Digestive system >... | reverse complement strand
TGTTTTTCTTTACTTGGTACCGATCGTTGGTAAACTTGATGAGTGTCGATGGATGGGCTTGGTTAGCGATAATCTCGTTGGCACTTGTAGTCGCTCTGTTACTTGTTTATCTGTTCTCAGACCGCATTTTGTTCCGAAAGATAGGCTTCTTTGGTGGACTTGCTTTGTTACTTCTTTTTGTACTTGGCAATATATTTGCATGGCAACAAAAGCAGAATTTGCTGTATCGTAAAGGCGCTATTGTGATAACTCCTTCTGTTACTGTCAAAAGTACCCCCGCTATGAATGGTACAGATCTTTTTGTCCTTCATGAAGGAACGAAAGTTGTCATCACCGATGGTTCAATGAAAGGCTGGAAAGAGATTCGCATAGCTGATGGCAAAGAAGGATGGGTGGAAAGTAAAAAAATAGAGGAGATTTAGCCTATGACGATTTTGGAACTATTCTTGACCAGCGATGGTTTATTGCCATCACTCGAAAGTTTTGATCGAGAGGCTTTGCTTGCTGTCAATGGTAGTGATTCACTTTATTTGGACCGTGTGGCTCATGTCCTGACAACAGCTTTTACGTGGGTTCCCCTTTATATCAGTCTCTTCTATATTGTGTTGAAGAATAATGATACAGTGCGTAAAGTGCTTTTCATTCTTGCTTGCGTTGGCTTATGCGTGTTATTGGCAGGTACTGTTGATGACACGATAGTAAAACCTGTGGTAGGTCGGTGGCGCCCGACACACGATCCTGTCATTGGAACGATGGTTGATGTCGTTGATGGTTATCGTGGGGGACGTTATGGATTTTTCTCTGCGCATGCTTCTAATACTTTCAGTATCGCAGTATTCTTTTGCTGGTTGGTCAGGTGTCGGATATTATCGATAGCACTGGTTTTATGGTCTTTTACCAACTGTTGGACTCGAATGTACCTCGGTGTACATTTTCCTGGTGATATCCTTGTGGGTTTGACGTGGGGAGGAATTGTTGGCACATCTGTTTATTATTTACATTATCGTGTTTCCCATCGTATGTCAAATGGTTACCATCATGTATCAACCCATTTCACTTCAACAGGCTATGAACGCTCAGATGCTAATATACCTATTGCTGTTCTTGTCTTTACATTGCTGTATGCACTTCTTAAATCCTGTATTTTATGAGCATTGATCCACGTCATATACGTATTTGCGATTACAATTATCCATTGCCAGAGGAGCGAATTGCCAAGTTCCCTATAGCCCAACGCGATCATTCTAAATTGTTGATTTATAAAAAGGGTGATGTAAAAGAAGATGTGTTCTATCACCTTCCAGCCTATTTACCCAAGGGAGCTTTGATGGTGTTCAACAATACCAAGGTGATTCAAGCTCGTATGCACTTCCGTAAAGAGACAGGTGCTCTTATTGAGATTTTTCTTTTGGAACCTGCAGAACCTTCTGATTATGAACAGATGTTCCAAACGACATCCTGTTGTACTTGGTATTGTCTGGTGGGAAATCTGAAAAAATGGAAAGAAGGTACGCTAACACGTGTTATTAAGATTAATGGAACGGAAGTGACTGTAAAAGCCACTCGCGGTCTTGTTCATGGTACATCTCATAGTATTAGTTTTGAGTGGACTGGTCATTTTTCTTTTGCAGAGATTATTGATACATTAGGAGAATTACCGATTCCACCTTATCTCAATCGTGAGACCCAGGAGAGTGACAAAACAACATATCAGACTGTTTATTCAAAGATTAAAGGTTCTGTAGCTGCTCCTACAGCAGGTCTGCATTTTACACCAGAGGTGTTAGCTGATCTCGATGCTCATGGTATTGATCGTGAGGAACTCACTTTACATGTTGGTGCCGGTACTTTCAAGCCCGTGAAGAGTGATGAGATAGAAGGACACGAGATGCATACTGAGTTTATCAGCGTGAGTCGAGCCACAATCCAGAAACTAATTGTCCATGATGCTTGCGCTATTTCTGTAGGAACTACGAGCGTGCGTACCTTAGAAAGCCTCTATTATATGGGCGTAAAAGTGCTGAAGAATCCTGATTTGTCAGAAGAACAGCTTCATGTGTCTCAATGGGAACCATATGACACTCCTGTGGATATTCCTCCTTTAGATGCACTGAAAGGTTTGGCTGCTTGGATGGATGCTCATCAGCTGGATGTGCTCCACTCGAGTACTCAGATTATTATAGCTCCAGGCTATGACTATCATATTGTAAAGATGCTTGTTACCAATTTTCATCAGCCCCAATCTACATTGCTGCTGTTGGTGAGTGCCTTTGTAAAGGGCGATTGGCATAAGATATATGAGTATGCATTGGGGCACGACTTCCGTTTTCTTAGTTACGGAGATTCTTCGCTGCTCATTCCCTAAGCGTTAAGTCCTTGACGACTTCTCCGCCGCAGACCTGACCAGCTGCAGGTATAAAGGCATTTGAGGGTGGGGGGTGACTGTGTTTATGCAAAAATACAATATTTTGCAAGAAAAACAAAATGTTTTTTTGCAAAACATTTGGAAGGGAACGGCATTTTGATTATCTTTGCAACGTCAACAGATTTAATCGATGAAACTAACCCTCAAAAAACTAGGCCTTTTAACGGTTCTTATGCTGGTATCGCTTCATGCTTCTCTAGCAAAGGATAACCGTTTTTATGTGTATAATGCTTCGAACGGTCTGGCAGATAATAGTGCTCAGACTGTTCATTGTACGAAGACAGGAAGGTTAGTCATTACTGCATTGGGGCAGATTAATTTTTTTGATGGTCAAAAGTTTTCTTATATCGATCCGAGTGCAGAAAATATATACCCGCTTTCTAACTATTCTGGTAACCATCATCTTTATTTTGATCGTTATCATCATATGTGGTTGAAAAGTAAGCGCCGGGTGACATGCGTGAATCTTACGACAGAATCCTTTGTCTCTTCTGTTGTGGATGTTTTTAATGAATTGGGCGTACAGGAGCAGGTTCTCGATTTGTTTGCTGATCAGAAAAATGAGGTTTGGCTGTTGACAAAGAAAGGTGTGTATAGTACTGGCACAAAATGCACATATCCCGTTATAAAGGACCTGAACCTCCAAGACTTGGATATTTATGAAGACAAGTACCTGTTATTGTTCTATGAGAATGGGTTGTTGGAAGTGCTGGATTTGAAAACGGGGAAAAAGCTTCGCGAAGTGAAGGCATATGATGATGATATGTCGAAACGCTTTGACCGTAGTTCTGTGCTTTATTCTAAAGATAAGACTTTTTTCCAAATTAGAAATGGTGAGGATGAGGCTGTCCTGATGAGTTTTAATGTGGATGAGTGGAAATTCCAGATTATCATGCAAGAACCTTATCATTTAAATAATATTGCTGAAAATGACAATATTCTTTATATCCCTTCGTCGTATGGTTATTGGACCTATGATTGTCGTACTGGTGAGAAAACACATAACAGAGAATTGCCGATGGCTTTGGGAGGCACACTTCTGACCGATATAAATGCCATCGCCTTTGACAAACAAGGTGGAATGTGGGCTGGTACGGAGCGCCGTGGCTTACTTTATTCCAGACCGATGCCTTCTCCTTTCCAAGTTTATACATGGGATCAGCAGAGAGCTGTTGAACTTTCTGCTCTGATGGATAAGGAAATCAGACCGCAGTTAAGCTACAAAGGAAAATCTGTAAATTGTGTTTTCCGCGATTCTCGTGGCTGGGACTGGGTTGGCACGACAACAGGATTGCATCTTTATAAAAGGCAAAATCATGAGTTCCTACCAGAAATCTTCACCAATAAAGATGGACTTTTAAACAATGTCATTCATTCTGTCATAGAAGACAAATTTCATAATATTTGGGTGGGTACAAGTTATGGCCTCTATTGCCTGCTTTTCGACAAGGGTGGTAAGTTCCGTTATATCAATTGTTATATCCAATGGGACAATATTCCATCAGAATCGTTTGCTAATGGACGGGCGATGCGACTCGCTGACGGAACCATTATCATGCAGATGCTTGATCATGTAATAGAGTTTAATCCGGGCAAGATGGGCACAGTTACTCAGGAGTCTATATTTGACATTCATCCTAAACTGACTCGATTGATGGTAAACGGAAATGTCATCAGGACTGGTCAGGAACTTGATGGTAGCGTGATTTTGGAAAAAGCATTGTCAAGAACTTCTGAAATAAACTTGAGTTACAATCAGAATACAGTTTCTTTGACTTTCTCTGGACTGAATTTCTTCCGTCCGCATCAGACATTTTATCGTGTACGTGTAAATGGTCTTGATGATACTTGGCGTATTCTCACACCTTACAACTCTGGAGGACTTGTAGACAGACAAGGACAACTGCATTTGCCTTTAGCTGGTTTGCGTCCTGGCTCTTACCGTATAGAGGTGCAGGCATCGATGATGCCTGACGTTTGGGATTCTATACCATATGAGTGGGTTGTTAACATTAATGAACCTTGGTGGCGTACAACAGGTATGTTAATGTTGCTTGTGACATTGATTCTGGTCCTAGCGGCTATTAATGTCTATTATTACATCAAGAACACAAGTATGCGTACAATGCGTAATAGCGAGGAACAGGGTGTCATCAAACGTGTTAAGAATTTCTCAGAACGTTGTTTGCGGCATGGTGGAAAGAACGGAAGTATGATGGAGCCTATTCCTGACGAGACACATGGATATGTGGTGGATTCGCAAAATGACTTGTCGCCTGAATTTGAACACGTTATGATGAAAATCATGCCTTTGGCGCAGGAGAAAAAGGCATCAGAATTAACAATGCGTGAGTTGAGCAGTATAGCAGGCATGGATGTAGCGAAGTTCTATCAGCTAATTATTGCGAATATATACAAGAGCCCAAGACCATTGGCAAGAAAACTGATGTTGAAACGAGCTGCAGTTCTGCTGGAAACTACGGATGATAGTCTTGATGAAATTGCATACGAGTGTGGCTTCGTATCGGCTAATTATCTGATCGCATCTTTCTATCGCTATAAGAAAATGACGCCAGAAACGTATCGTCGTCATTATGGCAAACACAGAAGTGCTTCCAGATTCGGAATTACCGAAATGTGATTTGCCCCCAACTTGTGAGTCGCCAGGTTCGTTCGCCCGCTTCTTTGTAATAAACGAGTGATTGATAACGGTTTTCAGTTTCGTAGTAATTCCCCTCTGAAGGTAGGGGGTGTGATTTCCCGTCAGGCGAAATCCAGAGATATTGGTAAGAATAGTATCCTTGTTTTTGAAGAATACTAGCAGTGTAGTATTCGTTTTTGGCGTCATAGACCATTACATATGTTTCTGGATTCTCAGTAGTCCAATGGCCGTCAATAACAACTTTCCCTTCTTTTAATTCATGAATCTTGAGGCGATAAGTTACCCATATATAGTCACTGGCGGTGTCGTTATCACGATTGTCGCTGTTGCGGATGTAGAAAGAGCCGTTGGCATCCTCATCATAGAGATAGTTGGGACGAGGTTCGCTGACGAACGGATAAGCATAATAGGCTTCTCCATTCCATACGATACGCTCAATCCCCATCGTCGGATGACTGGGATCAAGTATCTCAAACTTCCGGTATTCATTACCGCCATCAAAGATAAGACCTTTTCGGTGTTCCCATCTCATACTTCGGTCACTTATAATGCTTGGCTTCTCATACCAGCGCCATGTATCTTCGCGACCATTTTGCATAACTACTGTTATTATCTGCTCTTCCGGGTTTGTAATATGGTAGTCACCGTATGAAACAGCAAAGGATACCTGCTGGTGGCTGACGTTTGTGTCGATGTCTGTATTTGACGAAACAGCCATTGTGATGGGCATTGATTGCTCGGTTATCATGAATTCCACACTCGCAACTTCGTCTTGAGTATCTTCATCGATAATATGGAGACGATAGTTTCCGCTAAGTTTCAGTTTGCAGCGGTCGTTTGGAATGGTGAATCGATAGTGAGTGTAGGGAATCGTCGTATTAATGCTTCGCTCGAAGTCGTCAATCACGATGGCATTGAATCCTTCGAGCCAATTACTCTCGAAGAGATCTTCTGACACAGACCAGTCTGCTTCACAGTGTTCTATCTGATAGATGTATCGATGATAGTCGTGTGAAAGTTCATCGAAAGCAACATGAAGTTTGTCATCTCCCTTCAACCGCATAACCGTTGGGGATAGCCAGTCTTTGTTAACCACAGCTTGCAGTGATTTTACCTGTGGATTATAAATTCTGTTCTCAGCCATCCCCATTGTATATAACAATAAGGTTATGACGATAAGGATAGTCCTTTTCATCATCTCATTCTTATCTGCGACGTTCTTTAAGAATGCCATGACGATAGGCATAAAGCAGATTTTTCAAGTCTGCAACCTGATGTTTCAGCTCTTCTCCTTTGTCGGTATCGGCAACAAGCATACGGTGGGCAGACATCTCGACGATCTGGGTTGTTGACTTGATGTCTGTCTCTCTGACGATGGCGTCACGCTGAGATGTGAATGGTTCGTGTTGAACTAATTGGAAACCACGAGAGTGATAGACGAGTGTGTATCCGGCTATACCTGTTTCTTTATGATAGGCCTCAGAGAAACCTCCGTCAATCACCATGAGTCTTCCGCCAGCCTTGATTGGGTTCTCTCCCTTTGAGGCATGTACAGGTACGTGTCCATTGATGATATGCCGGTTTTGGCCTTTAACCTCGAAGGCATCAAGAATCTTGTCACATATCTCTGCTGAGTCACGTAACTTGAAGTAATTGCCTTTTTCCTCTTTATAGGTCTCTTTGTCGCTAAGGAAATATCGTTCAAAAGTTGCCATCTTGGATTTGTCGAAAAGTGGTGAATCTTTTCCACACCAAAGATAGAGGAAATAGTCACGGGCATAGTCGATGGGATAATCGTCCGAGGTATTCTCAAATGCTCCACGAATCATCATGCCAATGTTATGCATAAGGTCTTTTCCGCTATATCTGATGCCAGGATAGATCTCGACCTCTTTGAGGGTTCCGTCATTGTTAAGCGGACAACTGGCATGGAAAAGGAGATTGGAATTGCTCACCGTGTACATGCAACCGTGTGAGAGCAGCGTGCGTATGTGTTTCTTCAGTTTTTCGCAGATGCGGAAGGAATGGTGAAGTTTATCCATGAGATCTGCCTCCTCTTGGGTGAGGGCATTGGGGTGTGCAGGGTCAATCGTTGGAAAGTGACAACTTTTCATTTCATATTCTTTCCCATCGATGTTGCAGATACCTTTGGCATAGTCTATATGGTCGAACAGACATCGGTCCTGCATCTGCCATTCAGTGCGGCGATTGAAAATGGCTGCTTCCTCCTTGAACTGCAAAACGGCAATGGCCTTATGCATTTTGGCAGTAAGCTGACGGGTTTTCTCGTCCATTTTGTTACCGGGCATCTCCTTTGGCATAAATTCTTCACAAGGATCGTCACCATAGGCATCGAGCGCAAAGGTGGCCAAAGGCACCAAGTTGATACCATATTCCTCAACAGTTGCCAAGTTTGCATATCGCAGACAAAGACGAAGCACATTGCATATACAGGCATTATTGCCAGCAGCAGCGCCCATCCATAAGATATCATGATTTCCCCATTGAATATCCCATGAATGGTATTGGCGTAACGTATCCATGATGATGTGTGCACCGGGCCCTCGATCATAGATATCCCCAAGTATATGGAGCTGGTCGATAGCAAGGCGCTGGATAACGTTGCAGATGGCAACTATGAAATCATCGGCGCGCCCCGTAGAAATAATGGTGTTGACAATCACGCTGACATAAGCGGCCTTATCGTTGTCTGAGAGACTTTCGTGGAGCAGTTCCTCGATGATGTAAGAAAAGTCTTCTGGTAACGATTTCCTGACTTTCGAACGGGTATATTTTGAAGAGACATCGCGACAGACTTTCACGAGTTGGTGTATCGTAATACGGTACCAGTCGTCTATATCAGTCTCTCGTGCTTTGATAAGTTCAAGCTTCTGCTCGGGGTAATAGATGAGCGTGCATAGTTCTTTCTTTTCCGACTCACGGATATCGTTGCCAAATAGTTCGTTGACCTTTCTTTTGATATTACCCGAGGCATTTTTTAAGACATGCTGGAAAGCGCCGCTCTCCCCATGCAAGTCGGCAAGAAAATGTTCCGTACCCTTGGGCAATGCCATAATTGCTTCGAGGTTAATGATCTCTGTAGAGGCATCGGCGATTGTTGGGAATGACTGGGCGAGAAGCTGCAGATAATGCATGTCTGTCTCTATACTGTCATGATGTGTAGTTGTCATATCTTCAAGTGGTTTGTTATTAGTCTGCGTATCTGTCTTGTCTGCCGGTTATCCAAAGGTGGAATTGGCATATAGCCTTCATCGAGCTGTGTTTGTTCGCTGAGCACTTGCATGAGGCTTCCGGCAAAGCCTCCCAGTCTCTTTTCTGCAAGGGCTTCTTTCAATTGATCGTCATTCACTGTGTCGCGCATGAGTTCTCTGGTGAATTCTATCATGTGGAGCAACAGCGGCTGTTTGTGCAACTGTTTGATCATCTTTACTAGATAGGTCGTCTCGTTTCCCTGATACTCCCCAATGATTTCTTTCAGTGGCTTGGGTGTCTGATAAGTGTCAGGAAAGTATGCTGCTGACGGTTGGATATCATTGTCAGGTTCTGGCAGACCGAGTATGCTAATGCCATAATCAACGTAGTTCCTGATGTTTTCATGTTCTGCATACAGTAGCAGGCGTCGCCAATCGATGTCCTGTGGGCGCTTTACCGCATCCAGCGACTTACACCAGCGGCTGTCTCCTGTAATGCCAGCTTTGAGAATCACAGCGAGTGCTTTACATGACAATTCGTCCATCAGTTCAAGTGTATTAGAGTCGATGACTTTCTGATAAATGTCATATGTCTTGTCGCACATCTCCTGATGCGTGATAGTATTAGTGGTAACGGCATTGTGAATTTCTTCTGTTCGATGATTCCAACCTAATTTGTTCAGGTTCTCCCGCTCTAGCTTTCCTAACGCAATAAGGCAATAGGCATGTGTAACCATTCTCTTTTGCCATAAAAGTTCCTTGCTGATCTTCTCATGTATATTCTGCTGACTGACAATCCATGGCTCTAATTGACCGTGAGGTGTTAAGATGATTCTTGCATTTTGTTGCTGGGCAGCTTTTGCTGCTCTCGCGATGGTATAGTTCCAGCAACCATGACAGTGCAGAATGTCAGGTTCTTGAGTCTGAAGATGCTGTTTGAAGGCAGAAAAGTTGTCAGCCATGCGAATATCTGCACGTTGGCTTAATCCGTCAACCAGTATTCTAACATGCTGACTGATGAGCGTATCATTTTTGGGAAATATGTGCAGAATCTTCATGTGGATTTATGACTTTTCTTGTTCTTGATCGGAATCTGGTGTAAGAGAGAATGAGGTGGAAGGAATCGTCATGTTTTTCCACACGATGCTTAGTCGGGTGCCAAGTAGCGAAAAGAATGAGAGCTCTTGTTCAAAGTAATTCAGCAATTCGTAAACATGGTCTCTGTGAACAATGATGAAATTGTATCGTCCCATCTTGTATCCCAGATGCTTGCGTTCTTGAACCTCAGTCAGTTTACGTTCAGCTTTCAAGATATGGTTCCGCGCTTCTTCGCAACTGCTATAGGCTTGCAGTCTGATGCCTTTCTTTCCAAAATAGCCAAGGGTCAGTTCTGCATTGACATCCATCGCATCGGCTATGTTCTGAAGCATTTGGCTTGATGTGATTTCCTTGCAGTCTCTAAGAAGTATGACCCATTCATAATGCGAAGCTTTAAGCCCTATGTTATACGCTAATTTTCTGCGTGACAGTTGCCTGTTGGGCTTGGGCAGAAATGTGCTGTAGAGCCTCGGATAATCTTTCTTAAGTAGTTTGAGCACGTCGGGCGATTCGTCGCTAGACGATTCGTCGATGACAATGACCTCATAGCCTTGCTCATACTGTTGGGTCAGATAAGCCGGTAGATTGTCGCGTAACTCGTTGGCCTGGTTATAGACAGTTATCAGAATGGAGAAACTTGGTCCGCTTTTATCCATTTCGTTAATACTTTAAAGTTCATCGCTCATATAGCCTGATGGCAGCTTTCTGCAGTTATACTGCGAAGCCATGATTTCGCCATAGGCACCAGCAGAGCGGATAGCCAGAAGATCACCTCGCTTCGTACGATTGATGTCAATTTGCTTGGCAAATACATCTGTCGATTCGCAGATAGGTCCTACAACATCGTAGGCTTCAGGCGCCTCCTCGCTGGTGATGTTCTCAATCTTGTGATAAGCCTGATAGAGGGCAGGGCGGATGAGGTCTGTGAAACCTGCGTCAACGATGGCAAATTTCTTCTGGGCACCTTCCTTAATATATAAGGTACGCGTTATAAGTGAGCCGCATTGTGCCACTACTGCACGCCCCAGTTCGAAATGAAGCGTCTGGCCGTTGCGCAGTTTTAATTTACGGGCATAGGTGTCGAAATAGGCCTTGAAGTCGGGAATGGGCACTCTGTTAGGATGCCCGTAGTCGATGCCAAGTCCGCCACCTACATTAATGTGCTCAACACGAATACGATGACGTTCCAATTCGTCCTGTAGTTCGTTCACGCGATTGCAGAGTGCTTCAAAGTCACCCATGTCGAGTATCTGTGATCCGATGTGAAAGTGTAGTCCTACACATCTCACGTTTGGCAGCCTTTCTGCTTCAGTAATCACGGTGAGCATATCCTGCATGGCGATGCCGAATTTGTTTTCTGCCAGTCCGGTCGTGATGTTGGCGTGTGTATGGGCTCCCACATTGGGGTTCAGACGGAAAGCGACACGAGCCACTTTACCTTTGGCTGCTGCCAATTCGTTGATAACTTCTAACTCAGGAATACTCTCTACATTGAAACAGAAGATGTCGTTATCCAGACCGAGGTTGATCTCCCAATCACTTTTGCCGACACCTGCATAGACGATTTTCTCATGAGGAAATCCAGCCTTGATAGAGGCTTCTATCTCACCACCGCTGACGCAATCGGCGCCAAGGCCGGCCTCTCGGATGATACGGAGTATCTTCGGATTGGCATTGGCCTTAACGGCATAGTGTACGACGAACCCTTCATGTTTGTGGGCTTCATCGTTGATGGTGCGTAGTGTCTTGCGCAGCAGTTCTGTATCATAGTAGTAGAAGGGAGTCTCCAACGACTGCAACTTCTCTACAGGGAATAGTCCTTTTGCCATATCAGTCTTATTTTTGCTGTGTTGTGTTGTGGGGCGTTTTTATTTCTTGAAAATAGTGTTGCTGAGGCTCTGAAGTGCACGCTTCTTGTCCTCCTCACGGATGAGGAATGAGATGTTGTAGTTTGAACCTCCATAACTTACCATACGAACGGGGATATCTTTCATGGCATCGAGCGCCAGTGTCTCAAAGCCGACGTTCGACCAGTCAAGGTCGCCTACGACGCAGACGATACACATATTGGTATCAACCGTTACGGTGCCATATTTCTTCAGCTCGTCAACGATTTCTCCGAGATGTGCAGAGTTGTCGATACTCATCGATACGCCCACCTCTGAAGTACAGATCATATCAATACTCGTCTGGTAACTCTCGAAGATTTCGAAGACCTTGCGCAGAAAACCTGTAGCAAGGAGCATGCGGCTCGACTTGATCTTGATGGCTGTGATATTGTCTTTGGCGGCGATAGCCTTGATTTTGCCGTATTCTGTCTTGTTGCTGATGGTTGTTCCCTCGGCATCAGGATCCATCGTGTTCAGCAGACGTACAGGAATACCGGCATATTTAGCAGGCTGCACACAAGTGGGGTGCAGGATTTTCGCTCCGAAATAGGCCAACTCTGCTGCCTCCTCGAAATGGAGCTGGTGCACGGGTTCTGTCTTGTCAACGATACGGGGATCGTTGTTGTGCATGCCGTCGATATCTGTCCAGATCTGAATCTCTTCGGCATTGATGGCTGCACCGATGAGCGAGGCTGTATAGTCGCTGCCGCCACGCTGCAGGTTGTCAACCTCGCCATAGGCATTACGGCAGATGAAACCCTGGGTAAGATATACCTGGGCACCCTGGTTTTCTTCAAGAATGGCATGCAGTTTCTCCTTGATATACACGGGGTCGGGCTCTGAGTTCTTGTCTGTCCGCATGAAGTCGAGGGCATTGATAAGCACAGCCTTGATACCCTGTTCATTCATATAGTTTACCACCATGTTGGTCGAAATGATTTCTCCCTGAGCCACAATGGCTTTCTCCTCAAAACTGGTGAACAGTTCCTTGGTGAATGAGCGGAGATAGTCGAATTCGCTGCGAAGAAACTCGTTGGTAGCAGCTTTTGTCTCGTTGCTGCTGTAGAGTTCTTCCACATGCTTGGCATACTTCTGCTCCAAACGGTTGATAACCTCATTAGCACCGTCGGGGTTCTTCTTATAGAGATAGTCCGAAATCTCTACAAGCGAGTTGGTGGTTCCTGACATAGCAGAGAGCACAACGAAGACGGGCTCTCCTGACTTGGTAACAAGATTGGTCACCTCTTTCATTCTTTGTGGGGTGCCGACGGACGTACCGCCGAATTTCATCACTTTCATAATCTTATGTTTTTTATTGTTCTATCAAATTTCTTCTCTTTCCGAATACCTTACCTTGGTCTCGTCCGTATCAGGTGTGTCATCCACGATCACCAAGTGGTGGAAATCGTTAGTTATATCTTCCATCTTCGCATCCTGACAGCGATAGGTGATGCTGGGGTTGGCTTCAATCAGGGGTAGGTTATGGGTTGACATCACTACAGCCGTTCCCTCGTTGGAGATACGGAACAACAGTTTGATGATATCTACTGAAGTCTCAGGGTCGAGATTACCTGTGGGCTCATCGGCAAGGATGAGCTTCGGACGATTCAGAATGGCTCTGGCAATAGCTACTCGCTGTTGCTCGCCTCCTGAGAGCTCAAATGGCATGCGGTCTCCTTTGTCGCCCATACCTACGGCTTCCAGCACTTCCTGAATACGTTCGCTGATACCGTCTTTCTTCTTCCAGCCTGTAGCCTTCAGCACAAACTCAAGGTTCTTATAGACAGAACGGTCTGCAAGCAGTTGGAAATCCTGAAACACCACGCCCATCTCTCTTCTGAGGGCAGGTATCTCTTTCCGTCTGATGGTCAGCAGGTCGTGACCCAGCACCGTGGCCTCGTCGGCTTCATCGATGTCAAGCTCACAATAGAGGGTTCGCATCAGGGTGGTCTTTCCGCTACCTACACGTCCGATAAGGTAGATAAACTGTCCTTCCTCTACCTGAAAGTTTATATTCTTCAGGACGCAGATACCGTGTCGCTGGTAAATATTGGCGTTTTTGTAACTGATCAGCATCTTCTTATGATTTGTTATTATGATTATTTCATTTCACCTGCAGCCTTGGCATGCCGACGCTTGGCATCCCAGTTAGGATCGTGGCGCTTCTGCAGTTCGGCAGCCACATCTTCTATACGCATCCCCTTGGCTGTGAGCAGCACGAGTAGGTGATAGAGCATATCCGACACTTCGTACGATAATTGTTCGTTGGTACCCGTACAGGCCTCGATGACCGACTCCAATGCCTCTTCGCCAACTTTCTGGGCGATACGCTTTACACCGTCCTTAAAGAGTTTTGTGGTATAACTGCCTTCAGGCATCTCTTCGTGGCGACGATAGATAAAGTCTTGAAGCTCAGTTAGAAAGAGCATTGGGTTCGAGTCGTTGTTTTCCGCCCAACAAGTGTCGGTGCCAGTATGACAGGTGGGGCCGTCAGGATGGGCTTTTACCAATAGTGTGTCGTTATCGCAGTCCACTTTGATATCTACGAGGTGGAGGAAATTGCCTGATGTCTCACCCTTTGTCCACAGACAGTTACGTGAACGACTCCAGAAAGTCACCTTCTTCGTTTCAATGGTCTTGTCGAAGGCCTCCTGGTTCATATAACCCAGCATAAGCACGTTCTTGGTGACGGCATCTTGCACGATGGCGGGTACGAGTCCGCCGCTCTTTTCAAAATCTATTTTCATATTCTTACGTTAATTCCTTCTGATTTCAGATACTGTTTGAGTTCGGGGATGGGAATCTCACCGAAGTGGAACACTGAGGCAGCCAGGGCGGCATCAGAATGACCTTCGATGAAGGTGTCGCGGAAATGCTCCTTGCAGCCCGCACCACCACTGGCGATGATGGGAATCGAAAGGTTATCGGCCAATTGGCGCAGTGCCTCGTTGGCATAGCCTTCTTTCACACCGTCATGATTCATCGATGTGAAGAGTATCTCGCCTGCACCGCGTTCCTGTGCCTCGTGGGCCCACTCAAAGAGCCCTCGCTCCGTGCGCTCTCGTCCGCCTTTCAGATAGCAGTGCCAACCATCTTCGTCGAGACGGGCATCGATGGCTACCACGCATACCTGCGACCCAAAGCGGTTGGTGATCTCATTGATAAGTTCTGGCCTGCGGATGGCAGCAGAGTTCACACTGACCTTGTCGGCACCCGCATAGAGTAGCCGTTCCACATCGCTTAGTTCGTTGACACCTCCGCCTACGGTGAACGGGATGTTGATTTCCTGTGCCACGCGTGTCACCATCTCTGTAAAGGTCTTGCGCCCTTCGAAGGAGGCTGTGATGTCAAGGAAGCATAGTTCGTCGGCTCCTTGCTCACTATAGGCCTTGCCCAGCGCCACAGGATCGCCTGCACTTCGCAGGTTCACGAAGTTTGTGCCTTTGACGGTCTCACCGTCCTTCACGTCGAGGCAGGGTATTATGCGTTTTGCCAGTCCCATAATGCTTTCAGATTGATTTTTCCTTCATAGATAGCCTTTCCAAACACGACGGCAGGGATGCCGGCTTTGTCGAGGGCAACGATGTCTTCTTGGGATGAGACACCGCCGCTGGCAATGAGGTGCAGTTGCGGATAAGCGTCCATCACTTGCTGGTAGAGTTCGATGGCGGGGCCTGCGAGTGTACCGTCCTTGGAGATTTCCGTACACAGCACGTTCTTCACACCTGCATCGATGTATTTCTTCAGGAAGGGCAGGAGGTCTTCTGACGAATCTTCCTTCCACCCGTTGATGCTGATCTTCCCGTGTCTCACGTCGGCACCCAGTATCATGCGCTCAGCACCGTATTTCTCCAACCACCCCATGAAGAGGTCGGGATTTGTGACGGCAATCGAGCCGACTGTCACCATCGCTGCGCCCGAGGCAAAGGCTTTCTCCAAGTCTTCGTCGGTCTTGATGCCTCCGCCGAAATCCACTTGGAGATTGGTCTCGGATGTGATAGCCTTCAGCACACCGTCATTGACGATATGCTTCGACTTCGCACCATCGAGATCCACCACGTGCAGCCGCTTGAATCCAAGCGCCTCAAACTCTTTGGCAACCTCAGCAGGAGCGTCGCGATAGACGGTCTTCTGGTCGTAGTCGCCTTTCGTCAGTCTCACGCACTGACCGTTAATGATATCTATGGCGGGTATTAACTCTATCATAGTTCCATGAAATTCTTGAGGATTTGCTCGCCTACCTTGCCACTCTTTTCGGGGTGGAACTGGCAGGTGTAGAAATTGTCTTTATGCATCGAGGCAGAGTAGGGCAGGATATAATTGGCTGTCGCAATCGTCTCCTCGCATACTGGCACATAGTAACTGTGCACGAAATACACGTAGGGATGTTCCCCAAGTCCTTCCATCAGTGGGTTCGTCTGGTACTCACCACTTACCTCTCTCCACTCACCACTTACCTCTAACTCATTCCACCCCATGCAGGGCACCTTGTCTTCATGTTTCTCGGGGCGGAAGCGCTTCACTTCGGCGTTGAAGATACCGATACAGTCCACATCGCCCTCTTCAGAGTGCTTGCAGAGCAGTTGCTGTCCAACGCAGATGCCGAATACGGGCTGTTTGAGGTCGCGGATGACTTCGTCGAGTCTGCGGGCCTTCAGGTATTCCATCGCCCCGCGCGCCTCGCCCTGTCCTGGGAAGAGCACGCGATCGGCTTTCCTCAACTGTTCAGGATCGTCGGTAAGCAGTGGTTCGATACCCATCCTTCGTAGGGCGTTCACCACCGAGTAGATGTTACCTGCATTATATTTTACGATGGCTACGTTCATTATGAGAAGATAATCGTTTTGTTTTTATAAGTGAGAATCTTACGCTGTATGTGCTTCGATACAGCGTGCGACAGCACAATCTTTTCCAGGTCCTTGCCCTTCAGCACAAGACTCTCTGGGGTGTCTTTGTGGGTGATGCGTGTCACATCCTGTTCGATGATAGGCCCAGCATCGAGGTCGGCCGTCACGTAATGGCTGGTGGCACCGATGATCTTCACACCGCGCTCGTAAGCCTGATGATAGGGCTTAGCCCCGATGAATGCAGGCAAGAACGAGTGGTGGATATTGATGATATGATGCGGATACTCAGCAATCATCTCATCGCTGATAATCTGCATATAGCGGGCCAGCACGATGAATGAGATGTCTTCTTTCTTCAGCAGTTCCATCTCGGCTTTCTCCACCTCCTCTTTGTTAGAGTGGTCTTTCTTGATGCTCCAAACGTAGTAGGGGATACCAAACTGGTCTGCCACATAGCGCAGATCCTCATGGTTCGAGATGATACAGGGAATATCGCAGTTAAACTCTCCCGCCTTCCAACGGGCCAACAGGTCGTAGAGACAGTGACTCATCTTCGAGACGAAGATGGCCATTCTCGGGCGCTTGTCGCTGTAATACAGACTGAACTTCATCTGATAGCGCTGGGCATAGAGCGTCGTGATATAGTCGTAAAGCTTGTCTCGGGGGATGAGGAATCCTTCAAGTTCCCATTCTATACGCATGAAGAACATACCTTCTACCTTGTCCACATATTGGTCGAGGTAAACGATGTTTCCCTTGTTGTCGGTGATAAATTTAGTCACTTCCGAGATGATGCCCTGTTGGTCAGGACAGTGGAGCAGCAAAATTGCAGTTGTTTCCATCTATTATTTTTTGTTCTTTTGAAATTTCAAGGCGCAAAGATACAAAAAAATAATCGTAAAACGTGTCTTATTTCAAAGAAATCTGAGATAAGACCTTAATTTCTTAAGAAATTATGCATTTTTATTCATCTTTACTGTCAGCACTGCGCAAAATGATACTTGTAGCGCCTACGGTAAAGAGTGTGCCGTCGCTGATGATACGACGCTCCTTGGGGTTCAGTTCCACGTTGTCCACGAAGGTTCCAGTGTTGCTGTTGTTGTCTTTCAGGGTGTATCTCAGATGGCCCCGCTTGTCGCGACTGACGGTGATTGTACAGTGATTGAGATCTACGCTGGGGTCAACGGTCTCAAAGGCTGTATTGGCGGGATTGCCTTTCTGGTATCTGCCGATGACGTTGTCGCCCATCCGGAGGGGGATGACCTGCTTGTAGTGGAACACGTTTTCTATCACTACGATCGAGCCGCAGCCTTCTTCATTGGCCTGTTCGTCGGGATTCTCGTCCTTCTGGCGCTCCTTCAGTTTACTCACGCCGATACGGATGCCAAACTCCTTGCCGCAGTCTGGACACTTGAATACCAGCGACTGACCAGTCGTGTATTTCGTCTCGTCGAACGTGATGTATTGGTCGCATTTCGGACAGCGTACTCTTTTCATGATATCCCGAGCAGGTTAGTTGAACTTATAGACCCACGCCTCTTCCAGACCTTGGAATTTGTGGATGTCTTCCAATGCCTGACTGGCCTCTTCGTGTGTCTTGAAATTTCCACAGATAATACGCCTGATGTTATTGTGCATATAGACTTCAGCACTGTCAAGGCCTTTCTCCTTCAGCATGCCAATGTAGATCTCCGAATTCTTCTTGGTTACATGACTGGCTAAAACGATACAGAAACCACTTCTTACAGAGTCGCTCTTGGCTTCGCTCACAATCTTTGCCGTATCCTTCTTCAGGATGGTATCTACCTTGATAGGCGCCTTGTTGATGTCTGATTTTTTGATTTCAATCTTGCTGGTGTTCGTGTCCTTCGACATCATCCCGAAGAGCAGCGAATTGTTGATGTTGCTGATGGTACGCGTCATCATCTCTGTCTTGCCTGTTGGAACAGCTGCCAGGAAGAAGGCGATAAAGACGGCGGCTACCGCTACGGTGTTACGTATCCATGAGTACTTGATACGGATGCAGTCCTCGTCGTCGGTTTCTTCCACTTTCGTGGGTTTGAACCGCTCCAGTCCGATCATCTTGGCTGCTTCCTCAGCAGGCTCTTCCTGCTTCACCTCTACGACTGCAGGCTTTAGCCTGGGCATCTCGAACGAGCCGAGACCATAGAGGGTGGGGGTCAGTATTCCTGCTTCGCAGGGCGAGAACACGTAATTGCCGTCTTCGTTCAGCGTCAGTGTGCCGATATCATTCAACTCATACGACCCCTCGTTCTGCAAGTGCATCTTCAGCTCGTTCACCTCGTCTTCTATGCGTTGCATAGCCTCCGGGTAGCTGATATCGTAGGCCTCGACATACGAGAGAGCCAGCAGCGAGTCGTTGATCTTCAACTGCGGATTAAACCCGAGCGTGCGCAATGGCGGCAGAAACGTCTGTTCCTCCTCGTCATAGCGGGCGTCAACATGGTGCGCCATAAAGCCGCCTAAATCGGGCACAATGACGCAATCGTTGCTTAATAAGAGTATCTCAATATGTCGTTCAAGTTTAATCACGAGTGCAAAGTTAGAGCTTTTTTGTGAGATAGACAAATAAAAGAACCTTAAATTTGCAATTAAATCGATTTTTTGCATTACCTTTGCACAAAAATTTGCAGAAATGGACTATATCAAGACAGAAATTGAAGGCGTCTATGTCATCGAGCCAAAGGTTTTCAAGGATGCTCGTGGCTATTTTATGGAGGCCTGGAAACAGTCGGAGTTTGAAGCCAATATCGGTAAAATCAACTTCATTCAGGATAACGAATCGAAATCTTCCTTTGGTGTGCTTCGCGGACTTCATTACCAGAAGGGCGAATACTCCCAGTCGAAACTCGTGCGGGTTATTAAGGGACGTGTGCTCGATGTGGCTGTGGATATCCGCAAGTCGAGTCCTACCTTCGGCAAGCATGTGATGGTCGAGCTGAGCGAGGACAATAAGCGCCAGTTTTTCATCCCTCGCGGGTTTGCCCACGGGTTCCTTGTGCTGAGCGATGAGGCTATCTTTACTTATAAGGTTGATAACCCCTATGCCCCTCAGGCCGAGGCTGGCATCCGCTGGAATGATCCGGCTCTCGCCATCGAGTGGCCCATCGATCCTGCACAGGTGCTGACGAGTGAGAAAGACCTTAAGCAGCCCTTGATGAAAGATGCAGAACTATTTGGATAATAACTTGTTATCGTTAATATATGAATATCGCAATTGTAGGAACAGGCTATGTTGGATTGGTGTCTGGAACGTGTTTCGCCGACACGGGTGCCAACGTAACTTGTGTAGATGTTGACGCCAAGAAGATTGAGCGTCTGAACGATGGGCAGATCCCCATCTACGAGCCTGGGCTCGATGAATTAGTGAAGAAGAATGTGGCTGCGGGCCGTCTGAAGTTTACCACCGATCTGGCCTCTGTGCTCGACGATGTAGAGATTGTCTTCTCGGCTGTAGGAACCCCTCCCGATGAGGATGGCAGCGCCGATTTGAAATATGTGCTCCAGGTGGCTAAGACCATCGGTGAGAACCTGAAGAAGTATGTGGTGGTGGTCACCAAGTCCACCGTTCCCGTAGGTACCGCCAAGAAGGTGCGCAAGACCATCGAGGACGAGCTGAAGAAGCGTGGTGTCGATATTGAGTTCGATGTTGCTTCCAACCCTGAGTTCCTCAAGGAGGGTAATGCCATCAAGGACTTCATGTCGCCCGATCGTGTGGTGGTTGGTGTTGAGAGTGAGCATGCCAAGAAGGTGCTGACCAAGCTTTACAAGCCGTTCCTCATCAACAATTTCCGTGTGATCTTCATGGATATCCCCTCTGCCGAGATGACGAAATATGCTGCCAACTCGATGCTGGCTACCCGTATCTCCTTCATGAATGATATCGCCAACCTATGCGAGCGCGTGGGCGCGGATGTAAATATGGTACGCGCGGGAATCGGTTCCGACACCCGTATCGGCCGTAAGTTCCTCTATGCAGGCTGCGGCTATGGCGGCTCCTGCTTCCCCAAGGATGTGAAGGCCCTTATCAAGACAGCCGATCAGAACGGCTATTCGATGGAGGTGCTGAAGGCTGTAGAGCGCGTCAATGAGAAACAGAAGAGTGTGCTCTTCGAGAAACTCGTGAAGGCCTTTGGCAGCGAGGAGGCCCTGAAGGGTAAGACCATCGCCATGTGGGGACTCTCGTTCAAGCCCGAGACCGACGATATGCGCGAATCGACAGCCCTCGTGATGATTGGCAAACTGCTCGAGGCAGGCTGCACCGTTCGTGCCTACGACCCCATCGCAATGGATGAGTGTAAGCGCCGTATCGGCGACCAGGTGACTTATTGCCGCGATATGTACGATGCTGTGCTCGATGCCGATGCCCTGCTGCTGCTCACGGAGTGGAAAGAGTTCCGTCTGCCTGGCTGGGGTGTCATCAAGAAGGCCATGAAGCGTCCGCTCGTCATCGACGGTCGTAACATTTTCGATACCGAGGAGCTCGAAGAGAACGAGTTTGAGTATCACTGCATTGGTAAATGAAGAAAATAACTGCTATATGTCTGTTGGCTGCTGCCTTGGTGGGATGCCACCAAGGCGGCAAGTCCGACGTTGCTGTCGAGAGCAAGGAGGCTAAGGAGATGCTGCAAGGCGTCTGGGTGGATGAAGAGACGGGCGATGTCTCGTTTCGTGTCAAGGGCGACACCATCTACTTCAGTGAGGCCACGAGCATGCCTGCCTACTTCCGCATCGTCGGCGACTCTCTCGAGGTGGGCTCAGGCACCACCTACGGTATCGTCAAGCAAACGCCTCACCTCTTCTGGTTCAATAATCTGAACGGCGATGTCGTCAAACTGCAGAAGAGCGACGATCCTCTCGTCGAGGAGGAATTTGTCAGCGACACACCTTATCAGATTCTCACCGTTACAGAGCAGATCAAGAAGGATTCTGCGGTGGTGTATAACGGCGAGCGTTACCACTGGTATGTCGCCATCAATCCCACGAAGTACAAGGTCGAGAAGCGCTCATTCAATGAAGACGGTCTCGAGGTGACGAATGTCTATTACGACAATATCATGCACATCAGCGTCTTCCACGGGGCCCGCCAGATCTTCTCGAGCGACTTCCGCAAGCAGATGTATAGCAAGCTGGTGCCTGCCAGCTTCCTCGAGCAGGCGATTCTGGGCAACATGGAGTTCAGCCACATCGATGAGAGCGGCCTGCACTTCAGTGCCACCTTGTGTGTCCCCGATGGAGCCAGTTGCTACATGGTGGATACGAAAGTAGCCTATACCGGACAGATGACGATGAGCCTGCTGGAGTATTAGCCCTCCAGCCAGGCGTCGAGCAGCATCCGGGCAATCGACAGTTTTTCGGGAATATTGGGGAGATTGTCCTTGCGGAACCATCCGCCTTTGGCAATCTCACTGGCTTGCAGGTGTATCTCGCCAGCCACGTAGTCGGCATTGAATCCAACCATCAGTCCGCAGGGGTAGGGCCAGGGCTGAGAGCCGAAATAGCGGATGTTGGTGATGGTCACCCCCGTCTCTTCCAGCGCCTCGCGGGCTACAGCCTCTTCCAGCGTCTCGCCTGTTTCCACAAAGCCAGCCACCAGTCCGAAGAAGTCTCTCTTGAAGTTCTTCGCCCTGACCAGCAGCACCTCGTCGCCCTTGTGTATCAGCACGATGACGGCTGTCGCCAACTGTGGCCATATCTCCTTGCCGCACTCCGTACATTTCTTCGAGATGTCAGTGTCCATGCGCATGGGTGCCCCGCACAC
>Ga0310697_10002076_pt1 | contig 21957 bp, 19 predicted proteins | sample 172DNAGHGlowgp2_FD_203883 | JGI IMG/M metagenome (GOLD analysis project Ga0310697, IMG submission 203883) | Sheep rumen microbial communities from Palmerston North, Manawatu-Wanganui, New Zealand - 1728 DNA GHGlow gp2 (v2) (version 2) | ecosystem: Host-associated > Mammals > Digestive system >... | reverse complement strand
GCTTTTTTGTACCTGTATGTGATACCTATATCATGTAGTCTTCGTCATGACTGCTTCCGAATATGTGAATTTCCACGTTTGAACAATTAAGATTTGGGGCAGAAAAAGTAATCGACCTTCTTCCTACGAATCCTTATATTATTGCCTTTCCAAAACTCTGTATTCATCAGCTGAGCTAAAGCCATATTGATTGGTATTATAGGACTGATTCCGATGAAAATACTCTCTGCCAAACTTGTAAACTCTTCAATTTCTATACAGTCTGGTATTCTGTACTTTTGAGAAATATTTGGATCGTCCTTATAGACCGTCATAGCTGCTATTCTGTTAAAAAGCTCCTCGTATTCTTTCACATACTTCTTGTCCTCTTCCCTAACATGAGCTGCAATTGCTTTCAGCTCATCATTCACCAACCCCAACTCTCCGAATAGCGCATGAACGACATCGCTCTTCACAAGGTAGTAAGACTTATCCTTATCTTGCACTTTGGCGATAGAAGCTCCCAGCCACCTTTGCGGATTATCACATACCATAGGTAGCACCATTTCCTCAAAAGTGTTCTCTTCAGTACAGTCCCCACAAATGTCAATCATGTTCAGTGTGTATATATCCCTGTCAATTAATTCTTCCGTCAACTTTTTCCAAAGGTTCTTGATATGTCCTTTCACCTCATAATAGGGATAGTTCAGCTCTCCTGTGTGCCTTAACTCATTCATCCATATTCCCATCAGCTCCAGGGGCAGCCCTATGCCGTTACTAACATCTCCTTCACACTTTTCATCCTCTTCTCTATCTAAATGCTGAAACGTTAGCAAGTGTATTTGCGGAGTTTCTGCTATCAGTTTCTGTATCTGCTTATAGCTATGCCTATAGTGCTCTTTGTCGTAACCGACAGTCAACCGATCCAAGCTATTAACACTCTGGCCCTTTTCACATTGATGCCATATATATTCAGCCATGGCCAGGAAGAGTTCTTTCCTAGTCAGATAGCTTTGCGCAAAGCACAAAACTCCCATAACACCCGTATGGCCGTCCAGTATCCATTTCCCGATTCTTTTGGGAAAAGTTCCGTTTTCAAGGGCGTTGACAATCTCTTCGCCATCAATATATCGCAAATCATTATTCCCTTCAAAATAAAGCGGGAAATATTCGTTATTCGCAATACCAATCATCTCATATTGTTCTTGCGAATAGGAGACCACTTTGAACATCTGCTTTAAAAGCGTTAATAGCTCTTCTTTGTCATCCAACAGGTCTTCCCTTGGCACCCATACTGGGCTTTTCCACCCGTCCTTGACCAACTTAAGGTATGTACTAGGTACGCTCTTCAGTTTGTAATAGACTTCGGGCGATGAATATTTAAGCAATTCTATCAAACAATAGTCAGCTAAATGGCAATAGTAACGTTCAAATACATCTTCCCTCCTTTTGTAGTCTGACAACAATAAGTTTAAATATCTTTTTGCTTCCCTTACTGTGGGCAGATAATTAGTTATCGGTATCCTCGCGAATGGATTATCCAATTCTTCTGGAAAAGCCTTCATCGTCTTAAGAGCTTCATATAGATAACTGCTGATTACTGCGTCATTGATAGTAGGCAACTCTAACGACAGGTTGATCATCTTGCTAACATAGCCCAACCCTTTTTCATGGTCGAGAATGTCAGAAACGATAACCTTGTCGAAAGCCAAAATATAGGTTAAATTGGGGAAATCTCCAGTGTTACGTATAAGACTAAGCACCTGAAGCAATTCTTTTTTGGCAAGTCTGTCTATATCATCAATGAAAAGATATATTGGCCTATTGATCGCTGTCAGCTTCTTTTTTATCTCATTAATGGTTCTCTCTCGACTGTCTCTCTTGGTCACTATACCCAATAGTGATAGGATTGCTCTCCCAAATCCGGAAAGTTCGTCATTGTCTATCTCTGTTACAGCTCGATTCAGCTCCTCTATATGAACCCCATTAGACTGTAGCTGGCTACCGAGAACTTGATAGAATAAACGCGTCATATCTGCCTCGCCATAGAGCCACGGCTTAAAGTCTATGCATATATCACCTCCATCTTTCAGCGTTTCTTTGATGTGCTCAAGAACCCAACTTTTACCAGTTCCCCATCCTCCGCAGATGGCAACTCCTGTTGATCCGTTTTGGTTACCGTTGTTCTCTTTTAAACGTTTACAGATATGAAATACCAAATCACCTCTCCCCAAGAAATCCGCTTCGTCAGTACAATCATAATACATAGTGGAACTCACTTCTCTCAATACCTCGTCATGTTCTTCCTCCTTTCTTGTTTCTATCCATGATACAATTATGAAGGAAATCAGGATGGGGAATAATATATCCGAATATCTGAAGCAAGGAAGCGATGAGAAATGTAAGAACTGCTCGTCAAATGCTATCGACTCAACGGCTAAGACTATAAGAAGTGATGCTGTTAATGCCCGACACCATTTATTTCCCGCGTTCGACAATAGGCTGGGTATTTTCACTACTGCACTGCACCCCAATATGATCAAAAGTAGTGAAACAGTGTCGATAAAGCAGGACGGCTTGATACCATACAGGAATTTGCCTATTCCTGTTCCGCACCACCATTCAAACAGTGGAGCATGCAACAGCAGAAGGGCACAAGCTGCCACAAGCCCATATATCATTCTATCGTAATTCTTCATCCTTCACTCTTCATTCGTCTATATCTCTTGTCCATTATCCATTATCCATTATCCATTATCAATTTCCCATCGTCCTTCTTCTTTCGTCTTTCGTTAATAATCCGTGTGATACTCGTGATACGTGGAGACTTTCCTGATATCGAAATCATCTCCTTCAAAATACCGATCAGCCGGAGCATCTTCTCACTTGTACTATTACTTATACTACTTATACTCTTACTTGTACTGTTACTTATACTCTCCAGCCCAGCAATAACCTTAAAACCCTTCAATCTATAGTATAGCGTTGAATCAGACATAACCCTTTAATCATGAACCATTCACCATTAACCCTTAGTTATCATCGTCATCACAGTCTCGGGAGTAAAGCCTACTTTAATGATTGTGCACAAGCTCCTTCCCATATCCTTCACCGAAGTACCCAACAGCCACACATCATCGTCAATAATCAGATAACGGTCATGTACAGCATGTGGCAGTTGTACATAACTGATAGGCTCATACTGTTGATTATGCTTGTCAAAATCAAGTTTCGTCTGCTCATAGAAGCGAGTATGCACCTCTGCAGTCACACACTTATTCCTTTTGTCCAGCATTGTCAATACCCGCTCATCCACAAAAATATCAACCAATATGATTCTCTTCTCAGCACTCCTTATCAAGTCACATACGAACATATACGCATCCCAAACGCAACCCGAAGGGATCAACAGCTCTTCAGGCTTCTCATTAGCACGAACTACAAAGTCCAACTGCTGTTGTTGCTGATCTAGCGCACTCTCAATCCGAGCTATTCTGTCGTTCTGAGCATCAATACGCAGATTTATCTGCTGTAAAGCCATTACCTGCTGATGAACGGCATATCCCCTAAGCAGATAATCCTTCAAAACGCCATTCGCCCATTGCCGGAAACGAGTTCCAACAGGACTTTTAACTCTGTATCCGACAGAGATAATAACGTCTAAGTTATAGAATTTTGTCCTATATTTCTTGCCATCTAAAGCAGTTAGTAAGGATTCCTTACGAACTGAATTGGCATCTAATTCGCCTTCCTTAAAAATATTACCAATGTGTAGAGTGATATTGTTCCTTGTAGTACTGAACAGCTCTGCCATCTGCTGCTGGGTCAGCCACACTGTATCATCCTGTAGCCTAACCTCCAGACGCACATTGTCATCCGGTTGGTACAGCACTATTTCGCCCCTCTCTTCACTTGGTATATGATCCTTCTCCATGAGTTGTCAAGAATTCCTTTACTACTGATGTTTAACATGGTATCACAGGCTGTGACACCCTGCTGGTTATCAACTCTTTATTTGTTGTAGTTTTAATACGATTAGTTCAAAATTTCTTTTTTTAGATTGTGATAACAATCGTGGTTTTTCCTTCTGAGGTTTGTAATAACGATAGTTATGTGGTAAGAGGTTTGGAATTGACGTAAGAGCTTGTTCTTAAAGGCAGAGCCATGACACTTAGCACAAAGTCTCTGTAGGAGTCACAAACGTCAGAAGGGGTTTTCGATGTTTTTGTTAATAATCCGTGTTAATTCGTGTAATCCGTGTTCGAAAAAGAAATATCTGTGGTCTCTGTGATATCTGTGTGACATTAGAGGTTTTCGAGTCTTTCGATGTTTATTAACCCTTCAATCTATAACAATTCGTCTCATACCGCTCAAACCCCAAGTCCTGATACAGCCGGTTTGCCGCCACACGTGCGGGTCTTGAAGTCAGTTGTATATGATGCACATTCAACTTCTTTGCCGCCTCAATCATATCCGTCATCAACTCCTTTCCGTATCCACGGCCACGGCACTTCGAACTGACAACCACAGATTCAATATCAGCAATGGTGAACTCCAGCGTGTGTTTGATGCAAAGCGTTCCAGTAGCCACAATATGATTGCCTTCCCTAATCACATACACGTGGACATTTGCATCATTCAAGGCATTATTCAAAAGATCCTCGTTACAGAAACTTGTATCTGATAACTCATGCATCAAAGCGTCAAGGTTAATAAAGTCTTGAGGCTTATATGAATTTAGCTCCTCTACCATCTTACGTTATCGTCATTCCTCCATCCTCCATCATACATCCTCCATCATACATCTTCCATCATACATCTTCCATCATCCCTCTTCATCCTTCACTCTTCATTCGTCTATATCTCTTGTCCATTATCCATTATTCATTATCAATTATCAATTTCCCATCGTCCTTCGTCCTTCGTCTATCGTTAATAATCCCCGTGATACTCGTGATACGTGGAGATTTGTGTATAGTAACTTATACTTCTTCATTCTTCATTTTTCATTCATCATTATACTGAACTGGGCCTATGTCGTTATCTTGGGCGAGAAATAACCGCTATAATAATCAACATGTTTACTTTTCAATCATGCATGTTTTGAGCATGACAGGCATCTACAACGATGACGGTGTCAGCCTCGATTGTATAAGCAAAAAACACTTGTCGGTATTGGCCATATAATATCCAACCCAATGTTTTAACGTTTCTTGATGATATACTTCATGGCTTTGCGTATTCCTCATGTATTGCAGCATGAACCATTGCCCGTGCCTCTTCGATACTCATCGTCTTGCTGTCTTCAAGTTCCATCTGCTGAATCCGAAGATTAATCAGATTCTGAGCCCAGCGGCTTATAGCAGCCGTTGAATCCAGTTCTGGACGCATATCCCGCAGCGCCACCTCATCAATATTTATACTAATCATACACATAGCTTACATTCTTTATATCTGCTGCAAAGTAAGCAAAGAATTCGTTATCATCCAAGAATTTTACAATCTTTTAGCACTTTTATCAATGAATTCAACAACTGTTGATATGATGATACACTTGCCATCCCCTTTCATCACTCCTCAGCTCGACTCTCGACTCTCGACTTTCAACTTTCCACGTCCTTCGTCTTTCGTCTATCGTTAATAATCCCCGTGATACTCGTGATACGTGGAGATTTGTGTATAGTAACTATGATTCAGAACGGAATGGTGTAGTGATATCCGATGCCGCCCGTGAAGCCGCGGCCATGGATGAGGGAGGCTTGGATGAAGAGGTGGCGCCAGAGGAGGACATCGGCACCGGCATTGATGCCAATGCCATCCCATTCAGCGATGAGACGTAGGGGAGGGTAGAAGGAGGGGCGAAGTGTGATGCCTCCTGCCAGGCCACGACGATCGCGGTTCCTATCAGAAGGATAATATCGATAGGCGAGATGAGCACCTAAGTTCCATCCACGGATGTCGAAATGCTTGGTAGCAGCGATATACAGATTCTCGAAGAAACTGTTGGCCGTCAACGACGAATTGATCTTCAATGATTTAAGACTACCTATATCATCCCATCCGATGGCAATAGCTGGCCACCATTGCCCCTCATATAATGGGTTCAACTTGAGATTGATGTGCCGATCCTCGTTATAATACCCCATTGGCTCGTCTTTCACCCCATTCCTGTGCATCTTCACCAACGTCCCCGAATAGGATAGTTGTATCCATCTGAAGGCAGTAATGCCTATCGTATAGCACGGCGCACTGAACGGGATGCCATCGCCATAATACTTCATGTTAGGCAGCATCCTCTTATCCACCCAGGACACACCACCACGGAATGTTCCAGCCGAGTCCATCTCGGCACTTGGTACCTGTAATAACCCAGTAGTGCCGTGATACTCCTGAGCATTGGCTATAGAAGTACACAGCACTACTGCTATGATAAATAAAAAATATGAGATCTTATTCTTCACTTTCCTTTCGTCTTTATCCATCACACTTCACATCTCTCATTTTTCCTTAATGAGCTTGTAAGCTCCTCAGATACTCCTCATGCAAATGATAATTCTTCTTCATGAACACCACATACGCCGCCGCCAGCACCAGCGCCACTACAATCAGGTAAATCCAATGCGCCAGCACCGTATTCGGAATCAGGTACACCATCACCAGCGAAATCGCCAGCTGCAGCGCCATATAAATCAGCGACACCACCACGTGCGAAATTCCCAATTCATTCGCCATCAGCTGGTAAGCGTGCTTGCGGTGCGCCTCGCCCAGATTCTCGTGGAGCATCACCCTGTGCACAATCGTGCAGCAGCCGTCGATGCCATACACCAGCAGGAAGATCAGCCAGGTGATATCCCGCGTCTTCATGATCAGGCAGCCGATTAGGAACAGCAGGATGAACGCCATCCCCACGCTCCCCACGTCCCCGGCAAAGCACTTTGCCTTGTTCTTCGGCCGGAAGTTGAAGAAACTGAACACCAGCACCGACAGAACAACCACCACGATCAGGCTCCCGTCCACGAACCACATTCCACTTTCTACTTTCAACTTTGAACTTTCAACTATCAATGGCACCAGCACCGCCAGCGAATACCCGGCCGTGATGCCATTGATGCCGTCCATGAAATTATAAATGTTCGTCGCACCCACGCACACAATCAGCGCAGCGATGCCGATAAGCGCCCACACCCACCAGGCGAACTCTCCGCCTGCGAATCCCAGGCTCTGGACTATTTGCCAGAACAGCAGCCCCATCGCCACGAACTGCACCACCAGCCGCACGCTGTCCGGCAGCGAATGGATATCGTCTACAAAACTGATTCCCGCCGCCAACGTCACCGCTGCCAGCATCCACGGATATTGGAAGCCGAAGAACGCACTCCACACCCACAGGCCGATGACGAAGATAATCCCGCCCCCGCGAATCACCACCTTCGTGTGCGAACTCCGCTCGTTGGGCTTGTCGATGATGTTGCATTTGTCCGCGATGCGGAAATACAATAACTCCGCCGCCAACAATATGGCAGCAATAATGACGTATGTTACGTAGATATTCATATATTCCTATTTTTTATTACTAAACAAAGCCTTTCCCGACTCCGTCAGATAATACTTCTGACCCGGATTGTTTGGCGAGTCTGGAATGGTCATTTCAAAATACTTCCCAAGTAGCGGGTCAATATACTTCCTCTTCATCTTGTAGCGGTCAGATAAGCCCACGTGTTCCGCAATCTCGGACAACGAACGTGCTTCAACGCAGAAAACAGCGATATTCTTCAGGACATTGAAGTCCAAGCCAAACTCCTTGCCAACCCCTTGCCAACTCCTTGCCAACTCCTTGCCGGATAGATTGGATCCGCCTTCTTTTTCCGTAGTCTTTTCCGTAGTCACAGCATCCTTCGCCTGCCTAATGGTAGCATACACCATAAACTCATTCTGCCTGTACTCCGGTGCTGGCAGTCCTGCCTCCTCCATCTCACGGAACATCCTGTCCACGCCCTCGCCAAACTCCTTCACCAGCTTGTACGACCGCATATACAACGCAATCTTCGGATTCCTCGAAAAGTGCATCTCCCGAATGTTATACGGTCTAACCAAGCCGGGCAGAATGCCGGGGCTCTCCACCGTAATATGGTCGTCAAACAGCTTCACCTGTATGTCCGTGCCCAAGATGCTGTAGTCCCTATGACAAATCGCATTCACGCATAGCTCGGTCCAGCAAAACTCAGGGTACTGCTCATCCGTGCGGAATCGACCGTCTGGTCCCAGATATGTATGTTCCTTGATTTGCGTCTTCACAAAAGCCAGCACATCGTTTGTCAACTTCAATAACGGGCCGGTGAAAATCTCATCCTTCACCACGTTCATCTCCGTTCCCACCCTGGCTTCCGTGCCGTCATAGCGGATAACCCGCACCTGTGCCCGCTGGAAGAACCGCTGCGGATTCTTTCCGAACAGCAGCACGGCAGCCCCCGTCAGCGCCTCAAACTCTCGCCCACGGTAGTCCTCCTTCTTCACCACATAGCCATTCTCGCGCAGATACGTCTCAGCCCCCTTTCCGTAGCCTATTACCTTCAAGTAATCCTCCACCAGCGCCATATCCAAGTCTTCCCATCGTGCGTTATTCACCGGCGCATCCTCATAGTAATGCTCACCCTTAGCATACACCAGTTGCATTCGCTGCTCAAAGTTCAGTTTCTTCGACTTGTCACCCACGCGATAGTACACTTCGTCAGCCTGATTTGCGTGTACACGCACGCTCTGCGGCACCGTCATCAGAATGATATGGTTGGGCTGGCCATTCACGTCCGTCACATCCATATATTCAGTTGAAGTAGCTATCGACGGCACGCAGTAATCATACGAAGCCCTCAGCAACTCGTTCACATGCTCCTTCTTGCCAGCCACCCCCGTGAGTGCCCCGTCATCCTCCACACCGATGGCAATCCTTCCTCCATCCGCGTTGGCGAATGCGATGATGGTAATCGCCAGCGCTTTCGCATCTATGCGGGCACTCTTCCGGTCAAACACCTGAAACTCCGTTGATTTCTGTATCTCTTCTATAGTCATATCGTATTCTCTTTCAATAGGGTATCACAATCTGTGATACCCATTTTTGTCGTATACATCAGTCCGTAAGTATTCCTTACCACCTGCCTCAATCTCCGATAACGTCAAGGTTGAACCTTTAATCCTTAGCATTGAACTGGCAGTTGCCATGAACCAGATTCGTAAGGCACTTAGCGACATGCCGTGAGTTATGGGAACCATCATCCGTTCTCCGTGAAAAGAGTTTCATCGTTCGATGGGACTCTTTTTTGTTATAGTTACAGGTAAATTGGGGCATTACTCCTATATTCACTTACCATATTCAAGGATGTAGATAACTGGTTAAATCTGCCGCATTATCTATTTCTGTTTTATATTTATCCATCAAGCCTATTACCTCATCAGCAATTTCTACTGCTTCTTCTGTAGTATATGGCTGTAATTCGCCATGGGCAAACTTATTCCTGTCGCCAACTATCTTTTCGTTGATAAAGATCTCCTTTGTGTCAAAAACTGTAGATCGCAATCCAACATTATACAAAATCTTTTTCAAAGTCTTGTAGTCAAGGTTACTTTCAGTATCACAAAGATCATCTTCATCAATAAAAAGGTCACGATTATTGTATAGACAGTCTTCTGTTAAAACTATCTTATTAATTACACTATCTGTATTCTTCATTATTTGACGATAGAAAAGAGACGAACGTAAGTTTTGAGAGTAACGGTCTGAGCTGAATCCTTTCTGTCTTATGTACGTCATATAATACCGCGAGGCATTCTTCACAAAACCTTCCCAATGAGAATAAGACATCACCACAAGACACTTTGCAAGCAAAAGTTCATTTTTATCTTTTGCTTGCAAAAGCAAGCCTTTCAAGTTAATAATCTCTTTTTTTCGCTGGGCAATATCATTATTAACTCTATCTTGTAGCTCGTCTTTACTCCTAATCTTCATAGAAATTATCTGCTAAAGGAAGTGTTCTTGTCAAACGACCTCCGGCACTATTTCCTCTCCATGTTATTTCCCCGCTATCAACACGGTGCCACAATGATTTCACGTGGTCAATTAGATCAAAATCCACCGAGACGTTTCCACCCCGACGGCCAAGACCTAATGCTATTACCTCGAAGGCACCTACGATCAAACCACCTTTGAATTTATCAACATCTTCATAGTACTTACAGAAAACGCTATCTGACATCTTATCATCCAAGTACTCAAATGTTCTTCTAAAGATTCTTTCTTCTTCGTCCCAATTTGTCTGAGGGTCATTAATAAGTGCAATAATCCTTTCGTTTAAGTACTCTCCAAAATCCCTTGCATTACCAATATTTTCAACCGTTTCATTTCTAAGGCAAATAAAGCGCGTCGTGAGTTCCATATCATAACGCTCCCTTATCATTTTATCGTTAACACGTAGTGTTGCCCTGAAGTGTTCGTCTTTCGACAGATTCTGTATTATCTCATACTTACTCCTGTCCGTCATAACCATTATGCAATTTCTTACTTCCTGGTCAGTCAATGCTGTCCCTCCTGTATTCAAACGCTGGAATAATTCATATTTACTTCCTTCGTCACTATTCTTTAGCAGGATATTCAAACTTATTTTGGCACGTTTAAGATATCTACGCTCAACATCAGAGAAAGAGTTTTCTTCATCATCTTTATCATCATATTTTTTCCCTTCAAGGCTTGGGAGCATTTTTGTTCCTTTTAGAACAAGGGGTTCCAATAAGTTACCCTCTTCATCTTTGCATATACCCACAAATTGGAGCACAGTAGAAAGCCTTTGGAGTCCATCCACCACATCCCAAATACCATCCTCTCTCTGCGAAACAAATATGGGAGGGACTGGTATATTAAGAAGGAAGGATTCAATCAGACGTGTTTTCTGATACTCAGTCCACCTATAGAACCTTTGAAACTCAGGGTGTATATCAAGGTCTCCCTCTTTATACATACTGATTATTTCCCCCAACGATATTGAATAACTATCCGCTTGGATATTATTACTCTTTCCACTGATTTCATCTATTAATGCCATATTCTTTAAGTTATTAATTGTCACAGAACTTCTATTATCATGACTTCCATCGCAGTGGCAAAATCTTCGATAGCCACTGCTCCTCCCCACATCCTGTACACTCAGTCTAAGTCAGAAATCCTCACGAATTCTATCCATCGATAAGATTCGTGAACACAACAGTTCAACTGACTTATAGGAAAAGTTGCCCTTTATTGAATGTAGGTCGTGCATTAGCGGAACAATTTCATCCTCCTTTTCCACAATAATATAGTTTATTACATCGGGATTGAAGTTGACTCCATACTGCTCATTGAAAGAATTGATACTATCTCTTTGAGTCTTGTCGTTAAACTTTTCTTCTGTAAGGAAATTAAGATGAGGCCCAACTATTGGAGGGATATATCGCCATTCTCGTTCATCATAGAAACGGACTTTTTTTCTTTTCCCATCTCTTTCCTGATAGCCCTCGTAAGGTTTCATCATAAAAAACAAAGACATAACCTGTGCCAATCGTTTATTCAAATGCTTCGGGTCTTTTGCGCTCAATTCTAATGACCAATTAAGCGTCTCTAATCCATGTTCTATAAAAACAGAATTATCGTGTACATACAATATGGGAGTAACGCCTTGCTCCATAGCCCATGTCTTTTTAAGACCTATTGCATAATTACCATATTTCTGGGTATGTTCAGCAATGTCTGAAAGAGGGATATCGCAAAAACAAACCATGGGAATGGCCCACCTCATATCCCCTGGATGCCAATAACCCTTTTCTAAGCACAATCTGGGAAAGAATTTTGATTGAAGGATCTGAATCAAAGTATCATACCTTGATGAGAAATGAAATAATGTATTAGCACTAATAGCCATAATCAAGATTAATTATTAATAGATGCGTTACGCCATCTTTAAATCAGCCTTTAATCATGAACCATGAAGCTTTAATCGAGAACCATGAATCCTTAACCAAGAACCTCAATTCGTATCACTCACCTTTTACTTCCTGATTCATCGTTTTCACGATAGAAGTCACTTACGGTTAACGATTAATAAGTCACGGTTCACGATTGTTTTTCAACGCGCCAGCCATTCATTAACCAATAACCCTTAACCCTTCACCAAAATTAACTTTCCACCCTCAACTTTACAGCCTCACTTCCTTATCGAAGAAATGGGTCCATACGCTATTAAAGAGGAAAGAGGGCATGGAGGTGTAGCCGTATTTGCGGTACTTCTTGCCGTTCTTAATGATGTCGAAAAAGAGTTGGAGGCGACGTTGGAACCAGGAGCGCGGCTGGGCAGCCGCCTGTTCCTGAAACATCTCTTCGAAGACTTCTTGATAAGATGCAGGTAGAGAACCGTACTCTTGCTTGCCCTCCACCACATCTGCCAACGCCTCTATCAGGGCAACGAACCTGTCAAACTTGAATTCCTTGCATTTTGCATTGAACACTTTCCAGTCAACAGCCTGCCTGCGAAGGATCACCCAATCCACTATATGTTTCAGCGTCAAGTCGCCGTGGAGGAGATCTCCAAGGGCATGTTCCACATAAAGCATCACTGTGAACATCAAAGGAGGACAAACCAGTGTTGTCCCTTCAAAGGATGTGGGTGGATTGCTATTGAGCAGAGAACGCAAATAGCGCTCAAAGGCTTGCAGCTGTTTGTTTCCTCGCACAGGGGTGATGTACCGGTGACACTCCACATAGACACCATCCACCGTGAACTCCACCTCTTTGTACACCTCGCGTTCCAGTTTCACGCCCTTGCCTTCCAGCATCTCGCAAGCACGCTCCCACTCCTGTCCGATGAACACGTCCAGGTCGCAGCTGTAGCGATGATGAGGTACGGGGTAATACTGTGCGATAGCCCTTCCCTTCAGCACCGTGGCATGAATATCATCAGCAGCCCACAGCCTATCCAATTTGCGAGCCACATCCCATGCACGCTCGTATTGTCCCCTCTGTATCTCAGTCTGACCGTACCATTGCAGCAGCTGAGTCTTGGGGATGCTTCCCGCCCGAAGCCGTTCAATGGCTTCAAAACACATTGCGCTAACACCTTGTCTGGTGGCAATAGCCAAGGCTTTTTCCCATTCAATCCCTTCAGGAAGAACAGACTCCCACGAAGGGTTCAACGCCTTGCGCAGTAATTGCAACAACGAATTATAATTCTCCAATTCTTAATCTTATACTCTTAAACGCCTTAAACTCTTAATCCTTTATGCTACTTAAGCCCTTTGAATCTCACTGAATCCCCATAAGGACATCCAGTTTTCTCAGGTTCTTCTCCTTCACGTAATTCTCGTTATAATACTTCAACGCATTCCGTCCCTTTGTTTCCAACTCAGAACGATCCATCTGCGACAATTCAACGGCCAAACGCGCAAAGCCTTCCGCATCCCCTGCCGGAAGCGTCCATCCGCAATCTGCATCGCGGATCACCTCAGCGCCCTCACCATTCAGCACGGCCACGATAGGTTTTCCTGCAGCCATATAAGATGAGATCTTGGCAGGAGCATACAATTTGAACAACGGGTCATCACTCAATGTCACCAGCATCACATCCGCCTGCGCGAAGAACCAGGGCATAGTTTCCGACGGATAACGTCCAAGCGTAAACACCGTTTCTTCAAGTTCATTCTCTTTCACAAAGCCGCGAACCCAGTCTAAGCGGCGGCCGTCCCCCACAATAATCCACTTAATATCTTTATGCTCTTTGGTCAGTAATGCTGCCTGCATAGTACATTCAAACCCATGAGCTTCACCGACTGCTCCTGCAAACATCAGTTTGAAACCATCCAGGATTGTTGGAGCATTCTCAGGCTGTATCAAAGCACCATCAGCCCCGTCACTCCACTGCGGGAAATATACAATCTTATCCTTGTAGTCGCCATACTCCAGTACGCTCTTTTCAAAACTCCTCGAACTTATCAGAATCTTATCCGAATGCTTATACTCGCTCTTGACGAAGTGTTTGAAGAAACCCAGGACATACTTATTGTTGATGCCTCCGGCTGCAGTCAAACTCTCGGGCCATAAGTCCAGCACCCAAGTATAGAGCTGTATTCCACGCAGTTTCTTATACAACACTCCCGGGGCTGACATCATCACCGGGGAAAGCTGCTGCACAAACACTCGGTCATACTTGTGAAACATAGCGTGAAACAGCATCCACACCCAAGCCACGACAAGATAGCTGAAATAATTCAGCATCAGCATTATCTTGTTGTTGCCACGGGGAAAGATTGGCAAGCGTGTTACCTTTACGCCGTTCACAATCTCATGGCGTTTCTTGAACAGGCCATACCCCTCATGAAACTTCCCATCCGGGTAATTGGGTATTCCGCTTACCACGTGAACTTCGTGCCCTTGTTCTGCCCAGTGGAAAGCGATATCATTGCCTCGGAACACTTCCGGGTAAAAGTATTGACAAACGAAAAGTATCTTCATTCTGATTGAAAAGTATATTCATTCAAGCCGATATCCTCTCACGTTTTCCATCTATGCGTACTGGCGTACTAAGCGCAGGCCACCGAGTTGGGTGTAGCGGGTTTTGAGGAGGGGGAGGAGGTTGATGTCCGAAATCAAGTCGTCTTATCTATAAGTAACAATCTCCGCCACTACTTTAAGGACGTCACACTTCAGATCCCTTGATCTTGCGTTCACAACTCGTTGCCTATATGCCCATTGCTCATCCCAATGCATCATATTAATAGTGAATAAGGCTTCAGGACTACAATTAGTCTTGTCAAATAGAGTCTCATCATCATCCATATACTTGAAATGATTCTTAGGATTGTCGAAGTAAGGATGCACCATCTTAAACCTATTGGCAGTGTAGTCCGACTTGTTTACAGGATTCTTTACCGTATCTGTCTCACCTTTATTCGAAATGCTATTACAAGATGAACAGGCCGTAACCAAGTTGAATGGTTCAAAACAAAATTCACCATACCTACCTTTAGGCGCAATATGTTCAATCGCGTGTGAGCCACGTAGAAGCGCTGATTCACAAAAGGCACAGCGACAACCTTGTGCTATAATAGTGTGTTCGCTAATCCGGTTCTTCAAAGACTTCGTCTTGTCCTTCTGGTCCTTCCAACCTGCCTCTTTCAGCGGTTTCAGCACGTCATTAACGTGAGCCTTCTCTTCTTCTGTATATCGTATAGGGTCAATCAGATTCAACATACTTTTTCGCTGTTTCAAGCAATTTTACAATCGGATCATCTTCATTCAGTTTATACCGAAGTAATTCCTCCATCAACGCTCTTACCGTCTCCCTGTCACCACGGTTCTCTACTAGTTTATACAGCTCTATTACCTTCCCTTCAAACACATAGTTTCTCGTATTCCTAACTCCAAACACCCTGTACAGAATATCATCCACTGACCAGTTGAAGGTATTCACACCCTCGGACACATCTTTGATGACTCCATTTCTTTTCTCCAATGCCACAATGTCTGAAGTCTGAGGTTCCAGGTCCGTCAGAAGGAAATGGGAATGCGTTGATATGATAAAATGGCAATTGCAGTACCTTTGGAATATCTTTTTCAGCCATCCGATATAGTTTATCTGCCAATTGGGATGTGAACTACTTTCCGGCTCGTCAATAAGTACCAAGCTATTCGGCTCCAGGTCGCTCATGATACTCACCATCTGGCACAACAAACTCGACTCGCCTGAACTGCTCTGTTCAAAAACAAAGTTCTCATCATTCTTGAATACCCTTAGCGACGGATAGGTAAGCAAGTCCAACTGAGACATTATCTTCAACGCTTCCCTGTCTTCTGATACACGCTCGCGTTCATCCAACAGGTCGTATTTCAACAGTTGCCGTCCATCATCGAATCCCCGGCGAGCTAATCGAGAATAGAACTCAGCCACAATATCCAGCTTCCATATATCCTCATCCCGCATTTTCTCAAAATTGAACGACCCCCAAAGTTTCGTCTTACGTCTTTCAAAAAATTGCTCCTGGTGTTCAAAAATATGTTGCAACTCAAAGCGAGTCATATCCTCCTTTACAAACACCTGCTTATAGCGAAGATTGTACGACAATTCCAGACGCGGCTGCAATCCCAAATGTGTCAAGAGCTCGCATAGCTCATCCCTGAAACCAAACTTAGCATCAAGACTGCCCAACAGACTATCAACAGTTTTTCTTACCATCGTCCTTGTACCTGTCGAACTCGGACTCTTCTCGTTCCTAAGTCCTTTATAGCGGTACATCTCTGTGCTCTTGGCCACATACTTGTCTGTAATAGTTGTAGCAGATGCTATCACCCTTTTGGGCAGAATCATATCCCCCGCCCCGACCTCAGCACCCTGCCGTCTGAACACAAACTGGTTATAACGTCGCATTCCGTGCGCCACAGGGTTAACATCCCGAAAATTAGCGAACTCCATGCGCTCCCAGTGAGAAGAATAGACCAAATCGAAATAGCAATGAGGGACAATCGGCTCTTCGCCATCGTGCAGCCTCTCCAAGCAGCAGAACACCTCAGCCAAAGCCCTCAAAAGATGGCTTTTTCCTATTCCGTTAGCTCCTATGATAACGGAAGTATAGACACCTGCCGGGAAATCATCATTCTGGCAAAAGTCGAGATGAAGATTCCCGAGTACAGGATGTTCCATAATCGTGATGGAGTTCAGCCTGAAATGTTCCATAAATCTGTCGTTAATCTCGCCCATGGCCTAAAGATGCTTTAATATCAAACATAATCAGAGAATAGGTTACTCTTCTACAATTTTCGGTTCAATACTTACCTCATCAGGTTTTAACTCTGATTTATTGTGAACCTCTTTCTTTTTGATATGTTCTTCAATACTGGGCTCCACATTGATTCTCAGAACACCCTCTTTCTGATAATCCTCGCACAAAAATCTCCAACCCAAGGGCAGAACCTCGACCCCGTCAGCGGGAATAACACTCATATGAAAATCCCTATAGTCTTTCTGCACAAAGACGGTATTCTTAGGCCTATACTCAAGTACGTTTTTGTAGGTTTGAAATACTTCCCTTTTGGCATCCCTTCCAGCGTTAATCTGAGCTTTAGCTGCTTCATCCATTCCGAAGGCATTACAATAGTAGAAATCATCATCAATTCTCACTATGTCCTCCGGACGGAAGAATACGACGAGTTTCGGAGACTTGATAACCGTTTTACCCGTGTTCTCAATCCTAATATTGAGTTCACACCACCTCTTGTCAACTTGTCTTGGCCTATTCCAAGGCATCAAGGAAGCACCCCAATTAGGGGATACTAAATCTTTCCACTGATACTGGATTCTTCTCTCCAACTCTGTCAGCTCTTTATATTCATAATGAACAGTCGTTTTGACATATTCGGGATGAATGGTAATCTCCTCTTCGCCATCAAACGAAACACAGACATCCGTAGCGTCCTTAAACTGGCAGTGGTTTACATACCAGTTGTAAGTCGTTCGATAGCGCTCCAATTGGTCAACGATATCCTCCCAAGATGCAATGTCAATAGCAAACAACCCCTTACTTCTGTTCTCTATGTCTTTCTTTCGAATATAGCTTTCCGTTTTTACATCCTTGTTGGCGGTTGTAGCAAACACCAACAGCTTTAACTCAGGTTCAAATCCTTGTGCCTTTTCTATCTCAGCGTCTATTTCACTTTCCGACAACTGTGCATTTGTATAATCATCCTTACCCTTGCATTGTATACCGCAATAGCCAGCATACTTCTCAACGTATGCAAAGACATCCACACCATGCTGATTCTGACCTTGACGGCCATGGCGCTTTATCGTGTCTTCGCAACTCCATATTTCACCCCACAATAATTTGCAGAGCTTTTCAAAATCTTGCCAATTGCTTGGTTTTTTCATTTGCGTAGGCGCTATCATACCTCAAAGTACAGTTTGGATCCGACAAAACTCAATCAGTTAGGATAAACTATTTCGTTATGGTTATGGTTAACGTTATCGTTTCCCTACAAACTCCTCGTACAACTCTATGTACTTCTTGAAGCACTTGTCTTTATTAAAATGTTTCTCTGCCCTCTTGCGACTGGCCTCTGTATAAAAATCCTTTCCCTTAACGCAGATTCCCTTGATCGCATCTGCCATACCAGCCACATCGCCTTGTTCAACCACGACCCCGGTCTCGGGCGAGACAGCCTCTGGCGAGCCTCCTGTACGATAGGTTATCACAGGCGTTCCGCAAGCTAAAGCTTCAAGGTTGACAGTCGGGAATGTGTCTGCATATGTTGGATTAATAAAGACGTTAGCAGCAGAGTATAGCCCCACAAGCTCATGTACATTCTGTGTACGCTCAATACCCTTTATACCAGCAGGCAGATCTCTCATTTGCTTAGCTAATAAACCAACAATTGTTATGAAATAATTGTCAGGAAGAAGTTCCCTTAATTTGAATATATCATATAGTCCTTTATCAGCATTCCAAACACTTGATACCGCAAGGATATTAAACCCTTGAGCCTTTGAACCCTTGAAATCTTGAATCGGTTTGAACACACTAAGGTCAATGCCATTCTTAATCACCTCTATCCGCTTATCCTTCAAGAACGACTGACGCACAAACCCAGCCATCCAGTCGGAACAAGGGACAATGGTCAAGTTTTTACAACCTCCCAACAAGCGTTTCTTAATCTCATAGTTCTCCCTAGACCTGTCCATCACCGTTTTGGGAAGTACATTCTTCATCGGACACTCATAGCAGCCCATCTTCCATTTTTCGCAACCAGCAGTTACGAAATGGAAGCAATGACCCGTGAAAGCCCAGCAGTCGTGGAACGTCCACACCACCTGAATGTTGGTTTGGTTGAGGTACTCGAACAGTAATCGGTAATTCAGGTAGTGATCGTGTATGTTATGCAACTGCACCACATCTGGTTTTATCTCCTCTATCTGCCGAATCAGTTTCCTAGTTGCTGCCCTGGAGCATAAGCCCTCATTGTCCCTGATGCGCTGCTCCGCAAAGTGGAGGTATTTGTCCCAACGTCCACCTATCTTGATTAGGTGTGACTGCGAAGGATTGCACCAGCGACCGTAGGCGATAAAGCTATCCCATCCGCGTGTCATTGCAGCCACCCCAATAGACTCTGCAATCTTTCCGGTACTACCCCAATTGGCTGTAATATTTATTTGCAAGAGTTTAGGCATTATAACTTGTATAAGTTGACACCTTTGACATACAACTCCTGGACTTCAGCCATTCTCACATTCTCGTTCTTTGAGACCTTGCTGAAATGAGATCCACTGGAAAGAATTGAAGCAACAAAATCTTTGATCTCATAGCGTAAACCTTCTCCCACAAAAGGATAGAAGTACTTCTTGTTCTGGTTCTGGTCCTCGTACCTTACCTCAAAGTAATCGGTCTTCCACCATGGAGCAGGTACATACACATAGCCCTTCGTCCCTGCAATAGTCATAGAACCTTCAGTCTTCACACCTAAACCGACTTGGAAAGATGCAACGGCATGGTCATAGCGGAACACCGCCTTGGTGAACATATCAACATCATTCTTCATCTTACTATAGAAATTGATGTTCCGGAAGTCCGTTCCAAGGAATTTGAAGATAGGCAACAGCGGGAAGCAGGCATTCTCGCTCATACTGCCACCAAAGCGCTTGCTATCCAGCTTCTCAGAACTCTCGTCGGTCAAAGTGGTCACAGAGGCATTCACCTCTACTACATCCCCTATCACACGAGATTTAAGTAAAGAGAACAGATGTCCAAAGGCTGGCGTATAGGCCGTCTTCAATGCCACCATCAGCACCAAGTCGTTGTCTTCCGCAATCTGATACAGTTCTTCCGCCTGTGCTTTCGTGAATACAAACGGAGTCTCACAAAGCACGTGCTTTCCTGCCAGCAGGGCTGACTTGGCATACTCATAGTGCGTATAGTGAGGCGAAGCTATATAGACAGCATTACATTTTTCATAAAGTTCCTCAACACTATGTGCTATTGTTTCTATCTTATGCTTCTCACAGAAAGCTTTATTCTCCTCTATATTTGGATTGTAAGCTGCCGTAATCTGGACACTGTTCACATTGTCTGCTTCCGGAACAAAGCGGTTGGCTATACTTCCTGTACCTATTATACCTAACTGGACAGTTGGCCGTTCTTGACGGAGTTGAGTAGATGAGATTCCCTGTGTGCGGGGAAGATAAACGACCTCACAAAACTCCTTCAAATAGTCGAAGTAGCCCTCCCAATCAGAACCAATGGCAAAGATATCTACACCATACTTCTGAATGTCGTCAATTTTCTGGCCCTTATATTCTTCGATAACAATCTGATCAGCCAGGCCGGTGGCTTTCACTGCCTCAATGCGCTCCATCACATTGTTGCAGGTGTTCATTTTCCCCCTTTCAAGGTCAAAATTATCTGTTGTGACACCCACGATAAGGTAGTCACCCAGCTCCTTTGCCCTTTTCAGTAGGTTGTAATGCCCCCGATGGAACAGGTCGTATGTTCCGTAGGTGATAACCTTCTTCATCAGATAAACTTCTTTTCTCTTAAATCCAAGAATGCATCAATCAGTTTGTCATAATCCTCCTTGTGAAGATATCCCAGATGGCCCACACGGAACACAGTGTCTTTCATATCTCCACCGTTCGGGCAAATCCACATTCCGTACTCATCCTTAATCTTCAAGAATATTTCGTATGCTGACTGTGTAGTGGGGTGGAGCGGAGTGACGGCATTGCTCAAGCTCTCACTGATGATCTCAAATGGAAGATTATGCTCTTTGAGTTTATAGCGGAAATAAGAAGCCAATTCCGCTGCTCGAGATATCTCAGCCGCATCACCACCGGCTGCATCGATCTCTCTAAGCCTCTGGTTAATCTGGAGCAACACGCCCACAGCAGGCGTCCAAGGTGTCTGGCCACGTTCCTGGTTCTTCAGCGCAAGTTTCAGGTCTAAGTATTGGCAGCAGCACTTGGTCTTTTCAATACGCTTCAAGGCAGAAGGCGCCAGCGCCATCACAGCAATTCCAGGAGGACAAGCCAGTGCTTTCTGACTACCCGTAATCATAACTCCAGCATCAAGAGCAGCCATATCGAACGGATCTGTCAAGAACGTACTAATAGTATCAACAATCAGGAAACAACCATTGCGCTTGCAGAAGTCACTAACTAGATTGATGTCGTAATGCACGCCCGTTGACGTCTCGTGTTTCTGGAGAAGAAAAGCCGTATAACCTTGTCCTTCGTATGGAGCAAGATGCTCAGGTTTCAAAGCCTTGCCGTGTTCCAACTTGATCTCTGTAAAAGGAATCTCATGCAATGTAAGCAATTCTACGAAACGCTCACCGAACGAGCCTCCATTTACAACAAGGGCCTTATCATCTTTTGTCAACGTATTCATGATGGCACATTCCATACCACCTGAACCAGAGCAAGTCATGAACACGACACGACTGTCTTCTGTCGTATGTGCAAACTTCTTTATCAGTCGCTCATTTTCTAACATTATGGCAGAGAACTCAGCTGTTCTAAAATAAGGAACATGCTGCCCGCCTATTGCCCGTACAGCCTCACTCGACTGAACAGGGCCTACTGTAAAATTGATCATTCTATTATCTTTTTATTTTGTTTTTCAAATAACCCATACAAGTAGCTATCGCATAGATGGGCCTATTAATGATTGGTGACCGCAGCAATTTATAACGCGTAATAGGATAGATAAAACTATATGAATCGTAGTTTATGCCAAAATTCTTCGCATAGATGATGAAGCCGACACGTCTATGGTATTTAACTGAACTAATGGCATTCACTGCAGTAAAAGACACCAAGAAATCGTAATTGTTTTCTTTGGATATACGAAGAGCTTCTTCAAAAATCCTGCGAGCCACTCCTTTGCCTTTCATGCTACTAGAAATGGCCAAGTTATCATGAGAAG
>Ga0310697_10002072_pt1 | contig 21967 bp, 19 predicted proteins | sample 172DNAGHGlowgp2_FD_203883 | JGI IMG/M metagenome (GOLD analysis project Ga0310697, IMG submission 203883) | Sheep rumen microbial communities from Palmerston North, Manawatu-Wanganui, New Zealand - 1728 DNA GHGlow gp2 (v2) (version 2) | ecosystem: Host-associated > Mammals > Digestive system >... | reverse complement strand
CCGCGCTTCTAAACTTTTTGATAATCTTGATGTTTTAATTTCGGTAAATCCTAACAAACAGTATATGTTCTCTGAACAGGAACGACTAGACATGCTTACCACTTTACTTAAAGATTACAAGAACGTTCAGATTCATGTTTGGGAAGGATTAATTGTAAATTATGCCAAAAAGGTTGGCGCCAATGTTCTTATAAGAGGCATACGCAGCATAAATGATTTTTCTTACGAGTTTGAACTTGCACATATGAACCAGAAGCTCAACCCCGAAATTGAAACTATGTTTTTACCATGTAAAGAGAAATTCGGCATAGTAAAATCAAGTTCAATTAAAGAGCTGGCAATGTTTGATGGAGATATATCCCGCATGGTACCACCACTGGTCGAAAAAGCCCTCAAAAGCAAGCTTGAAAAATAATTTTTAGAGGTAAAATAATGAGGAAAGATTTATCATCTCTTTTTACACGCTGGTTTGCCGCAATAGCAGTCACAACTATGCTTCTCTGCGGTATTTCTTGTGCAAGTACAGGAAGTTCACCAAAAGAAGCAGAAGTAAACTTTGACACAAATGCACTTTTAGGAACCTGGTTCTGGAATTTTGGTTATGATCAGGATCAACTGGTAAATGAACAGATAACCTTCAAAAAAGACAAAACTTTTGAATTATTCCATATTCAGCCTGGTGAATGGGGAGAATGGGATAATGGTGTTTATTCCATTATAAATGAGCCAAAACATGGAACAACACTTTTACTTAATATTAAATCCTTCAAAAATGCAGCAGATGCAAAATGGGAATCAACTGATGTAAAACTATATTTTGGAATTGAAAGCTTTAGCCCTGATCATCTTTTTATGAACCGCTACAGAAGGGATTTTACTGCTGTTGGCTGGACTGTCCAGGATTTTGACCCAGGCATTTGTAATGATTTCCACAAAGTTACAGACGGAACAAAAGAAAACCTTATTGGAAAATGGACTTTTAATAAAAAAAGCCGTTCTGTTAGCTGGGATGAAAGCTGGGTTTTTAATGAAGATAATACAATTGAGGTTTTAACTGAAGAAGATGAAAATAAAGAAGTTTATAAAGGAACTTATGCTGTAGAAAAAGCAAAAACAGGCATTGTTCTTCATCAGATTCTTACACAAATAAACGAAAACGATAATGGATTTAAAGCATTAAATCCTCCAATGGAATTCTGGTATGATTATAAAATCTGTAATGAAAATCTTATAAGTGTAAATACAATTAAAAATAAAATTGGAGGCGAAGAACACGCTTATACTCCAAATATTGAAAATTTTTATTACCGTGATATTCCACTAGAAACAGTAACTTATCATTGGGACAATTACACTTTCAATGATTACTACCCTGCCGGCACTGTCTATGAAACTTTAGGAATGGATAAGATTTATCTTTTCAATGGAGTTCCACAAAGACTTCTTGAACAGCAGCTCGACGGCTGGTATGACAATGCTGACCTTAAGGGCGAGCCTGTAACAAAAATAGCTGCAAATGATACAAATACACATGAATATTGGGCAAAATGGTCTTTATTCTTAAACAGAAGTGACTGGATTGACGGCAACACGCAGGAACAGGTTCATAATCACGAATTTTATATGCCTGGAAATCTTCTTTTCCCTTATATGAGCTATCCTAAATCATTAGTAGAAAGTTTTCCTGGTAAAGGAGACACAGTTTATGTACTTTTATCTGGAAAAATGTCTGAAAATTTCAAGGGCTGGTGGGGACTTCGTCTTGTAGATCAGAGCGACGGATGGTTTGAAATTGCAAATGACTGGCATTATGCAGAAATCAATAAAGGCGAATTCAGCCATCTTTTTGAATTAAAATTCATCGAAAATGCAAGAGCACAAACTCCAGACAAAATTGACTTTAACTTAAGCTATAATCCAGATCATCTTGACGAACCAAGAACAATCAGCGACTTTAAGTTTGTAGTTCTTGAGGGTAATTCAAAAGATATTATTGAACACACCTTCAATTACGGAGGCTTTACTTATACAGCTAAATCTATAAAGAATCACGATTATTATCTTCCTAGTCCAAAATCCTTCCAGAATTTACCATGGCAGTTATATAATCAGGACTTTGTTGACTGGTATGATAATCCGGAATTTATGGGAAATCCTGTAAAAGTACTTTCTGCCGCTGATAATTCAAAGGCAAAGACCTTCTATGGAAAATTTAATCTTGTTTTTGGTCCTGCCAATAAAGATCTTTATTCGGATACACATGCCTTTGTAAAATCTGTTATTCCAGATGCAAAAATTAATCCAAAAGCCGGAGACATTGTAAAAGTTATTGTAACAGGTACTTTATCAAAGGATTATGAAGGTCGTGTAGGATTGGCTTTAAATAATACTGCCGACGAAAAAAACTGGATTTGGTTAGGAAGCGACTGGCATTATATTTCAACAAAAGACAAGAAATTTGAAACATTCTTTGAAATCAAAATAGAAAAAGATGCTAATTTCAAAACAATTGATGATTCACTGTTCCGTTTAATGCTTAATCCAGAAAAAGAAGGTATGGTTTATAAGTTTTCAGATGTCCATTTTGAGTTTGCAGACAAAGATCCTTTTGTAAAAACAGAAGCTCAGACAAAGCATGTTTCAATTAAACCATGTCCAGAAGGCTTTGAAGTAACAGTAACAAAGCTTGATTCCGATGGTGGTGACTGGCAGGGAGGTTTTGATTTCAGTCATAACGAAGATGTATATGTTCCTGGCACTACTGTTTACGGAAGATATACTAATGCTTCAATTCCTATAAATTATCTGAACGAATATAAGACAGTTACTTTTATCTGGCCATTCTGCGAAAAGGGAAAAATCTATAACTTTGAATATACCTGGACAGATTCAAAAAACAAATGGCATGGTGAAAACATCAAGGTTCTTGCTACAACAGGTTCTGGTGAATTCAATTATAAACCTCTTGATAGTATTGATATATATTTTGATTCCAACAAAAAAGAAACAAACCTGATTGTTTCAAACTTTACAATTGATAATATTTTGAAAGCTGTTGGCAAGCATATTGATATGGTTGATTCTGTCCGTGTTGAATTCCCATTTATTTCCGGAAAAAATGACTGGAGCAATACTAACTGGGTATTCGGAAGCAGCTGCGATGTTTATCCAACCTTTAATGAAAACGATACTTTCTATACAGAACTTTTCACAAAAGGAAAATCAAATATTTTAGGTGATCACAATTTCTGGTATGGCGATAAAAAGAAAATTAATGAGGAGCTTTCAAAATACCCTGAAGTCTGGACAGACCTGCGCATTCACATGCATGTAAAAGGAAATCCTGATTACGTAAATAGCTGGATTCAAACAAATCGTACTAAGGAATTCCCTTTTACACCGGCAAAATTTTAACAGCGGAACGTCCTCTTCGTTTAGTGGAGCAAAACATGGTTCTTCGCGTGAGCATTTTTCAAATGTTTGTTCACACTTGACACATTGTGTCAAAATAAGTATATTTACATAATTACTATTTATATGATTTTAAAGTGAGGTTACATATATGGCAGTACCTAGATCAAAAGTATCAAAGGCAGTAACAAAAAGACGCCAGACAATCAATATGAAGCTTAAGGCTCCACAGCTTGTTGAATGCAATAACTGCGGAAACCTTGTACAGTCTCACCATGTTTGTCCAAAATGTGGATTCTACCGCGGACGTCAGATTATTACACCAGAGATCAACGGATAATTCAGGAGATTAAAAATGGACGAATTGTTTGAAAAAATGCAGAAACTGATTGTTGAGAAGTTGGACATCGATGCAGCAAAAGTTACACTCGATGCTTCTTTCAGAAATGACCTTGGAGCAGACAGTCTTGATACTTACGAGCTTGTTTATGCAATCGAGGAAGAACTTGGTGTAAGCATCCCTGATGAAAAGGCCAACGAATTCGAAACAGTTCGTGATGCTTATGATTTCATCAAATCTGAATTGGATAAATAATTAAAAGACAAAACGTCTTTATTAAGAAAGTACAAGTGATGAGCTTGTACTTTTTTTTTTGAGATGGGGTCCCTGAGCCTGTCGAAGGGCAATACACATGGATAAAAAACGCAAAGAATCACTAAACACCTTTTGCAAAAAAGTAAAAATCCGCTTTAAGAATCTTGAACTTCTGGATCTTGCATTTCATCACAGAAGCATTACAAATGAAATGAAGCATATTCAGAACAATGAACGCCTTGAATTTTTAGGAGATTCTGTTCTGGGAATTGTGACTGCTGCATATCTTTATAATAATTTTTCTAATCCCGAAGGGGATCTTGCAAAAATCAAATCTGCTGTTGTTTCAGAAAAAGCCCTTGCCCCTATTGCCTTAAGCTTTGGCATTGATAAATTACTGATTTTAGGAAAAGGCGAAGAATCAAGCGGAGGGCGTACTAAACCTGCCATTTTAGCAGACTGTATGGAAGCTATCATAGGAGCATATTACCTTGATTCCGGTTACAAATGTGCAGAAAAATATGTTTTAGAGTTCATAGTTCCCGAAATTAATAAAACAATTTCTACCGGCACTAAAGATTATAAAACCCAGCTGCAGGAATTATATCAGAAAAAGACAAAATCAACCCCAAAATATGAACTTGCAGAAAAAACCGGCCCGGCACATGATCAGGTTTTTACGGTTTATGTTGTATTGAATGATAAAAGATTTGGCCCCGCCTCCGCAAAATCCAAAAAAGAAGCCGAACAAATAGCAGCCAAAATGGCATTAGATTCTTTCTTTTAGTGGAGCAAAACACGGTTCTTCGCGGGAGCTTTTTTTCATAATCACAAATGAATTTCTTTATTGATTTTTTATAATTCATAATTTATAATGATATAATACTTATTTGTAGAGTTTTCCGGAGGAAATAAGAGATGAAATTATCAAAAAAATTGATTATGGTTACTGTTATGATTGGTGCTGCTGCGATGGCATTTGCTCAGGCTCAGTCAGTTCAGAAAAAATCAAACAGTTCAAATAATGAAACATACGTAGAAAACGAATATCTTAACGATATTGATACAGAAATCATCATCGGGCTTGCCGAAGCTGATGACCTTGATACAAAACTTGTTGCCCTTCAATATATAAATGATGCAATCGAAGAAGGAAATACTTCTGAAGGTGTTATTAAGGCTTTGGATACACTTGCAGGAGAAGGTGTTCTTTCTGAATCAAGAACAAACGGACGTAAAGTAAACAACTTCCCTGAAGTTAGACGTCAGGCTTGCCTTCTTATGGCTAAAGTTCCAACAGAACACACAAAAAATCAGTTGATTAATATTATGGTTGCAGAAGATGAACCAATGGTTCTTTCAGCTGCCGTTCAGTCACTTGGAATTATCAATCCAGAAAACACAAGTGAAGTTATAGAAGCAATTTCATGGATTAACAAAAGAAATGCTGCTTTAAACCCAACAAGCAGTCTTGCATGGCAGGTTGTAGATACTTACGAAAAACTTGCTCCAAATGCAGACAACCGCACAATGAGAGTAATATCCGGCAGCCTTACAGAAATCGCAGGAAATTACCGCTATACAACTCCTGTAAGAGATAAAGCAAAGACTCTCCTGAAGAAACTTTCTAATTCTTCTTCCGGAAAAAACTCAAAATCGGACGAAAAATAAGTCTGGAGTAACCTTTGGAACCAATTATTCTCGCTTCATCCTCGCCTCGCCGACAAGAAATTCTTAAAATGCTCAAAATTCCTTATAGGGTTATCATGCCAAACATTGATGAAACAATTTCAACAATGCTTGCGCATGAAGAAATTCCTGAATTACTTGCAAGAGAAAAAGTAACTGCTGTTATTCGCTCACTTCCTGCAGGTCAAGAAATCCCCTGGGTTTTGGGTGCAGATACAATCATTTCTTATAATGGTTCTCTTTATGGAAAGCCTCAGGACCAGGACGAAGCATTTAAATTCTTAAAAGAATTTCAGGGAAACACCCATACAATTCTTACAGCTTTAGTTCTTTATAACGGAAAAACACATTCTACTACATCAAAATTATGCAAAACAGAAGTAACTTTCAGCCAGCTTTCTGATGAAGAAATTCAGTGGTATGTAGACACCGGTGAATGGCATGGAGCTGCCGGAGGTTACCGCATTCAGAGTCTTGCTTCTATGTTTATAAGTCATATCAATGGCTCTTATTCAGGTGCCATCGGGTTGCCTATTTCGGAGCTTTACGATATATTAAAAGAACAGGGATACAAAATCCTTGAATAGAGCCGTCGGCTCAAATATCTTCCGTGCGTAAGGAGCTTTGCTCCGATCGTATCGAGAAACAGAGTTTGGAAGGGGAAAGGGTACGAGCCCTTCGACAGGCTCAGGGACCGCTCAGTTGGTTTTATTGCTTTCCCCGTGAAGGAGTTAATCATGGCTGTTGTTACCATGAAGAACCTGCTTGAATCCGGAGTACATTTCGGTCATCAGGTAAAACGCTGGGATCCACGTATGAAGAAGTATATCTTCGCAGAACGCAATGGAATCCACATTATTGACTTGCAGAAGACAATCGCTGCAATTAAAGACGGATATGATGAAGTTCGTCGTGTTACTGCTGCAGGAAAATCAGTACTGTTCGTAGGAACAAAAAAACAGGCTCAGCAGGCTGTACAGAAAGAAGCTGAACGCTGTGGAATGTTCTATGTAAACAACCGCTGGCTTGGTGGTATGCTTACAAACTTTGCTACAATCAAAAAATCACTTCAGCGCCTCAAGAAAATCGAAAAGATGGAAATTGACGGCACATTCGAAAATCTTACAAAGAAAGAAGTAGCTGCCCTCCAGAAGGAAAAGGCTAAGCTCGAAAAGAACCTTGGCGGTATTAAGGAAATGAAAGAACTCCCTGGATGTATCTTCATTATCGATACTCACAAGGAACAGCTTGCAGTTGCAGAAGCCCGCAGAATGGGTATTCCAATCATTGCCGTAGTAGATACTAACTGTAACCCAGAAGGTATTGACTACCCTATTCCTGGAAACGATGACGCTATCCGCGCTATCTCATTGTTCACATCAATCATTGCTAACGCTGTAATTGAATCAGACAACGAAGCAGGTCTTAAGATTCTTGAAAACCTTAACGACGATGAAGAAGTTGTTACAGATGCAGCTAAAAAAGATGAAGATGAAGAAATTGTTGACTATTCAAACTATCAGCCAACAGAAATTAAAGAAGAAGACCGCGAAGCTGACGAAGCTGAAAGTCTTGTAGACGAAGATAAAATTTATAAGGACTAATATATGGCATTTACAGCAAGTGATATTAAAAACCTGCGTGAAATGACAGGTGCCGGAATGATGGAGTGTAAGAAAGCACTTACAGAATGTGACGGCAATATTGATGAAGCAGCAAAATATCTTAAAGAAAAAGGTCTTGCTGCAGCTGCAAAACGTGCAGACCGCGCTACTGCAGAAGGACGCCTTTTTATCCGCAATACTGGAGACAAGGTTTACGTTGTAGAACTTACATGTGAAACAGACTTTGTTGCAAAGAATGCAGATTTTATCGCTCTTGGCGAAAAGATGCTCGACGTATCTATCGAAAAGGGTTATACAAAGGTAGAAGAAGAACATACAAAGATGCTTGAACCACTCAAGGTTTCTATCCGCGAAAACATGAATGTTGCAAAGGTAGAAGTTATTGATGTTCCAGCCGGATGTACAGCTTCTTACTATATCCACTCTGATTACAAAACTGGTGCTGTTGTAGTAATCAGCGGATCTACTGCCGATGTTGTTAAGACATTTGCTTATGACTGCTGTCTCCACATTGCAGCCTTTACACCAGCTTATACATCTAAGAAAGATGTTCCACAGAGTTACGTTGATGAACAGAAAGAAATCTTCAAGGCTCAGATGGACCAGGATGAAAAGATGGCTTCTAAACCGGAAAATGTTAAGGAAGGAATCTTACAGGGTAAGGTTAACAAGCACCTTGCAGAAATCTGTTTTGAAGACCAGATGTTCGTAAAGGATGACAAAAAGACTGTAACTGCAAAACTCGCAGAAGTTGGCAAAGAAGCAGGAGCAACTCTTGCTTTTGTTACTGCTAAGCTTTTTGTACTTGGTAAGTAGAATTAATAAGGCCCTTCGACAGGCTCAGGGACCACACATTTGGGGGCCCTGAGCTTGTCGAAGGGGCAATAAAAGGAGATTAAAAATGGCTGAAAACACAGAAGAGAGAATGGAAAAGACTATTGCGTCTTTAAAAGATTCTTTAAACACTATCAGAACTGGACGTGCCAACGCTGCAATCTTTGATAAGGTTCGCGTAGATTATTACGGCACTAAATCACCGCTTAATCAGGTTGCCACTATTCAGATTCCGGAAGCAAGATCTGTAATAATTCAGCCCTTTGATAAATCTCTTATAACCGAAATCGAAAAGGCAATTCAGGTTGCTGACCTTGGTTTTAATCCTTCCAATGATGGAAAGGTTATCCGCATTACTATCCCAGCTCTTACTGCAGACCGCCGTAAGGAACTTGTAAAACAGGCTAAAACAATTGCCGAAAACAGCCGTACTGCAATCCGCAATATCCGCCGCGATGGTAATGATGACCTTAAAAAACAGCAGAAGGACGGAACTTTGACAGAAGACGGTCTTAAAACCGAAACTGACAAGCTCCAGAAACTTACAGACAAATACATCGAAGAAATCAACAAGATTTACGATGCAAAAGAAAAGGAAATCCTGAACTAGTGTCTTTGGATAAAAACAATCTTCCGCTTCATGTTGCCATTACAATGGACGGAAACGGAAGATGGGCAACTCAACGAAAACTTCCCCGCTCTGCCGGTCACGATAAAGGCCTTCATACAGTAAAAACTATTGTCAAAGCAGCCTCGGATCTGGGCATTAAGCATCTTACACTTTACATTTTTTCTACAGAAAACTGGAAGCGTACAGAAGCAGAAGTGGGATTTTTGATGAATTTAATCCATACACACTTAAAGCAGGAGCTCGATTTTTACAGAGAAAACGGTATCAAACTTAATCACATAGGAGATTTAGACGCGCTTCCTCCTGCAATAAAAAAAGATATTACAGAAGCCATCGAAGATACCAGAGATTTTAAAGGAATGATTTTGAACCTTGCAATCAATTATGGTGGCAGGGACGAAATTATCCGAGGAATTAAAAAAATTATAAAAAGTGGTGCAAGCGAAGATCAGATTACTGAGGAATTTATTTCAAAATCGCTTGATATGCCTCAAAGTCCTGACGTTGATTTATTAATCCGTACAGGCGGCGAGAAAAGACTTAGCAATTTCCTGCTCTGGCATATTCCTTATGCAGAACAGATTTATATAGATAGGCTCTGGCCTGACTACACAGTAGAAGAATTTTATGCTAACATAGAAGAGTTTCAGACCAGAAACAGAAGGTTTGGTGCAGAAAAAGCATCAAAGTAAAAAGGTAATTTATGAACAAAGTAGCAAAACGACTTTTAGTATTTTTTATAGGTCTTCCAATTATAATTGGAATAACTACTCTTGATTATTACAATCACATTGCTCTAAATATTGTTGCTATTTTTGCTTCTGCTTTTGCCGCACATGAATTCTATAACATGGCTAAACTCAAGTTTAAGATGTTTCCAAAAACACTTGTTATAATTCTAACATGTGCACTCCCCTTTTTAGCCTATAATTCAATTTTAGTAGACATGGACTTTTCAAACCTATCCTGGTTTTTAGTTCTTGAAATATTTATATTTATGGGAGCAGAATCAATCATTGCAAAAGATTTTACAGATTCTGTTTCTAAAATTGCAGTAACCATTCTTATTTTATTCTACTGCGGATTTATGATTACTTTCATTACAAGAATGACAGCCATAAAAGATAATGCAACAATTTTCCTTTATCTTTATTTTATTCTTGTATTTATGACAGACTCCGGAGCCTGGTTCTTTGGAGTTTTGTTTGGAAAATCAACAAGAGGATTCTTTAAAGCAAGTCCAAATAAAAGTATCGTAGGATTTTTTGGCGGAATTATAACTGCCATTGCCTGCGGTATTCTTTTTAAGCTTATATTCCCGACAATTTTCTTTGGTTCAATCTGGAAGATTGTTCTTTTAAGCTTTGCAACAGCACTTGCAGCAATAATCGGAGATTTAATAGAATCAGTTTTCAAGCGCTCTTTAGGAGTTAAAGACAGTGGAACAATTATTCCGGGTCGCGGAGGTCTTCTTGACTGTCTTGATTCTTTAATTTTGGGTGCTCCGATTTATTATATTGGAGTACATTTCCTTTATCTTATTGCAAAATCATGAAAAAAGTTTTAGTTCTTGGTTCCACAGGCTCAATTGGAACAAATACCTTAAATATAATTAAATACATGCCGGAAGATTTTACTCTTTGCGGCCTTCAGGCTCATACAAATAAAGAAAGGCTTTTAGACATTGCAAATAAAGCTAAATGTCCTTACCTTTTAACAAGCGAAGATAATTCTCCACAAGCATTTCAAAAGCTCATTGACGAATCTAAGCCTGATATTGTTGTAAACGGCATTTCGGGAGCAGCAGGTCTTCTTCCTTCAAAAATCGTTCTTGAAAACGGATTATCTTTAGCCCTTGCAAACAAAGAAACAATTGTTATGGCTGGTGATTTAATTAAAGAACTAGCCTACGATAAAGGTGCAAAAATTATTCCTGTTGATTCTGAACATTCTGCAATTTTCTGCCTGACAGAAAAAATCGGAAAAGAAAATATTTCTAAAATAATTATTACTGCAAGCGGCGGCCCATTCAGAACTTTAACAAAAGCCCAGCTTGAACAGGTAACAGTTGAACAGGCTTTAAATCATCCAACCTGGCAGATGGGAAAAAAGATTACTGTTGATTCTGCAACTCTTGCAAATAAAGGTCTTGAAGTTATAGAAGCTGCTAAGCTTTTTGATGTTACAGCAGATAAAATAGAAGTTGTTGTTCATCCTCAAAGTCTTATTCATTCGCTGGTAAGAACAAATGACGGTATGCTTTATGCCCAGATTTCTGAACCTGATATGAAGCATCCTATTTTGAACGCTCTTACATGGCCACAAAATAAAGAAAACTATCTTGAACCTTTTGATTTGTTTGATAAGACAATGACTTTCTTTAAGCCTCGCCTTCAGGATTTTCCAATGCTTTCTTATGCATTTGAATGCGTTAAGTTTGGCAAGGCCTATCCAATTGCTTTTAATGCGGCTAACGAAGTTGCTGTAAACGCCTTCCTCCAGGAAAAGATTTCTTTCCAGGCAATTTCAAGAGTTGTTCGTTCTGTATTAGACAAAAACTGGAATCACAAAATCAAAAACTTTGATGATGTTTTTGCAGCAGACGAAGAAGCCAGAAAATATACTGCGGAGCTTATATGAAATGGCTTTATGGAATTCTCTGTCTCTTCTTTTTAATTTTATTTCATGAATTCGGACACTTTCTTGCCGCCAAACTTTTTGGTGTAAAAGTTGAATCCTTTTCTGTAGGCTTTGGCCCTATTCTTCTTCATAGAACAATTAAAGGCACAGATTACAGACTTTCGCTTATTCCTCTTGGCGGCTACTGCGGAATGAAAGGTGAAAATGATTTTCGCGAAGCAATGGAACAAAACCTTAAAGAAGTAAAGGGAGAGCCGGATTCTCTTTATGGCGTTCATCCAATGAAAAGAGCCGCGATTGGTTTTGCAGGTCCTTTCTTTAATTTTATTTTTGCAATTTTTTGTTTTTCTTTAATAAATGGAATCGGCTACAATTACTACACTTACTCAAATAAAATCATTCTTGCAGATGAACTTTATGAAAACACTTGCACTGCAGCAAGGGATGCTGGCCTTCTTACCGGAGACCAAATCATCAGAATTAATGGAAAAGAGATTTTAGATTTTAGTCAGATTATAGAAGAAGTATCCGTACATCCAGCAGAAAATATTAATGTTACAGTTTTGCGTAACAATAAAGAACTTTCCTTTGTTGTTCATACACAGATGGACAAAGAAAGTGGAACAGGAAAAATTGGAGTTGCCGCAGATACAGAAAGCCTTCTTATGCAAAGTACTCCCGACTACAATTTTTTTGAAGCTATAGGCCACGGCTTTTTAGATACCTTTGAATATATTGGTCTTACTTTTAAAAGTATCGCTATATTGTTTAAAGGTGTAGATCTTAAAAATGCAATAGGTGGTCCGGCACGAATTACAGAAATGCTTGGTTCAACTGCAGAGGAAGGATTTTCTGAAAGTTTTAAGGTTGGATTTATAAGCCTTTCGCAGCTTATGGCAGTAATCAGCATTTCTCTTTTTATAATGAATCTTCTTCCTATTCCAGTTCTCGACGGTGGATTGATTTTAGTTGCAATTATTGAAACAATAAGCCGCAAAAAAGTCCCGCCAAAAGTTCAGTATCGCATACAGTTTATCGGTTTTGCATTTATTGCAATTTTGTTTATAATAGGATTAATCAGTGATATCACTTATTTTATTTCCGGAGCTAAATTAAAATGAAAAAGATTTTTCGATACGTTTTAAAATATTTGATTTTTTGCGCAGCTTCAGCCCTTGCTTTTGCAGAAGCACATATTTCAACTCAATCACATCAGTCGCAGGTAACATCCGTATGTTCCGTTCCTGTTACTGCAGGAAATGATTTTGAATATTTTACCGCAGGCGATGATGGCTTTTTAATCCGCTGGAACGAAAATAACGAAGGGGAACATTATCAGATTTCGGATGTTGGAATTAAACAGATTGCAGTTTCTCCAAGCGGAAATCTTGTTGCTGTTTATGAAAGTGATGGTGGTTCTGTAAATAAGGTAAGTGTCTGGGACTGGAGAACTTTGTCCCGCAAAAAGTTCTGGCGTTATAAGGATTCTATTACATCGCTTAAATTTTCGTCAAAAGGAACTTATTTAATTGTTGGAACAGCTTCTGTAGATGGTGTTGAATTTTATAACACATCAAACTGGTCAAAGATAAATAAGATTAAAGCAAACACAGGTATTGTAAATTATATTCACACAAGCGACACAGAAAAAACTGCAGTATTCTACTCTCCTGCCGGAAATCTTTCTTACTACAATATGCAGAACGGACAGCTCAAAGAAAAGTTTACTGTAATTCAGGGCTTGAGCCAGCCACTTCTTTATAATGACAATAAATTTCTTGCCGGAATAAAAGACAATACAATTTATATTATCAATGCATATAAAGGAACTTCTGTAACTTCAATTAAATCTCAAAATCCTATTATTCTTTCTACCCACAAAGATACAAATCTTTACTATCTTGAATATGACGGTAAAAATAACTACGACCTTAAAATGCTCGAAAACATGGATGGCGGAAAAGTTTCAAATCCTAGAATTGTAAAATCCTTCAGAGGTCCTAGAGGAAATGCCGCTATAAATTACGGAATCAAAAATTACACAGAGATTCTTTTGGGCAGCAAGTCAGGTTCTGTTTATAAGGTAGATACAGATCCGTCAATTACAACTTCAAACATGACAGAAATAACTCAGAACACATACGCCAAAATTTATGATATGTGCGAAGCTCCAAGCGATTTTTACTTTCTTACTGATAAAGCAATTTTCAAATCTTCTTATGATTCTGGTGTAGTAAACAAAATGTATACAACCAACGGTCAGACTAACATTATTAATTACAATGATGACAATGTGATTTTGTGGTCTGAATCTTCCCGCTCGGCAGTTGAGCTTGTAAACCTTAGTTCAAAATCTAAAACTACACTCTTTACTCCAACAGGAAATATCCAGAATCTTCGTTTAGGAAAAGTTGGCGAAAAAAATTATCTTATTGAAATTGAAAGTAATTCTCTTATTAATCTTTATGATTTTACAAATAAAACCTTCAAAGAAGTATATTCAGGAACTGGTATTCAGGATGCAGTTTTGTGCGATAACGGAAATCTTTATATTGCAAAATCTGCTGCATATAATCCCCAGGTTCCACTTATCTGCGTAAACCTTGAAACTTATGAAACTGTACCTCTTAGTCTGAACGGAAATGTTTCTTTTGGTTTAAGTACAAACGGCCATTTAATTTATGGTATAGTTCTTCAATCTGATGATAATGTACAGACAACTTATGTTTATTCTTTCAACACTTCTACAAATAAACCTACAAACTTGTTGAAGTTCCAGGAAGAGGATGCAGAAGCCTTTACTTATCTTTACGGCTCGGTAGTTTACACTAACATTGGTAAGAACAAATTGTATTTTTATAATACTACAACAAAGAAGAATGGTTCATATAACCGTTCTGCATCTATTCCAAAGAGCGTTGCCCAAAACGGAAACCGCGTAGTTATTTTGAATGACAATGGTTCAATTTCCTGGTGCGGAACAAACAATTCAAATATTACAGCTGACTGGTATTTAACAACCGATGAACAATGGTATGAATTTTAATCAGCTTCGCTGATTAAAATTCATACCTGCGAGATTTTTGCTTGCTCGCAGAAGGCTCGCATTTTTGCTTCGCAAAAACCGCAAAAACTCGTGGTATGAGTTCTAAACCCAATCGTTTGTATTAATTCCACATCCACGCATGAGGGCTTCGGAGTAAACTCCCATGTAGCCGTCAACGGAACGGTCCCAGCTAAAATCTTTTTGCATACCTTTTAGCTGCATCTTTTTGATGTGGTCTTTTTTGTTGTAGTATGCGTATACAGCCCAGCCTACAGTGTCGTAAATTGCTCCAGGGGTTAGAGAATCAAAGAGGAAGCCTGTACCGTCTCCTGTTGCTTCGTTGTACTGTTCTACTGTATCGGCAAGACCTCCGGTTCGTCTTACAATTGGAAGAGTTCCGTAAAGCATGGAATACATCTGGTTTAATCCGCAAGGCTCATAACGAGATGGCATAAGGAAGAAGTCAGAACCGGCTTCTATAAGGTGACTGAGGCTTTCATCATAACCGATATATGCTCTGAGGTTTGGTAAGCGGGATTGAATTGCGTTAATTTCATCTTCGCACCATTTTTCGCCGCTACCAAGAATTGCAAACTGAATATTCATGTTTACACACATAGAAAAGATTGAACCGTATGTTGGCGCAAAAACTTCTGCAATACCCTTTTGTTCTGCAAGACGAGTTACAATTCCAATTAAAGGTACATCCGGATTTACAGGAAGGCCCATTCTTTTTTGGAGTTCTGCTTTACAAACTGCTTTTCCGCTTAAATCTTTGTAATCAAAATTCTTAGGTAAAAGCTTGTCTTTTTTAGGATTCCAGGTTTCCAGGTCACAGCCGTTTAATACACCGCGTACGCAGTCAGATCGAACACGCAAAAGTCCGTCAAGTCCAAAGCCGCCTTCTGTTGTTTGCATTTCTCCTGCATATGTTGGAGAAACTGTTGTAATCATATCGGCGCAGGATATTGCTGACTGTAAAAGATTTATGCTGCCGTTGCGTTCAAGACCTGCACCATGATAAAGATTCCAGTCAAGCCCAAGTGCCGGGAAAGAATCTTTTGGATACCAGCCCTGATATCCAAGATTATGAATTGTAAATACACTTGCGGTATGTGCAAAGTAACCGTTACGGCAAACATGTTTTAAAAGAACCGGTACTAAGGCACAGAACCAGTCGTGAGCGTGCATAATATCAGGATACCAGCCTAAGAAACGACACAACTGGAAAGCACCATGGCACAAAAGAGCCGAACGATAAGGATTATCATGAAAATCTGGTTCGGCTTTGGTTCCGTAAATTCCGTCGCGACCAAAGGCCTGCTCGTGGTCAATAAAATAAACAGGAACGTCTGTACCAGGTAAATCGGCATAATAAAACTTTACCCAGGTTTCTACCTGTCCTGCGGCAACTGCAACAGGTTCATCCATTGCCTTTAACTGCTTGCGGTCAATCTTATAAAAGCGAGGCATTACAATTTTTACATCATGTCCCTGCTTGCGTAAGTTGATTGCAAGGGCACTGACTGCATCGGCAAGACCACCTGTTTTTGCAAAAGGAACAGCTTCGGAAGTTACCATCAAGATTTTCATAAGATACTCCTGTGTTATTTATTATTTAGAATGTACAGCATCGTAAAATGCCTGTTTGCTGTTTAAGATTGTTGATTCTGCAACACAATATGCAATGCGGAACCAGCCTTTTCCACCAAAGGCAGAACCAGGCGCACATAAAATATTGTAATTTTTAAGATGATTTGTAAATGCAAGGTCATCATCATTCCAGCCCTGTGGAACTTTTACAAAGAGGTAAAAGGCACCTTCTGGCATAGCGTACTCAAGACCTGCATAATCCATAATCTCTATAAGTTCGTTACGGCGTTTTTCATAAAGGGAATAATCGCACTGGCAATCCCAGGTTTTTGCAATAACTTTCTGGAAGAAAGCCGGTGCATTAACATAGCCTAAAACTCTTGTTGCAAAAACTGCTGCGGCTATAAAATCTTTTGCTTCGGGACAGGCTGGATTTACACAAATATAGCCGATTCTTTCTCCCGGCAGGCTCAGATTTTTTGCAAAGCTTGTTACTACTACAGAATATTCATATTTTGGGAATACAGCTGCAACTTTTTTACCATAAGTAATTGCACGGTATGGTTCATCACAAATTAAATATGGATATCGACCTGTTTTTTTACCATGCTCTTTAAGAACATTAACTACAGCAAGGATTTCTTCGTCTGAATAAATGCGGCCGCTTGGATTGTTAGGAGAGTTTATAATTATTGCAGCTGTTTTTTCGTTTAAGGCAGCTTTAATTGTGTCCGGATCAAGACCAAAGTCTGCTTTTGTAGACACTCTTACGATTTCTCCACCATGATTATGAATATAATGGTCATATTCTGTAAAATAAGGACATGGAACTATAACTTCATCGTTTGGATTTAAGAGGGCTTTTAAAGTGGAATTAAGGGCTCCGGCTGCTCCTACAGCCATGACTACGCATTCTTTTGGAACAGGAACTCCCTGCTCTTTTGCAGATTTGTCTGCCATGGCCTGTCTTGCCTGAGGATATCCTGCATTTGGCATATATCCGTGGCAATTATGGGAGGTATCCTGGGCATATTCCTTAATTGCATCTACAACGGCCTGTGGAGGATCCAGATCAGGATTTCCAAGGCTAAAATCATATACTTTATCTTCACCGTATTTTTGTTTTAACACTGCACCTTCTTCGAACATTTTTCTGATTACGCCGGCAGAAGGGCTTTCGACCAAAGACTTTATATTTTTACTAATCATAACTTCATTATAGCACAAATTATGCAAATTGTCATAAAAACATTATTTATATTAATTTATGTGTAAATTATGAAAAATGCTCCCGCGAAGAACCATGTTTTGCTCCACTAAAAGAAGAGGACGTTCCGCAAAACATGAACCTTCGCTCCGCATTTTTCATAATTTAAAATTTATTTTAATGAATAATGTTTTTATAATAAAATTTAGTTGAAAAATATATGCTACGGAGTGGAAAAGTATGTGGGGCTGCATCTGAACTTTTTGGCGCTTAGCCATAAAAGAAAGTTGAGGATTTGCATAGCAAACCGCAAACTTTCTTCAAAAAAAAGGATCAGCCCGCAGACGCACATACTTTTCCACGGGAGTAGCATATATTTTTCTAATAAAATTTTTATGAAACTAAATCGGCGAGAAAATGTTTATTGAATAGAACTTTTATTTTGACTATAATGGAGGTATACAATATGAAAAATGCTTTTAATGTGTTCAAAAAATCACTTTTTCCATTAATTTTATTTTGTTTTTTCTCTAATGGGCTTTTTGCGGGGGTTTTTAACAGCAAATTAACTGTTGATGAGCAGAAAACACTCGATAAGGGCCAGGTTCTTATAAAAAATATTGCTTATCAAAAGAATATGTGCCTGAATAAGGATTTTAATGCAGATTGTCAGGCATTAACCGAAGAAATTAAGCAGCTTAATCCTAAATATCTGGCAGAAATCATCCAGATCAAACCTTATAAAGGTAACGAAAATCTTCCAGAAGTCCTTACTCAACTTTTGTATAATGTTTCGGAATATAAAGGAATCCCATATTTTTCTGAAAGACGTCAAAAATATTTCAATCTTTATGATTCTGCTGAAATTCAAAGCGAAAAAATTATTTATCAGGATGCTTCCAAAACTACAAAAGAGCTTAATGCCCTTTTCATTATGGAACCTTTTGATAAAGTTTATGAAACAATCAGTCTTACACAAACTTTAGATTCTGTATATTATTCTTCAATAAATACAAATAAGCTTCGTTATAAAGATGAATTTGATTGTGTATGGCCTAAAAAACTTAAAATCTGTATTCTTCTTTTTAGAGACGGAGATAACTGGGTTTTATATGGAATTGGTGGGGTAAATGCTCCTCGTATTCCATTTTTTACAGAAAGAATTGAAACTTCATTTATAAACAGAATCAAAACATTCTGCTCTTTTATATTTTCGAAATTTTAATGTGTAAGGCCGCCAGAGGCTTTTCACTGGAGGAAAAAAATGATTTGGCTTATCGGTTGTAAAGGAATGCTTGGTCAGGAAGTTGCCCGCCAGCTTGACGAAAAGAAATTTCATTGGGTTGGAACAGATAAGGAAGTAGACATTACAGATAGAGAAGCACTTTCTGCTTTTGAAAAATCTGTAGAAACTTCTTCATACCTTGATACGACCAGCAACGATAAGCATATCAAATGGATTATTAACTGTTCAGCTTATACAAATGTAGATAAAGCCGAAGAAGAAACAGAACTTGCAGATAAATTAAATAACATTGGAGCCTTGAATATTGCTAGAACTGCCCGCTCAATTGGTGCAAAGCTCATTCATATTTCTACTGATTACGTTTTTAATGGACAAGGCAGCGAGCCCTACACAGAAGATATGGAAAAGGAACCTCTTGGTGTATACGGAAGAACAAAGGCAGCCGGCGAAGAAGCAATTCAAAAAGAAATGACTCAATTCTATATTCTGCGCACTGCCTGGCTTTATGGTTTTGATGGTAAAAATTTTGTATATACCATGACAAATCTTATGAACACTCATGATCAGATTCGAGTTGTAAATGATCAGAGAGGAACTCCTACCTGTACAGTTGACCTTGCCAGCACAATCTTAAAAATCATTGAAAAATCAGACAATGCAACAGAAGCCTTTGGAAAACACAGTGCTCCTTCTTACGGTATATATCACTTTACAAATGGCGGAGAAACTACCTGGTACGATTTTGCCTGTGAAATCAATCGTCTTGGAAAAAAATATGGCCGCATAACCCAAAACTGTACAGTAAATCCATGTACAACAGCAGAATACGGCGCCAAAGTTCAACGCCCTGCCTACTCCGTCTTAAGCAAAGATAAAATCTGTAAAGAACTAAAAATCAAACTTCCAACCTGGCAATCCAGCCTCGAAAAATTTATAAAAAATCCCCGCTTTAAGATATAAAATATTATAATTCATTAAATTGAGTTGATTGTTTGAATAATAAAACTATAAATTGGTTTATAAAAAATGCGGAGCGATAATTTGCCTTTTGCGTAACGTCCTCTTTCTTAGTGGAGCAAAAGGCAAATTATTGCGGGAGCATTTTTTATCTAAAAATTTCATTTTTAATATATATCCCTTATTATTTTAATGACTAAATTCCATAAATGAATTATAATATTTTATATGAATGCAATTGAGGTTTTTGAGGACTGGCTGGACGATTACCTTAATTTTGAAAACAATCCAAAAAAAGACATTTTCTGGCTCGACACAATAGATTTCCTCTGCAAAAGATTTGATAATCCTCAAGATTTTGCCCCATGTATTCATGTAGCCGGCTCAAAAGGTAAAGGTTCTGTTTCAAGAATGATTGCCTGCATTTTACAGGAAGCCGGATATAACGTTGGTCTTTATTCCTCCCCTCATATTACCGATTTTCGTGAACGCATTTCCAAACCTGATTCTTTTTTTGACGAAAAAATTTACGAAGCTGCAGTTAAAGAAATAATGCCTAACATCGATTCAATCATCAATCTGCCGGCAGACCGCCCTATTACCTGGTTTGAACTTGTTACTTTATATGCCTTCCTCTGCTTTAGAAAAGCTAAGGTTGACTGGTCTGTTTTTGAAGTTGGCATGGGTGGACGTCTTGATGCAACAAATGTAATCAGACCAAAGCTTTGTTGTATTACCGGCATTGAACTTGAACATACAGAATTTCTTGGTGATACTCTTGAAAAAATTGCTGCCGAAAAAGCAGGAATTATAAAAAACTGTACACCTGTAGTCATTGCACGCCAGCAGACAGAAAATGTAAAAATAATTTTAAGAGAAAAGGCTTTTACCCGACACGCTCCATGTTATTTTGTTGATGAAATTATAAAAAAGGCAACCTACTGTTTTAATGAAGATGAAAAAACAATGAGCCTTAAGCTCGAAAGTGATATTTTCTCAAGACCAATTAAAACAAAGCTTAGTATGCTTGGAAAATGTCAGGTTTTGAATGCGGCTCAGGCTGCTATTTCAATCCGCAAAATCCTGCCAAATCTTGATGAAGCTATAATTGAACGGGGTCTTGCAAAGGCAAAGCTTCCTGGACGTTTTGAAATTATTGACAATGTTCCTGGTTATGTAGGAATTCCTCATTTAATTTTAGATGGTGCTCATACATTGAACAGCATTAAATTAACCCTGGAAACCTTGGGTCGCATGTATGATGACAAAAAAGTAAATCTTCTTTTTGCCTGTGCTGCAGACAAAGATATAAAAGATATTTCAAAAGAGTTCCGCTACAGGTTTAATCATGTTTATGTAACGAAGCCTGGCTCAAAAAAACAATCGGATATTAACGCAGAAATTGAAGCCTTTAAGAATGCAGGCATAGACTTTACAGCCGATGCCGACTACAAAAAAATGATTCAAAAAGCCTTTGCAGATTCCGCAGAGGCAGGCAATATTCTCCTTGTAACAGGTTCCTTCTATCTGGTTTCAGAAGTTAAAAATCTGATGATGATTTAATTTATATTATAACTCTCTGAACTCGCTTTGTAATTGAAGTAAGAACTTCGTATGAAATGGTTTTGCCCAGTTTTGCCAGATCATCAGCGGTATTTGAGGCGCCGCTTTCTTTTGGGCCAAAAATCAGGACTTTATCCCAAAGGTGGACATCTTTATTGTCTTTTCCTATGTTTACCATGCACTGGTCCATACAGATTCTTCCGCAAACAGGATAGTTTTTACCGTTTATGGTTACCTCAAGACCTGGAGAATATCTTCGCAAAAGACCGTCTGCATAGCCGATTGGTAAAACTGCAATATCGGTATCTTCATCGCATGTATAGGTTCGGCCGTATGAGATTGATTTTCCTTTGTAAAAATGTCTTATTGCAACAACCTTTGTTTCAAGAGTCAGAACAGGCTTAATATCAAAGCTTTTGCCTTTTGAAGTCAAATATTCATGAGTAATTTCATCAGGATAATATCCGTAAGTTATAATGCCTGGACGAACCATGTCAAAATGAACTTCGGGATTATTTAAAAGCGCCGCACTACTTCCGCAAGAACAGATTCCAGGATTAATTCCCTGTGCCTTTACATTTTCTACAGCTTTCTTAAACTCTTCATACTGCTGCATTGTATATTTCTGGTTATCATCAGAAAGGCTGTCAGAAACTGCAAAATGAGTACACATTCCGCCAAGCTCAAGATGTTTGGAATCTGCAATCAATTTTGCCTGCTCCCCTGCTTCTTCCGGATAACATCCAATTCTTCCCATTCCGGTATCTACGGCAAGATGAACCTTAAACTTAGTATTCAAATTATGAGTTTCGCAAAAAAGGTCAGCAGTTTTACTTAAAAGAGTTATATATTCCCTGCTGAAAACAAGCGGAGTTATCTGATATTCAAAAAGATCATTCATTTCGGGCGGTGTACAAATACTCAAAAGAA
>Ga0310697_10002070_pt1 | contig 21969 bp, 21 predicted proteins | sample 172DNAGHGlowgp2_FD_203883 | JGI IMG/M metagenome (GOLD analysis project Ga0310697, IMG submission 203883) | Sheep rumen microbial communities from Palmerston North, Manawatu-Wanganui, New Zealand - 1728 DNA GHGlow gp2 (v2) (version 2) | ecosystem: Host-associated > Mammals > Digestive system >... | reverse complement strand
GTCCCGCGGAATAACCGAAGATGACCAGGATCTCAAAGAGAACGCTTTTTCCTTTGGCGGTTTTCGTGCGAATGGCTTTCGCAATGTTGAACGGCCAAGAGAAGCCGAACAGACAAAGCATGATGATCTCACAGATCTGGGGAACGGACATGTTGCGCCTCCTTCCGCCGCGACCGGCGTTAATAACTGACCTTTTTGATATTCGCGGCGTGCTCGGCGTCGGGAAGGGAGAGGACGTGGGAAACGCTGTCCTTAAAGTAGACGCAGACGCGGTTCTGCCCATCCCACTGCATCGAGGCGGCGATGCGCTGTCCGTCGAGCTCGAAGAGCACCGCGCATTTATAGAAGCTGTTTGTGCTGCCGAGCCAGCGCGCGAGCGTTGAAACGGCACTGCTGCGAGCCGCAATGCCGATGGGCAGCGTCAGTTCGGCGTGACCTTCGCCCGATTCGAAGACGAGCGTCACGGATTCGCCGGTGGCGGCGTTAGAAAGCGTGTACGATTCGCCTGCAGTAAGCTTTCCCTTGACGACGTTCCATGAGACGGGATCGCCCTTTTGCGCGATCGCGCCCTGCGCCGTATAGGTTAGGGGGATCTCCGCGTGGAACTCGGCGCGCTTTGCGCCGCGGGAAAACAGCGCGCGAAGCGTTTCCTCGCCGACCGATCCGTCGCTCATGATGCCGGACGCCGCCTGGTACGCGACGACCGCGCTTTTTGTGACCGTCTGGAAGCTTCCGGTCGGCTTATAGGTATAGAAGCCGAGATCACTCAGCCGCATCTGTACGCGAGTGACGGCTTCGCCCTTGGCCCCCTGCTGCATCAGTTCCGCTTCGTCCCCGACGCCGGTTCGGACCGCGACCGGCAGACAGAGGATCAGGATCAGTACGAGGAATCGTTTCATAAAAACAGTATAGCACAGTTTGCCGCTCTTGAAAAGCGCGGATTTCGGTGGTACAATCAACGGCGGAGGTGATTTCGATGCGGTGCAGCTGTCGCCGTTGCGGCGCGTATATGGTGCAGGACGAAAAGGGGGTCAAGAGCCGCTGTATCTGTCCCGAATGCTTTTTCACGTGTTCCGCGTGCATCGACACGTCCGGCGGACAGCCGCTCGATCTGGATTCTTTACGGATGCTCGCGCTTTTGCGCGAAGCACAGACGGACGAACCGGAAGACGAACCCGAATACTGAAACAAACGCCCGCGCAAGCGGGCGTATTTCGTTACAGATCAATCGTAAACAACACGGACGGCTTTGACACCGAGAGAATCTTTTCGCCGTTCGGGTACAGCCGGAGAAGACTGTCGGCGGGGAAGACGGCGCCGGAAACGTCGGTCTCTTCGGGACAGTAGAGAAACAGGAACGTGTGCGGCGTGAACGCCGATTCGCCGGAAAAGACGATGCGCATGCTGCCGCGCGCGTTTTTGAGCATGAGATTGAGATCGCGCCCCGTGCCGCGGCTTTGGATCGGCTCCTCGCCCGAAAACTGGAGCACCTGTCCGCGCGCAAGGTAGCTCCACGCGCCGTTTCGCCGGAGATAGAATCCGTCCGAAAGCGGCGTTAAAAACCGTGTCACGCCGGGAAGCGGGGTAAAGGTCGACTCCGGCGTCTGAATGACGGCGGAGCTGATCCGAAACTGAAACCGGCGTTCTGCGTAGGAGCCGGTTTCGGGGAACAGAAACAGTTCGGTTGTTTTGCCGCCGCTCCACTCCGTGGTGCGACGGGTCAATGGATCCAGTAAGCGTATTTCCATACATACCTCCGTAAACAGAAAGACTGCCGAGAAAGGTATCAGAAGCCGCGTTCTTTGCCCGGAGCTATACTGACGTATGCGAACGGGCAAAAACGTCGGCTAATTTGCGGTGAAACAATCAACGGAAATGGCGCATGCGCCATTTCCTTCATGCAGATTCTCTATCTTCATCCCTCGCCGCAAATGGTCTGGTGCCTTTATCGACAGTCTCGTTTTATCCTTCGCCGTCGGTGGGATCGGGAGCGGGCGGTTCGGGCGGATCGGTCGGTTTGTCGGTCGGCTTTTCCGTCGGCGCTTCGGTCGGTTTCTCCGTCGGCGCTTCGGTCGGCTTTTCCGTCGGCTTTTCCGTCGGCTTGTCGGTCGGTTGATCGGTCGGCGGATTCGAAGGCTTCTGCGTCGGATCCGGCTTCGGGGTGGCGGCGGAGGTCGGTTTGGGCGTATCATCCGGCTTTGCCGTGGGGTCCGGTCCTACGATGATCTGCCCGGAGAACGCCTTGTAGGTCGAGGTCGCCAGCTCCTTGCGTCCGTCCTTGATCAGAACGCCGTCCTTATAGTATTCGATGTAGCTCTGCCAAACGGACCCTTCACGGCGCTTCTTGCTCTCTTCGCGGTATCCGGCGGGTTTCGTCGCGTCGACAACGACTTCCTTTTCGCCGTTCGGCTTCAGCGTCTTGGTTTTCTTGGTGTCGGGAATGCGGATCTCATCGTACTTGCCGTCGCTGTCCTCGACGATCGGGATGCCCCAGATCTCGACGGTCAGATTCTTGCCGTCCGTGGTTGCGATGATGATGATATCGGCTTTGCTGCTGTTACGGAACTTGAAGTCGATCTTGTTGCCGACGGAATTGATTGTGGCGTCGAGTCCCATTGCAATGTAATGCACCGGCATGGAGTGATTCCTGCGATCGGTGATCTTCATATCGGCTTTCAGCGCCGCGTTGTAGAGCGTGGTGGAGATCTGACAGACGCCGCCGCCGTATTCCTGCACGGTATCGCCGGACTGGTACGCGCCGGCCAGATACCAGCCGCCCGCCTTGTTGCGCACGCCGAGGCAGTCGTTCATGGAGAACTCTTCGCCCGGATGCAGGATCGTGCCCGTCAGCATGCCCGCGCCTTTTTCGATGTTCTTGCGGCGGTTCTTGCTGCTGCCCTTATAGGCGTAGTTTGTGGTCTGCGTTCCGCGCAGAACAAAGTGCGACTGGATGCTCTCCAGCGTTTCTTCGGCGGGCGTTTCCGTTACGATCGCGTCCACGGTCTCGCCGTTCTTTGCGGAACGGAGCGCCTCCATGAGCGCGTCGCGGTCCACGGTCACGCCGTTTACTTCAGGCGTGAACGCGATCTTGTTCTCTTCTTTATTGTAGGCGACGGACGCGTTGGTCGCTACGACGTCGTGCGCCGCGGCGTATTCGTCGACGGCGGTTTTCAGCGCGGCTTCGTCAAAGCGCACACCGACCGGGATCTCCTTACCGGAGGTCTTGATCGCTTCGACTTCGCGCATGACGGCTTCATAGCCCTTGTCTTCGCGGACAAGGTTGAACGCTTCGTCGAGCGCTTTGTCGAGATCGTCGGTCACGGCGATCGTTTTGTCGGAGAACTGCGTGATGTCGTCGCCGAGCCTGACACCGACCGAAAGCGGCGAATTCTGCGTGTTCAGCGTTGCGCGCACGGCGTCCCTCGCCTCGGCAACGGTCATGCCGCCGACGGAAACACCGTTGATCGTGGTGCCGTCGAGCATGGTAACGCGCTTTAAGATCGCGTTCAGTTCATCCCGCTGCGCGTCGGGCGCGGGCGTCACGATCGCAATGCTGTCGGAAGCCACGGGAACGTCGGAATTCGGTTTTGTATCGGTTCCGCAGCCGAACGCCAGACATAAAAAAACTGTCGCGACCAGCGGGATCAGACGGATTCGGGTTGATTTTGACATAGGAAACGTCCTTCTCTTATTTGATACCCTTATTGTACACGCTTTTTTGAAAAATACCATCCTTTTTAAGAACCATTTACCAATAAGTTACATTTATGTTGCATCACGCGGACGCCGTTTGACAGGAAGGAAAACGGACGCCTTTTCGAATCGCGGAAAGTGTGGTATACTGTACCAAATGAATGCGCAAAGAGGGACGACGGATGAAGAAACAAACGCAAACAGGGCTTTCGCCGATGGACTGCGCGATGCGGTATCTGACCGCGCGCGACCGCACCGTATCCGAAATGCAGACGTTTCTGGACGGAAAGGAATACGGCGAAGCGGACGTGGACGCAACGATCGAACGGCTCAAAGAACTCGGGCTTTTGGACGATCGTCGCTACGCGCAGCGGTTTGTCGAAACGCGGCTTGCGTCAAAGCCGATCAGCCGCCGGCACCTTTTTGAGCAGCTCAAAGGGCACGGACTGTCCGACGCGGACATCGACGAAGCGCTGGCGCTTGTCGAAGAGGAAACCGAGCGGGAGAACGCGCTTGCGGTCGCGCAGAAGTTTGCACGGCAGTTCTCCGCGCTGGAACCGGAAAAACGGCGTGAACGCGTCCTGCTGCGGCTCGAGGCGCGCGGATTCTCCTATGACGTTGCACGGCGCGCCGCCGAGAGCGCGCTTTCGGAGGACGGGGAATGAAGCGGATCGTCACAGCTGAACAGGCAAAGGCGTTCGACCGCGCGCATATCGCGGCGGGCGCGTCGTCGCGCGCATGGATGCGAACGGCGGCGGAAGGGATCGCACAGGCGGTCCAATCGCTGCATACCGGCACAGAGACGGTCACGGCGATCTCGGGCACGGGCAACAACGGCGGCGACGGCGTCTGCGCGGCATGGCTTTTGAAGCAGGCGGGCGTCGACGTGCGGATCGTGCTGTGCGGAAGCGAGGCATCCTGTACGGCGGATACGGCGTATTATCTGAACGCCGCGAAGGACGCGGGCGTTCCGATCCAGTCCGAATGGAAGCCGGTTGAACGGGAACTCCTGATCGACGCGCTGTTCGGCGTGGGCCTGAACCGTCCGATCGAAGGCGAGCCGTACGCGCTGATACAGCGCATGAACGACAGCGGAAAGCCGATCGTGTCCGCCGACCTGCCGTCGGGACTCGACGCGGACAGCGGACGCGTCAAGGGGATCGCGGTCAAAGCGACCGCGACGGTGACGATGCAGGCGATCAAGGCGGGCATGCTTTTGGGGCAGGGACGCGCGCTGTGCGGAACGGTCACGGTACAGCCGCTTGCGCCCGATCCGACCGGGCCCGACATGGCGTGGCTTGAAGAAGCGGACGTTGCGCCGCTGCTACCGAAGCGTCCGTTCGATTCGCATAAAGGGATGAACGGGCACGCGCTGCTGTGCGTCGGATCAAAGACGTATCCGGGCGCGGCGCTTTTGTGCGCAAAAGCCGCGCTGCGCGGCGGCGCGGGACTTGTGAGCGTGTGTACGCCCGATCCGGTGCGGCCGTTCTTTGCGGCGCTTCCGGAGGCGATCACGATCCCGACCGGGACGGACGACTGGGGGACAGCGGCGGCAAAATCCGCGATCCCGGCGATGGAGCGAAAGCAGGCGATCGGCATCGGCTGCGGCGCGGGGGACGGAGACTTACAGCCGGTCCTCGAAGCGGCGCTCAAATCGGAAACGAAGCTCGTGCTCGACGCGGACGCGCTGAACCAACTGGCAAGGAAAAGGGAGCTGCTTCGGCTGCTGCATGAAAACGTCGTGCTGACGCCGCACGCGGGCGAGATGGCGCGGCTACTCGGCACGACGGTCGACGCGGTTCTTTCCGACCCGCTCGGCGCGGTCAAAACGTTTCCGTGCACGACGCTTCTGAAGGGCGCGACGACGCTTGTGCACTTCGGCGGGAAAACGGCGTTTCTGACGTTCGGAAACCCGGGACTTTCGAAGGGCGGCAGCGGCGACGTGCTGACCGGACTCATCACGGCGCTTCTCGCGCAGGGACTTTCGCCGTTCGACGCGGCGAGGGCGGGCGCGTATCTTTTGGGGACTTCGGCGGATCGCGCGATGAAGCTGCTCGGCGAACGGATGCTGCTTGCAAGCGACGTCATCGATATGGTATCATATTAAAGATATGGAAAAGAAGATTCACGGCAACGTTGCGGGCATCCGCGACACAGTATTGGACGAACTGCTCACGCTGTACGACGAAACGCAGCCGAGCGGCGTGTTCGCGTCCGCCTCGCTGCTTGAAAGAATGGCGGCGTTTACCGGACGCATCGGACGCGAGATCTCGGTGTACCTCTCGCGCAGCGGCGCGATCGTCGACGTCTCGGTCGGAGACGCGACGACGGTTTCGATGCCGGACATGCGCCTGGTGCGCAACGCGGACCGGCTTGCGGGCGTGCGCTGTATCCACACGCATCCGAACGGCAGCGGGTTCTTAAGTGACGTCGATCTCGGCACGCTGAATTCGATGCGGCTCGACGCGATGGCGGCGGTCGGCGTCAAGGACGGTCTGCCCACGTCGGTCTACGTCGCGTTCGTCGGGGAAATGGAGGGCGAGGAGCGCAAGCCGATCATTTACGGACCGATGCGCGCGGACCGGCTTCCGCAGGACGCGCTGCTAAACGCGCTGATCGAGGCGGACAACCGCTTAAAAGCGCCCGCGTACGCGGTCACGGAAGCGGAACCGGAACGCGCGGTGCTGGTCGGCATCGACAGCGACGACGGCTACGACACGCTCGAAGAACTCAAGGCGCTTGCCGATACCGCGGGTGTGAACGTGGTGCATATCGAGCGGCAGCGCAAGCGCCCGATCGACAACGGTACATACGTCGGTTCGGGCAAGGCGGATGAGCTGCGGCTGATCGGAAGCGCGACGGAAGCGGACGTATTCATTTTCGACGACGAGCTTTCCGCGATCCAGATCCGCAATCTTGAGAGCATTTTGGGCACGCCGGTCATTGACCGCACGATGCTGATCCTCGATATCTTTGCAACACGCGCAACGTCGCGCGAGGGCAAGCTGCAGGTCGAGCTTTCCCAGCTCCAGTACCGCTTGCCGAGGCTTTTAGGCGTCGGCGTTGCGATGTCGCGTCAGGGCGCGTCCGGCGTGGGCATGCGCGGTCCCGGCGAGAAGAAGCTCGAGATCGACCGCCGGCGCATCCGCCGCCGCATCTATGAGCTTACACAGGAGCTCAAAGAGGTCGAAAAGCAGCGCGGCGTGCGCCGCGCGGGACGCAGGAAGAGCGGAACGCCGATCGTCGCGCTGGTCGGGTACACGAACGCCGGAAAGAGTACGCTTTTAAACGCGCTTTCGAACAGTGACGTGCTTGCCGAGAACAAGCTGTTTGCGACGCTCGATCCGGTCGTTCGAAGCATCACGCTTCCGAACGGTACGCCGTGCCTTTTAAGCGACACGGTCGGGTTTATCAATAAACTTCCGCACGACCTTGTGGAAGCGTTTCGTTCGACGCTCGAAGAGGTGCGCGACGCGGACCTGATCCTGCATGTGGTGGACGCGAGCTGTCCGTATTACGACGTGCAGATGCGCGTGACCGAACAGGTGCTGACGGAGCTCGGCGCGGGCGACACGCCGTGCATCGAGGTGTACAACAAGTGCGATCTGACCGACGCGATCCCGCACGAACGCGCAAACGCCGTCGCGATCAGCGCCAAAACCGGCGAGGGCATCGACGCGCTGCTTTCAAGGATCGAAACGCGCCTGACCCGCACGCAGCGGCGCGTGGAACTTACGATCCCGTACGACAAATACGACGCGATCCGCGTGCTGCACGAAATCGGAACGGTTCTCTCGGAATCGCACGAAGCCGACGGAACGCACGTCGTGGCGATGCTCGAGGAAAGCAGACTGTACCGGCTCAAAAACGCGCTCGGCGAACGGGACGGCTGAACAGCCGCGTTTGTTTACAGGCATCTTACAATTATTTTGCGAAACCGCACGGTTCGCGGCTTTTCAATCGCCGCGGCGCGTGATATACTGTCAAATATGAAGGAATCAAGAGATCGAAACCCGAACCGGAGGTTGGACCGGATGAAGAAGAACCGTTTGAAACCGATCGCGGCGCTTGCGCTTTCGATCGGTATGCTGATACCGCTTTTCGCGTGCGTGAACGGCGAAGAAACGCCGAAGGGACTTGTCATCAGCGAAGTCGTTTCGAGCAACGGAACGAGCTATGAGGACGAGGCACACGGCTCGCCGGACTGGATCGAACTGCACAACGAGTCCGATCAGCCGATCAATCTGTTCGGCTGGGGCGTGACCGACAACATCAAAAACGCCGATAAAACCTGCTATCTGCCGGAGGTCACGATCCCCGCGGACGGGTATCTTCTGCTGCTTGCGACTAAGCAGGAAAAGACCGACGCGCTGAAATGGGACGGCGTAAGTCCGATCTGTCTCGGCTTTTCGCTCAAGGCAGCGGGTGAGGAACTCGTGCTGATCAACGCGAACATGCAGGCGGTTTCGGAACTGACCGTTCCCGAGCTTGGGCACGACGTGTCCTACGCGCGCCGCGAAAACGGCACCTACGGCTACTGCGCCGTTCCGACGCCGGGCGCGGCAAACAGCTCGGAGATCACGGACAAACCGCCCGTGCCCGAACAGGAGACCTATCGCCCGGTGACCGGCGTGGAGATCTCCGAGGTTTCCGCGCGCAACGCGTCGCTGTCCTGCGGCGGATGCAATTCGTGCGACTGGATCGAACTGCACAATACAACCGGAACCGATATTCCGCTCGAAGGCTTCACGCTCTGTGACGATCCGAGCGATTTCGACGATGAAAACCTGCATGCCGTGCTGCCCGCAAACGGGTATCTGGTACTCTTCTGCTGCAGCGCGGACTGCGCGACCAAGGACGAGCATCCCTGCGTGGATCTCGGGATCAGCCGCAACGGCGATCACCTGTATCTGTACGACGCGCACGGACAGCTCTGCACCGAACTGAGCGTGCCCGCGACGCAAAGAAAGGACGCGACCTATGCGCGCCGCGAAAACGGCACCTACGGCTTTTGCCTGACGCCGACGCCGGGCGAGGCGAACACCGCCGAGATCCTTGACGAGCTGCCGCCGGAGCCGACCGAAGCGCCGGAAAACTCGGGCGACGACGCGCAAAAGGACCCGACGGAGGGCGCGGTCCGTCCGACCGTGATCCGTATCAGCGAAGCGCTTGCGAAGAACGCGTACAGCATCACGGACCGCGACGGCGACCGCAGCGACTGGGTCGAACTGTACAACACAAGCGACGAGACCGTATCGCTTGCAGGGCGGTATCTTTCGGACAATCCGAACAACCTCGTAAAGTGGGCGTTCCCGGCGGACGCGTCGATCGACGCGCACGGGTATCTGATCGTGTTCCTCTCGGGCAAGACGGACGTGAGCGATCAGCTGCACGCGGGATTCTCGCTCGGAACGGGCGAAACGCTCTTTTTGTACAACGAAGCGGATCACACGCTCGACTGGGTCACGATCCCGGAGCTCAAGGACAATGTTTCCGTCGGGCTTGACGGGAACAACGAACAGGTCTATTATCGCTGGCCGACACCGGGCGAGGCGAACGGGCATGCGGAAAAGGACGCGGAGGCGATCGGTTTTTTTTCGCCTGACGGCGTGTACATTTCCGAGGTATGCGCCATCCATGACCGCGGCAGCAGCGAGAACGACTGGATCGAGCTTTATAACGGCGGCACGTCCGCCGTTTCGCTTGACGGCTGGTACGTAAGCGACTCGATCGACGAGCCGAGAAAATACCGCATTTCGTCGCTGAGCATCCCCGCAAACGGGTACGCCGTGGTGGAAACGTCGGCGTCGGAAGCAAAGCGCAGCGCGGGCGCGGGAACGTTCGGCATCTCGCCGGGCGGGGAGACGCTGTTCCTGTCCGATCCGCAGGGCGTCGTGCAGGATCTGTTCGAGACCGGCGTACAGCGCAACGGCATGTCGAGCGGACGCAAAGAAGGCGACGAGCAGACGCGCCGCGTCTTCTTCACCGCAAAGACGAAAGGGGAACCGAACAGCGCCGAGGCGTATCGCGGCTATGCGGCGCAGCCGGTGTTTTCCGAGAACGCGCTGTATCAGAGCGCGCCGTTTTCGCTGACGCTCTCAAGCAGCGACCCGGACGCACGCATTTACTATACGACCGACGGCAGCGAACCGGACGGCGGAAGTACCCTGTACAGCGGTCCGATCTCCGTTTCCCAAAACGCGGTCGTTCGCGCGGTCGCGATCGTCGACGGACTGCTCAAAAGCGAGATCGCGACCCGGCAGTACCTGTTCGAGCAGCCGCATACGCTGCCGGTCGTCTGCATCGCCATGTCGCCGGAGGATTTCAAGACCGTTTACCACGTCAAGGAGCACAGCAAGATCCAGGAACGCAAGGGCTTCGTAAGCTATTACGAGAGCGACGGACGGATCGGCACGCAGTTTCCGTGCGACATCAAGGCGAAGGGACGCGGCACCTTAAAGTTTATCTCGCAGAAATCGCTGACGCTGTCGCTGCGCGGCGCGTACGGCATGTCGAGCGTGGAGTATCCGTTTTTCCCGGATTATCCGTTTACGAACTTCTCCGCGTTTGCGCTCAGACAGGCGGGGCAGGATTATGATACGGCGCGTCTGCGCGACGCGTTCGTGTCGCGCGCCTGCGTCGGACTGAACGTGGACTGCGCCAATTCGCGCTTTTGCGTGGTGTACATCAACGGACAGTATTACGGGATCCACGACTTCAATGAAGAGCTGAACTCGAAGTATCTCGAAACGCATTTCGGCGTTGATTCGGACATGGTCAATACCATCATGCGCAACGGCGCAACGGCGATGAAGGGCACAAACACCGAGTTCAAGCAGGTGTTCAACGCGGCAAAGAACAAGGACCTGTCCTCGGACGCCGCGTATGAGGAGTTCTGTAAGAAAGTCGATCCGGACGCGTTTATCGACTACGTCATCTGCCGGCAGTTCATGGTGGAGACCGACTCGTTCAATCAGAAGTACTGGCGCACGACCGACTATACCATCCGCTGGCGTCCGATCCTCTACGATCTGGATTACTGCTTCTTCAGCAGCGGCGCGAACCGGAACGTCGCGCATCTGTATTTCAACAAGGAGGGAACGCCCTCGAAAAACGGCTCGATGACGTACTTCTACTTCAGCGTCGCGCTGCGCACCAATCCGGGATGGCGGCAGCGGTTTATCGAGCGGTACGTGGAGCTTGCCATGACGCAGTTCTCCGCCGAGCGGCTGACGGCGCTGCTCGATCAGGTCGTTTCCGAACTGGAGCCCGAGATGGCGCGGCACATTGCGCGCTGGGGACACCCGAAGAGCGTTTCGGCATGGAAATCCAACGTCGAATCGCTGCGAAAGAACCTTGAAAAGCGTCCCGAGCTCGCGCTGGAACACATCCGCAAGGAGTTCAAGGTCTCCGAGTCCGAGATGAACGAGCTGATCGCCAAGTATCAGAACCCATGAAACAAATCATCGGGACACTCCGGACGGAGTGTCCTTTTTTCTTGCATCAATCCTTATGGTGTGATATAATAAACTGATTATTTCTGTGGAGGTGCGGCGTGCGGATCCTGGGGATCGATCCCGGATATGCGATCATGGGCTACGGCGTCGTGGAAAAGACGGGGCAGACGATCACGCCCGTCGATTTCGGCGTCGTGGAGACGGACAAAAAGATGCCGTTTCCCGAGCGGCTTGAGCGCCTGTATCTGGGGACCCGGCAGCTGTGCGAACTGTATCACCCGGACATGGCGGCGTTTGAAGAACTGTTCTTCTACCACAATACGACCACCGCGATCGCGGTCGGCTCCGGGCGCGGCGTCGCGCTTTTGGGCGTGCAGCAGTGCGGCGTACCGATGTACGAGTTCACGCCGATGGAGATCAAACAGTCGGTGTGCGGCAACGGGCATGCGGATAAAAAGCAGGTACAGCAGATGATCCGCGTTCTGCTGTCACTGAAGACCGAGCCGAAGCCGGACGACGCGGCGGACGCGCTGGCGGCGGCGCTGTGCCTGGCGTTTCACGCGGGTCCCGCGCAGGAAGAATACCGGATCCGATAGGAGGATACGATGTACGCATATATCAAAGGAATCGTGGGCGAAACAGGCGCGGACCGCGCGGTCATCGAAGCCGGCGGCATAGGCTATGAGCTGTTTTGCAGCACGCTGACGCTGAACACGCTTGCCTTGGGAACGCAGGCAAAGCTTTACACGCATCTGCATCTTGCTGAAGGCGTACAGGCGCTGTACGGGTTCAAGGACACCGAGGAGCGCGAGATGTTCCGAAGACTCTTGGGCGTTTCGCGCATCGGACCGAAGCTTGCGCTGTCCGTGCTGTCGAGCCTGACCCCGTCCGACGTGCGCGCGGCGATCGTGACCGACAATCCCGCGGCGTTCGATCGCGTGGCAGGGATGGGCCGCAAGACGGCGCAGCGCGTGATTTTGGAACTCGGAGAATCGATCCGGCAGGAGTCGATCGGCATGGCGCCCGCAAAGACGGACGATTCGAAACCGCGGCTGCCCGATCTGCAGACCGAAGCGGTGGCGGCGCTGACCTCGCTGGGCTACGACGGTCTGTCCGCATCGCGCGCGGTCGCGAAGATCAAGGAAGCGGAGACCGTGGAGGAACTGATCACCAAAGCGCTGAAGAGTATGGCAAAGGGGTAAGGCATGCAGGACGAACGATTGATCTCTTCTTCGCTGCAGGAAGAGGACGCCAAGAACGAATACAGCATCCGGCCGCATTTCCTCTCCGAGTATATCGGACAGGAAAGCGTCAAGGAGCATATGCAGATCTATATCGAGGCGGCGAAGTCCCGCGGCGAATCGCTGGACCACGCGCTGCTGTACGGCCCGCCGGGACTCGGCAAAACGACGCTTGCGGGCATCATCGCCAATGAAATGGGCGTGAGCCTGCGCGTCACAAGCGGTCCCGCGATCACGCACGCGGGCGACCTTGCGGCACTTTTAACGAACCTGAGTCCGGGCGACGTGCTGTTCATCGACGAGATCCACCGGCTGAATCCGAACGTGGAGGAGGTCCTGTATCCGGCGATGGAGGACTTCGCGCTGGACATCATCATCGGCAAAGGCCCCGGCGCGCGGAGCATCCGGCTCGACTTGCCGCGATTCACGCTGATCGGCGCGACGACGCGGCTCGGCATGCTGTCCTCGCCGCTGCGCGACCGCTTCGGCATCAAGGAACAGCTTGAGCTGTACACGCCCGAGAGTTTGAAGGAGATCATCGTGCGCAGCGCGGACATCCTGCACATCGACATCGAGGAGGAAGGCGCACTGGAGATCGCGTCGCGCTCACGCGGTACGCCGCGCATCGCAAACAGGCTTCTTCGGCGCGTGCGCGATTACTCGCAGGTGCGCGGAACCGGCGTGGTCGATCTTAAAACGGCGCAGGACGCGCTGTCCATGCTGAAGATCGACGAGCTCGGACTGGACGCGGTCGACCGCAAGATGCTGACCGCCATGATCGAAATCTTCCGCGGCGGGCCGGTCGGACTCGACACGATCGCGGCGTATACGGGTGAGGACGCAGGCACGGTCGAGGACGTGTATGAACCGTACCTTTTAAAGCTCGGATTCATTGCCCGCACCACACGCGGCAGAGTGGTTTTGCCGGACGCATACCGGCATTTGGATTACCCCGTACCGGCAACGGTGCAGCAGGAACGGCTGGAGGTTTAAATGTTTGGCAAAAAGAAACGCATGATCGAAGAACAGCGGGCAAAAATCAGCGAGCTCGAACGCAAACTCGGCCTGCTCGAAGAGGAGAACCGCAGCTTCAAGGACCGTGAGATCGATCTGAACCGGCGCGAGGTCAGCATCGGCCGCGTGATTCTCGAAGCGACGGAGGCGGCAGACAAGACCGTTGCGGAAGCGCAGGACAAGGCGGACGTGCTGCTCAAAGAAGCGCAGGACGATCGCGAAGCGGCAAAGCGCGACGCGGACCGGCTGGTCGAGGACGCGTACCGCAACGCGCGCGACATCGTGAAGGAAGCGGAACAGACGGGACAGCAGAAACTGGACGAAACGCAGGAAAGGATTGAGCAGTACGCGACGCTTCTGAACAGCTATGACAAGCTCGTGCAGGAGCAGATCCGCATGGCGGAGGACAACGCGAAGCGCTTTTCGGACCTGTCCCGCGCCCTGCATGAAGCGGTTCCGAAGCTTCTGGCGTCGGACGGCACGCCGCTCTTGGACGAGGAAAAAACGGAAGCGGAAGCGGATTTTAAACCGGCCGAACCGGAACCGGAACTGACGGTTGAACCCGTCTCTAAGGAGCCCGAAACGCCGACCGAAGCGCAGGCAGACGCCGCGGAGGAGAAGCTCTGGACCGTGGACGAGATCGCAAAGGACGTGCCGGAGGCAAACGCGCAGGTCGACACGATCATCGACGAGATCCTGTCCGCCTCGGGAGAAGCGGAGCAATGAGGATCACGCTGCTCGGCGTGTACGGACCGTATCCGGTCGCGGGCGGCGGGTGTTCGTCGTATCTTGTCGAGGACGGAGACACGCGCGTGCTGCTCGACTGCGGCAGCGGCGCGATGAGCCGGATGCTTTCGCGCGTTCCGCTTTCGTCGCTCGACGCGATCGTGCTGTCGCATCTGCATGCGGATCACGCGGGCGAGATCGACCTTATCCGCTACGCGCTCGAACAGGGACAGGGCGAAACGCCGCTTCGGGTGTTTGCGCCCGAAACGGAGCGTGTGAGCGCGCCGGTGTTCGATCCCGTTCTCACAGCGGACGGAACGGAAGCGCGGATCGGTTCGCTGCGCCTGACGTTTACGGCGGTGCGGCATGCGGTAAAGACGGTCGGCGTCAGGGTGACGGACGCAAACGGACGCGTATTGTTTTACACCGGAGATTCCGGCTGGTTCGACGGCTTATACGACGCGGCGAAGGACGCCGATCTGCTGCTGGCGGACGCGTGCCTTTTGGACGAATCGAATCCGAAGGCGCTGCAAAACCACATGACGGTCGATCAGGTGATCCGGCTGAAGGCCGCGGCTAACTGCCGCCGCGCGGTCCTCACGCATTTGTGGGGCGGCGTGGACGCGTACCCGGCGCTTGCGTTGCCGGACGGCTGCGAGCTTGCGCGGGAAGGCGCGGTGTATGATCTTTGAACGGATGCGCAATCCGCTTTATGATACAGTATTTTACGGAAAGGAATGATATACCCATGGCAAAAAAGACGATTGAAGACGTCAACGTAGAAGGCAAGAAAGTACTCGTCCGCGTGGACTTCAACGTTCCGCTGACGGAGGACGGCGTCGTGTCCGACGACAAGCGCATCGTGGCGGCGCTGCCGACGATCCGCTATCTTTTGGAGCACAAAGCGAAGGTGATCCTTTGCTCACATCTCGGCAGACCGAAGGGAAAGGTCGATCCGAAGTACTCGCTGGAACCGGTCGGTCAGCGGCTTGCGGAGCTGTTGCCCGATACGCGCGTCTGGTTTGCGACCGACACGATCGGCGAAAGCGCAAAGACCGCGATCGAGGATATGAAGGAGGGCGAGATCGTCCTGCTTGAGAACACGCGCTTCTATCCGGAAGAGGAAGCGAACGACCCGGCGTTTGCAAAGGCGCTTGCGTCGATGGCGGACCTGTTCGTGTCCGACGCGTTCGGCACCGTGCATCGCGCGCACGCGTCCACCGCGGGCGTTGCGGATTACATCCCGGCGGTTGCGGGATTTTTGATCGGCAAGGAGCTCGGCGTGATGGGCGAGGCGCTCGAAAACCCGGTGCGTCCGTTTGTGGCGATCCTGGGCGGCGCAAAGGTCGCGGACAAGATCGGCGTAATCAAGAACCTGCTTACAAAGTGCGACAGCCTGATCATCGGCGGCGGCATGGCGTACACGTTCTTCAAGGCGATGGGATACGAGATCGGCACGTCGCTGCTCGACGAAAACAGCATCGAGCTTGCGAAGGAACTGATGGCGGAAGCAAAAGCGCGCGGCGTCAATCTGCTGCTGCCGGTCGATACGGTGGTCGCGAAAGAATACGCTGCGGACGCGGAGCATAAGACCGTACCCGCGAACGCGATCCCCGAAGGATGGATGGGACTGGACATCGGCGAAAAGAGCTGCGAGCTGTTCCGTGAAACGATCTTAGAAGCAAAGACGGTCATCTGGAACGGACCGATGGGCGTGTTCGAGTTTCCGGCGTTTGCCGAGGGCACCAAGAAGGTCGCGGCGGCGTGCGCGGACTGCGAAGGCACGACGATCATCGGCGGCGGCGATTCGGCGTCCGCAGTCAAAAAGCTCGGCTTTGCCGATAAAATGACGCACATCTCCACCGGCGGCGGCGCTTCGCTCGAGTTTTTAGAGGGCAAGACGCTTCCCGGCGTAGCGGTTCTGAACGACAAATAAGAAAGGGTATGTAACGATGAGAAAACCGATCATTGCAGGCAACTGGAAAATGAATAAAACGCCCGAAGAGGCGAAAGAACTCGTGGCGGCGCTGATCCCGCTCGTGAAGGACGCGACGTGCGACGTGGTCGTCTGTCCGCCGTACGTCGATCTGTGCTGCGTAGGGAAGCTGATCGAAGGCACGAACATCAAGCTCGGGGCACAGAACGTCCACTGGGCGGAGAAGGGCGCGTTCACCGGTGAGATCTCGGCGGAGATGTTAAAGGCGCGCGGCGTGGAGTTTGCGATCGTGGGTCATTCCGAGCGCCGTCAGTACTTCGGCGAGACCGACGAAACGGTCAACAAGCGCGCGCTTGCCGCGCTGAATGCGGGCATTACGCCGATCATCTGCGTGGGCGAATCGCTCGAGCAGCGCGAAAGCGGCGTGACCGACGCGATCGTATCCGGTCAGACCGTCGCAGCGCTGAAGGACATGACCAACGCGCAGGTCGAATCGCTGGTCATCGCGTACGAGCCGATCTGGGCGATCGGAACCGGCAAGACCGCGACCAAAGAGGACGCGAATGCGACCATCGGCGTGATCCGCAAGGCGATCGCGGGCGTGTTCGGCGAGGAAACGGCCGAGAAGGTCCGCATCCAGTACGGCGGCAGCATGAATCCGAAAAACGCAAGCGAACTGATGGCAATGCCCGAGATCGACGGCGGACTCATCGGCGGCGCGAGTCTCAAGGCGGACGATTTCTCGAAGGTGGTCCATTTCTGATGAAACCGATCACCGCATTGATCATCCTCGACGGCTTCGGCTATCGCGAGGAGAAACCGTATAACGCGATTCTGACCGACGGCGCGAAGAACTTTATGCGCCTGTGGAACGCGTACCCGCACACACTGATCGGCGCGAGCGGTATGGACGTGGGACTGCCCGACGGACAGATGGGCAATTCCGAGGTCGGGCATACGAACATCGGCGCCGGACGCATCGTGTATCAGGAGCTGACGCGCATCAGCAAAGCGATCCGCGACGGCGATTTCTTTGAGAATCCGGCGTTTTTGCGCGCAATCGAGAACTGCAAAGCGCACGACTCGTCGCTGCATCTGATGGGACTCTGCTCGGACGGCGGCGTGCACAGCCATCTCGAGCATCTGTATGCGCTTGTCGAGCTTGCAAAGCGCAGCGGACTGAAAAAGGTGTATGTGCACTGCTTTATGGACGGACGCGACGTGCCGCCTTCCAGCGGGAAAGGGTATCTTGAGCAGCTTGACGGCAAGCTAAAGGAGATCGGCTGCGGGAAGATCGCAACGGTCATGGGCCGGTTTTACGCGATGGACCGCGACAACCGCTTCGAACGCGTGGAGCGCGCATACGCCGCGCTGACCTACGGCGAAGGACTTACCGCCGCTTCCGGACCGGAAGCGATGCAGCTTAGCTACGATCGCGGCGAGACCGACGAGTTCGTGCAGCCGACGGTCATTCTTCGCGACGGCAGACCGACCGCGACGATCGGAGAAAACGACAGCGTGATCTTCTTCAATTTCCGTCCGGACCGGGCGAGAGAGATCACCCGCGCGTATCTGTTCGAGGACTTCACCGGCTTCGAGCGAAGATTCGGCGTGTTCCCGCTGTGCTACGTTTCGATGACACAGTACGACAAAACGTTCGAACCGCTTCTGCACGTCGCGTTCAAGCCGCAGTCGCTTTCGAACACGTTCGGAACGTATATCGCGGACAAAGGACTTTGTCAGCTTCGCATCGCGGAGACGGAGAAGTACGCGCACGTCACGTTCTTCTTTAACGGCGGCGTCGAAGCGCCGAACGCGAACGAGGACCGCTGCCTAATCCCGTCGCCGAAGGTGGCAACCTACGATCTGAAACCCGAGATGAGCGCGTACGAGGTCGCGGCGGAAGCCAAAAAGCGCATCGAGAGCGGCAAGTACGACGTGATGATCCTAAACTTCGCAAACCCGGACATGGTCGGGCATACCGGTGTCATGGACGCGGCGGTCAAAGCGGTGCATGCGGTCGACGAATGCCTGCATACCGTTGTCGAAGCGATCTTAAAGACCGGCGGACGCTGCATCGTGACCGCGGATCACGGCAACTGCGAGCTGATGTGGGACGAGGAACAGAACGCGCCGTTTACCGCGCACACCACGCTGCCCGTGCCGTGCATTCTGGTAGACGACACGCGAAAGGACGCAAAGCTTCGAAAAGGCGGCAGGCTAAGTGATCTCGCCCCGACGCTTTTAGAGCTTTTAGACCTTCCGATCCCTGCGGAAATGACCGGATCGTCGCTGATTTCGCGCGCGTGATCCGGCGCCGCAAACGGTCCGGCCCCGTATTCGACAGACGGATTTTCAGTTTCTGCTTGCAATTCTGAAAACCGCGTGGTATAATCATCTTCGCAGATATTTTTGGAGGAACTGATATGGATATTGTTATGTGGGTCGTTGCGGGCGTTATGGTGCTCCTGTCGATTTTGATGTGCGTGGTCGTGCTGGTCCAGCAGACCAAGTCTTCCGGTCTGGGTGCGGCATACGGCAGCGACACGGTTTCGTTCTCCCAGCGCGGGAAAGCGGCAAGCCGTGAAGCGAAACTGCAAAGGATCACCGTTGCTCTCGCAATTGCGATTGCGGTCCTGGCGATTGCACTGCTTCTGATCAAGTGCTTCGCGGGCGTTTCCCTGTAAGGGCGTAACCGATAGAGATCATGACGGTGCATCCATCCGATGCACCGTTTCTGTTCTGTCATTGCAACGCGGTTTTCATTTGACTGACACAGAAAGGAGGACGTGCCGTGCCGGTACATAAGGGAATCAAAGTCGCCGCGCAAAACCGCAAGGCGCGTCACGACTATTTCATCGAGGACACGTATGAGTGCGGCATCGCGCTTGTGGGGACGGAGGTCAAGTCGATCCGTAAGGGCGCGTTAAACCTCAAGGACAGCTATGCGCAAGTCAAAAACGGCGAGCTGTTCCTGTACGGAATGCACATCAGTCCCTACGAGCAGGGGAATATCTATAACCATGACCCGTTCCGCACGCGAAAACTGCTGGCACACGCGCGCGAGATCCGAAAGCTTTACGCGCTGTCGCAGGCGGACGGATACAGCCTTGTGCCGCTGTCCGTGTATTTCAAGGACGGCAAGGTCAAGGTCGAACTTGCGGTTGCAAAGGGCAAGAAACTCTACGATAAGCGCGCGAGCATCGCGGATCGCGACGCAGGCCGCGACATCGAGCGGGTTTTAAAGAAACAAGTACGATAAACGGCAGAACTGCCGTCGTATTTGCATAAGGCGAGCCGGAACCGTGCGTTGCAAACGCGCGAACGGGTGAAGGAAGAACGGAGGACCAATCGTCAGATTCAGCGACATGTGCGGCGAATCTGACACCTTGCATCTTCCGCCGCCCGGAAATGTGTCGGCATTTCAGGCGGAAGATGGAGAACCGATCGTTTGAAAGGATTTCAAACGATCGAGAGCGAAGCGATTCTTGGGGGCGAAATGGTTTCGACGGGGATCGCGGAAGTGGGATCAGCGAGCCGAAGCCCCGTGCTTCGTTAAAAACGGGAACTTGTCTAAAATAACTGACAACTACAACACTCAACTCGCAGCTGCATAACGCAGCGGCGCGTCCGCCCGAGGAAACCTACCGCTTCGGAACCGGGCGTCATCAGGGTAGGGAACGAACCTGCGTAAGCTTTGCCGCAGGCCGGACTTCATGAAGCTACCGTAACGCGGAGCCTGTCGGCGGGCGCCGCGCGAGGGGAATCCCAAAACACCGACTGCGCTCGGAGAAGACCCCGCGGACGGGTTTTCGGACGGGGGTTCGACTCCCCCCGCCTCCACCAAAGAGGGAAAAAGCGAACACCTACTACTTCAAAGGTGGCTTTGCAGTTACGGTTTCGCTTTGATCCCACATAGAAAAAGGAGTAAATTGCTACTCCTTTTTTTCTTGTTTTGATGAAAAAAGAAGCCCTCCGGGTGGCAAGCCCTTCGGGCAACTTTGGATTATGGCTATCACGATGGTATCACTTTACGGCGAAAAATCGGTTTAACATTTCGACGGCGTTCTTTTGGGTGATCCAGTTTTGAAAGTACAAAAGAGTTTGATCAAGCGCATCCGCGCGATCTCTTGCGGCTTTCGTTTCAAGTTCAAACGTGAACGGACGATTTTCGATTTTTAGATCGTGCTGCTCGGCGTATCTCAACGCAAGAACCGACATTGTGCGGTTGCTTTCGTTCCGTTTCAAGATGACCTCTATATCCCGAGCAGTCAGCGGAACACCACACTGTAAAAGCCGGATATCGTCCGTGATTTCGTTCGGGTCAAGATCGTTTCGCGCGTCAATGTCGGCTCTGTAATTCGCTACAAGTGCTTTTGCGTCTGCAATCGCCTGTTCGGACAGCTTTCGCGTTTGCCGCTTCAGGTCGTCAATGCGCGGACGGATTTCGTTCTTTACGGTCTCGGCAGAATAGCGCCCGGAAGCGGCTCTTTCTTCCAGTTCGGTCTGTTCCTGTGCGACCGTCCTTATTTCTTGTGTACTGCTCAACAGTGAATCGTAAACGACATTTGTAATATCCATTATTTGTTATTTCCTTTCCGGCTTTCGCCCTGTGTTATTCCTGTCAATGCAAAATGCAAATCGCCCAAAACCTCACGCGATTCTGCTTCGACTTCCGCTTGCGTCATTCCGATAAAAGCGCAAAAGCGCCTTTTCTCTGCATCGGTCAACGTGTCATAGTATCTATTGTTTTCGATCAGCAGCAGCACGTCCCGAAACGGTACGCGGTTCGTCCGTTCCAACTGCTCTAAGCGGCGTGAAATACTCTGTTTCAAATCATTCCCTCCAATAAAGTCATAGTTTGGATGATACCGCTCATGCGCTTCCTCCGCAGTAAATAATGGTTTGCACGGTAATACAATGATCATTCCGTATCGCCTCCCTGTGCGGCTTCTAAAGCGGCAAGACGGCGCTCAATATCAGCAGTGGCAAGATATCTCAAACAGTGACGCAAAAGCGAATCTGCGGCGCTAACGCGCACGTTTGCCGGGATTTCCCCATCGTTCATCACATCAGTGATCGTCCCGGTCGCATCATTCAGTCTTGACAGCATCGACGCGGACGCGGTCTGCAAAAGGTCACTTTTTGCCGCTTCATAGGCGGCGCGAAAATTGCGATCTTGCATACGGTTGCGGATCGTCGATACGCTCACACCGGCAGCGGTTGCAGCAGTGCGAACACTCCCCGCAGTCAGCAACGCCGCAAGGATTTTTTCGTCGTTTTTCATCGTGATCACCTCCTCGTTTTGTGGTAAATCGCCGCAATAAACGGTAAATAATTCCCATCAGAGCATCACCTTCCGAATCTGCGTCAAAACCTCGGCAGCGCGGATTTTCTCGGCGGGTGTCGCATCAGGACTTTGCAAAACACGGTTCATCTGACCGCGAATCAATTCCGCTTCGGCGCGTTCGCGCCTCCATTGTTCCTTGCGCTGTTCAGCGCGTTCGTGGTTCGTTCTTCCGGCTTTCTGTGCCGGGGTCAATGCGTCATTCATATAACGATCTCCTTTCAGAATCTATAATTTTTGTTAGGAGTGAGTTTTATTGATTTCATAGATTTTGGGCATTTGTCTATAAAATCTATAAAAACATATTCATACAGATTTTATTGATTTTCCGACCATTCAAAGCCGGGCAAAGGTTCGAACATCTCTTGCAGAGGTTGCTTGATAAGGCAAAAACCGTTCCTTGTTCGTCCGTCTTCACGGACAGTTTTTCCGGTCTGAATGGTAATGCCATCAAGTTTCAAATCGCTTGACAGGGTATCAAGAATCCGTTTCGGCTGCATCCCGCAAAAGATATCAGCGCCATGTTCGGCTTTCAATTTATCGTAGCTGATATTC
>Ga0310697_10002068_pt1 | contig 21976 bp, 8 predicted proteins | sample 172DNAGHGlowgp2_FD_203883 | JGI IMG/M metagenome (GOLD analysis project Ga0310697, IMG submission 203883) | Sheep rumen microbial communities from Palmerston North, Manawatu-Wanganui, New Zealand - 1728 DNA GHGlow gp2 (v2) (version 2) | ecosystem: Host-associated > Mammals > Digestive system >... | reverse complement strand
GCGCCCACTGAGATCCTCGCTGAGCAGCACTACGCCACCTTCCGCGAGTTCCTGAAGGACATGCCCGTCCGCGTGGAGCTCCTCACGGGTTCCGTCAAGGGAAAGCGCCGCCGCGGCCCTATATTAGAAGGTACGCGCGCGGGTGAGGTCGATATCCTCATCGGCACCCATGCCGTGCTGGAGGATACCGTCGCCTTCCAGCGCCTCGGCCTCGTGGTCATCGACGAACAGCACCGCTTCGGCGTGGCGCAGCGTGCAAAGCTGTGGCACAAGCCCGCCGCTGAGGGGCCCGTGCCACATGTCCTTGTCATGACCGCCACACCCATTCCGCGCACGCTCGCCATGACCGTCTATGGCGACCTCGACGTCAGCGTCATCGATGAGCTGCCGCCGGGTCGTAAGCCCATTGAGACGCGCCATTTCTGGGAGGAGCGCACCGAGAGCCTCTACCGCGGTATTCGCACGGAGATCTCTAAAGGGCGACAGGTCTATGTCGTCTATCCCCTCATCAAAGAGAGTGAGAAGATGGACATCCAGGATTTGGAGAACGGCTATGCAGACCTCTGCACCGCCTTCCCCGACCTGCGCATCTCCAAGGTACATGGTAAGATGAGCGCTGCCGACAAGGATGCCGAGATGGACCGTTTCGTGCGTGGCGAGACACAGATCCTTGTGGCCACCACCGTGATAGAAGTCGGCGTCAACGTACCCAATGCCAGCGTGATGGTCATTCAGAATGCCGAGCGCTTCGGCCTGGCACAGCTGCACCAGCTACGCGGCCGCGTAGGTCGCGGTGCTGAGCAGAGCTATTGCATCCTCGTCACGAAATACAACCTCTCCGAAGATACCAAGAAACGCATTCAGGTGATGTGCGACACCACCGACGGCTTCGAGATTGCCGAAGCCGACCTGAAGTTCCGCGGCCCGGGCGACCTCGAAGGCACGCAGCAGAGCGGCCTCGCCTTCGACCTGCACATCGCCAACCTCGCGCGCGACGGACAGCTCGTGCAGCTCGCCCGCGACACCGCCAACCATATCCTCGATATCGACCCCACACAATCCCTGCCGGAGCACGCCGCCATGTGGCAACGCCTCCGTGACCTCGGCAAATCCTCCTACGATTGGGGTAGCATCAGCTAATCACCCACCTCATAAAGGATGAGAGAGAAGGACATGAGAAGAACCATCAAGCAAAAGAAGGGTCGTCTGTCTGTTTAACGTATTACCTTTTTGCCATTCAGGATGAAGATTCCGTGCTTGGGAGCCTGGTTCAGGCGCTGACCACTTAGGGAATAGATGCCTTCTAAGCATGGAGTTGTGCCTGATGTGATTGCCTTGATTCCTGTTGCGTCAAGCCGCCTCATTGCCTCCTCCAAAGCATCTGTTGCGTTGTAGTCTGGAACTTTCACGAGCAACCATTGACAGCCACCTGCACTTATTGTCCACTGGGCAACTGGCTTTGACGGATTCTGTGGAGCCGCACACATGAAGCCTTTCTCGGCATCGCTGCCACTCTCGCGGAATGTGAAGCCGTTAGCTTGCAGAGTCATTTCCAGAGGGAATGGCTCGTCTTGAAATGTACATGGCAGGCTGACGACATCAAACACGGGAACATTAACAAACTGCTGACGGCCAATGTTGTATAGGAAGTATTGGTTGCAGTAGTTGATAACGAGCCACATATTATTTTCTGCGAAGCGGTTGACAGGAGCGGCAAAGGTTTCGTTACTGCTCTCGCCCAGCCACAGATTGGCGCTGGACGGGTTGCTATAGATGATGCCTAACCCTATAGCATTCTTGATGGTGTATGCCTGATTGTTTTCGATATCGGAAAGTGATGAAATTGTGTTTGCCATTTCGTAACCTTCCTTATCGGTGGCATAGTCCAGCATGGCATTGGCCATAGCATAAGCACTTTGGCTGTCCACCATAGGAACGGTGATAATCTGCCAGGTAGAACCATTATCTGTATTCGTCCATTCGCACACAGGCTTGTCGCTCAACTGTGGAGAAGCGCACAGCCACGCCTTCTCACTCGTCTGACCCTCCAGCCTGAAGCAGAATGTGCCATTGCCATCGCATGTGACCTCAACAGGCAGAGGCTCTGCAGTGAATGTTGCTGGGCGGCTACCAGTGTCATATACGGGGAGCTTGGCAAACTCACGGCGCCCCACATTATATATATACCACTTGTCGTTCTTCTGTATGATCATCCACGAAGCGTCTTCGCTATCATGGTCAACCTTCTGTCCCATTGTTTCATTGCTGCTCTCGCCCAGCCATAAGTTCGTCTGTGCGGGGTTGTTGTAAATGATACCCAGCCCATTGGTGTTGATAAGGTTCACAGCCATCTGGTTTGTCTTTAAGTCATCCAGAGTCTTGATTTCAACAGGATCCTCTATGACCTCACCTTGGTCTTCTGGGTCAGGAGTAGCAATGGGAGCTGTCGTGTCCTCCTCGGGGCATACAGCTTGGTTAGCTGTAGCAACTGACTCAATCAGCGGATGAACATTCGCATTGATGACATACGCACACCTTCGGGCCATGGAACGAGAATTGGTCGATGGCAAGTCGTTACAAATATCCCAGTACATGATGCCAGCCAGGTCGTTGTCGCGTGCAAAGCGTGTACGTCCTACGACCTGATTCAGCGAATTCATCACATAGTTGCTGCCGTTATATTCAAATTCTTCCTGATTGTCGGCGATGTTGTCTGCATTCCAGTTGTAACCGATGGTGCCCGCTCCACCACCATTGTCACTGATTGTTGCATAGGATGGCAACAGCTTCTCGTGGGGAACGCCCCAGTTCAGGATGCGGTTGGTATAGTCTGTATATGTGCTGTAATAGGAATGTGTTGCTTGAGGCCCATACTGCTGGATGTTGAAGAAGTCAACATATTGCATGAGGTCTTTAGGGAAGTTGTATGTCACATTGTGCATACTGACAGAGATTATCTTCCCTTCCTTCAGCAGAGGACGAAGTTCCTTCAGCATGAGGCCGATGTTGCGCCATCCTGCTTCGTTGTACAACCACTCGAAATCAATGTCAATGCCATCAATACCCTCTTCGTTCGCACATACTGCCAGAGCCTTGGCCATGCGTTTGCGGTTTGTGTCACTGCCAACAGCTGTACTCAATGAGCCGTCAGATGGCTGTGTGGCTGTTACCACCCAGCGTTGGCCACGCAGGTTGCCGGCAGTATGCCTCATGAAGTCAAGATAGCCAGGCAGCGAGTAGGAATCAAACCCAAGATTATGAGGCTTTTCGAATCGATAGTAGCCCATCTTGTTATAGTAGCTCCAAGCCTCCAGCTTTATGCCAGGCGCAGGCATTTCGGGAGCTGTGCGGTCGCTGGCGATTTGCTCTTCTGTTCGGGTAACGTTCCAAGTGGCAACATTATCAAACTTACATTTCAGTCCTTCACCCAAAACCATTGATGCTGTGCCCAGACCTATTTGATTCCCAGCCAAAGCAGGGAAGTCTGTTTGGGTCAGAGCGAAGAAATACCAGTCGTTGCCAGCCTGGAATGTCGAGGTCTTGCTGCTGCCGTTCCATGCCATCAACGCCCTCTTCTCTCCACCATTGTGTTGGAGAAGGATCGGGCCAGAGGTCCCATCCGTATTGGGCGCGCCCAGCGTAATCTCAAAGAAATTGTTATCGTCCACTCGTTTCGACAGGACCTTTGCACCCTCCTGCCATTCTTCAATGTTCAGCCAGAACTCTAATGTGAAGTTTGTTGCGTCGGCAGGAATTACGTCCTGTGGCAGCGTCATTGTTGCCTCCTCTGTGGTCAGATGCAGCAGGCCTGTACGTCCGCCAAAAGAATCCAGATATTCTGCACCTTCGCTGACAGAGCCTTGATGGACAGCAGCATTAAACCAGGCATTACCATTCTTGTCTGTACTGATACCCAGCATTCCGATAAAGTTGCTGAGACAACCATAGTGGTCGCTGTCGTATGCCCGTGAGAACGTATGCTCCAGATTGTCGTATGCCATGTGGATGCGATACTTCATCTGGGGATTGTCGGTGTACTTCACCTTCTTCACGCCTTCTACGGACATGGTGCCGTGTAAACCTGTTGCAGCCTCTTTGCCATTGACTATCTCGTATCTAAAATTGACGACATTGGCACACAGCTCCTGGTCCACCTTCCAATACCCTACCAGTGATGCCCACTGAGGATGTAGCTTGTTGAGGGTGTTATTGTAGAAGCTCTCGTAGTCGGTTGGCAACAGCGTCTTCCACAGACGGATTTCATCCAAACGTCCTCTGTAATCACCTCCCAGCCACAAAGAATGGGTCTTTGCAGAAAGCGAAAGATAGTGTTCCAGTGTGTATGTCTTGTTGTTGTTTAGCGTCACCTCTGTCTGGTTGCCCTGCTTGTCTGCACGCAAGGTTATATGGCACCATTTGTCCTCGCCCATGCGACTATCGGTGATGGTCAGGTGGTTCGTGCCATCGTTCAGCACCAAGGAATGGTTGTTGCCCAGTTTGATGCTGAAGGTGTTACTACGAATCAGTGCGGCTTTGGGTGTCCATTTTGTGGGGCAGAACCAGAACTGCAAAGTATAATCCCCCTCGTTTGTCGGAAGGTCATCGATAGTGCCAAGATTAACAACACCCGATGGTTCAAACTCCAGGCAGTAGTTGTCAACCTGAGCTGTTGCTATTGTGCTAACCAACAGCAGGAGTACAATAAGAAGGTTTTTCATATCAGCTTTCATTATTCCGTCACAAAAATATCTCTTTCCCTCCATTCGAACAAATAAAACAATGGATTTTTGCAGGCTATCACAATAAAATGTATCAGAAATGGGTATATTATACAATAAATGAAACCCTGAACGCCACCTTCAGTCCGTTCAGCGTTTACCAGGCAAATTTACCTGATGATTACCTTCCTGTTGTTAACGATATACACACCCTTCGACGGATTATTTGCGCGGCGCCCGTCTATGGAGTAAACAGAATCGTCGCTTGCCACGTTGATTGTTAATTTATGTATGTAACCGTATACTTCTGGGATTCGGTGCCTGGGTCAGGGTTTTCGCCAGGGGTGAAAAGGCCTTCGATGCGCACCTCGCCATCGATGTATGAGGTGGGGATGGAGTACTCGTGTGTTTCGCTGTCAAACGAAGAAGCGGGAATCGTGATGGACTTGTACTGGCGGTTGTCGCGCACATACTCGGGGCCGTCGAGGTTGTAGCCGTGGGTGATGACGGCACCCGTGTAGGTAAAGTCTGGAGCTGGCTCCATCTTGATCTTGAATGCCTGTCCGAAGGGGATGCGCTTTTCGCTGAGCACGGTACCGTCATCGGCAAGCACGTCGCCGTTGAGGTAGGTGTAGCTTACCAGTTCGCTGCCGGCAGCGGGCTTGTTCTCTTCGATGACGGGCTTGAACTGTCCGTCGTTGTCCCAATCGACATAGGCATAGCCGCTCATCCAATTTCCCGTGTACGACATCTTGATGCTGACGCTGCTGCCTGGGCGTGCTGTGATGCTCGCCGTTTCAGTCTGGTTGCTATAAACCTTCGTCTTGTCCACATTCACGTTTTGCGCCTCTTCGCCGGCAATGGTGAAGGCTGCGCTGTTGAGGGCGCGGTCTGTGCGCGTGGGCTTCTGGTCGGCATCGAAGTTCACGGGGTAGAAGGTGGATGCGATGCGCGTTCTCGGATTGTCATTGATCTCAATCTCGTCGAAGTATGCCACGAAGTCGCTTGTGCGGAGGTGTGGCGAGGCGAGGTCGGGAACGAACACAAGGCTGTGAATGTCCACATATTCATTCGTGCTAATGGGGAACACGAGGTCTGTCCATGAGCCATCGTTGAGCGTGCTACTGGACGCTTCCCAGAACTGCTCTGTTTCGGGGCTCTGCTCCTTCCAGTCGCGACGTTTGCCGAGACCTATCACCATGATGTTTGCTGTTTCGCCCTGTGGTTTCAGCACCATCACGTGGACGTAGCGTGTGGCTGTGGTCATGTGCAGCGGGTCAGCGAGGTCGATGCGCGCGCCGAACGTGTTGCTGCCGAAGCGCGAACGTTGCACGGCCAGCACCTTCTCGCTGGGATTGGGCTGGATGCCCAAATCCTCATTGACGGATTTGTCGGGGTTGTCCGTGACGCCTACATAGCGCTCAGGGGAGAGGATGGCCCCCGTCCGGAACGGCGACTGCTCCCAGGTGTCGTAAACCCCAAGACGGCTAAATCCTTCGCCTGTTTCAAAGTCTATTGTCTGTGCCGAGGCAGGCAGCTGGGCGGCAAGTGCCGCCATTGCCATATATTTTGTTAGGCCTTTCATAATTCAGAAAATATTGAGTTCGTGGGGTTAGAAAACAGAGAGGGTATGCAGCGTCGGGCAACCTCTTGCATCGTCGATGGTAATGCGTAGGTACTTTGCCTTCACTGCCGTATAGGAAGATGTGCTTCCGCCAAGGGGAACGATGCGCTTATAGCCGATAGTCGTCGTGGAACCGGAGGCCTGCTTCGTCCATGTGGCGCCGTCGAGGCTGGTCTCGATGGTGAAGTTTTTCACGCGCTGGCCCAATTTGATGTATTCCATCAGCATGACGTAGTAGAGTGACTGTTCCTCCTCCCATTCCAGCGTGATGCTGGCCGAGAGGTCGCCGTCGTTGGTCGCCCAGTAGGTGTCCTTGTCGCCGTCCGTCACATTGCTGATGTCAAAGTTGCGAGCGGCTCCCGCTGCACGTGTCAGCGAGGCTTCGATATGGGTGGCTGTCTTGGCTTTGTCGTTCGTCAGTCGGTTGTTGATGAGTGTGCCGAGTTGTTCCAGAACCGTCACGTCCGCCGAGGGTAGTTCGCCGCTCTGGTCAGGCGGGAAGTTCAGGATGAGCGTGGCGTTGCGACCTACCGTTTCCAAATAGATCTTGAAGAGCTCGGTGGCCGACTTGGGGCTTTCGCCGCTATGCCAGAACCAGCCCTTGTTGGTGGCCTTGGCATCGCTCTCGCCAGCCTTCCACTTCCAGGCGTACATGTTTCCGCTTTCGCCCCAGCCCATAGACCAGTTCGTCTCGCCAGCCCATCCGGCCTCGTTACCAATCCAGCGGGCTTCGTCGCCCACGCCCCACATCACGCAGTTCGGAGCGATGGCGTGCACGGTGTCGCGCAAGTTGGGGACATCGTAGTAGGTAGCGGCATCCTTGATGGTGCGCGTGGTGTTGGCGCCGCCGTAGTAGCCGGCATGGTCGCCACCCGTGGCACCGTCGAACCACATCTCGAACTGGTCGCTGCCGTATTGTGCCAGCTCCAGGCACTGCGGCAGGAACACCTTGTTCAAGTAGTCGCTCGTGCCGTCGCCCCAGTACTTGCTGTTCAGATCCCAAGGAGATACATAGAAGCCGTACTTCATGCCGAGGTCGCGTGCCGCAGCGGCGAAGGCCTCGGGAATGTTCGTGTTGCGGCCGTTGTCGTTGCCCGCGTTCACCACGCTGTGCGTCGTGGTAGCTGTCGGCCATAGGCAGAAGCCGTCGTGGTGTTTGACCACCGCGATGCCGCCCTTCATGCCAGCCGCCTTGACAGCTGTGAGCCATTGCCGCGGGTTGGGCACCTTTGTAGGCGCGAATTTCGACTCGGCCTCTCCGCCATTTCCCCATTCCGAGTTGGTGAAGGTGTTTATGCCGAAGTGGAAGAACGCATAGAATTCCGTCTCCTGCCACAGCAGCTGGCGTTCGCTCGGAACGGGATGCACGGGTGCAGGCTCGTTGTCGGCAATGCTGTAGGACTCGCTGACAGGCACAAACTGCTCAGAGGAGCGTGGCTGGCCATAGCCCACCGTACATATGCACAGCAGGGCGAGAATGAATAGAATCCTTTTCTGTCCCATTATTCTTTGTTGTTTAATCTTTTATTATTGTAAATGTTTCTTGTTTGTGAGTGCAAAGTTACACATTATTTTTTACGCGCACAATAATCTCTGCATTTTTCGAGACAGGACATCAAAAAGCCTTTTCGAAGGGTGTCGGCGGCGCGGCTTCCATCCCCATAATTCGGTATTTTCTTGCAATAAATGAGGCGATGAATTGGCCGTTTAGGAATAAAGGCGTACTTTTGCAGCAGAAAAAAGAAGAATAGCATGAAACTATCGGAACTACGGACGGGTGAGAAGGCGGTCATCGTGAAGGTGAGCGGCCACGGCGGCTTCCGCAAGCGCATCATCGAGATGGGCTTCGTTACGGGGCAACCTGTGGAGGTGCTCCTCAACGCGCCGCTGCAAGACCCGGTGAAATACAAGCTGATGGGCTACGAGGTCAGCCTCCGGCACGACGAGGCGAAGTTGATAGAGGTAAAGCCTCACCCCCTAACCCCCTCTCCCGTGGGCGAGGGGGAAGCCTACGGCGGGGAGGGGAGTAATTACCTTCAAGACAATGGGGGTAAGTCGCTTACTGCTGCAACGACCTCAGCGGACGCCTACTCAAATGATACTACTCCCCTCCTTACAAGGGAGGGGCTGGGGGGTGGGTCTGCCATTTCCGTCGCCCTCATCGGTAACCCGAACTGCGGCAAGACATCACTGTTCAACTACGCCAGCGGAGCGCATGCCCGTGTGGGAAACTACTCGGGAGTGACGGTGGATGCGACGACGGCGACGGCGGAACAGGAAGGCTACACCTTCCATCTGACGGATTTGCCCGGCACGTACTCCCTCTCCTGCTACTCACCCGAGGAGCTGTATGTGCGCAAGCACCTGCAGGAGGAGCACCCAGATGTCATCATCAACGTGGTTGATGCCTCGAACCTGGAGCGCAACCTGTACCTGACGACACAGCTGGTGGATATGAACCTGCGGGTGGTGTGTGCGCTGAACATGTACGACGAGCTGGAGCGCCGCGGCGACCATCTGAATATCCAGACACTCTCCACGCTCTTCGGTGTGCCGATGGTGCCGACATCGTTCAAGACGGGACGCGGCGTGCGGGAGCTGCTGCACACGGTCATCGAGGTCTTCGAAGGCACGAACGCGCAGATGCGACATATCCACATCAACTACGGTCACGAGATTGAGGACGGCATCACGCATATCCAGCAGTTCCTGAAGGCCGACGAGCACCTGAGCACGCAGTACTCCACGCGCTATCTGGCGCTGAAGCTGCTGGAGCACGATGCGGAGATGATTCACTTCGTCGAGGGTCACGTAGAGAGCGAGCACCGCAGCGAGGACCGCAAGCGGCTGATGGCGGCACGCGACTACGCCGGAGCCCGCGTGATGGAAGAGACTGGCGTGGATTCCGAGACGGCCATCATGGACGCCAAGTACGGTTTCATCCACGGCGCACTGGCCGAGGCGGAGTACCGCACAGGCACGAAGAAAGACACCTACAAGACTACACACCGCATTGATGCGCTGTTGTCGAACAAATACTTAGGGTTCCCCATCTTCTTCCTCATCCTCTACGTGATGTTCCAGACAACCTTCGCGCTGGGGCAGTACCCGATGGATTGGATTGAGGCGGGCGTGGCGTGGCTCGGCGAATGGATTGGTGCCACGATGTCCGAGGGGCCGCTGCGGTCGATGCTCGTGGATGGCGTCATCGGCGGCGTAGGCAGCGTCATCGTGTTCCTGCCGCAGATCCTGATTCTCTACTGCTTCATCTCGTTCATGGAAGACTCGGGCTATATGGCGCGCGCGGCGTTCATCATGGACAAGCTGATGCACCGCATGGGCCTGCACGGCAAGTCGTTCATTCCGCTGGTCATGGGCTTCGGCTGTAACGTACCTGCGGTGATGGCCACACGTACCATCGAGAGCCGCCGCTCGCGACTGATTACGATGATGATCCTGCCTTTTATGTCGTGCTCCGCGCGCCTGCCTATCTATATTATGATTGTCGGCACGTTCTTCGCGGCGCAGTGGCGCAGCACGGTGCTCGTGTCGCTCTACGCCATCGGCATCCTCGTGGCAGCGCTGGTGTCGCGCCTCTTCGCGCGTTTCATCATCAAGGGCGAGGACACGCCTTTCGTGATGGAGCTCCCACCCTATCGCTGGCCGACGGCCAAGGCCATCGGGCGTCACACGTGGGAGAAAGGCAAGGAGTACCTGAAGAAGATGGGCGGCATTATCCTCGTCGCCAGCATCATTGTGTGGGCGCTGAGCTACTTTGGGCCGTCCCAGTCTTCGGCGGTAGATACAGCTGACAACATGGAGGTCTCTTACCTCGGTCGTGCCGGTAAGGCCATCTCACCCGTCTTCGCGCCCCAGCACTTCAACTGGAAGCTGGACGTGAGCCTCATCGCAGGCGTAGGCGCCAAGGAGATTGTCGCCAGCACGATGGGCGTGCTTTACTCGGGTGATGACAGCTTCGGCGAGGACGAAGCGTTCGCCGAGGACAACGCCAAATACACCCGTCTGCACCAGCAGATGGCGGCCGACGGCGTCACGCCCCTCATCGCCTTCGCCTACCTCCTCTTCGTGCTCCTCTACTTCCCCTGCCTGGCCACCATCGTAGCCATCAAGAACGAAACGTCCTCGTGGCGCTGGGCGCTCTGTGCCGCCTGCTACACCACCGTCCTCGCCTGGATTGTCTCAGCGGCGGTCGTGCAAATAGGGGGGCTCTTTTAGGCCCTATAAGGCCAATAAGGCCTATAAGCCTAATAAGCCCTATAAGCCCCATTAGCCCCATAAGACCACTATGCAACTCGCCATCGTCATCCTCATTCTCTTGGCTTGCGTGGCCTACACCGCCCGCCGCCTGTGGCGCCGCTTCACTCGGAAGCGGCCCTGCGACTGCGACTGCGGTTGCGAACATGATGACGATGTGCGTTGCGCAGGCTGTCCTTTAGCTGACAGCTGCCACACAAAAAAAGAATGGTAATCTTGCGCACGCAAGATTACCATTCCTTTTCTTAGTCGCTTAGTGTCCGAACCTCAGTTGGTCGCCGTCGGCATCGACGCGGATGGGATGGTCGCGGTTGACGGTGCCGGCGAGGATGGCGCGCGAGAGGTCGTTGAGGAGCAGGCGCTGGATAGCGCGCTTCACAGGACGGGCACCAAACTCGGGATCGTAGCCCTCGCGGGTGAGCAGGTCGATGGCGGCGTCGGTGAGCGTGAGGGTGATGCCGTTCTCGCTGAGCATCTTCTGCACGGAGGCGACTTGCAGCTGTACGACCTGACGGATCTCAGCCTGCGTCAGCGGCTCGAACATGATGGTCTCGTCGATACGGTTCAGGAACTCCGGGCGGATGGTGCGCTTGAGTTGTTCCATCACCGTGCGCTTGGTTTCCTCAATGACGGCCTCGCGGTTCTTGGCGGGAAGGGAGCCATCGGCGAATGATTCGCCGGGCACACTGCCGTTAGTGGGACTGTCAAGTTTCGAGAACTGCTCGCGGATATACTCACTTCCCAAATTCGAGGTGAGGATGATGATGGTGTTCTTGAAGTTGACGGTGCGGCCTTTGTTGTCGGTCAGACGGCCGTCGTCGAGCACCTGCAGGAGGGTGTTGAACACATCGGGGTGCGCCTTCTCAATCTCGTCGAAGAGGACGACACTGTAAGGCTTGCGGCGCACGGCCTCGGTGAGCTGACCGCCCTCGTCGTAGCCCACGTATCCCGGAGGGGCACCGATGAGTCGGCTGACGCTGTGCTTCTCCTGATACTCACTCATATCGATACGCGTCATCATGGTCTCGTCATCGAAGAGGAATTCGGCCAGAGCCTTGGCCAGCTCCGTCTTACCGACACCCGTGGTGCCGAGGAAGATGAAGGAGCCGATGGGTCGCTTGGGGTCTTGCAGCCCGGCACGCGAGCGGCGCACGGCATCGGCTACGGCGCGGATGGCTTCGTCCTGTCCGATGACACGCTTATGCAGCTCTTCTTCCAGGTGCAGCAGCTTCTCGCGCTCGCTCTGCAGCATCTTGGAAACGGGGATACCCGTCCATCGGCTAACCACCTCGGCGATGTCATCGGCGGTCACCTCTTCCTTGACCATTGCCTCGGCGCCCTGAGCGGAGCGCAGCTGCTCCTGAATCTTCTGAATCTCAGCTTCGAGAGCCTGCAGGCTGCCGTAGCGGATCTCCGCCACGCGGCCGTAGTTGCCTTCGCGCTCGGCGCGGTCGGCCTCGAACTTCAGCTGCTCGATCTGCTGCTTGTTGGCTTGTATCTTCGAGAGGAGAGCTTTTTCGCCTTCCCACTTGGCCTTCATCTGCTGTTCCTGTTCGCGGAGGTCGGAGATGTCCTTGTTCAACTGAGCAAGTTTGGCGGCGATGGAATCACCGCCCACACTATCCGCCTCGCGGCGGATGGCCTCGCGCTCGATTTCCAGCTGCTTCAGGCGGCGGGTGATCTCATCGAGCTCTTCGGGCACGCTGTCGCGCTCCATGCGGAGCTTGGCGGCGGCCTCGTCCATCAGGTCGATGGCCTTATCGGGCAGGAAGCGGTCGGTGATGTAGCGGTTGGAGAGCTCCACGGCGGCAATGATGGCATCATCCTGAATACGCACACGGTGGTGGTTCTCGTAGCGCTCCTTCAGGCCACGCAGGATGGAGATGCTGGAGAGCGTGTCCGGCTCATCGACCATCACGCTCTGGAAGCGGCGCTCCAGGGCCTTATCCTTCTCGAAGTACTTCTGGTATTCGTCGAGGGTGGTGGCACCGATGGCACGCAGCTCGCCACGTGCCAGTGCGGGCTTCAGGATGTTGGCAGCATCCATGGCTCCCTCACTCTTGCCGGCTCCCACGAGGGTGTGGATTTCATCGATGAAGAGGATGATGCGGCCCTCGCTCTTCGTCACCTCGTTGATGACGCTCTTCAGACGCTCCTCGAACTCGCCCTTGTATTTGGCACCGGCGATGAGCGCGCCCATGTCGAGTGAGAAGAGCTGCTTCTCGCGCAGGTTCTCGGGCACGTCGCCACGCAGGATACGATGGGCGAGACCTTCCACGATGGCTGTCTTACCCGTTCCCGGCTCACCGATGAGGATAGGATTGTTCTTGGTGCGGCGCGAGAGGATCTGCAGCACGCGGCGAATCTCCTCGTCGCGCCCGATGACGGGGTCGAGCTTTCCCGCGCGCGCTTCCTCTATTAGATTACGCGCGTATTTGGAGAGACTCTGATAGGTGTCTTCGCTGGACTGCGAGTGCACCTGCTGTCCGCCGCGCAGCTCGCGGATGGCGGCAGTGAGCTCCTTCTCCGTGACGCCTGCATCCTTGAGGATCTTGGCTGCAGTACAGCGGCTGCCAACGAGGGCGAGCAGCATCAGCTCTATGCTGACGAACTCGTCGCCTTGCTTGCCCGCCAGCTCTTCGGCATGGGTGAGGATTGTATTGGTCTCGCGACCGAGGTACGGCTCGCCGCCCTCCACGCGCGGCAGGCTCTGCAACTGGGCTTCGAGGGCCTGGCTGACAGCCTGCTCGTTGACGGATAACTTACGGAACAGGAATTGTACGACCTGCTGACCGGTCTTCATGATGGCGGAGAGCAGATGCTCGGGCTCGATGGCCTGCTGACGGCGGGCCTCGGCGATGCGCACGGCCTCCTGTATGGCCTCCTGCGCTTTGATGGTAAACTTGTCGATGTTCATATAGTTTAAAGTTTAATAATTTAATCATTCACGGAAATACACTGTCAACTTGCCTTTGGTTTTATCAATCATTTGGGTTATGGTTTCAAGAGGAACGGATTTCCGTGTTTTTCCGTACTTTCCGTGTATTTCCGTGTCCGCAAAGGTCGTGCAAAGGAAAGAGAAGCGGCCAAAAAGTCTGATTCGCTGACTTTTTGGCCGTTAGAGGGAGGTGAGGGCGCGACAAAATCGCAGCCTGCACGAGGGGATGGGGGCTTATTGCTTGTGCGTCATGATGTCGAGCACGAAACGATCGGTTACGTCCATGCCACGTGAACCGATGCTGGTGAGGTTGTGAATACTGCGATCCACATCATCCTCGATGATGCCCTCGGCCGATGTGACATACTTATTCTGAATAGCCAGCATGGCACTCATGACGGCAGTGCCCACGCCCGTCGTCAGCTTCAACGCACAGGAAGGCTTGGCGCCGTCGCAGATCATGCCCGTGAGGTTGGCAATCATATTCTTCACGGAGTGTGCTATCTGCTCATAGGTGCCACCCATCAGATAGGTGATGCCCGTGCTGCTGCCCGTGCTGGCGACGACACAACCGCAAAGCGCCGACAGGCAACCCAGCGACTGTTTGATGTAGATGGCGGTGAGGTGCGAGAGCGTCAGCGCACGGATGAGTTCCTCCTCGGTATTATGGTTCTCGCGTGCGAAGACCACCACGGGCATGGTGGCACAGATGCCCTGGTTGCCGCTGCCGCTGTTGCTCATCACGGGAATCATGGCTCCTGCCATGCGGGCGTCACAGGCGCAGCTGGTCACGGAGAGAATCTTCGAGAAGATGCTGTCGCCCATGATACCTCGACCCAGCGGCGAGCACATCGTCTTGCCCAGCTGATGGCCGTAGTTCTCGCGCAGCCCCTCCTCCGCAGCCGCCTCGTTCAGGCGCTTGGCTTCGAGGATGAAGCGCAGTTCCTCCAGCGGCATCGTCGTCGCAAACTCATAGACCTTAAATAAGGAGAGAGAGTAAAGACCCTCTCCCCGCTCCCCCGTGAGGGGGAGAGCCAAAGACCCCTCTAAATCTCCCCGTGAGGGGAGACTTGCATTTCCATTTGCGTTCTCTGCGCCAGCCTTCTCCCCTCCCTCACGGGTAGCGAAGGTGTCAACGGGTTGACTATATGTCAAGCCGTCCTGAGCGACCGAAGCAGAACTCCTCTGCTGAGGACGGGCAAGGTTGGGGGTGGGTCTTTCTATGAAGTTGGTATGGCTGCCCTTGATGCAGGCCTCAGCCTCCTTGCCGGCAGCCTTAGCCACCACGTGGATATATAGTTTGTCGGGGTCTTTCTCTTCGAGGACGATGTGGATATGGTCCTCGGCAATATAGCGCTTGCCTGCTTCCAAGTCCGCAGGCGTGCAGTCGCGCAGCACCTCCAAGCCCAGGCACGACTTGCCGCCGATGGCACCGAGGGCAATGGCGATGGGCAAGCCCACCATACCGCCTGTGCCGGGAATGCCCACACCCATCGCATTCTTCAGAATGTTCGCGCTCAGGCTCAGCTCTATGTGCTCCGGCACCACCTTGGCGGCACCCGTCCACGCAGCATTCAACAACTCTGTGGCACGCGCCACACACAGCGCCACCGCCATCGGCTCCGTACACCCTATGGCCGGCACCACCTGCTCATGCAGCAGTGCCATGATAGACCTCTTTTCTTCGTCGTTAAGCATCGTTTTTTTCTTTTATGTCCGTGCAAAGATAAAGATAAAGTTTAAGGTTGATGGTTTAAGGTTTAAAGTTTTTTACGCAAGCAAGTCTATTTTCCGCGTTTTTCCATACATTTCTTTTGCCCGAATCATATTATTCGTTACTTTTGTGGTGTTTGATGAGGTTGTATGAAAGTTCCTGTCCACGTGATTCACGGCGAAGCAAAAGGTGGAGAAAAAAACATGTCTCGAGGTGGTTTTCCACACTTTTTTTGTGGTGTTTGATAGTAAGGATTTATTTGATAGGCAGTTAGCAGGAAAGTGGGAATTTTAATTTTTCCACACCATTCTTTTGGCAGGAAGTCAAAAAAGGTGTTACCTTTGCAGCGGAAAACCATTGATAGATGCTATGACGACTTCGACATGTCTTCATCGATGCTGCTTGGTGCTGGTGACAACGTGCTTGGTGACAACGTGCTTGCTGACAGCGTGCACCACACGTCCTGCGCCGACTTCTGCCTCCATGTTGGCGGAGGCAGAGGCTGTGCATCGGTCGAAGCCTGACAGCGTGAAGGCTTATGAGGACTTGTTGCGCGCAGCCGTGCGTCTGGCAGAGCAGGAGCATGACGGCCTCACCTGTGCCCGTGCGTATCTTCTTTTATCAGCACAGCTGCAGTGGACTGATGAAGATGAAGCTATTGCCCTCGCCACCAAGGGGCAACAGGCCTTGCAGCAGGTGGCGCCGGCGGCGCTGTCGGTTCATAAAACGGAGATGCTGAATGCCTTGCAGCGCGACCTAACGCTGACGATGGCAGGGCTCTATGAGCAAAAGGGTGAGCTGTCCCGCGCGCGTTCCTTATATAATCAATGCTTATGGCACCCTGCCTGTCGCAACGTGGCGTTGGGGCATTTGTCCAACCTCTGCCTCTCGGAGAACGATGCTGCAGGTGCTTTGGAGTTGGCACGTCAGATGACACTCTCCGACGACACCACCGACGTCGAGGCCCGCGTCATCTTAGCCAACTGCTATTTGCAATGTGACTCTTTGGAGCAGGCACGGCAAATCTATACGCATCTCGCCTCGCTGCACAACCGTAAGACGCGCTATGTGGCGCAGCGCCATCTGACGGAGATAGCCATCCGGCAGCGTGAGCTCGCCGCACTGCCCGCCTTGCTGGACTCCACGTTCTCCAGCGCTGAAGGCGTGTTCTTCGAAGCGCTGCAGCAGAAAGAAGTCTATTTCCGTGCTACCTTGGAGCAGGAACGTAGGGCAGAACGTCTCGCCTATCGGCAGCGCCTGACACTGTGGGCGCTGTGTGGCGTGACGGTGTTGGCCGTGATGGTTGTGCTGTTCCTGGCGGCTCTGACACGTCATCGCCGACAGATCCATGCCCAACGCCTGAGAGAAGAGCAACGCGAGCGTGAGCTTGCGGAGGAGCGTCTGGAGCAGCAGGAACAGAAGATCCAGCTCCTCCAACGGCTGATTCTCGACAAGAGCGAAGTGCTTCAGCGCCTGCGTGCAGAGGGCGACAGCAAGAAACAGCTCAGCCATAAGGACTGGCAGGAGGTGGAGCAGATGCTGGACAGCGTCACCGATGGCTTTGTCAGGCGTCTCCGCACCAGCCATCCTGGTTTTAGTGAGGAGGATATCCAACTGTGCATGCTTACCCGAATGAACCTCTCGAATCAGGTCATCTCCAATATCTACCTCATTACCGTTTCTGCGGTGAAGCACCGCAAGCTGAAATTAAAGAAGGACGGTTTCGGCGAGTACGACCCTGAGCGTCCCTTGGACAGTGTACTATTACAGATATAGCCATGCAGCTGTTAGGAATCATCATGATGCAGGCGCTGACGATGTTTCAGCCTGAGGCCCTTCTCGAAACGAAGGGCGGCGGGCGCATTGTATCCGTAGAGATGGCGCGGCAGGAAACGCGCATCCGTATGCAGCGTGAGGACTCCCTGACACTTCCCATAGGCTCCTATCTCTCCGACGAGGCTGACCACCGCTATCCCCTTCTGCGTATCGAGCGGGAAGATAGTGACAGGGTCTATGTCTTCGCTCCCATTCCCACGACGACTCGCATCTTCGACGTCATCGCTACCCACCACCGTTGGATGGGTGTTCATAGTGCCATCCGTTCCGTCCGTTTCCCTGTAGTTCGCCAGAAGTACGATGATAGTGCTGTGATTCCCGATTCCATCCATCAAATCATTCATGATGTCAGCTTGGAAGCATTCTTAGATGATGAAGCGTGGTACCACGCCGTGAAGTCCCGTTTGCCTTTGTACCGCGACTATGTGGCATGGAAGTGGCAATTGTCTCCCCATGCTGTCTTCCTGCTACGGCGCCTGCAGGAGAGGACACCTCAGACGGTAGCTTCGTCCATTTCATCCATCTCGTCCAAATCGTCCGCAACATTCATTCCATATTCCGAGCCCCAACGCCCGCGACGCCGTAATTTCTTCCAGCGCCTTTTCGGCCGTTCCCGTCGGAAGGAAACACCCGTGCCGCCCGCCGCACCTCAACAGAAAACCCGTCCTCTCTCGCGCTTCGAGCAGAAGATGCTGCAGGAGTCCAGAACGAGAGGGAACTAAAAACCATACGATGATGAAATATGCAGTCCTTTCTTTATTCCTGCTCATGCCTGTATGGGCATTGGCGCAGACGACAGTCACCACGCGCGTCATCGATGCGGAGAGCGGTGAGCCGTTGCCGCTGGTGGGGGTGTATGTCAGCGAGGACAACAACACGCTGACGAACTTCGACGGCGAGTGCAGCATCGTGGCCGAGGCCGACGAGACGGTGCGGCTGACATGTATCGGGCGCGAAACCCTGACGTTCAAGGCCGCAGCGGTGCCGGCAGTGGTGAAGATGCGAATGCTGGAAGCTACCTTGCCGGAAGTTACGGTGACAGCCATCGAGGGCATCCTGCTGCAAGTGGCGCGCCAAATGGAGAAGAAGTTCAAGCACAAGCGGGAGAAGACGGCGCAGTATTTCTATCGTCAGACCTCGGTGCTGGGACAGAAGCAGGACATCGTGGAGGCTTTCGTAGATGCACGTGCGGCTGTGAACCTGCGCAAGTTAGAGTTCCTCACGGGGCGACACGGAGCGCTCACGCGCCGCCAATGGCAGAACAGCACGGTGAATGAGATGAACCTGCACCACCTACTGGAGCTGGGCCCGATGGTCAAGGAGGCTTCCTTCTGGGGGGCGCTCATCACGCCCTTAGGGCAACCAGCACTCTCGAAGCTCACAGGGCTGGAGTACTTGCAGCACTACTATGACATCACCCTTGAAGAGATCAACGGCGACAGTCAGCAGCTCTATCGCTTCAACCTAAGCCGCAAGGAGGGCGATGACGGAGCGCCGGCCCCATCGCAACCGATGATGACGGGTTCCCTATACATCGACCGCGCCACCCTGGCGCCTCTCGCCTTCGAGGGGCAGGTGGACCAAATGAAAATCAGCATTGGACAGGGCGAACTGCGCAGTGCCACCGTGATTCCCGTGACGCTGGAGTTCCATATCGACTACCGCAACGACCACAAATATCCCGAGGTGGCCAACCTCTCTATGACGGCACAGTGGGGTGACTTCCTCACGCGGACGATGCTCTTCAATGTTGAACAGCAGAAGCGCCTCCGTGTGAAGCGCCGCAAGGCCAAGGCGCGCGAGAACATGCTCTCATCTATCGCCGAGGCGGGCTATGACAGCATCTTTTGGGCCAACAACGAGGTCATCAAGCGCACCGCTGAGGAGCAGGCCATCGCTCAGGGAACCGTGGATCTCTATCAGTCACGCCTCGACAGTGTCGCCAACTACCAGGCTTCGCTGCCCCCGCTGCAGCGTCTGGCCGACCGCTTGGAGCGCTTCGGCGCGGCCATCCCGCAGGAGAAGGTCTATGTCCACATGGACAATACCGGCTATTTCCTGGGCGACACCATCTGGTTCGCGGCTTACCTGCGCAAGACCAACACCGACACGCCCAGCCGCCTGAGCCGCGTCCTCTATGCCGAACTGTGGAACCACGACGGCTACCTCGTGGAGCGCAAGCTCATCGAGATGAAGGACGGGCGCGGCCACGGCTTCTTTGCACTGCCCGACACGCTCTACTCCGGCTACTTCGAGCTGCGCGCCTACACGCGCTGGCAACTCAACTGGGGACAGACGGAGCACTACCACGCCTGGTACTCGGAGTACTGGTTCTATAACAAGGCGATGGCCAAGGACTTCTTCCGCGACTACGAGAAGCTTTACTCGCGCGTCTTCCCCGTCTATGACAAACCCCGACAGCCGGGTGATTTCTACAAGGACATGACCCTGCGCCCGCTGCGCCGCTATTTCAAGAGTGCACCGAAGCCCGCCGAGCTGCGCCTCTCGCTGTTCCCCGAGGGCGGCAACCTGGTGGCCGGAGTGCCCTGTCGCGTTGCCTTTGAGGCGGCGACCAGCGAGGGTGAGGTGCGCGATGGAACGCTGAGCCTTCAAGTGAAAAATGAAAGAGTGAAAAGTGAAAAATTTAAAAATGATAAGGGCTACGAACTCCTCAGCGTGAGAACTGAGAACCGGGGTCGCGGCACCTTCACTTTCACACCACAGGAGGGAACGAAGTACGAGGCGGTGTTTAGACCCACCCCCGACCTTACCCGTCCTCAGCAGAGGAGTTCTGCTTCGGTCGCTCAGGACGGCTTGACATCTAGTCAACCCGTTGACACCTTCGCTACCCGTGAGGGAGGGGAGTTGGCTGGCGCACAGACTTCTCGAGGACAAGAAAGTCTCCCCTCACGGGGAGATTTAGAGGGGTCTGTGTCCCAAACGATCACGAACGTGAAGGCCGAGGGCGTTGGCCTGCAGGTGCATCGCGACAGCATCACTGGCGACTGGCGCTTCGACATCGCTGCGACAGGGAAGGCTGCTGAGCAGCCGTTGGGTCTCACTGTCATGCACGAAGGCAAGCTGGTGCATTTTGAAGAAATCGCAAATACAACGTGGACGACTGTCCACGATGATTTGCCAATGGGTATCAATCAAGTCACCGTGTTCGACAGCATCGGACATATCTATGCCGACCGTCTCTTCTTCGTCACACGTCCCGAACTCGCACAACCCACGCTGCAATACACGGGCCTCAAGGATCAGTATGCGCCCTTCGAGTCGATTGACATCGACATCACCTCGGCCCATTTGATGCCTGACCAGACCGTGTCGCTCACCGTGCGCGATGCCGTCCACGCCGACAACACTTTCGACAGCGGCAACATCATGACAGAGATGCTGCTCTCCAGCGAAATCAAAGGCTTCGTGCCGCAACCCGACTACTTCTTCGAGAAGGACGATGAGGAGCACCGCCGCGCCCTCGACCTGCTGATGATGACACAGGGCTGGCGACGCTTCAACTGGCAGGAGATGGCCATCAAGGGAGCCTGGGACATCACACATCCCGCAGAGCACACGCAGATTGTCACGGGTACCGTGAACCGCTACTGGGTCGAGGAAAACCTCTATGACCAAGTACAGGCTGACCACGACCGCTTCATGACCGAGTGGACGCCCTCGCTGAGCGAACAGCAGCAGTCTCCGCTCTTCCAGGCAGACGGCCAGCCTGCCTCGAAGTTCAACTTCGGCGACTACGGAAACGACTTCTCCAAGAGAAACATGGCGTGGAACCTCAGTCCCCTTTACGAGCGCCGCAGCCAGATAGGAGCCATCAGCGACACCTGGCACGGCATCTTTTCCCGCCAGGGGCACGGATGGGACAACACCGATTACAACCAGCTGAGTTTCAGAACGACAAAGTCCTATCGCGAGAATCTGAGGCGCCAGCAGAGCGTGCTGGCACGGCGCTATCAGGAGACGGGTACCGTGAAGAAGGAAGTGCGCGTGCACGCAGAGTTCGTGGATCCCTTCAATACGCGTAACAACCTGATTGGCGAGACAGAGACCGCGCAGGGGCGCTTCCAGATTGACCTTCCGCGCTTCGAGGGCAGCTGTCTGTTCTACTTAGGCGCCAGCGACACTACCAAATGGAACCGGAAATGGGACGGCTTGCGCCGGCGACGCGGGAAATATGGCAACTGGCCGCACGCTTGGGTGCAGTTAGATGATTACGACGAGTACGACGCAATGGCCGGGCGCTTGCCGGACTATCCCGAATACTATGTCCGCCTGAACTATCCCTATCCCCGATGGGTGAAGCCCTACAGCTATTACCAGGTACACAACGCTCCGCTGAGCGACACCACCTACCTGTCGCCGCGCTTGCTGACCGACGGCACCCACGTCCTCGACCAGGTCACCGTGCGTGCGCGTCACGGCGGTCTCCGGCATATAGATTTCTCAAAGCCCGCCTATGTCATTGATGCTTATGAGGCCCTGAATCTCGCGATGGATGCAGGATTAGTGAGATATACCAACGAATCTTACTGCGTGGCTTACCAAGTCTGCAAGACCCTCATCTCGGACATGGCGATGTACCGCCATTGGGAGTTCAGAACCTATCAGAACCATTGGGACGAAGGCTACTGGTGGGGACCGCTGGATCAGAAGCGATGGGGGCTGCTCACCTATATTGATAAGATATACATCTACACCGACTACTCCCCCCGCCGCGAGGGCGATGAGCGCTACGACCAGGACAACCAGCCCATCGTGGCGGTCGATCTGCGACGCTTCCCCGACCAGACGCAGCGCGTCGTCTATCGCGACCGCCGCTACATACTCGACGGCTTCGCCTATCAGGAGGACTT
>Ga0310697_10002066_pt1 | contig 21985 bp, 17 predicted proteins | sample 172DNAGHGlowgp2_FD_203883 | JGI IMG/M metagenome (GOLD analysis project Ga0310697, IMG submission 203883) | Sheep rumen microbial communities from Palmerston North, Manawatu-Wanganui, New Zealand - 1728 DNA GHGlow gp2 (v2) (version 2) | ecosystem: Host-associated > Mammals > Digestive system >... | reverse complement strand
GCTTTCGACCGAGAAGCTTTATCAGGCCTCGTGCACGGCCAAGAAGTCGGGCGAATTCATGAAGCCCGAGTCCTCCACTTCCACCTATATATGCGATGGCGGTAAAGGCTACTGGCGCCCTGCGACCCTTTACGATTATCCGACAGAACACTACATGAATAGCGAGGTGGAATACGGCAAGTTCAAGGATACCCGCGACGGGAAGGAATACAGGACGGTCGTTATCGGCACCCAGACCTGGATGGCCGAAAACCTGAACTACTATAGTAAGGATAATGACAACCTGGTCGGAAACGCCTGGTGCTATAAGAATGTCGATAAGAACTGCAATATGGGCGGAAGGCTCTATACGTGGACGGCGGCCATGGACTTGTCGTCTTCATACTTGACGACATCTGCCGCCGAAGAAGTTAAAAAGCCGCATCAGGGCATCTGTCCCGATGGCTGGCATGTCCCAGATTCTACGGAATGGTATAAGCTGGGCAATTACGTCTACAAGGTGGATGGGGCTTCGGGGCTCCTGAAGTCATCGAAGGGCTGGACGACCTATTCGAGTGTGAAGGTGTCGACGGACCCCTATGGATTCTCGGTGATTCCGACGGGGGCCTATTACGGAGCATTTGCAGATCCGTATGATGACTATAGCCAGACAGAATTCGACGATGACGGCTATTTTGCAAACTTCTGGACTTCCGATGAAGCGAAAACGGCTACAGGGGCGAAGTATGCGTATTTTGATTACCGCCAAACGGCCATGGGCTTCTATACGACTCAATACAACCAGAAGAAACGCGGATTCTCGCTCCGCTGCGTAAAGACCGAGCCGGAGGAAGAGGAGTAACTATTAACTAGTAACTGCGCCGAAGGCGCTATAAAGGTGTCTTGCTCTTTTCGCCCGCGATTTCGCGCACGAGTTTCGGGACAAGGTAACCGGGCAGTCTAGTCCGGATTTCGGCGATGAGCCTGCGGGCTTCGTCGTCGTTTACTTCAAAATGGGCAACGCCGTTCGCGTGGTCCAGCTGGTGCAGGTAGTAGGGGAGGACGCCTTGCGTAAAGAGCCCGCGGCACAGTTTTTCGAGTGTCGCGGCACTGTCGTTCACGCCTTTTAGCAGCACGCCCTGGTTCAAAAGAGTCCAGCCGGAATACTTGAGCTGTGCAAAAACCATCTGCGATTCGCCGTCAAGTTCGTCGGGGTGGTCCACGTGCGATACCAGCACGCAGTCAAAGCGGGCGGGCAGTTCGCGTAAAAGCTCGAAATGTTGCATCACGAGGTCAGGCCGCATGACCGGGGTCCTCGTATGGATGCGCAGCGTCGTCACCGAGCCGTGCATGGCGATGGCTTCCACGAGGTCGCGGAAGGCCCCTGGGCCGAGCGTCAGCGGGTCGCCTCCCGAAAGGATTACCTCCCAGATGTCGCTGTGCGTGTCGAGCCAGCTGCCGACTTCGAGAGCGATGTCCGGGACACTCCGGAACGGGTAGTTCTTGCGGAAACAGAAGCGGCAACGGGCACCGCAGGTGGCGGTCGAGACTATCAGGGCGCGCCGGTCGTATTTCTGGATGATGCTTTCCGCCTTGCCCGCGGGCAGGTCTCCTACGGGATCGTCCACGAACCCGGGGACGCTTGCAAGTTCTTCCGTTGTCGGTAGGATTTCGCGCAGCAGTGCCGCTGGCTCGCTTGCCTTCTTGATAAGGTCGGCGTAGTGGCGCGAACACAGGAACGGGAACTTTGGGTTGCGGTCTAGCCCCGCGATGGTGCCGGCGACGGCTTCGTTTGCGGTAAAATCGTCGCCGAGATACTCTAAAAAGTCAGAAATTTGCGTGAATGCGGTTACGGGGCTTTCCATTATATTGCTAAATTTAGAATCAAAATCAACAAGAGGATAATATGGGTACTGTAAGCACCAACGAATTCCGCAAGAAGTTAAAAATCATGGTCGACGGCCAGCCGTACGAAATCATCGAAAACCAGTTTGTGAAGCCGGGTAAGGGCCAGGCCTTTAACCGCGTCCGCATCAAGAACCTGGTGACGGGCCGCACGCTCGAACGCACCTGGAAGAGCGGCGACACGGTCGAAGAAGCCGAAGTGACCTACACCGAAATGACGTACCTCTACAACGACGGTGCTACTTGGTACTTCTTGAACAACGAAAATCAGGAAACCGAAGAAATCTCGAAGGATCACCTCAACGGCTGCGAAGTGTGGCTGCTTGACGGCGCTACCGTCGAAGTCACCTGGTGGAAGGACCCGAAGAGCGGCGATACCCTGCCTATCGAAGTGATTCCGCCGACCTTCGTTGACCTCATGATCATCGACGCTCCTCCGGCTGTGCAGGGCAACACCAGCGGTAACGTTCTCCGCGAATGCACCGTTGAAACCGGCGCCAAGGTGATGATTCCGCTGTTCATCGAGAACAACACCAAGATCCGCGTGGACACCCGCGACGGTTCTTACCTCGAACGCGCGAAGTAAGATTTTCGCCTGCGCGAAAATGACGCTTTTGTCACCCCCGACTCGTTCGGGGGTCTTTTTATTGTTACTTTTTCCTAAAAAGGTGTTTTAAGGAGGAAATATGCGTTCCCTTTGGTTTGGTGTTCTTGTTTGTGCGGCGATGTTTGTCGCCTGCGGTGACGACGACAGCGATTTTGCGACTCGTCCTTCGGAAGATCCGTCGTCCAGCGTCACACCGAAGTCGAGCAGTTCTTCAAAGGTCTCTGAGCTTGCCGAAGAATCTAGTAGCAGTACTAAGTCCAGCAGCAGTTCAGCGAAGTCATCTTCCAGCGTCAAAAACGAATCCTCCTCTTCCGTCACTCTGAGTTCTTCGTCCTCTGACATAAGCGCCGTCGAAGAATCTAGTAGTAGCGAAGATTCGTCGAATTCATCTTCCAGCGATAGTGAGGAATCCAGTAGCAGCGCTGGAGAGGCAGCTTCTAGCAGTTCATCTGTTGAATTGAATTGTTCTGCGCTTTTAGAAGGAACAGACGGCTGGAGCTGGGATATTCCTAAGGAATGTCGCTTCAACCCAGACATCACCTACGGCACCATGGCCGACTCCCGTGACGGACAAACCTACAAGACCGTAAAGATTGGTGAGCAGACCTGGATGGCCGAAAACTTGAACTACGCCGACAGCACGAAGACCCCGAGCCTGTTGAAGCGCAGCTGGTGCTATAATAACAATGTTGAAAATTGTGCCGTGGCGGGACGCCTTTACACCTGGTCGGCGGCGATTGACTCGGTGAAACTGGCGACTGATGCCGATAACCCGCAGGATTGCGGCTATGGCAAGATCTGTACGCTCCCGGCAAAGGTGCAGGGCATTTGCCCTGAAGGCTGGCACTTGCCGACACGAGCAGAATGGAACACCCTGTTTGCCGAAGTGGGTGGAGGCTTGACAGCGGGCAAGGTCCTCAAGTCGCAGACGGGTTGGTACAATAAAGGCAGTGGTACGGATGGCGTGGGCTTTTTCGCGCTGTCTGTCGGCTACAGGGACATCAATGGCATTTTCCGCGACGATGGCATCTACGCCAACTATTGGAGTACCGTTGAGTTCAAAGATAACTTTGCCTACAGAATGTGCTTTTACTATGACGACGAGAGTGCGGGCCTGTACGACTTTAACAAGATCAACGGGGTTTCCGTTCGTTGCCTCAAGGACTAAAATCTCCCCATTGACAATCTGTCTATAGAACAAGGGCGCTTCGGGCGCCTTTTTCGCGTTTTGGAGGGTAGATTTAGAATGTTGTTTGAAAGGAGTATGTATGGGATTTTTTAAACAACTCACCCGGTTTACGTCCGTGGCGTGTTTTGCCGCGGGTTTCATTGCGTTCGGAACTGCGCCTGCTGAGGCGGCCCCGGACCCGAACTTCCACATCTACATTGCGTACGGCCAGTCCAACATGGGCGGCACAGCCGATGCACAGAGTGCCGACAAGGTCGAAAATTCGCGTTTCAAGATTTTTGCGACGCAAAAGTGCTCGGGTAAGGGTCGCAACACGCTGGGCGAAGTTTATCCGGCGGTACCCTCGCTCTTTAACTGCGGCAACACGATTTCCATTGCCGACTGGTTCGGGCGCACGATGGCCGATAGCATGCCCGACGTGACCATCGGGATTATCCCGGTCGCGGTGGGTGGTGCAAGCATCAAACTCTTCGACCAGGACCAATATGCGAGTTACCTCTCTACGGCGGAGGATTGGCTCAAGAATTACGCGAAGGAATACGCGAGCGATGGCAACGTCACCAAGACGATTATCGATATCGCGAAGAAGGCGCAACAGGTGGGCGTCATCAAGGGCTTCATCTTCCACCAGGGCGAAACCGATGGCGGCTACCCGGACTGGCCGAAAATCGTGAAGAAGACCCGCGACGATATCCTCAAGGCGCTCGACATGAGTTCCGATACGGTGCCGTTCGTGGCGGGCGAGCTCCTGCGTTCGGGCTGCTGCTATTCCGACCGCGTGTCGAAACTCCCGAACACGATGGATAATACCTACTACGCGTCTTCCGAGGGCCTTGACGGCAACGGCGTGGACCGATACCACTTCGGTCACGACGCCTACGTGACGTTTGGCAAGCGTTATGCGGAACAAATGCTCAAGGCGGTGAACCGCGCTCCGGTGGTTCCCGAACCGCAAAAGCCGTTCAAGGACAAGCCGTTTGAAATTCCGGGCAAGATTGAGGCGGAAGACTTCGACATTCCGGGTGTCGGCTCGGGCAACGACTCCTACAAGGAAAACGATTCCGAAGACCATGGCGGTAGCAATTACCGCGAAGGTACGGGCGTCGACATTTACAAGAAGGCGACGGGCTACATCGTGGGCTACAACCAGGAAGGCGAATGGCTCGAATACACCGTGAACGTGAAGGATGCGGGCGAATATTCCTTCTACGCGTCGGTCGCATCCGCAAACGAGACTTCGGGCTTCCAAATGTCGCTTGACGGCAAGAACATCACGGACGTAATCTCTGTCCCGAAAAACGATGGCGAAGACAACTATGACGATTATAGCAAGGTGCGCTCGACGGTGAACCTCCCTGCGGGCGAACACATATTGCGCTTTACGGTAACCGGTTCCTGGATGGACGTGGATTATTTTGTGTTCGGAGAAGACGAAATCGTTTGCGTTGACGGATGCTCTGACTTTATCAAACCCGCGCTATCGCACGCAGCCGGAGCCGAAAATTACAGCATCTTCGACATGAACGGCAACTATCTGGGAAAGGTGCGAGCCTCTGGAATGCAGGAACTCCGCGCCAGCGCGAAAACCCTCGTGAAAACGGGCGGCTCGTTCATCGCAAAATCCCGCGCAGGCTCCACGATTGTGCGCGTGACGAAGTAATAGCTCCGCCCCGGCATTGTTGAATAAATTTGTAGATTTTATTCAAAATCCTTTATAAAGGGGCGTCTTATGGCTTTGAAGAAATCAAAAAGCGTTGTTGCGATTGCGGCAGTCTCCAGTTTACTTCTCCTTGTCGCTTGCGGTGACGACGATAGCGATTTCGCAACTCGACCTTCGGACGATTTGTCTTCGAGCGTATCCAGTAGCAGCCGTCATTCCGGGCTAGACCCGGAATCTAGTAGTAAGGGAGATGGTGGCTCGGATGCCGCCATGACGAGCAGCAGTATAGACGATGTAATGTATTCGTTCGGCGTCACACCGAAGTCGAGCAATAATGAGACAAGTGTGTCCAGTTCCAGTACTAGGTCCAGTAGCATTTCGGAATATATAAGGGTGCCGTGTGATGTCGAAACAGATGAGAACTGCTTTGAAGATGTTCGAGATGGTCAGACTTACAAGACTGTGAAAATTGGTGACCAGTGGTGGATGGCCGAAAATCTGAGTTACGAAGTAGATTCTAGTTTCTGCTATATTGAACTGTTCGGTTACGATTCCAAGCACGATTCTGCTGAGTATTGTGACAAGTACGGTCGCTTCTACACGTGGGCTGCGGCGGTAGGCAAGTCCGAGGACGAATGTGGCTACGGACACACCTGTTCTTTGCCATCGGGCAATATTCAAGGCGTATGCCCCGATGGCTGGCATTTGCCTAGCAACGATGAGTGGAACACTTTGTTTGATGCTGTCGGTGGTTCTTCAACTGCTGGCATAATGCTCAAGTTCACGTTCGGCTGGTACGACAATGGCAACGGCACGGATGCCTACGGTTTTTCCGCTCTCCCTACGGGCTTCCGCGACAATAGTGGCGGCTTCTACGGTTTGCGTGACTACGCCCTCTTCTGGAGTTCCACGGAGTTCGGTCGCGGTTCCGCGTACTACATGTACTTGTACTATAGCTACGAGAGTGCGAGCTTGGGCTACTACGCCAAGTACCGCGCGAAATCCGTTCGTTGCCTCAAGGACTAGCTGTTAGCGCAAAGCTTTTCTGAACACCCGGGCGACTTCGTCCGGGTTGTCGCTTTTTAGCCAGCTGAGCGTTTCTGTGCCGCGGTAGCTCCACGCGAAGATGTTGTCGATACCGGCCTTGCGACTCTCCTCGACAGCGATAGCGAGGTCGTTTTCGCGGCCCGCTTCAATCTGGTAAGCCTTAATCCACATCTGCACGGCCTTGCCGTAGCGGGCGGCGACATCCGTCAATTTGCGGGCCGTCTCGGCATACTTCTCGCGCACCCATTCTTCGGTGGCACCGCGTTCCCAGTACGGGTCGCTTGCCACTTCGTCTACGCTTTCAAGGCCTGCAACGCGGCCCCAGTCGTCAAGACCTGCGGGGAACCACGGCGGGAGCATGCACACGCAGTTGCGCTTGCCGCGGGCATGAACGTCCTCGGTCATTTCCTTCAAGAAGTCGATGAGGCTGTCTTCGCGGAATTTTTTCACGTCGTCCGTAAGTTCCGCGGGCATGTTGTAACCGAACTGCTTGCGGAATTTGACCTGGCATTTCTCGCAGCGGCAACTCCAGTTCTGGAGCCCGCCCTTCTCAAAATAAAAATGCGGTTCGTCCCAGAAAACCGTGCTTACTTTGGTCGCACAGACGGATTCAATCCACTTGTGCATGTACGCGCGGAACTCCGGATGGTTCGGGCAGGCGGCCACCTTGGGCTTGCCGTCGAGCGCCACCTGGCACAAGTCGTGGTTACGTGCGGTGAGTTCCGAATACGCCTCGCCGCCAAACACACGGCCTACACCCCACGGGTTCACGTAGACGGCCATACCGAGCTCGGCGGAGCGGTCCACGATTTCCTTCATGGTGTCAAAGTAATATTGCTGGTCTTCTTCGCTCCAGGTGTGGAGCACCGCGTTGAATCCTGCGGCCTTGATGTCGGCCATGTCGGCAAGTGCATGCTTTGGCGAGCGCACTCCGAAATAGCTAACGCCCTTGATCATGTTTCTGCCCACTGCGGGGTCGGCGTACGGAGCAGAACCTGTTCCAGCGTCTCGTTCCACTCGTCCTCGTCGGCGGGGCGGCGGATCCAGTATAGGCTCCCGTCGCTCTTTTCGACGGGCATGTCGTCGGGGACAATCTCCACAATCCAGGATTCAGGAATCGCCTCGTGCAGCTTCTTGCTGAACTTGAGGTTTACGTCCTTGGCCCTGTCGGCGTGGTCGAACACGATGAGCGCGGGAGACTCGCCTTCGATGAGGGCTGTTTCCAAAATGTCCTGCGCGTCTTCGATGGAATTGCAGGTGTACATCGTGGCGTCGTCGGCCATGTCGTTCTGCAACAGCCAGCGGAGAGTCCATTGACTCATCTTGTCCAGGCTGCCTGGCGATGACGGCGTTATGAAGAATATGTGTCCCACGGGCGTAAAAATAGGTTATTTAGGGCGATTTGTGGATAAACAAAATGACCTATTTTTGCATTTTCTTTTCTATGACAAACTTGTAACCTACTTATCCACAGAAAATCGCCAAGATGTTTTTTCGGCCGGATAAATTGCTACATTCTAGACATGTTTCCAAACCTCGGCGAATTCAATCTTGTCTCGAAAATCCTCGAAAATCGCGTCGCCCTGACCGAACGTTCCCCCCAGTTCCGGAGGTGGCTCCCCGTCGGTGACGACTGCGCCATCTTTGACGGGTGGCTCGTGACCAAGGACCTCTCCGTGGAAGGGACGCATTTCCGCCTGGACTGGTCTTCGCCGGAGCAGGCGGTGGAAAAACATATCGTCTCGAACGTCTCGGACATATCGTCGATGGGTGGCCGCCCGAGGCTCGCGCTGTTCGGCCTGTGCGTAAACAAGAACTGGAGCGCAGAAGTGCGCGACCGCGTGGCGAAGGCGGTATCGGAAGGCTTTGCGAAGCGCGGTATTACGCTGATTGGCGGCGATACGGTTGCGGGCGAGGTGGGCATGTTCTCCACGACACTCCTGGGCGAACAGGTGGCCGCGACTCCGCTCCTCCGCAGTAGCGCGAAGCCGGGGGATTCCCTTTACGTGACGGGCACGCTCGGCAAGTCGGCCGCGGGGCTGTGGCTTTTGATGAACCATCCGGAAGACGCGCCGGAATTCCCCGAGCTTGTGCGGTTCCACCTCTGTCCCGAAATCGACGAAAGCATGGGCGAGCGCCTGGTTCGCGCTGGCGTGGACGGGGCTTGCATGGACATAAGCGACGGGGTTTCCTCGGAACTGAACCATTTGGCGCTCTCGTCGGGCGTAAAAATCGAAATCAGCGAGGATTTGCTCCCCGTCGATGCGGAAGTGTGCCGCATGTCACGGCGGTATGGCCTAAATCCGCTTGATTTCGCCATGAATGGCGGGGAGGAATATGGACTTTTGTGTTCTGTTTCTTTCAAAAATGATATATTTCAGTTAGATAGTGCCCCCGGGGACGTCACCAGGATAGGCTCGGTTAGCGAAGGCGCCGGTGTGTTCATGGCCCGTCCGGACGGGGAAAAAGTTTCAGTCAACGCTCAGGCTTGGTCGCATTTATGATAACAAATACAAAGATGAACTTGGGAGAATTGCTGCTTCGCCAGGGCGTCCTGGATGAAGACCAGCTGAACCACGCCATTTCGGAACACAAGCGCACGGGCATGGCCCTCGCCAAGATCCTCATCCGCCTCGGGATGGTCAGCGAGGATACCCTCACGAGCATCTTGGGTGTGCAGATGCAGTCCACCACCAAGATGCGTATCGGCGAAATGCTTCTCGCCCAGAAGTACATTACGCACGAGCAGCTGGACAAGGCGCTCGAGACGCAGAAGACGACCGGCAAGCGCCTGGGCCGCACTCTCGTGGACCTGGGCTTCATGCCCGAAGAACGCCTGGTCGAAATCCTTTCGCGCCAGTTCGAAGTCCCTTACGTGAAGCTCGACAACTTCGCCATCGACGCCGACGCGTATACCTACCTGCCCGAAGACCTTTGCAAGACTTACAAGGTGGTGCCGCTGTACGTTTCCAAGACGGAAGACGGCCGCCGCATAGTGCGCGAGTCCATGACGCTCGCGATGACGGACCCCACCAACATGCGCGTCATCAACATCGTGAAGTTCAAGGTCAAGATGGAAGTGGACGTGGTGATGGCGTCCGATTCCGATGTGCAGAAGGCCATCGAGCGCGTGTTTGCCGGCCACGGCACGCAGGAAGAATCCCTTGCCGAGTTGATTGGCGAGACCAAGGATGGCGAGGAACTCGAGACCGTCGAACGTGGTCAGGGTGGTAGTGACGAGCCCGAACTGAGTGACGAAGAAGGCCGCGCGGTCGTGAAGATCGTGACGACGCTTATCCACGAAGCCATTGCCCGCCATGCATCCGATATTCACCTGGAGCCGCAGGAGACGTTCCTCAAGCTCCGTTACCGCATTGACGGTGACCTGCAGGTGCAGCCGCCTATCCCGGCGCGCCTCATGCCGCAGATTCTTTCCCGTATCAAGCTTTTGTCCAAGATGGACATCGCCGAAAAGCGTAAGCCTTTGGACGGCCGCTTTACCGTGCGTTACAAGGGCGCCGAAGTCGACCTCCGTGTGAGTTCGTTCCCGATTTCCCTGCGTAAGCGCGGCGTGTGCGAAAAGATCGTTATGCGTATCTTGGACCCGAACTCGGGTCAGTTCCCGCTGAAGGACATGGGCTTCGACCCGCGCGTCCTCAAGCAGTTCATCGATGCGATTAACGCTCCTAACGGCATTGTGCTCGTGACCGGTCCGACGGGTTCCGGTAAGTCTACCACGCTTTACGCCTCTATTCGTGAGATTCTTGACAGTACGATCAATATTTCCACCATGGAAGACCCGGTCGAATTGAATATCGACGGCGTGAACCAAGGACAAATTAACAATGCGGCGGGCTTTACCTTCGCCGCGGGCATCCGCGCCTTGCTTCGTCAGGACCCGGACGTCATCATGATCGGTGAAATGCGTGACCAGGAGACATCGTCCATGGCTATCGAAGCCGCTCTGACGGGTCACTTGGTCTTCAGTACGTTGCATACAAACGATGCTGCCGGTGCCTTCCCGCGTTTGCTCGAAATGGGCCTGGAACCGTTCCTTGTGTCTACCGCTATCAAGGGCGTGCTCGCCCAGCGCCTTGTGCGCCGCATCTGTAAGTACTGCAAGGAACCGGTGGAAATTTCGCAGGCCATGCGCGACGAACTCCACCTGTCTCCCGAAATGCAGTTCTACCACGGCCGCGGTTGCGAAAAGTGCGACGGCTCCGGTTACAAGGGCCGTTGCGGTATCTACGAGTTCCTGGTGCCGAACGAGACGGTGCGTAACCTCATCATCAAGCGTTCTTCGGGCGACGTGATCAAGCGCGCCGCCATGAAGGAATGCGGCATGATTACGCTGCGTATGGACGGTATCCAGAAGGCCCTGGATGGCCACACCACGCTCGAACAGGCCGTGGGTGCCTCCGCCGCCGACGATTAGTGCTTTTGTTAGAGTCATAAAAAAGGTCGCTCCGGCGGCCTTTTTTTTTGATATGGTGCGCTTATAATACGCTCTTGTATCATATTCTAGAAAAATATTAAAAATTTGAAAAAGTTGTCTTTTTTACTTGTTTTTGGCTTATTTTGTATTATATTTGGAAATATGAAACCCATAACCGAGTATCATGACTACCGCGCCTACATGCGTGACTTTTATGAAGAGCGCAAGCGTGTGTCGTACTTTACTTGGCGACAGTTCGCAAGCCTTGCCGGTTTTGTCTCGCCGACATACCTCAAGCTGGTTTGCGAAGGGAAATCGAGATTGAGCAAACCCGGAATAGCGAAAGTCGCAAAAGCTATGGGGTTAGAGGGGTTCGACTACACCTATTTCGGGTTGCTCGTTAAATTTGAAAGTGCAAAAGATGCCGCGGAGAAGGAAGCTATACTTCGTGAACTCGAGCGGGAGGCTAGGCTCATCAAGGTGCGCGTCGTGGACGCTGATGCGTTCCGTTACTATGAGAATCCGGCCTGCCCCATAGTGCGCGAACTCGCTCCAATCTTGCCGAAGGCGGATCCGGGTGAAATCGCTGCGCACATCAAGAATAAGACCACCATGCTAGACGTGCGCGAGGTCTTGCAGTTCCTGGTGAAGGCGGGATTCCTCTTGAAAACAGGTAAGGGGACCTACGAGCAGACGGAAAAATCCGTGAAAGGCTCGAAAGAGGCTATCCCGCTCGCCATGCGCTCCATGAACCGTGAAATGGCAAAACTCGGGGTTCAGGCTATCGATACGGACGGGGTCGAGGAACGCAACTATTCCGGTGTCACCATGGGCATCAACGAGACCGCCTACGCACGGATTGTCGAGGAGATAAACGCCTGCCGCAAGAAGGTGATAGATATCGCACGCGAATGCCAGAACATCAATCAGGTGTACCGCTTGAATCTGCAACTTTTTCCGCTTACGGACAAAGTAAGCACTCGGGGTAAAAAAAAGGAGACCAGCAATGAGTAAGATAAAATTCTTATTCCTCGCATATTTCATCGGATTTTTAGCCTGTTCCTGTTCGGACAAGGTTGCAGGCACTACCGAAGACGAGAATACGCTCGCACAATACAGCAGCTCCTCGAGCTTTGACGAAATTTCGTCGAGCGTGGCTGAAGTTTCGTCAAGCAGTTTCGGCCATATAGAGCGCTCTTTCAACGCCGACAGCCTCATATTCGACGGCGGTGGTTGGGGCGCAGTGTACTCCTGCCCCGACAGTGTGGAGGCTTCCGAGGCTCTCGAGAACTCCATCACGCTCGGCCGGTTCATTTCGGGTCGCATTGAAAAGCTCATGGCGACGGGGCTCACTCAAGAACAAGCGGACAGCGCCGCACAGGCGGAACTGTTTACGGCGCTCGGAATCGACTCGTATCTCCGCGAAAACCCCTTCCGGTTAAAACTCGTCAGCAACCTCCTTAACTACATCTTCGGCGGTACGGTCTACGTAGACTTTTACGAGAGTGTCGAGAAAGCTTTCACGGAAACCGGTTCCCTTTCGAAGGAACACTACTGTAATTTTGATGCCGACGCTGACAACATCCGTGACGCTTACACAGAGGGGGTTTTCCCCGAACATTACCTTTACGAATCCTCCCTGTACCGATTCATGTACTGCAAACTTTCCTTGTTCGTCCCGTTAGAGATGGTCAGGATTGTCGATGCTAAATGTTATGACCTGCCCGTGTGCGACAGCACCAACATCGGTAAAACATTCAAGGCAAAGTACAATTCCGATGAAAAACTCATCACATGCAAGGAAACGGGCTGGGGTCACGCCACTGCGATAGGAAGGGCGACCTTTGATGTGCCCTGCGACAAGGAAGGCAAGTATATCTTCTATGGGGGTGGTCCCGTCAGCTTATCGTTTGTATGTAGCCTCGACTCAGGCTGGTACGTTGCAGAGACTGTTGATGCGGAAACCTTCGATGTGCCCTGTGACAAGCATGGTGAACTGTACACGAGCCCGAATGATTCGGCTAGAGTCTACGTGTGTCGCAAGGAGCAATTCTGCAGGCATAACGACAACTACTTCGACAAATCCCCCTTGCCGTCTGGCTATTACAACGACTTCCGCGTTGAGTACGGCCAGCAATGGGTCGCGCCTTGCATGGACGAGGGCTGGGATTACGCAAGCATTCTTGATATCGAAACGTCGATGGATGTGTGCGATAGCGAAGGAAAAACGCTCCAGAGTCCCTCGGATTCGAATCTGTACTACATTTGCCACGACGAGAAGTGGACGGAATTTTACAATTTGCCCTGCGACACGGATAACAAACGCGTGAAAGTAGGATACACCGATTACATCTGCTATGACAAGACATGGCGAACCACCTCCGAATGGCACGTGGAATACCCAGCCGAATACTACTTCAATCCCGAAGTCAATTACGGAAGCTTTACGGATCCGCGCGACAACTATGTTTACCATACCGTCGAGTTCAAGGGCCGCACGTGGATTGCGGAGAACATGAAGTATGCTGGATTCCCCGACAGCATGCTGGCAAAAGAAACCCGATGCCTTGCGGACAGCTGCAAGAATGTCGGGCGGTACTACAACGCCAGAGTTGCAAACGAAGTATGCCCCGAAGGCTGGAATCTCCCGGATTCTAACGATATACTCGCATTCGCGACAATGAATGATGCTATTAAACTCATTTCTTGGCTTAACGGTGAACCGGATATCCACGGATTGAGCTTTATACTGAACGGAAGAATTGTCGACACCGATATGCCCTATTCGTCTTGGCAAGGGAAACTTGCGCTCCTTTGGATGAACGAGACGAACGAAGAAATCGGACGTCTTGTCGCCACGATAACAAAATCATGGGATAAAACAGTAAAAATTTGGGCCGGTCATCAACCTGATTGGTATGCGAATATGCAATGGATTAGTCTGTATCCAGAATCAGACTGGGCACCCACTCCCGATGGATTCCCGGAGGAATTTATCGACCAGACATTCCTCCCGGTGCGCTGTGTAAAAAAATAAAAAGTCTTGACAGAGCCAAAATTATAGGCTCTGTCAAGCCTTTCCGGACATAAACTATTGGAAATATAAAAAACGCCGACTTATATTGGTCGGCGGCTTTGGAATTTACCACTGTCGCTGAATTCTCGTCGACTTATTGGACAATATTGATAGACTTAGCCTCGCGGAAACTGCCTTTTGCCGTTGTACGAAAGTCCCTGCGTAAAGCTGTATTTTTCGCCGTCCTTCACGCGGTTCGGATAATGTCCGACGGCAAGTACTCCTTTCGACAAGTCGGCCTCGCCGTCCGCCTTGCCGGCGGTTTCCGCGGCGGTTACCCGACAGCGGGTGTGGGCGTGGAACTCCTCCGCGTATTCACGCTCGATCTCGTAACATGGGCCGAAGAACTCGGCTACTACACGGGTCAAGACGAAGAGCGCGTTTACATGGCCCAAATCAGCCTAGGATTCTAAGCCTTCGTACTTTTTGAAAACTATTTACCGCCGACAGGGAACAGCGCGAACTGCAACTGGAAAACCTTGTCGCTGTTCTTGTCTTCTTCGGCAATAAGCGCAATCTCCTTGCGGAATGCGTTGATGCGTTCCACGATGCGCTCGTAGCCTTCCTGGCTAATGCCGAGCGTAAGGCCCGAAATATGGCGTTTGCCTGGTGGGTCGCGGTCGATGGAATCGGCGGCGAGCTTTAGACACTGCTGATGGAACCCTCGGAGTGCGAGTTTTGACGTGCGGTCGCCTGTGGTAATGGCACTTTCTGTCAGCTCGTATTTGCCGTTCTTGTTCTTATTGATGAGCTGACAGTCTTCAAGCAGTTTCACGGACTTCTTCGCCTCTTCGGCGGTGATGCGCGGGTGTACGCGCCTCGCGAGTGTCTCGTAGTCGCCGTCAAAGCCGTACATGCCGATGAGGCTCCTTATGGTAAGGTGCCTCCAGTGGCTATACACCATGTATTGCGTATGCCCGAGCAGGTGCTGCTTTTCCGCAAAGCGGACCACCTTGAGTACGGCCTGCATCTCTTCGAATGCGCCGTTGCGTTCTTCGGTAGTTTCCGCCTGGTTGAACTTGACGAGTGCGACGAAGAATTCCGTCTCGTGCTTGCCGAGCCTGAGGCCGCTTGCGACCTTGGGAATGCTCTGGCTCGAAAGGTTCTTGTCGCCGTTCATGACGCGACTGATGAAGTCCTTGGCCTTGAAACCGATCTTGTCCGAAAACACGCGGAGAGAGAAGGCGGGGTTCGCCTCCTTCTTGGCATTGTAGTAATCCTTCAGGAACCCCCGGTAATCCAGGTATTCGAAGATTTTCTTTGACGGATTCTTTTCGCCCATGCCTTTAAATGTAAGAAAAATGTGTGGAATGGGGTATTTCGGTTATTTTTCCCGTTGTCCAGGAACAACGCTAAATATGGCATGTAAAAGAAAAGTGTGGGCAAAATCATTCTTTTGAGGTAGATTTTGCCTAGTTCCCGCGTAAGTTGTGCAGATGTCTGCGTTGTCCGGGAAAGGGTGTATTATGATGAAAAGAGTGTTTGGTACCGTGGCGTGTGGAGTGTGGTTTGCCGCCGCGGCTATAAGCCCCTCCGAGGTGGTGTCGCTTCCGGGCGACGCCGCCTACGGTGGTGGTGACAAGGTGGGTTCGCAGTTGGTTGCCGCGACTTATAACGCAGGTGAGGGTCCGGGAATCTGGATTGTGGCCGATGGCGGCTACAGGCTCTACCACAATGGCGCGCTCCTTGCCGAAGACAATCAGGCGGGTCGCGTGCGCTTTGTTCCGATGACCTTCCTCCCCGGCGAGAACGCGATTTCGGTCGTGGGCGTGAACGGCCAGGGTGCTCCCGGTGTCATGGTGCAGATTGATGACCTCGACAAGTCCTACTATTCCGGCAGCGGCTGGAAATCGAAACCCGTGGTAAGCAACAACTCCTGGAAGAACAAGGGCCGCGACCTTAGCCAGTGGGGTGGTGCGACAACCCTGAACTATGCGAGCAACAAGCTCCCGAGCGGGGCTGCCCTTACGGGATTTGCCGCGAATACGCAGGCCAAGTGGATCTGGAGCGGCGCGGAAACCGACCCGACGGCCGTCCTGCTTTTCACATTCAACGTGAAGGCCGAAGGCTTCGGCGCCTCCACAACGGGCGGTGCAACTGGCAATATCGTTTTTGCGAGCGATTCCGCAAGCATCCGCAAGTACCTGCAGAGTAACGATGCGGTAACGATCCTTGTGCCCGAAGGTACTTACGATTTTAGGCAGATGCGCAATGCGGTAACCGAGGCAAACAAGCAGGGGCGTACCTGGTGCCGCACGACTTGCAGCGAGAAGAACCGCGTGACGGGCAAGACGAACAAGTTTTACCGCATCGCCTTCGAAAAGAACAGCTGCGCAAGCCTCGGCGAATCCGGACTCGAAATCGTGAAGGAGTCGGACAATCTGCAGGCGTGGAGCAACTGGATTACCACCAAGCCGAACAAGAGCCTCGTGGGCATGGGTCGCGGCGCGAACCTGCGTGGCGCATCCATAGTGGTGCGCAGTAACGAGGGCTCGTACAACCACATTTACCGCAACCTTGCCATTTACGACGTGAACCCGCACCTGATTGAAGGCGGCGATGGCCTTGAAACTGTGGGCACCGCCTCAAAGCATGTGAAGGGCTTCTGGGCAGATCACATCAGCTACAAGTGGATTAGCGACGGCATGGACATGGAATTCGTGGACGATGCCACCATCAGCTACCTGGATTTTGACGGCGCGAACGAATACAACTGCTGGGGAACTGACCCTTACATGGCGCTTGTCGAAGATGCGCACCTGACTTACGCGAACAACTACTGGCACAATACCTACGGCCGCGTGCCGAAGGTCACTGGCGAAAGCAACGGTTCGCAGGTGCATCTGTACAACCAGTACGTGGACTACAACCGCTTCTTTATCGCGGGTGCGAACGGCCATAGCGCAAATGCGAAGGCCTACGTGCGCTACGAGAACAGCTATATCGATAACGGCCAGGGCTATTTGTCCGAATGGGGCGACAACGGCTACGTTTACTTTAGTGGCGTCACGTTCGGGAGCGGAACAAAGCAGCAGCACCGCTACAACGGTACGGTGACGCAGGGCGTCCCGAATGCGGCGACGTTCAACCCGAGCTACAGCTTTGAAAAGCGCACCGTGGCGAACATACCGAAGGAAATCCCGAGCCTCGTCGGCGTGGGTGGGCGCTACGGCAAGATGCCCGAATACAACCAGGCTTTCGGACAGAGCAACAAGGCGGCGAGCGTTTCTATGATAGCCCCTGCAGCGGGTGCAAAGTTCGAGGCGGGCGCAACGGTGACGCTGAAGGCCGACGCGAAGGACAGCGACGGTTCCGTGAAGAGTGTCGCCTTCTACGTGGGCAACACGCTGGTCGGTTCTGCAACTGCCTCACCCTACCAGGTAAATGCAAGCGGGCTTGAACCGGGAGTGTATTCCGCGGTTGCAGTCGTGACGGACAATTCTGGCCTCTCGCAGATGTCTTCGTTTGTGACCTTCACGGTCGAAGGAACTGCAGCCTCGTCTTCGAGCGAGGCGGAGTCCTCTTCGAGCGAAACACCGGAATTATCTTCAAGCGAGTCGCCGCCATCTTCCAGCTCGAATGCCGTCACTCCGGAATCGAGTTCCAGCAAAACTGATGCCGTCCCGCAGGTTGTGAATTTCGCGACCGAAGCCGAGACCGCCTACTACCGCATGTTCGACATGCAGGGGCGCCCGCTGTTCGCAGGCTATAAGAAGCCTGCGAAGATGCCCGCAGCACGGGTCATCGTAGTGGAATTCACAAAGGGCGGCACCGTCAAGCGTCGATATTTAGAATAGGTATTCCATTTTTGGCAATTCTTAGTTATATTGGTATCGATGCAGTTCTGTAAAAACATAAAAGCTGTAACGGTCGCCTCGTTGGCGACCTTTATGGCGTTTTTTGCAGGATGTTCTTCGGACAGCCACGTGGCAGGCAATAGTGCCGAAACGGGTTCCCCGGAACTCGCAGGCATCTTGGTGCTGGATGGCGGCAAGCCGGCCGCACATGCGCGTGTACAGTGCGTGCCAGGCGACTACAACATCGTTGCTGCAAGCGAGGCTGACCAAGTCCTGCCTTCTGCGTTCGAAACCGAAACGGATGAAAACGGCAACTACGAATTCGATTCCATCCCGGCGGGCAGTTTCTCTCTCGAGGCTTTCCATCAGGAATCGGGCCAGATGCTTCTAGTGCAGAACCTGAGTGCCAAAGAGGACGAGCCCCTTGCTGTAAATGACACTTTGCGTAATTCCGGAACGGTCAAGCTTCTTGTGCCGGGCGAGTTTCGCGAAAACCAGGGTGGCGAGGCCATTGTCATCGGGACGACAATTCGCAGAAGGGTTTCTGTACAGAACGGGAAAATCGTGGTCGATAGCCTCCCGGCAGACACTTTTGAACTTGTCATTTACATGGACAAGTTGTTCTCGGTCGGTTTTGAAAATATTGCGGTACAGCCAAATAAAACGACGGTCTGGGGCGATTCGGTGACTTACACCTTCAAGGCTCCGCTCGCACTCCCCGATGAAATCGATTCTCTCGGCACCGTCGTGAGCGATTTCCCGCTGGCCATCCGCTTGACGAAAAAAGAAATTGCTTTCGATTCTGCGGAGGTGGTGAACGGCCGCTGGGAGGCCATGCGCATTTCGCAGGACGGAAACCGCAGCAAGAAACTCCCAATCGCGCAGACCTACTATGACGCTCAGACCAAAGAGGCTGTGTTCTGGGTGCGTGTCGATTCGCTGAATGTTTCCGATTCGTTGGAAATCCATTTTGACAATACCATGGACCCCGCATACGCGAAGGATGTGTTCCCCACGAACCGTAGCTATTCGCTGGTGTGGCATTTCGATAGCGGGCTTGCACCTGTGAGCGATGGAGCGGAAAAGGAATACTTTGAAGGTCTGCCGACAGGGGCTGAGTCTGCCGACGGCATTGTGGGCAAGGGGGCAAAACTGGATGAAGGCGATGTTATTGTCGCCGAGAATTCGAGTGCGATTGATTCCTCGCGCAAGGTGAACTTGAATTATGACGGTAGCGAATATTTCTGTTTCTCGGTGTGGGTAAAGCTCGATAATCTTGACAAGAAACAGATTATTTTCCAGAAAGAAAAAGAATACGATCTTCGCTATGATCCGGAGAAAGGCTTTGTCGTAAATCTCTGGGTTCCCGACTCCGTGAACTACTTGTACTCTTGGGCGTCGGGAACATCGGGCATCAAGGCGGGTGAATGGATTTATATTGCATTTAGTCGGCATACGACATCCCAGGTCGTTTTCTACTTAAACGAAAATAAGATTGAATCTGAACCCGAACAAATTGCTTGGGGCGGAGTCCGCGACTTGCGGGATTTCATTGTGGGCGGTTTTACCGGCTCGGTTGACGAACTCATGCTCGGCAGCTGTTTCCGCGATAACGCCTGGACGCGGCTCACTTACCTGAACCAGCGTCCCGAAAATTACTGGCCGGTGGTTACTGCTAAATAATTGCAACGAGGTTCGTTGTCCTTAGACAACGCGTAAATAAAAAGTTCAATGCTCCCTAGTGTTAAAGGGAGTATTTTTGTATTAGCATAAAAGTTGGAGTGTGTCATGCAAAAAAGTTGTTTGGGATTGATTTCGGGCGCCGTTTTGTCGGCTGCCCTGGGTGTTCACGTATACGCGGCGTCAGGTGATGCTTACACATGGCCCGGTTACCGCAGCGACCTGGATTACGACACAAAGTCTAATCTGGGCGACATTCAGCCGCCGACCAAGTTCAATAACAATTGTTCGGGCGTTACCGGAAAGAAGGCCGGTAAATGGTGGGCGTTTTATTGGGGCAAGGATCGCGACAGCCGCATTACCGACGTGACGATTGATTCGATCCTCAAGAAGTACGATACCGATTTCGAGTACCTGTACAATGAGATGGGATGGGCGCCGGATGCCCAGGCGCAAGAAGGCCAATACAGTGCCGTTTATTACTATGGCTCGGGTACGTGTGCCGGTGGTGCGAAGGACGATACCACGGGTGGTTGGCAGACATGGGTGGCGGGCTACACGGCGGTGGCAGCCTCGTTCTATCCGCTGTACAGTTTCAATACGAGTTGCCCCTATCGCGATCGCGTGGCACAGATGGATGCGATGATTCACGAGGGAATCCACTCGATGACGAACGGTTACCCTGGCGCAAAGGATGCGCACTGGTTCCAGGAAGCGGGTAACACCTGGATTCAGCAGGATATGTTCAGCCACCGCGATGGTGTCTACAGCGGTATGGGATTTCTGAATGCGGCGACGGTTATTGCGCCGTTTATGCCTATTGAAACCTATTCGGGCTGGCTGATTGACGGCACTTTCGGTGGCCCCGGCGGCGGTGCCGATGGCGGTGGCGTGACCGGTAAGAATCAGCGCTACTTGCTGGGCGGTTCGCAGTACAGTAACATCTTCCCGACATTTATCGGAACATGGATCGGTACGGGGGCTGTTCGCTGGATTTACGGAAACGCTTACGGTAAGACCAAATACCTGCTTGAAACTTACGGCCTCGACAAGGGGCTGGGCGATGCGGGCGTGCGCAGGCTCATTACCGAATTCCGCGCAAGGCTTGCGATGCTCGACATGAAAAAATGGTCCGGTGAAATCAGGAACCTGCTGAACCAGCATTTCGGTAGCGACACCTACTGGGAACAAGACATGTGGGACAACAACAAGAAAAGCTACACCTGGACCATGACGCCCTACCAGACGGTGACGGAAAGCGACGGCTACCTTGTACCGAATCAGGAAACGACTCCTGGGTGGTCGGGCTCGAACGTGGTACCGCTGAAGGTGCAAAACGGCGCTAAAGAAGTGACGGTGAGTTTCTACCCGAACGGTGCGAATTCCAACAACAAGAACATGAACTTCTTGCTGTGCTACCGCGCGACCGACGGAACGCCGGTATACAGCGAACCCATTACGGGCGAAGGCTTCGCGACGCTTCGCCTGGACAAGACGCCTTCTTCGACAAACGGTGCGCAGATGGTTTTCGCGGTCATCGTGAATACCGATTACCAGTACACCGGCAACACGGGAATTCGCAAGCTGCATTACGATTATAAGTTGAAACTGGAAACGGGCGTCAGTGGCGCTGGTGCTGCAAACGTCAAGTACTACAACGACTTCAAGCTGGATTACAAGTGGCCCGAAATCGGCGAAACTCCGGTTGCGTCCAGTAGTTCTGTGGCATCAAGCAGCTCTGTTGCTCCCGCAAGTTCCAGCAGCTCTGTAGCGTCCAGCAGTTCCAGCAGCGTACCGACGTCCAGCAGCTCCGAAAAGGTTGTCTCGGACGATGCCACGACATATACCATCACGGTGACTCTGCCGATTGACGACAACTATGCGACGGTCGCGGCGGAATTTGATGTGAACGAAATCGCGCAAAAGCTTGGGCTTACTGCATCGACTCTTTCCCAGGCGACGTTCTTTGCTCAGGAAAGCGACGGCAACACGGCGACCAACAGCACCGCCACCGCTCCGGGGCATTGGTTTGGTAAAGACGGCAAGGTGGTAGAATGGGGCGAGACCGCCTACGTGTTCAGCGAGGCCGACTTGTCGAAAGGAGTACTTGCCGTCGGACATTATCCGAACCGCGTGAAGGACGGCGAAAAATACAGCTTTACGCAGGGACTTTCGTACAACGGCAAAACAGTGCTGTTCAAGGTAAATGTTACTGTTACCAACGAAAAGGATGCTAGCGAGACGACAACGGCACTGATGTACGGACTCGAAGGGGTTTCAACACATATTGACCTCGCGTTCCGTCATGGACAAATCGAAGTACGCTACACGCTTCCGCAGCGCGACAATGTGAAAATCAGCCTGTTCACGGGCTTTGGCGCCCTGATTGTCCAAGAAACGACAGGGATGCAAAACGCAGGCTTGCACTCGCACTCCTTCGACCTGAGCCAATTGCCTACGGCGACCTATATCGTGAAGGTGACTAGCGGCAGTTTCCGCGAGGCTAAGTCTATCAATATTGTCCAATAAGTCGACGAGAATTCAGCGACAGTGGTAAATTCCAAAGCCGCCGACCAATATAAGTCGGCGTTTTTTATATTTCCAATAGTT
>Ga0310697_10002064_pt1 | contig 21994 bp, 12 predicted proteins | sample 172DNAGHGlowgp2_FD_203883 | JGI IMG/M metagenome (GOLD analysis project Ga0310697, IMG submission 203883) | Sheep rumen microbial communities from Palmerston North, Manawatu-Wanganui, New Zealand - 1728 DNA GHGlow gp2 (v2) (version 2) | ecosystem: Host-associated > Mammals > Digestive system >... | reverse complement strand
TAGCGGACGTTTCTAGGACATTTTCTAGGACATTTTCTAGGGCATTCCATTGTCCCGTCTCTACAAGCCTATCCACGATTTTTCTCTGACGCTCAGTGAGTTGACTCGTAGAAATGCTGCCTATATTTCCTAGGACATCTTGATGTCCTTGAGTCACATTGTTCCTCTTGAATGATACTCTGACACCAACAAAAACCAAGGAATCCCACAAAAACAAACGCGTTTGTTTTGTAGTCCCCTTGAATTTTTGTACCTTTGCCCCCAAAATCTAACACAACCATCCTATGTCCATCTGGGTAATCTTCAAACTCGTCGGCTCGCTGGCCCTGCTTATGTTCGGCATGAAGAGCATGAGCGAGGCGCTGCAGAAGATGGCCGGCCCCGCCCTGCGCCACGCTCTGGGTGCCATGACCACCAACCGCTTCACGGGCCTGCTGACAGGCGCCGTGGTGACGGCCTCGGTGCAGTCGTCGACCGCCACCACCGTGATGACCGTCTCGTTCGTCAACGCCGGACTGCTGACGCTCGCGCAGGCCATCTCCGTCATCATGGGAGCCAACATCGGCACCACCTTCACCGCGTGGATCATGGCCGCGGGAGCCTCCTTCGACATCAGCGTGCTGGTCTATCCCGGATTCTTCGTCGGCATCATCCTGATATACATGAAGAAGCACCGCTACATCGGTGACTTCCTCTTCGGCCTCGGCTTCCTGCTCTTGGGCCTCACCACGCTCAAGCTGACCGGCGCCGAGATGGACCTGGGGCACAACGCCTCTGTGGTCAGCTTCTTCGCCTCGTTCGACCCCGACTCGTTCCTCACCACGCTGGTGTTCCTCCTGCTGGGCGGCGTGATGACGTTCTGCGTGCAGTCGTCGGCGGCCGTCATGGCCATCACGATGCTGCTGTGTTCGTCAGGAGCCATGCCCATCTACCAGGGCATCGCCCTTGTGCTGGGCGAGAACATCGGCACCACCGTCACCTCCAACCTGGCGGCCCTCTCGGCCAACACGCAGGCCCGCCGCGCGGCACTGGCGCACATGTTCTTCAACGTCTTCGGCGTCATCTGGATACTTGTCGTCTTCCGGTGGTTCATCGACGGCGTCATCTGGTTTGTCGACTGGGCCGGCACCAACGCCTTCGGCATGGACATGGCACACATGGACGGCAACGAGAAGCTCAACTTCGTCCTCGCCGCCTTCCACACCTGCTTCAACGTCATCAACGCCAGCATCCTCATCTGGTTCATACCCCAGGTGGAGCAGTTCGTCTGCTGGGTCATCAAGCCCAAGCGCGTCGACGAAGAAGAGGACTTCCGTCTGCACTTCATCACAGCAGGCTTCATGAAGACCCCCGAGCTCTCGGTGCTCGAAGCGCAGAAGGAGATCTCGTCATTCTCGGAACGCATGCAGCGCATGTTCGGCATGGTCAGGGAACTGCTCACGGAGAAGGACGAGAACGCCTTCAACAAACTATACACGCGCATCGAGAAGTATGAGAGCATCTCCGACAACATGGAGATAGAGATCGCCAACTACCTGGAAAGCGTCTCCGATGCACACCTCTCAGACGACACCAAGGCGAAGATACGCGCCATGCTGCGCGAGGTCAGCGAACTGGAGTCGATAGGCGACGCCAACTACAACATGGCGCGCACCATCTCACGCAAAGTGCAGGGAAAGCAGGAACACTTCACCGACCAGCAGTATGAGCGCATGCACCAGATGATGAACCTCACCGACACCGCCCTCACGCAGATGAACCAGCTCATGGGCGGCAGGAAAGACTCGTTCGACGTCAACCGCACGTTCAACATCGAGAACGAAATCAACAACTACCGCAACCAGCTCAAGTCGCAAAACATCAACGACATCAACAACCACCTCTACAACTACGCCGTCGGAACCATCTACATGGACATCGTCAACGAGTGTGAGAAGTTGGGCGACTATGTCGTCAACGTCGTCGAAGCACGCATGGGCACACGCCAGCGCGGCGCATGATGCGCCCGCCAAGGACACATTAATATTATACACATACGCGCAAAGTCCTCGGGGCTTTCGCACCAAGACAGTCTTTATCCTCCACACCATGAAGAAGAAACTACTGCTCACCACGGCCCTGACGCTCATGGCATACGCCGTGGCCACGGCCATACCGGCGAACAAGCGGCCCGTGACCGTCACCCAGCCCGACGGCTCCACCCTCACCCTGCAGCTCGTGGGCGACGAGTGGCGCCACTACTACCGCACCACCGACGGCTACACCCTCGTCAAGGACAGCCGAGGCTACTACACCTACGCCCGGCGAAACGCCGCCATGCAACTCGTGCCCAGCACGCAGGTGGCACACGACGAGGCACAGCGCAGCGACAAGGAGAACACCTTCCTCGCCGGCATCGCCAAGAACATCGCGCCCGACATGGCGCCCGACGCCCAGCAGAGGATGCAGCACGAGATGCTGTCGCGCCGACAGGCCGCAGAAAAGACGCGCTCCGCCATGCAGCAAAGGCGCACGGCAAAGGCGCAGGCCGCCAGCGGACGACGCTTCGCGCCCTCCTACGACTACAGCAAGTTTCGCGGGCTCATCATCCTCGTCGAATACAACGACAAGTCGTTCTCGCGCGAAGACTACGCCTCCATCTTCAACGACATGATCAACCAGCCCAACTACACGGGCTACTATGACACGAGAAACCGCAAGCAGACCTTCGTGGGCAGCGTGCGCGACTACTTCACGGACAACTCCGACAGCCTCTTCCAGCCCGAGTTCGACATCGTCGGACCCGTGAAGGTCAGCTACAGCCAGTACTATCCACAGGCGTCCAACAACGCACACATCATCTTCAAGCAGGCCATCGACCGCATCAACAGCACGGTCGACTTCAGCAAGTACGACGGCGACAACGACGGCCAGATCGACATGCTCTACTTCGTCGTGCCAGGCTTCTCGTCCAGCTACGGCGGCAACGACTCGCGCCTGCTATGGCCCCACGCCTGGGACTTCAGCAACTACTACCGCAACCAGCGCTACGACGGCAAGCGCCTCGGTCGCTACGCCTGCTCCACCGAGATGTACGGATGGGAACAATACGACGGCATCAACGAATACTACGCCTGCATCGACGGCATCGGAACCATCTGCCACGAGTTCTCGCACGTGCTCGGCATCATGGACCACTACGACACCGACTATGAAGAGCAGGGGCAAAGCTTCCATCCGGGCGAATGGGACGTCATGTCAGGAGGCACCGACGGCGACCGCGGACGGCAGCCCGTGGGCTACAGCCTCTACGAGAAGGTGGCCATGGGCTTCACAGAACCCACCACAGCCACCCACGGAGACACCATCACCCTCGATGTGCTCGACATCGTGCACAACGGACTGCGCATACCGTCGGGACAGACGGGCGAGACCTTCTACCTCGAGAACAGACAGCAGAACGTCAAGTGGGGCAGACAACTGCCCGGCCACGGACTCCTGGTGTGGCGCATCGACAGCACAGACATCAACCAGTACTACATGAACACGCTGAACGCCGTGCCAAGCCACAACTACGTGCAAATCGTCAGGGCCACACCCTCCTCCAGCCATACCAACGGACAAGGAGACCCCTTCCCCGGCTCCGGCAGAAAACGCATACTGACCAACATCTCGTCTCCCGCCAACCTGCTCTCGTGGACAGGCTTGCCCTGCACCTTCGAACTGGACGGCATCACAGAGTCGAGAGGACAAGTGACCTTCGAACTCGTCGACCTGCGCGAACCGAGGCCCGCCAGGTACATCACCATGGAGGAACAAGAGGTAGACCTGGGCATGGGAGAGACGCGCCAACTGCACGCCAACGTCGTGCCGGAGAACCACACCTCCACCCTCTCCTGGTCGAGCAACAAGCCCTCGGTGGCCACCGTCGACAACACGGGCGTCGTCACCGGCGTCAGCCTGGGCACCGCAGCCATCACCGTCATGTCGGACAACGGCCACTCGGCCACCTGCTATGTGCACGTCGTCTACGAGGAGCCTTGCCAAGACATCGCCTCGTTCCTCGCCCTGGCAGACGGTAAGGACGTGAAGCTGTCGCTCAACAACGTCGTCGTGCAATACGCCGCCCACAACGGAGACCTCTACCTGAACGACGGCACGTGCTGCGTCGCCATGCGTGGCACGGGCTACGACGTGGCGGCGGGCACCCGACTCTCGGGCAGCGTCTACTGCGTCCGCAACACCGCCACCAACGGCCTGCCCCTGCTGGAGTTTGTCGAAAACCGTTCGACCACCACGACCATCACCGCCACGGCGGGCGACGCACCAGCCCCCACGAGGGTGAAGATGGAAGACCTCGGCCCGCAGCACGTCGGACAGTACGTACAGTTGTGGGGCTACCAGCTTGAGAGCGGCGTGAAACTGGGCAGCGCCACGCGCCTCTGTCTCGTATCCGTGGAGGAAGACGGCAACAAGCGCTACCTGCCCATGTACAACAATCTGGCCCTGACATCGTCGGAAATGAAGAACGACGCCAGAGTGGCCAACCACTACTACAGCATGGCGGGCATCATCTGGCCCTTCACACAGGCCAACACGCAGGGCGTGGAGTATGAGTTGAGCTTCACCGAGGGCTACAAGGACATCACCAACGACCCCGAGTGGACCGACATCGACGCCATCGTCTCCGACGCCGGCGGTCAGACGCGCTTCTACGACCTGCGTGGCGTCAGCCGCCAGCAGCCCCTGCGCGGCGTCAACATCCTGCGGCGGCAGGACGGCTCGGCCAGCAAGGTCGTCGTCGAGTGAGCCCAAGCCGCCCATGACACACAGCAAGGCCTTGCGCGAAAGAAGGCAAGGCCTTGCGGACAACCCATCGATGCACCACTAAACATCTTCATCTGCTATGGAAAAGACCATGAAACGACTGTTGCTTGCGGCCACATTCTCACTGACTTGTGCCACAACGCTTGAGGCTATCCCAGCCCAAGGCCGGTGGACCACGGTGAGGCAACCCGACGGGACCACCGTCACCATCCGCCTCGTGGGCGACGAGTGGAGCCACTGCTACCGCACCCTCGACGGCTACACCGTCGTGCAGGATGCCCAGGGCTACTACACCTACGCACAACTCGACGCAGAGGGACGCCTCGCCGCCACCGGGCAGGCGGCCCACGACAGCGACAAACGTGGCGAACAAGAGCAGATTTTTGCCGGTTCCATCGAGCGCCACCTCACGCCCCAACTCTCCGTTGAGGTGCAGCAAGCCCGCAAGGCGGCTGTTGAAGGCCGCCAGCAAGCCGCCAGCCAGATGCGCAGCCAGATGGACCGGCTGCGCCACAGCCGCAAGACGGCCAGGCGCAAGGGCGAGGCCGTGGAGCCCACCGTCTATCGCGGGCTCATCGTCCTCGTCGAGTTCAACGACCGACCCTTCCTCTACGAGAGGTACGACTCGCTGCTGAACGAGATGGTGAACCAGGAGAACTACACCGGCTACACCGACCGCTTCGGCCATTTCCAGCCCTACGTGGGCAGTGTGCGCGACTATTTCGCCGACAACTCCAACGGGATGTTCATCCCCCAGTTCGACGTGGTGGGCCCCGTCAAGGTGAACTACAGCCAGACCTCGCCCAACAGCCACGTCAGCAACCTCAACGCCAAGAGCATCTTCAGGCAGGCCTTGCTGCAGGTGGACGACTCGGTGGACTTCAGGAAATACGACGAAGACAACGACGGCACCGTAGACCGCCTCTACTTCATCGTCTCCGGCTACTCTGCCAACGTGCAGGGCAACAACGCCGACTACCTGTGGCCGCACGAGGCCAACCTCTATCCCTTCGGGCCGAAGCTGGACGGCGTGAAGACGGCGCGCTACGCCTGCTCCACGGAACTGACGGGCTCTGAGCAGAACGACCTCATCCAGGGCCCCTGGGCGGTCACGCTCGACGGCATCGGAACCATCTGCCACGAGTTCTCGCACGTCTTGGGAGCGCAAGACCACTACGACGCCAACTATGCCACACAGGGCGAGAGCTTCCACCCGGGCGAATGGGACGTCATGGCCACGGGCACCTTTGGCGACAAGAGCCGACAGCCCGTGGGCTACAGCCTCTACGAACGCGTGTCGATGGGATTCTGCGAACCGCTGACACCCACCGAGAGCGCCGACTTCAAGCTCCACCTGCTCGACTCCATCAACAACGGACTGCGCATCCCTTCGGGACAGCCGCGAGAGGTGTTCTACCTCGAAAACCGACAGCAGTCGGCCAAGTGGGGGCGCTGTCTGCCCGGACACGGACTGCTGGTGTGGCACATCGACAGCACCGACGTCAGCCACACCTTCGCCAAGAACGAGGTGAACACCAACGCCGAACACAACTGCGTGAGGCTGGTCAGGGCCAACCCCAGCGCGCAAATGCAGAACGGACAGGGCGACCCCTTCCCGGGAACGGGCAGGGTGCGCGACCTGTCGAACGCCACCGAGCCCGCCAACCTGCTCTCATGGACGGGAAAAGACTGCGGCTTTGAACTGGAAGACATACGCGAGGTGGCCGACACCGTCACCTTCCTGCTGAACAACCTGAGGGGACCGCGTCCGGCACAGCGCCTGAACCTGCCCGCCCGGAGGATACTCGGACAGGGCGCCTGCCAGCGACTCGTGCCCGACGTGAAGCCCCACAACCACACCTCCACCCTGTTCTGGGAGTCGGGCGACGAGACGTTGGCCACGGTCGACGCCACGGGGCGCGTCACTCCGCTGGCCACCGGCGAGTGTCCCATCTACGTCACCACCGACAGCGGGCTGAGAGACTCGTGCAACATCCAGATCGTGGTGGAGGACGTCTGCCCCGATGTCAGCGCCTTCCTCGCCCTCGAGCAGGACAGCTGCGCCCGCCTGCTGCTGAAGGACGCCGTCGTGCAGTTCTGCCATGGCGACAACGTCTACCTGCGCGACGCCACGGGCGCCCTGGTGCTCAGCGGCGCACAGTTTGCCGCCGAGCCGGGAACGCAACTGAGCGGAAGCCTTTTCGGACGCAGGGGCGAACAGGGCGGCATGCCGCTGCTGGTCCCGGTGCCCGAACACACCGACACCAGCACCTACGCCCCCACGACGGGGTTGCCCCTCGTGCCCGTCAAGGTGGCGCTGGACAGCCTGAACGAGAGGCACCTCGGTATGCTGGTCAACCTCTGGGGCTATCGCGTCAAGGTCATGAGGTTTGGCTCTTCGCCCCTCCGCAACAGCCTCTACAAGGAGTTGGCCGACAGCGTCACCACGCTCTACCTGCCGATGGCCAACTACTTCATGCTGCCCGACAGCGTGCTGCAGATGCCAGAGTTGGCCGACACGTGCTACTACAGCGCCACGGGCATACTGCGCCCCTTCACCTTCAAGAACGAGGAGGGCGTGTCGATGCAGCTGGGCTACACCGCCGCCGTCCAAGATGTGACCGAAGCCTATAGGCAGGAAACCGACCTGTCGGTCAGCGCCATCGGGACGCGACGCACCCTGCGCCGACAGGTGTACGCCCTCGAGGGCGTGCGCCGACAGCATGAGCGCAAGGGCCTGAACATCGTCAGGCTGGAAGACGGGCGCGTGGTGAAGTACATCAAGCATTAAGCCACCCCTCGCCGACTCCCGCCATGACTCTCACGGTCAAGCGCATCGACCCCACCTGCTGGTACACGGGCATGAAGAACCCCCGCCTGCAACTGTTGGTCTGGGGCGAGGGCATACGCGAGGCCGAGTTCCACACCGACTACCCCGGCGTGGAGGTGGAGAGCGTGGCAAGGCTCGACTCGCCCAACTACCTTTTCCTCTATCTGAACATCAAGAATGCGCAGCCCGGACTCGTGCCGCTGCGCTTCCGACTGCCCCACTCCGGCCAGCAGGCCGAGGTGGGCTTTCGGCTTTGCGGGCGGGCCATGCCGGGCCACCACCGCATGGGCTTCACCCAGGCCGACGTGCTCTACCTGCTCATGCCCGACCGCTTTGCCTACGCGCCCACGGCTAAGGCTCACCCGCCGGGGCTTTGCCGCTACAGGGTGGACCGCTCGAAGCCCTCGCTGCGCCACGGCGGCAACCTCGAGGGCGTGCGCCGCCACCTCGGCTACCTGCAGCGGCTGGGCGTCACCGCCCTGTGGCTCACACCCATACAAGAGAACAACTCGCCCGACCGCAACGGGGCGTCCACCTACCACGGCTATGCCATCACCGACTACTACCGCGTGGACCCGCGCCTCGGCACCGCCGACGACTACCGCCGACTGATCGGCCAGGCCCACAGGAAAGGGCTCAAGGTGGTGATGGACATGGTGTTCAACCATTGCGCCTTCGACCACCCGTGGGTCAAGGACATGCCCGCCAAAGACTGGTTCAACATGGCCGACTGGCTGCAGCAGTCGGGAGGCACATGCAACACGCGCGGCACGCAGTTCGTCCAGACCAACTACCGGCTGACCACCGTCAAAGACCCATACGCCTCCCGACGGGACCTCCGGCAGACACAGCAGGGATGGTTTGTCAGCACCATGCCCGACCTGAACCAGCGCAACCCCCACCTGATGACCTACCTGGTGCAGAACAGCTTCTGGTGGATCGAGACCTTCGGCATCGACGGCATACGCATGGACACCTATCCCTACGCCGACACGCGGGCCATGGCACGATGGATGAAGGCCGTCGAGGAGGAATACCCCCACCTGAACACCGTGGGGGAGACCTGGGTGACAGAGCCCGCCTACACCGCCGCCTGGCAGAAGGGCAGCCCCCTGGCGCGGCGGGGCGAGGACTCCCACCTGCCCACCGTCATGGACTTCGCCCTCTTCGAGCGGCTCAACCAGGCCAAGAACGAACAGACCGACGACTGGGCCTCGGGGCTGAACCGCGTCTACAACACGCTGTGCTACGACTATCTCTATGCCGACCCTGACCACGTGATGGCGTTCCTCGACAACCACGACACCGACCGCTTCCTCTCTGACCGTCAGGACGCGGCGGCCCTCAAACAGGCGCTGGCCCTGCTGCTGACCGTCAGGCGCATCCCGCAAATCTACTACGGCACCGAACTGATGCTGACGGGCAACAAGTCGCGCTCCGACGGCGACGTGCGGCAGGACTTCCCCGGAGGCTTCGCCGGCGACCCTCGCAACGCGTTCACCGCCAAGGGGCGAACCCGGGCGGAGAACGCCCTGTGGCGCTGGCTCTCGCGCCTGCTGCACTGGCGACAGGGCTGTGAGGCGGTGAAGCGGGGCACGCAGACCCACTTCCTGCCCCACCAGGGAGTCTACGTCGTGGCGAGGCGCTTGGGAAGCCAGGGGGTGCTGACCATCCTCAACGGCACCGACCGCCCTGCCATGTGGCGGGCGGAGCGCTATGCCGAGCTCTTCGGCCCTGTGGCTCCTGTGGCAGAGGATGTCGTCAGCGGTCGCTGCCATGACCTGGGCTGCGACCTGCGGCTGCGCGCCAGGCAGACGCTGGTGCTGGAGTATGGGCGGGGAGAAACGTATGGGGCCAAGCTATCATAGACTTCCATGGGGCTGAGTTCTTCTGGGGGTTCCCAGGCTTTCCCATCTGCGTCCATGCATCCCCACAAAAAAACTAACCACCTGATTTCTCAGATAGTTAGTCTCAATTTGGTCGGGATTACTGGACTCGAACCAGCGACCTCACGCCCCCCAGACGCGTGCGCTACCAACTGCGCTAAATCCCGAACCTGTGCCTTCTTCCGTCACCGACGCACCTTCGAAAGGGGGCGGTGATTTCCGAAATGCGGGTGCAAAGGTACGCAGTTTTTCTGGAACAGCCAAATATTTTTGCAAATTTTTAGAAAGGAGACGTGGAGGGGATGCTGATGCAATTGCAAATCACCAGAGTCCACTTGAAAATGCCACCGTCGACTGTGGGACTTTTAACCGTCGACTGTGGGACTTTTGACCGTCGACTGTGGGACTTTTGCGGGTCAAAAGTCCCACAGTTGCGTTTCGACTGCACGACTTTTGGCCATCGACTGTGGGACTTTCTCTTTGCATGAAAAATGTGCAAAAAAAGATTTGGCTCCTGTGGGAAGGTGGGCGAGAGTGCAGGAAGGCGGTGGCGGCGGTGAAATCGGAGGATTGGGGAGGAATGTAGGGTTAAATTTTCAAAAAAACGCCCAAAACCATTGCCATTCAAAAAAGAAGTGTTACCTTTGCACCGCTTTTTAAGCATCATCGGGATGTAGCGCAGTTGGTAGCGCACTACGTTCGGGACGTAGGGGTCGGGCGTTCGAGTCGCCTCATCCCGACAGATGAAAGGCTTATTCCCACGGGGAGTGATTGGTTTCCAATCGCTTCCTTTTTTTTCTTTGGCGCACATTCGGCTGGGCAAACAGCCCTGCATGAACGGAAGGAGGGCACACCGTTTTTCCTGGACGTCGGGCGAAAGATGTTCAAGATAGTGCAAAAATATTTGCCCCATTCAACAGAAAACCGTAACTTTGCCCCCGAAAAACAAGCACCATTTTATTTTTACATTCACACTTAAAAACAAACACTATGATCAAAGCTTTACGCAATGTTATGCTGGCCGCTTTGGCGCTCATGGCGGGAAGCTCCGTCCGGGCAGCCGAAGTGATCGACGAACTGACAAACGCGACTTTCGGCGTGACAAGCACGTCCTACGCCTCCACGTCGGACATCCATGCCAACTCGGCTGCCGTCTATGCAGCACAGTCGGCTGGCGGCAACAACGCCATCCAGTTGCGTTCGAACAACAACAACTCGGGCATCGTCACCACGGCCTCCGGAGGCAAGCTGGTGTCCTTCACCATCGAGTTCAACGCCAACACCAACGCAGCCCGCGTGGTGAGCATCTACGGAAAGAACGAGGCCTACACGGCCCCCACCGAATTGTACTCGGCTGACACTCAGGGCACCCTGCTCGGAGAGATTGCCGTCGCCGACGACAACAAGACGCTGACCGTGGAGGGCGACTACACCTATTTCGGACTGCGCTCGAAGAGCGGCGCGCTCTACATCGACAAGATCACCGTCGTGTGGGAGGCAGAGGGCGCCACCAAGACCTCCACCACCACCACCATCGACGCCACGGGCCTGACCAACACTGACCTGGCCAACGGCACCGCCGCCGGCAAGCTGGTGGCCACCGTCGCCGCCGGTGAAACCACGCTGACGGACGCCGCCATCGCTTGGAGCAGCAGCAACGAGGCCGTGGCCACCATCGACGCCGAGGGCAACGTGACGCTCGTGGCCGCAGGCAACGCCACGCTGAAGGCGGAGTATGCCGGCGACGAGAGCCATTTCGCCTCGTCGGCCAACTACGACCTGACCGTGGAGAACAGCGCCTACCAGCCCGTGGGACAGGGCACGCTGGAAGACCCCTTCACCGCCTCCGACGCCATCTGGCTGGCCAACAACGGCGAATATGCCGACGAGGAGTGCTACATCAAGGGCATCGTCTTCCGCGTGGCCACCACCGACGCCAACATCACCAAGTTTGGCAACATCGACTACTACATCTCCGAGGACGGCGAGGCAAAGACACCTTCGTTTGAGGTCTTCCGTGGCAAGTACTTCGACGACGAAGCCTTCACCCTGGACAACAAGGTGCTGGTGGGCGACGAGGTCGTCGTCAAGGGCAAGCTGGCCATGTACAACACGCAGGCCGAGACCGCCCAGGGCGCCGTGCTGGTGAAGCTGGTGCGCGACGGGCAGGAGATCAAGCCCGGCGACGTGGTGAACGCCCCCACCATCAGCGGCGAGACACCCTTCCAGGAAAGCACCACCGTCACCATCACCGCCGACGAGGGCTGCACCATCTACTACACGCTCGACGGCACAGACCCCACCACCGAGTCCACACAGTACACTGAGGCCATCACCCTGACCGAGACCACCACTGTCAAGGCCATCGCCGCCAAGGGCGAGACCGTGAGCGAGGTGGCCACCGCCACCTTCACCAAGGAGGTCGTGGAAGAGGGCGGCATCGTGTTCGACTTCAACGCCGACTACACCACGCTGTTTGGCATCGATGAAGTGACGAGTTCAGACAATGTTCACAACTTCGAAGCATCGACCAATTCTGCCACGGTGGAAGGCGTCTTCGTCACCGTCAGCGCCGGGGCAGAAGGAGCCACTACGCCCAACCGTATCTGGCATAGCGACCCGCGCCTGCGCCTCTACTCGGGCTACCTCATGTTCACCTCTCAGACCAACAAGATTGAGAAGATAGTCTTGACACGCACCACCAACAAAGCGCTCATTGCCAACAGCAACACTGCCGACAGCGGCGTGCTGACCACCTCTGACCAACAGAATAACGCCGAGGTGGAATGGACGGGACAGGCCACACGCGTGAAGATCACCATCGCCGGCAACACGCAGTTCAGCAAGGCCGTGGTCTATCTGGGCGACGTGCCCACGGGCATCAGCGACGTGCCCGCCACCAACGCGGGCGGCGCCGCCTACAACCTGGCCGGCCAGCGCGTGGCCAAGGGGTACAAGGGCTTGGTCATCGTCGGAGGCAAGAAGACGATGGCGAAGTAGGCCGACAGACACTAACCTATGTCATTCATGGGAATTTAGAGTTTGGAATAAAGATGTTTTCTCGCTTCGCTGCGATTGACAAGCAAGAATTTCAGAATTAGGCCGCACATGCTCATTCTGAATTCGTAATCCCTACTCGCCGCAGGCGACAACTCTAAACTCTTCATTCTAAATTCTTAATTGCATGAATCCCATCTCCTGCGGGGCAGGCTGCCAGACGGCGGTCTGCCCCCAGTTTTTTTGTGCTGCCACATATGAGTCCACTTCAGAAAGCAATGGCAGCCGACCTCTCCGCCAACGATGCACCTGACGCATCGAGTGTTTGCAACCGCACAGCGCGACATTTTTTGCGGGAAAAGTGTTGCGTTTCAGCAAAAAAGCGTACCTTTGCAGCCGCGTGGGCTCCACCGGAAGGAACGCCCGCAAGCCAAAAGCCTGAACAACACCAAGAAGACAAGACATGAATATTGCAGAACGATTCCTGAACTACACCACATTTGACACACAGAGTTCGGAAGAGAGCCAGACCGTGCCCAGCACGCAGAAGCAGCTCGTCTTCGCCCGACACCTGAAGGAAGAGCTGGAGCGCGAGGGCCTGGAAGACGTTGAGATGGACGACATGGGGTACATCTACGCCACCCTGCCCGCCAACGTGCGCGGCGAGGTGCCCACCATAGGCTTCATCTCCCACTACGACACCTCGCCCGACTGCTCGGGCGCGGGCGTCAAGGCGCGCATCGTGAAGAACTACGACGGGGGCGAGATCCTGCTCTCAGAGGGCATCACCTCCTCCCCGGAGAGGTTTCCCGAACTGCTCTCTCACAAGGGCGAAGACCTCATCGTGACCGACGGGCACACCCTGCTCGGGGCCGACGACAAGGCCGGCATCGCCGAAATCGTCGAGGCGATGTGCTGGCTGAGAGACCACCCCGAGGTGAAGCACGGCAAGATACGCGTGGCCTTCAACCCCGACGAGGAGATAGGCATGGGCGCACACCACTTCGACGTGGAGCGCTTCGCCTGCCAGTGGGCCTACACCATGGACGGCGGAGACCTGGGCGACCTGGAGTATGAGAACTTCAACGCCGCCTCGGGCAAGGTGACGGTCAGCGGCGTCTCCGTCCACCCGGGCTACGCCAAGGGCAAGATGCTGAACGCCGCCCTCGTGGCCATGGAGTTTGCCGCCCTGCTGCCCGCCGACGAGCGGCCCGAGACGACCGAGGGTTACGAGGGCTTCTTCCACCTGACGGGGATGCAGGGCTCGTGCGAACAGGCCCGACTGTCGTACATCATACGCGACCACGACCGCCAGCGCTTCGAGCAGCGCAAGCGGCGCTTCGCCGAGGCCGCCTCCACGCTGAACGCCCGCTACGGCGAGGGGACGGTGGTGGCCGAGGTGAAAGACCAATATTACAACATGAAGGAGAAGATCGACCCCCAGATGCACGTCATCGACCTCGTCCTCAAGGCCATGCAGGCCGTGGGCGTGCCCCCCAGGGTGGAGCCCATACGCGGCGGAACCGACGGCGCGCAGCTGTCCTTCCGGGGGCTGCCGTGCCCCAACATCTTCGCCGGCGGGGTCAACTTCCACGGCCCCTACGAGTTTGTCTCCATACAGGTGATGGAGAAGGCCATGCAGACCATCGTCAAGATCTGCGAGCTCACCGCACAATACAACCAATAAACACAACACAAAAACCATGGCAAGACAAAAGCGATTCATCCTGCAAGAGGGCGAGCTGCCCACGCAGTGGTACAACATCCAGGCGGACATGGCCAACAAGCCGCTGCCGCCCATCCACCCGGCCACCCACCAGGCGCTGAAGGCCGAAGACCTGTTCCCCATCTTCGCCGAAGAGTGCTGCCGGCAAGAGCTGGACCAGCAGCACCCCTGGATAGACATCCCCGAGGAGGTGCAAGAGAAGTACCGCTCCTACCGCTCCACGCCGCTCGTGCGCGCCTACGACCTGGAGAAGGCCCTCGACACGCCCGCCCACATCTACTTCAAGAACGAGAGCGTCAACCCCCTCGGTTCGCACAAGGTGAACTCGGCCCTGCCCCAGTGCTACTACTGCAAGCAGCAGGGCGTGACCAACGTCACCACCGAGACGGGCGCCGGGCAGTGGGGCGCCGCCCTAGCCTACGCCGCCCGCGTCTACGGACTGGAGTGCGCCGTCTACCAGGTGAAGATCACCATGAGGCAGAAGCCCTACCGCTCGAGCATCATGCGCACCTTCGGGGCCACCGTCGAGGGCTCACCCTCGATGTCGACACGCGCCGGAAAGGACATCATCACTCGCGAACCCATGCACCCCGGCTCGCTGGGCACCGCCATCAGCGAGGCCATCGAGCTGGCCATGACCACACCCAACTGCAAGTACACCCTCGGCTCCGTGCTCAGCCACGTCACCCTGCACCAGACCGTCATCGGACTGGAGGCCGAGAAGCAGATGCAGATGGCCGGCGAGGAGCCGGACATGGTGATAGGATGCTTCGGCGGAGGCAGCAACTTCGGAGGCATCTCGTTCCCCTTCATGCGCCACAAGATACTGGAGGGGAAGAACATCGACTTCATCGCAGCTGAGCCCAGCAGTTGCCCCAAACTGACGCGAGGGCGCTTCGAGTACGACTTCGGCGACGCCTCGGGCTATACGCCCCTCTTGCCCATGTTCACCCTGGGCCACGACTTCAAGCCGGCCAACATCCACGCCGGCGGACTGCGCTACCACGGGGCCGGCGTCATCGTGTCGCAACTGCTGAAGGACGGCCTGATGCGCGCCGTGGACATCCCCCAGCTGGAGTCGTTTGAGAGCGGCATGCTCTTCGCCCGCACCGAGGGCATCATCCCCGCGCCCGAGAGCTGCCACGCCATCGCCGCCACCATACGCGAGGCCCTGCGGTGCAAGGAGACCGGCGAGCAGAAGGTCATCCTCTTCAACCTCTCTGGCCACGGGCTGATCGACATGCCGTCCTACGAAAGCTACATCAACGGCGACCTGCAGAACTACGACCTCACCGACGAGGAGATTCTACAGAGCCTGGCCTCCGTGCCCAAGGTGTAGGACAGGTGGGGAGGTGGGGAGTGTGGGAGTTTAGGAGTTTGGGAGTTTGGACAATAGCATTGCTATGCATATGTCCTTATGGCGAACCTTGGTGTACGAACTATTGTCCCACCTCCCCACCTCCCCATCTCCCAAGTCCTGCAGTTGGCTTCCAACTGTGGGACTTTTGACATTCAAAAGTCCCACAGTGGACGGTAGCTTTCCCAAGTGGACCCAATTGTCTTGTTGACTCGGCGCCAAATCACTTGCACCATTACCGGACTGCCGTGCACCGCCGTCCCCGCACCCTCCCGCGCTCTCGAGGCTCGACTCTGCTCCACAAAATAGGACACGCCACAAAATAAAAAGCCCGTTGCCGCGTTACATATATATACGAACGCCATTCATCACCCTTATCCCCACATGCCTATGAACATCTTTACCCACGAAGAAACGACGCCCAGCGAGCGTGTGCTGGAACTGATCCGACAGGTGGCCTACACCTACAGAGTGTACAACGGGCAGCCCTATTGCCTGAACTGAACCCTTCGACAACGACAAAGGCAATGATTGTTTCCCCCTCTCTCCTGGCAGCCGACTTCCTGCATCTCGACCGCGAACTGGACATGATCAACCGCAGTGAGGCCCAGTGGCTCCACCTGGATGTGATGGACGGCGTCTTTGTGCCCAACATCTCGTTCGGCTTCCCCGTGCTCGAAGCCGTGGCCAAAGGCTGCCAAAAGGCGCTCGACGTGCATTTCATGACCGTCCACCCCGACGAATACATCCAGCGGACGGCCGCGCTGGGCGCCATGATGATGAACGTCCACCTCGAAGCCTGCACCCACCTGCACCGCACGGTGGAGAGCATCCACCGCGCCGGCATGAAGGCGGGCGTCACGCTCTGCCCCTCCACACCCGTGTCCATGCTTGAGGACATCATCGGCGACCTCGACATGGTGCTGCTGATGAGCGTCAATCCGGGCTTCGGCGGACAGCGCTTCATCGAGAACACCATCGCCAAGGTGGAGCGGCTGAGGCGCCTCATCGACGGCAGCGGGAGCCGCGCCCTGATAGAAATCGACGGAGGCGTGCAGCAGGAGACGGCGCCAAGGCTGGCCAAGGCAGGAGCCGACGTGCTGGTCAGCGGCAGCTTCGTCTTCAAGGCAGACGACCCGCTGGACACCATCGCATGGCTGAAAAACCTCTGAAACGCCCCACAGCAGGCAACAACCCTACATACCATATGAAAAAGACTCTTTTGCCCCTTCTGCTGCTGCTCACCCACCTTTCGGCAGAAGCAAGGGAGGCCGTCGTGACATCGCCCGACGGCCAGGTCGCCGTCACCGTCACCGACGACGGCGGCGTGCTCCGCTACAGCTGCACCCTGAACGGACAGCAGGTCCTACTGCCCTCCCGACTGGGACTGAAGACCGACTTCGGCGACCTCACCCAGGGGCTGGCCATCACCCAGACCCGCCACTCGCGACGCACGGGAGAGTACACCATGCACCAGGGCAAGCGCCAGCACGTCAGCTACGACTACGTGGAGCTCACCCTCGACGTGCAGAACCAGAAGCAGCAGGCCATGCAGGTGGTCTTCTGCGTGGGCAACAACGACGTGGCCTTCCGCTACGCCGTGCCACGGCAGAAGGGCAACAACCCGAAATGCGCGGTCATCCTGGAGGAGGCGTCTGCCTTCCGCCTGCCCGCAGAGACGTCCACCTTCCTCTGCCCACAGATAGGGCCCAAGACCGGCTGGGAGGAGACCAAGCCCAGCTACGAGGAGGAATACCTGCCCGACAACCGGATGGACGTCAAGTCGCAGTATGGGCTGGGCTACACCTTCCCCTGCCTCTTCCGCGAGGGCGACGCCGCGTGGCTACTCATCAGCGAGACGGGCGTCACGTCGCAGTACTGCGCCTCCCACTTGAGCGACTATTCCGCCGAGAGCGGCTACCAGATAGCCTTCCCCCACCCGGGCGAGAACAAGACCCACGGCTCGGCACAGCCGGGCATCCAGCTGCCGGGAGAAACGCCCTGGCGCACCATCACGCTGGGCACGACACTGAAGCCCATCGTCGAGACCACCGTCATGTACGACCTCGTGCCGCAACTCTACCAACCCTCGCAGCCATACCAGGGGGGACGCTACACCTGGAGCTGGATCGTCTGGCAGGACAACTCCATCAACTATGACGACCAGGTGCGCTTCATCGACGCCGCAGCGGCGATGAACTACGAGTACTGCCTCGTCGACGGATGCTGGGACGAGACCATCGGCTACCAACGCATGGAGGAACTGTCGCGCTACGCCCAAAGCAAGGGGGTGAGGCTGCTGCTCTGGTACAACAGCAACGGATACTGGAACAACGCGCCGCAGACGCCGCGCAACAAGATGTCCACCGCCATCGCGCGAGAGGCCGAGATGGCCTGGATGGAGAGGATAGGCGTGGCCGGCATCAAGGTCGACTTCTTCGGCGGTGACAAGCAGATGACCATGCAGCTCTATGAAGACATCCTCAGCGACGCCAACCGCCACGGCCTGCAGGTCATCTTCCACGGATGCACCCTGCCGAGAGGATGGGAGAAGATGTACCCCAACTTCGTGGCCTCTGAGGCGGTGCTGGCCTCCGAAAACGTCTATTTCTCGGAGCATCACGCCAAGGCGGAGCCTTTCCAACTGACGATGCACCCCTTCTGCCGCAACGCCGTGGCAACGATGGACTGGGGCGGAGTGTTCCTCAACAAGTACATGTCGAAGGACAACCGCAGCCGCCACCCACGCCAGACCACCGACGCCTTCGAGGTGGCCACGGGGGTGATGAACCAGACCTACGTGCAGTGTGTGGCCCTACAGCCCAACAACCTGAAGGCGGAAGAGGGCCTGCAGGTGCCCTTGGACTACCTGAAACGACTGCCGTGGCAGTGGCAAGAGACGCGCTTCGTCGATGGATACCCGGGCAAGTATGCCGTGGTGGCGCGCAAGGCGGCGCCCGGACTGAAGGACACGCGGGGCAACGACATCGACGCCAAGGGACAGTGGTATGTGGCCGGACTGAACGGCACCGACCAGCCCATGACGCTCCGGCTGCAACTGCCCGACGCCGTGGCAAAGCAGGAGGTGACCGCCCTCTGCGACGTGGTGGACAAGAAGACGGCAAAGCAGGCAGCCAAGAGCGCAAAGGGGCAGACCACCACAGCCTACGACGCACAGCTGGCCACCATGAAAGTGGACAAAAAGGGACTGCTCACCATCACCATGCAGCCCCGTGGAGGATTTGTCGTCACTTACTGATTGGTTTACGCAGGTCAAGAATTGTGGCAAAGAGAAAGAAAAAATGCTTTCCCTTTGCCATTTTCTTGTTTTTTTGACATACTTTTGCAACCTCAACTTAACAAACAGCAGTACCCATGGGCGGCTTTTTCGGCACTATTCAGAAACGCAGTTGCGTGAACGACTTGTTTTACGGCACTGACTACAACTCTCATCTCGGCACACGGCGTGCAGGTCTTGTCACCTTCGACCCCGAAAAGGGCTTCTCGCGCAAGATCCACGCGCTGGAGCGCGACTATTTCCGCAGCAAGTTTGAGGACGAACTGGACGAGTTTGTGGGCTGCCAAGGTCTGGGTGTCATCAGCGACACCGACCCGCAGCCCATCATTGTGAATAGCCACTTGGGGCGCTACGCCGTCGTCACGGTGGCCCACATCAACAACTTGCGGGAGATTGCCGACGAACTGTTGGCGGAGAAAATGCACCTGAGCGAACTCTCGGCGAACAACATCAACCCCACCGAGGTGGTGGCGCTGCTCATCAACATGGGGGCCACCTTCCGCGAAGGCATCAACCTGGTGTTCCGCAAGGTGAGGGGGTCGTGCTCGATGCTGTTGCTGACCGAAGACGGGCTCCTGGCCGCACGCGACGCCTTGGGGCGGACGCCCATCGTGCTGGGAAAGAAGACAGAGGGCTGGGCCGCCAGCAGCGAGACCACGGCCTTCCCCAACCTGGGGTTCCAACAGGTGCGCGACCTGGGGCCGGGAGAGATCGTACACATCGGCGCCGACGGCATCGACGTGGTGCAGCCACCGTTCAACCGCAAGCAGATATGCTCGTTCCTCTGGGTCTACTACGGCTTCCCCGCCAGCTGCTACGAGGGCATCAACACCGAGGACGTGCGCGAACGCAACGGACAACTGATGGGGCAACACGACCAAGACACCGAGGCCGACCTGGTCTGCGGCATACCCGACAGCGGCGTGGGCATGGCGCTGGGCTACGCAGAGGGCCGAGGCATACCCTACAAGAGGGCCGTGCTGAAATACACCCCCACGTGGCCGCGCTCCTTCACACCCACCAACCAGGAGCGGCGGAGGCTGGTGGCCAAGATGAAGCTGATACCCAACAAGGCCATCCTCAAGGGAAAACGCGTCGTGTTCTGCGACGACAGCATCGTGCGCGGCACGCAGTTGCGCGACAACGTGAAGGAGTTCTTCGACAACGGAGCCGCCCAGGTGCATGTGCGCATCTCCTGTCCGCCCCTCGTCTACGGGTGCCCCTTCATCGGCTTCACGTCGCAGAAGACCGACATGGAGCTGCTGGCACGCCAGATCATCAAGGACTTTGAGGGCGACGACCGCAAGAACCTGGAGCTGTACGCCAAGAGCGACTCGCCCGAATACCAGAGGCTCGTGGCGGAAATGGCCCGCCGACTGGGCCTCTCGTCGCTGAAATTCGCCCGCCTGGAGGATCTGGTGGCGTCGATAGGCATGAAGAAGTGCGACCTGTGCACCCACTGCTTCGACGGCACCAGCTACGACGAGACGCAGGACGACGGCTCTTTCTTCGGATAGGCACCGCCAGAGCAGGCCGCTGCGCCAATCGCGGCGGCTTCCGGCATACAAGGAGAACGTGCCAAACTCGCCTCTTGACCAGACAGCGAGTTTGGCACGTTCCCTGTTGTTGCGTCCGCCCTGCGGCTATTCCTCGGGCAGCATGACCACCTCCAAGGCGTTGCCGGCCTTGAACAAGTCGGCCACGAAGGCGGCGACCGTCTCAGGCGTCTGCGCGTTGACCAGCTGCTTGTAGTCGGTGTAGCCGTCCACGCCATACTTTTGCAGGGTGTAGATGGCGCCCAGCCAGAAGCCGTTGGTCTTGGCGTTGTTGTCTATTTGCTTCAGCATATACTCCTTCACCTTGTCCAGGCGCTCCTTGTCGAAGCCCTTGGCCATGTCCTGGGCGAGCGAGCGCAGCAGGGAGACGGCCTCCGCTTGCTTCTCGGGCTTCATGGGCACGTAGGACACCAGGGTGGCGTCGGTGCCATAGTCGTTGCGCGACAGGCTGGCGTATGCGTTCACGGTGTAGGCGGCGCTGGCCTCCTCGCGTATCTTCTCCAGGTAGATGGCCGACAGCACCTGTCCCGCCATGCTGGCCTTGATGTGGTTCTCCAGCGTGTAGGCGATGTCCTTCGAGGTCCACACCATGGCGGCCACGGCCTTGGGCGTCTCCATCTTGCGCTTGAAGTTGCACACCTGCTTGCCCTGGAAGTCGGTGGACATGTCCTTGCACTTGGCCACCTTGTTCTTGGCGGGCAGCGAGGCGATGTACTGTTCGATGAGGGGCAGCAGCTTCTGCTCGTCGTAGTTGCCCACGATGGTGAACGTCCATCCCTTGGCTCCTGCCATGCGCTCCTTGTAGATGGCGAGGATGCGGTCGTAGTCGGCCTTTGAGGGGTCGCCCGGATGTGCCATCTCGTGGCGCGGGTTGAACGAGTTGAGGCGCTGGTTCAGCGAGTCGGAGAAGACCATCTCGGGCTGCATGAAGGCGTTCTTCAGCTGCAGCTCCTGGCCCTTGACGGTGTTCTGGTACGACTCCTCGTCCTTGGCCACCTGTCCGAAATAGAGGTAGAGCAGCTGCATCATCGTCTCGATGTCCTTCGGCGTGCTGCTGCCGTTGAGCGTCATGTGGCTGCCCCCCATCGACAAGCCCATCGAGGCCACCTTGCCCGCCAGGGCCTTCTCCAGTTCGGTGTGCGAGAACGAGCCCAGTCCGCTGGCCTCGATGGCGTCGTCGAACATCTTGCAGTTGGGGAAATCGCTTGGGCCATACAGGTTGCTGCCCCCGGCGCCCGTTCCCCTGAGCAGCACTTGGTCCTTCTTGTAGTCGGTCTGCTTGATGTAGACCACCACGCCGTTGCTCAGTGTCAGCTTCTTGGTGTCGAAGGCGAACGGCTCTGTCTTCTTGATTTTCCCGGCCTTGGGCATCTTGGAGATGAGCGGTTCGTTCTTCACGTTGTCGACAAAGGCGCTGACCTCTGCGGCGCGCGCCTCATTGACGGCGGCCAGCAGCGAAGCCTCGGTGGGGTAGACGGCGCCCTCGCGCTCCTGGTTGAAGTTGAGCACCACGATGTTCGAGTCGTTCTTGGGCATCA
>Ga0310697_10002062_pt1 | contig 21996 bp, 38 predicted proteins | sample 172DNAGHGlowgp2_FD_203883 | JGI IMG/M metagenome (GOLD analysis project Ga0310697, IMG submission 203883) | Sheep rumen microbial communities from Palmerston North, Manawatu-Wanganui, New Zealand - 1728 DNA GHGlow gp2 (v2) (version 2) | ecosystem: Host-associated > Mammals > Digestive system >... | reverse complement strand
TCCATCGTCGCCTAACTACAACAGCCATTTCAGTTACATCCCACTGCTCCGCGCTATGTATCCCACAATCTTCCGTTACGAGGATGTCATCCTCTCCGTGGACAACGACGTCCTCTTCCGCAAGGATGCGTCTGGGCTGTGGGAACGGGACTTTGGCCCCGATATCTACATCCGCGCAGTGCGGGAAACGAACCCGCAACGAGACAATATCCCTACTACACTGTACTACAACACTGGCGTGATGTTGATGAACCTCCGCAATATGCGCCGTGACGGTATCGCCGAGATGCTCAGACGGACACTGAACGCCCGCAAGTTCACCAACGACAGCCAGGATGCCATCAATATCGTCTGCGCCGGACACATCGAACCACTGCCATACACCTACAACAGCAACAACTACACCGACTACATCCCTGATCCCGTTATCCGGCACTACTGCGGTGTAAATGAGAAGGCACAATTCTGGACGGATTCGGAGTACTTGGTAACGGCACATCAATAAATGCCTCTAAATTGCGTTCTGAGACGTTTTACGGAACGGATGAATTAGGAGAAGGGAAACGGCATGGAACGCGTCAGAGGTGGCAAAAAATACGAAACGTGGTATGATACTACGGAAAGGAGTTGGTAAACGTGAATGGAATGAACGGAACGGAATTGTCTGAAGAACAGATCACTGATATCGTGAAGAAAAAGAAACGTAATCGGCCTGATCTCGCTAACTATGGCGAGGAATACGTGGAACCGGGTGACAACTCAAAATATCTCTCTTTTGCTATGCAATTCTTCTCACTTCCGTCTCTTGACTTTAATGACGTTGAGAGCGTTAAGGAAAGACTGCAATTCTACTTCACACGCTGCGCTGAGGAAGATATGAAACCGAGCGTCGCGGGTATGGCTACTGCTCTGGGCGTGGATAGGCGTACTTTGTGGGAATGGAAGACGGGTGGAAGGCGGGAAACAACGGCGGGACTCGCGGACACGATAAAAAAAGGCTACCAAATATGCGAGCTTTTATGGAACGATTATATGCTGAACGGGAAGATAAATCCGGCATCAGGAATCTTTATCGGGAAGAACTATCTGGATATGAAAGACCAAACTGACGTCGTGGTTACTCCGAACAATCCGTTACAAGATTTGTCATCCGGGGAAGCACGGAAGCGGCTGACTGAAGCGATACCGGACGATGATGAATGACCGGGCACATTACGTCGCGGAACGGGCATGTGAGAGATCACATGCCTTTTTCTGTGCCCGTAATATATAATACTTTTATTAAAAAAAATATATATATTATATTAACGACGTGACAGGTTGCTCTTGTGTGGTATACGGTGGGGACGTGTACTCGCTGCCTACGACGTGAGGCGTTGCTTTTGTGTCTGAACGGGCCGGGAAGGCTGCATCAGGGTGATGAAATCGGAGCCATCCTTCCGGGCCGGAGAGATCCCCACCGGAGCGGGCCTGATGCGGTCAACTATTCGTAAAAGTATAGTTTAGCGAATAGTTGGCATACAGGATATGGTGCTGTGTCAGGCGAGGTATACAAGATGTTGAAAATTGTATATTCTGGCGCATAAATCATGGCGAGAATGGATAATATTCATGGCGAAAAGCATATAAACGGCCGGAATATGCATGTTTTTGGACAAAAAAAAATGCCGCTCCACAGTGGGAGCGGCTGCGGTTCGGGTGCCATTAGTCATGGTTCTGCAGGATGGCATTCCATGCGTCTGCGAATCCTTCCGGCGTCACGTCAGGGGACATAACGTCCCGGCGGAGCGAGTGGGTGAGGATTTCCTCCGCCTTTTTGACGGTGATCGGCTGCCGGTCTGCCTCGTCCTCAATGTGATCAATGCAGTACTGCGCGAGATCGTGCGCGTTCATAAGCTTTTCCTCCATGCGGTAAACCTCCCTTCATTTGGATTTATTGTACTCGGCCAGAGAGACCGGGTCAATCACTTTGTGACGGTCTGCGTGTCCGCTTCTGTGTCTGTGATGATACTGTAGCCCGCTGCAAAAATGGCCATGCTTACGCCTTCCAGAAAAGCTTGGGCCTCCGTGTAGCTCTTGTGCTGCGCTGTCAGGACATCAAGCGACGCGCCTGCGTTGCGGAAGGTGATGTATTCATTGTATTCACTGTCCCTGCGGGCTTTGGCGTAGTTCAGCACCTGCTGCAGGCTTTCGACTCTGGTTGCCATGGTTTTCATCCTCCTCAATAGCGTTCGTTTTCGCAGTAGTCGCGGTATTCCTGTTCCATCCACCGCCGGTTTTCTAAAATCGGCGCTACCATGTCCAACAGGCTGACTCTTTTCGGTTCACCTTCAATGTCGTAAACGTCGATCTCCTCGTAGATTCCGCAGAGTTGGTCTTCATAGTATAGGTCTGCGATCTCTTCCTCAGTCTTCAGGTAGGCGACCGGGGTGCCCTCAATGCTTGTCTTCACCAGATACACTTTGCGATTCATTTTTTTGTCCTCCTCAATAATTAGTTGTCACGCTTTTACATCTATTACCATGTTCTTGCCCTTATGCAACAGTGGATTTCCGTGATACCGGGAACCATCTGCCGAACCTTGTTAATGGCTTCTGCCTTGCTCTTGGCATCAATATATTTTCTCTCAAGCCATTGCCCCAGATAAAACTCTACCAACCAACTGTATGACCATCTGCCCATGGCGGTGCCTCCTCTCTCAACGAACCCATTTCACACGGTTCAAAACCGTCTGATACACGTTGTTGTATTCTTCATGTGCCTTTATCGTGCCTTTTATCGTCACCCGTGCACCATCTTCCGGGTGCTCGTAATCATACCACCCGTGCTTTTCATCGTCTCTGAAGTGACCTGTTTCGGTGTACACCTTGCGCCGCAACCCGCCAACAGTCTTCCAAACAAGCGTGCAATTGTCATCCGTCTTGAAAACATACCCGGTCACAATGTCGGTTGACCACGGCGCACCAAAACAGGGAACCTCATAGGTGAAAGTCCGCTCAAGCGTCACGGTCATTTCGACCTTGTCCCCAACTGTGCCGATGTAATGTCCACGGTTACGCTCAATCTCTTCCTGCCGGATGCGCTCACGCTCTGCACGTCCTGCTGCTTCTTTTGCTCGCTGTTCAGCCCACGCCTTTTCACGCTCTGCTCGCTCTGCTTCCCATTTGGCTTGCTTTGCCGCCTTGCGCTTTTCGTTGGCGGCATCAAGTTTTGCCCGGTATTCCGGCGTGTACTCTTTGACTATTTCCCACACATAACCCGCCCCGTTGCATTTGTAGCACGTTCCGGCGTACATGGGGCGTCCGTTTATTGTACCGCCCCATGTATACACCCCAGAACCACCGCTACACCTGTCGCACATCACCCGTGTGTTCCAATACTTTGTGCCGTTCTTGTCCGTTTTGACCAATGTCCGCTTTTCCATTGCCATCGCTCCTTCCTTACAGCTCGCACGAGCTCATGCGTGATGCGTTGCGGATGATTTCCTGCTGCGCGGCATCCGTAAGGGTGATCGTCGCGGCGTGTCCTGCAGCGTGCGTTCTGGCCCGCATGATTTCAGTGACAGCCCATCCGGAAGCGGTGTACTCCATCCGGAATTGCGTGCTTTCCGGGGTGTAGCGGTAGGCGTTCGGGAAGTCCTGCGCGTTGATGTCAACGAGCGCAACGCTGCCGATCAGGTTTTTTTTGGTTACGCCGAGGCGCTTTGTGATTTTGTCAGCTGCCATGATGATGTCCTCCGCCGTGATGCAGCGAACGGATGCACGGCCTTCAGCTTCTTTGATTGCGGCGGTGAGCTTATCCTTGTTGGCTTCATTGATGATGGTCTTCATGGTTTTTTCCTCCTCTTTTTTATTTCAAGCTTTGTAGTGCTGTCCGGCATTCGGGCCGTATTGGTTGATGCCATCGACGCGCCATTTGCGGAGGTCGGTGCAGATGAATTTGTCAATGCAATCCTCTCCGGCGTAGGCGTTGCCTTTCCATCCGATCACTTTCAGGCACTTTACCATGGGCATATTGGAGCACTTGGCGTACAGGTGGAACGGGTGGGCGTCGTGATCTTTTGACCACGCTGCCTTTGCGGTCTCTTTTGCCTCCTTGGCATCATATGCCCAACAGTGGTAGACGTAGCTGTAAACGGTGCAGTTCCTGTGCGCCTCAAAGGTCACGAAATAGATCTTCCTGCAATTGTAGTGCATTTTCATTCCTCCTTGTTACTCGTGTTCCGGATAGTGGTAACGCAGGCTTGTTACGCGGAGAGTGCGGCTGTAGCAGCAAAACCGGTTCAGCACGTCGCTGCCGTAGATATCACCGCCGTTGCAATCGTGAACGTGTAGCTCACTGACGTCAATGTGGGCACGGTGGGCGGCCAAATGGAACGGATGATGCGGGCGCATGGTGGCTGCCCATGCGCTCCGGCAGAGTTCCTTTGCCTCTGCAGCGGTCTTTGCCTCGCAATGATAAACCATGTTGATATAGAGATTTTTGGATTTGATGTCGAACGTAACGCAATAGATCATGTGACTGTCCTCCTTATATAGCTCTGCAGTCAGGTGACGTCCACCATTTGATCAGGTGGGCCGTCTCTTCATCAGGATACTTGTAAATGAGAAGCTTTGTCAGGTCTGAACCGTCGCGGAGGTAACCATATCCTTTTCCCTCGCGCTTTGGGTCGGGGAGCGACTCACAGCCCGCCTCCGCGATCAGGAAACGAGACTGCTGCCGGTTGACTGTGCGCAGGCCCAGAATGGTGCTGAAATTGCATTTCAAAACGGTCGGAATGGTCTGCGCCATGACGTTTTGACTGCATGCGATCACATGCACACGAGCGGCCCGACCCACCTGAGCGAGACGCTGCAGCGGAGGCAGCGTGTCGTTTTTTGCGGTGGTCATCAGGTCTGCAAGCTCGTCGATGATCACGTACAGGTGTGGCCCGTCGTACTCCCTGACGCGGGCGGCTTGCATGGTGCGGAACCGGCGCTCGGTTTCGTCAACGGCCCATTGCAGGGAGCGGATGATATCCGGCATTTCCGAGGCATAGCGGGCCGTGTGCGGGAGATCGGCGAACTGAATAAGCTCAACCTTTTTAGGGTCGACCAGGACGAACTGCGCGTCAAACGGGGAGCGGGTCTGCAGCAGGGTGTGAATGATTCCGTTAAGGGCAACTGACTTACCGCTGCCGGTGGCCCCTGCTATGAGCAGATGCGGCCGCTCTGCAAGGTCGAGAAACGGCCGGTAGATCTTACCGGCCGGTGTACGGTATGCGGATGGAACGGTGTGCAGCATAGTCTTCCCTCCTTACGGCATTGCTTGCCATCCGGCACCATGGCGGCGCAGGAGATGCTCCGCAGATTCCACAGTGGCCGTCCGGCCGTAAAAGGTCTCGCTGCCGTCGGCATGCATCACGCGGACGGTGTATCCGCGTGTCCGGGCGGGCCTGATGCAGCCGATACGGGAACGGTCATCAGGGTCACTGTAGTACCATCCGGGAAGGGCCGTGTGGATGACGTGCCCTCCGTCTTCAGGCTGTTTCCAATGGTGATAGCCGCCGTCGATGTCCAAGAATTCGACGTCAAACGTTCCGAAAATGTCATCCTGATATAGGATAATCCACACAGAAAACGTGTGGCCTCCGGCCGTGATCATGTCGCCGGGATAAACGCAATTGCTATTCATGACTTATTCCCTCCCCGCTTTGTGCTCAAGAACGTACAGATTATAGAGAACGAACAGCAGGCCGGCGTCCGGGCTTGGCGTGTCTATGCCTGCCTTGTGCCAACTGGCGACGGTATCCGCTGCCGCGTTAAGATCTGGCAGCGGAACGAACGACTCTTCTGACTCATACGCGAAAACGGAACGGATAAAATCATGCCAGTCCGGGAAAAGACGCCAAACGGCAGCCGCAGCCCATTGCGTCAAGTAGGAAGGCGTCCCTTCCGACGCGGCCCGCCATGCTTCAAGAACGGCCTGCAGAGGGTTATAAATGGTGTCGTACGTGTTTGCACGCGGAACGGCCTGCATCAGGGTGTATTCCGCCATGTCAAGCACGGCGGCAGTGTATGCGTCTGTGGGCGTGTGATAATTAATCGTCAAAAGGGCACCCATGGTGACGGGGAAAATGGCTGCCCGCTCTGCGGGGCTGCTCTGGCGCGTGTTGTCGTTGCTTGTTCCGTCCGTATACGTGCGGATAGTTGTGCGGGCCGCGATGGCCTCCGCAATTGCTTTCAGCGTGCTTTCGTGCAGATGAATTTTCATTTTTTTGTCCTCCCTTAAAAAGTAAAGTCTGTGTATACGTCTCTGTTCCCGGAAAAGTCACGGCTTTCAGAAATATCGGAAAACCGCGTGCACGTATATTTTTTCGTGCTCCGGTCATATTCGCCACGGATATATACTTGCTTTTCCTGCGGCTCCGCAATCGGGCGGAGAGTAAAAAACTCGCCTTTTTTCAGATCTCTCAATTTCATTTTACTGCTGCCTCCCCTTTTTAGTCTTCCCCATGATAAACGGGCGTCCGGTACGGAAGCGGCGGCCGCCCGTCGCCCTTGTAAATCCGGATGGGCCCATGGATTGATGGAATCATGATATGCAGGGCTCCGCCTTCCGTCGTGTATCCGTAACGGATACGGTGCCTGCGCAGCGTGTCGATTACGTCCGCGTCTGTCATCAGTCCGGATATCAGGGCCCGGATACGGCCCGCCGTAACTAGCTGCCTCACGTTCTTTCCCTCCCGCTTTTCAAGTCAAGCGGCCCGGAATGTTTCCGGGCCGCGTTGCTGCTTCTGTTCATGCTGCATGCTTTGCTTTTTCCGCCGCGTATGCCTGCAGCACGGCCGCCCGCATTGCTTTACTGCAGCGGAGCAGCTCCGCGATATTCTGCGGTTCTGCGGGCCGCTCTGCGGAAAGGTAGCAGTGAAAACCGCAATCACTGCATTTGCGCCCATTGCATGCCCACGCGCCCGCCGCGATCGCGTCCGCCGTCGTTTTTTCGTCCGGAAAAACAGTGAAAACATAGTCTGCAAACCAAACGGGCTTTGCAGGAAAACCGATCAAAACGGACGATTGGATAAACCGCACGTTTTGCGGGAGCTGCTCCCGCGTGAAAATGCCTTCCGCGTGCAACCCTTTTTCTACTGCGGCCGCGTTTTTGAAGAAATATCCAAACCTGATCGCGGGAAATGCTCTTGTAATGCGCAGATAATTTTGTGCCATGGTCTGGTTTACCGTGTCCCCGTCTTCATTAAAGCGAACCATGCGGGCCGCGTACAGCGGCAGCGTCTGCAGCTCTTCAATAGTGAAAAGCACATTTGAGAAAATTATCGCATTCAGCTTATGCCGCCGCCATGCTGCTTCTTTCCAACTATCCGCCGCCGCGTAGCAATAACGACATATCATCAGGATGAGGTTTTCAGCTGCTGCTCTCATTTTTTCGCAGAATGCGCAGCCCGCCCAACTGTCGATGGAAAAAATGCCCTGAATTTTTCCGGTCATATGATACGAAATATTCAGTATCTGCAGCAGCTCGCGACGTTCCGCAGCAGTCAAGCTTTCTTTATGCTGCAGGATTTCATTTGCCCTGTTCTCTAATTTCTGCAGATTGTTCCGCATGCTCTGCAGTTTCTTTTCATTTGCTGCCTTCTTTGCTGCTTCCTCTTCTGCCGCCATGATAACCTTTTTCATTGTCTTTCCCTCCATATGATTTTTTATTCCGTTCCCATCCGGGCCCGGTTTACTGCCGCCGCAGCGCGGCGGCAGTGTAACTGCGTCCGAACAACTCAAATTTTTTCGTACCAAATGCGCGACGCCGCGTCATCCGTGTGCCAAATCTCCGTGCGCCACACTTTAACGGGCTCTGTTATGCTATAGCCGCCTTCCGTTCCGTATGTTTCCGTGCGCCAGGCGCTTTCATTAATTTCTGTTAGTTGCGCCCCGTCTTCTGCAAAGTACGTTTTGCAGTACGTGTCATTGTTATACATTGGCGACGTCTCGCAGCGGGCCATCCCGCCATGCTTCCGGAAGAACTGCCGCTTATAGTCAAGGCTGCTGCAGTAGTCCGCCGTTCCCTTTTCCATTGTCATTGTTCTGCCCTCCCATCAAAAAATGATTGTCACGTTGTCCGCGTCAAATGTTGCCATGCTGCCGTCATTGAAATACAGCGTGATAACAGGCGCGTTGTGCGGCAGTCCGTTCCCGTCGCAATCTTCCCGGCCCAAAACCTGCAGGGCCGTTCCTGCCTTTATGCTCTTCACGTCGCTGTAATTGATAACCGCGTTTTTCCGTCCGCTTTTGTAATATACCGTTGCTTTTGTTGCCATTGTCTTTCCCTCCGTTTCTTTGCTCCGCTCATGTCGGGCGGGCTGCACGGCCGCCGCTGCATCTGTCGCGGCTCCCGTGCGGGCCGTCCGGCCCGGGCTTTTCGACGCCTTTTGTTTGGGCTTGTTAGGCTTGCTCTCATCGTCTTATGACGGCGCTGCTTTCGTCCGTGCCTTTTCTAACGCCCCATCCAGGACAACGCCTTCCGCGGATGTCCCTTTGCTATGATGGGGATGGTAGGTTTAGGCTCCTACGTTCCCTTTTCCGTCTGCCCTTGCGGCGCTCCGCAGCAGGGCCCTGTTCGCAGGGATACGGCCCTGCGGGAGCAGGCACCTTCCTGCTCCGCAGGAGGTGTTCGACAAAAGGCTTCAATTTTCCTGCTTTTTTTTCAGCATTTTTTGAAAATTTATGTTTTTCATTTGTTCTTTGTATACAATCCTACGCCTCCGCTGCCATGCCTCCGCAGCCGCTCAAAAGGGCCCTGCTGCCGCGTCTGCTGCAGGGCCGGAGGTTTTCCCGTCCGCAGATCTGCGGCGCGTCTGCGGGCCGCTTTTGTGCCTCTGCGGGCCCTTCCTCCGCCGTGCTGCATGGCTGCAGAATAGCTATATATCATTTATTCGCATTTTTTGCCGCCTCTCGCGCTTTTTGTGCCCTACATGGGCGTTTTATCGTCCGCACATGCAAACACGCCTACAGGGCCCTTTCTGTGCGTTTAAAGGGCATTCATGCGCTGCGCGTACATGCTGCCGCTGCTGCCCTGCCTCCGCCGCTGCCCTGCCTCCCGTCCGGCCACCATGGGCCCGCTGCCGGTGGCCGTTGTCCGTACAACTGGCCCGCTGTGAGTTGTACGTATAAATTGGTACCCACTGGGGATTTGTACGTACAACCCCGGACGGCCTTATCACCCCATTCCGCACCCCAAAAATAAAAAAGACCCCACGCACGCAACAAAAACAGCAAGAATAGTGTTGACACGACAAGAATCTTGAAGTATAATCAAAACAGCAACAGAGAGGAGTCGAAACGAGGATGAAGGCGCAGGACATCGTGCGAGGGGTCATTAAGATCACGGGAAACACGTACAAGACGGTTGTAGAGAAGAGTGGGATGAAGTGGGAGAGCAACATATCGATGCTGTTGAAGAGCAACGGGATGAGGCTTGACCGTCTGATCAAGGTGCTCGACGCATGCGGGTATGAGCTGATAGCGCGGAGTAAGGAAGGTGGGTATCCGGAGTTTGTGTTTGACGCGGCGTCGAACGAGCACGAATCGTACCGGATGAAGCCGAAGGCCGCAGCGGACGGAGAGGACGAGTAAAGGCCCCCGTCACGAGGCGGATCTGAAAAATTCCGAAAAATACAAAAAAGGGGTGGTGATGCGGAGTGAATGAGAGTTGCTATGTATATTATCTGACACAGCGTCCACCGATGCCGGGAGCGCAGCCGAGGAAAGGGCTGCTTGAGATGAAGGAGTTTGAAGACCGGGAGAGAGCGCCTTACAGGGCGTGGGGGATGGCGGTATACGACCGGAAGCTAACGGACGCGGAGGTTCAGGATTACGAGCTTACACCTGCGGAGTAGATAAAAGCTGAATAACAGAGACGCTTATAAGCGGGGACGGGCCTGATGGCCTGTTTCCGCTTTTTAATTTGAGAGGAGGCCAATGGGTATGACAGGTGCGGAGATCATTGCGTGGATTAAGGAGAACCATGCGGAGAACGACGAGATTTATGTGGAGGTGAGACCGAAACTGTTCAGAGTGAGTCATGAGTTCGAGGTTCTTGGCAGCGAGGACTGTCCGTGCATGGACATGATTATTTTGCACTGAGGAGGCGGGAGAGAGATGTACGAGTGTTTTCATTGCGGAGCAAGGGCGGTTATCTGGGACAGCGACTTTGAATATGAGGACTGTGGGTATGAAGGGAAGGGGATAGTGCAGTTTTGTCACTGTGAGAACTGCGGAGCGGAGATAGAGTACAGGATTCCGTTAGAGGAAGAGGAAGACAAATGACGGAGATAGAGAGACTGCGGCGGTACATTAACGCGAGGCCGAAGGATCCGGTGGCGTACAGTGATGTGTTGGCGCTTTTGTACGAGGAGATTCAGGGCGGAAGGACGGAACTGCATGCGGAGAATAAAGCGCTGCGGAAGCGGATCGGGGTGGTGATGCGTGATCCGGGGCTGCGGATTGCGGACGTTGAGCGGCTGAACGGGACGTATTGGAAGAGCATGCTGATAGACGCGAGGGTGGACTTTGATGCGTACTGCCAATACATTGAGAAGGACAGGGAGCCGAGGAAGCGGTTTTATCTGCCGAGGCGGAAGCAGCTCTTGCGGGTTGTGAACAGCATACAGAAGCTGATGGATGATGATCTGGATATATTGGGAATCAGCCTGCCGCCGGGCGTAGGGAAGAGTACGCTTGCGATCTTTTTGCTGACGTGGGTGTCAGGGCGATGGCCGGAGGAACCCAATCTGACGGGGAGCCACAGCAACGCGTTTGTGCGGGGCGTGTATGACGAATGTCTGAGGATATTTGACAAGAACGGGGAGTATCTTTGGGGTGATGTGTTTCCTGAGGTCAGCGTATCAAACACGAACGCGAAGGACTACCGGATTGATCTTGGGCGGCGGAAGCGGTTTGAGACACTGGAGTTTACGTCGATAGGGTCAGGAAACGCGGGTCTGTACCGGGCAGGGCGGTTGCTTTACTGCGACGATTTGGTATCAGGTCTGGAGGTTGCTTTGTCGAAGGACAGACTGGACAAACTGTGGGATATGTATGCGACCGACCTGCGTCAGCGTAAGATTGGCGATCACTGCAAGGAGCTTCACATCGCTACAAGGTGGAGTGTCAACGACGTTATAGGCAGGCTTGCACGGCAGTATGAAGGGTCTGACAGGGCCGAGTTCATTGCGCTCCCCGCACTAGACGAGAACGATGAGAGCAATTTTGACTACAAGTACGGCGTTGGATTCACAACGGCGTTTTACAGGGAACAACGGGATGTGATGGACGATGCGTCGTGGCGAGCACTGTACATGAACCAACCGATAGAGCGGGAGGGGCTGTTGTACCATCCGGACGAACTGAGGCGGTACTTTGAACTGCCGGACAGGGAGCCGGACGCGATCCTGTGCGTGTGCGACACGAAGGACAGGGGCACGGACTACTGCGCCATGCCGATAGCGTATCAGTACGGGCAGGACTATTACATTGAGGATGCGGTTTTTGACAACGGCAAGCCGGAGACTGTGGAGGCGCGGTTAGTGCAGAAGTGCCTGCAGCATAAGGTGCAGATGGGAAGATTTGAGTCGAACAGCGCAGGCGGGCGCGTGGCCGAGTCTGTGCAAAAGATGATTAAGGAAAAGGGCGGGCGGACGAGGATCACGACAAAGTTCACCACGCAGAACAAGGAAACGAAGATTATCATGGCCAGTCCGTATGTGAAGGAGCATTTTTTATTCAAGGACGCGAGCGTGATCAAGGATAAAGAGTACAGGGCGTTTCTGAACAACGTCTGTTCGTGGACGATGAACGGAAAGCAGAAGCACGATGACGGTGTGGACAGCATCAGCATGCTTGCGGACTATGTGCAGAGTTTTGCGCAGGGGCAGGCAACGGTGTTTGCAAGACCGTTTTAATTTTTCCGAACAATTAGCACAAAAAAGATTACGAATATTCGTAAATGTGTTGACACAAGGCGGCGTTTGTGATATATTTCAGGTGAGGGAATCTCATTCCGGCTTTTTTACGTACCTGAAAAATGGTACGTTTGGGCCAAGGACATGGTGAGCATCCCCGGACGAAGGCGCTGAACAGCGAGAAAATCGTGTGTTTGGCGTCTTTTATTTTATGTCTGCGGAGGTGAGGCAGGATGGGTCTGGAAGTGGCGGACGTAACGCGGTTTACCATGGGCGAGAACCTTGAACTGTCGAAAAACCTGCGCGGCAGACGGCAGATATTTTCCGCTGTGGATGAGATCACGGACGAAAACGTGATTGAGGTGCTGCAAAAGGCTTTGCCGATTCACGAGATGAACCGGCGGGAGGAAATCTTCCTGAAAAACTATGTCCGTGGCGAGCAGCCTGTTTTGTATCGGACAAAGCAGTACAACAGCGAGATCAACAATAAAGTTGTGGTGAACATCGCCAACCAGATCGTGGTGTTCAAGGCCAGTGAGTTTGCCGGGGAGCCGATTCAGTACGTGAGCCGTGGAAGCGGCATGCGCGGAAAGAAGATCGACAATCCGATTCCGGGCAAGGTGGCCACTGTGAACAGCATGATGCTGAGCGAGGGCAAGCAGAGCAAGGACTACAAGCTTTCCTATGAGATGTTCACCTGCGGTGTCGGATACCGTCTTGTCTTTCACGACAGCGGGCGGGAGAAGAAAGAGTATCTGGATGAAGCACCGTTTGAAATGTACATCCCGCACAGCGAGAACACGTTCGTTGTAAGGCGGAGCGACGTGACGAAGCGGGTGCTGATGGGCGTAACGTACGTATACAAGAACCCTCCGGCCACGGATGCGGAGTATACGGTGTATGCGCCGAACGTGACGTACACGATCTCAGGCGTGGAAGGCGAAATGCGGATCGTAAAGCGCGAACAGCATAACTTCGGCATGGTGACGCTTCTTGAGTACCCGTGCAACCCGAATTACATGGGCGCTTTTGAGCCGGTGGTTCCTCTGCTTGACGCGATCAACCTGACACAGAGCAACCGCTTAGACGGGATCGAGCAGTTCATTCAGGCTCTGATGGTCTTTGACGGCGTGGATATCAGCAGGGAGGACTTCCTTGAACTGAAGGATCTGGGTGCGATCAAGCTTCCCGCGACGCCGAACAGCGGCGGGAACGGACGGAAGCTGTACTACCTGAACGAGCAGCTTGATCAGAGTCAGACGCAAACGCTTGTGAACGACATGTATCAGACGATTCTGCAAATCGTTGGCATGCCGAGTCAGGGCGATGCGAGCAGCGGGGACAGTTCCAACAACGGCGCGGTCATCATGAAAAACGGGTGGTGGCATGCCGAGGCGCGGATGCAGGAAACCCAGAGCATGTGGAAGGAGTCCGAAACGCAGCTTCTGAAGGTCATCCTGAAAATCTGCTCCGACACGAACAAACTGACCGGGCTGAAGGTCAGCGATCTGGAGCCTGACTTCAGACGGCAGTATTACGAAGACCTTCAGGTGAAGACGCAGGCGTTCAGCGTTCTGCGGACGGCGGGAATGCCCGCGATTCAGGCCTTTACGTTCAGCCATCTGAGCCGCGACCCGGAGTCCGACGCGCTTGTGTACGACGAGTATCAGGAGCGTCTGGCAGAGGAACTTGACAAACTGAACGGCGTGAACGAGGACATTCCGCTGAAAGAGGATGACACCACCGATCCTACGAGCGCGAACGGGATCGAGGCGCAGGCAAGCGCCACAAAGGAACCGGATGACGGCGGGAAAAAGAACGAGTGGGCGATCTGCCCGGTCTGCGGCAAGCGTTTCCTGAAGCGGGAGCCGAATCAGAAGTACTCCTCCATCGCCTGTGCGAACCGGGCGAGACGGAGCACTCCGAGGTACGGAGGCCAATAAATGGACGCAAGAAAGGTGGACATTTATAAAGCCTGCGACGCTGCGATCAAGGCGATGAACCGGGACAACGTGAAGGCGTTCGGAAGGCTGAAGTTGGCTGATTGGGACGAGATTCACCTGATCAGAACAGTGACGTCGGTGTACCGGACGAGCGCGAGAAGGGCACGTCAGCGGTACTACGAGGTGGCTTTTGAGGCGTACATTCTGGCGATGCTCCTATGCGGGGAAACGATGGAGAAAGCGCAGGAGAAGGCAGAAAAGGGCATTACAGGGGCGTTTGTGGATCAACTTCTGGAGGATGTGGATCCGGTGACGGGCTACAGCTTTCAGCGGGAAACGGAGCGGAAGGCGCAGCGACTTGCAGAGGCGCTTGAAGCGAAGGAAGACAAAAACGCGGAGATCGACAAGGCCCTGCGGTACTGGAGCCAACAGCTCGGACAGTACGCGATCAACTTCACGGACTACGCGGTGCAGCAGGCGTTTATGGACGCGGGAGTGGCGAAGGCCGAATGGCTGACGCAGCGGGACGGAAAGGTCTGCCTTGAATGCCACGAGCGGGACGGAATGATCTACCGGATAGAGAAGATTCCGCCGAAGCCTCATTGGGGATGCAGATGCATACTGCGCCCGGTGAGAGAATAACGGTTTTAGATGGCGGAAGCCATTTGAAATAGTCGGAGAGAAACGACGTTAAAAACACGCAAACCGCCAGAGAAGGCGGGTACAAATTTCGCAAAATATGTTCGTGCGGAGATGCACGGTAAAAAGCGCAAAGGAGTATGAGCATGGTTCGCAATCGCAACGGGTATTGGATGAGTCCGGAATTTTACGCTCAGTTCGCCCCTGACGCAGGCGGCGGAGAGAACGGTGGCGCGGGTGCTGCCGGAGACGGCGGAAGCGCCGGAGCAGACGGCGGCACGGACGGTGCCTCAGGAGCCTCAGAACAGGGGGCAGGAGTCTCCGGAGAAGGCGGGACGGACGAGAACAGCCCTGACGCGCTGAACGCTGAGATCGCTCGTTTAAAGGCCGAAATGGCGAAGCAGAAAGCGGCGATGGACAAGGCCACGAAAGAGGCCGGGGAAGCGAGAAAAGCGCTGAAGGCGAAGATGACGCAGGAAGAGATCGACGCCGAGGCAAAGAAGGCTGCCGAAGAACAGGCGGCGCAGGAACTGGACACCCTGCGGCGCGAGGTAGCCAAGGGCAAGACCGTCAAGAGCGTGATGGGAAAGCTTGGTCTCGATGAGGACGCAGCCGGGAACCTCGCGGATCATCTGTACGGAGCTGCGGACATTGAGAACGCGCTTCTGGAGATTCAGAAGGCGTGGCAGGCCAAGGAAAAGGCTATTCGGCTTGAGTTCGGAAAGATTCCGGGGCCTGGGGCCGGAGGGGACAGCAACAGTCCTGAGGCACAGGCAATCAGGCGGGCTGCGGAATTCGGCAAGGCCAAGAGTGCGCAGAACGAACAGGCTCAGAAAGCCATGAGTGCCTACATTCGGTAAGGTTGAGATCGGTCAGCCTGACCGATAGGGGAATAAATGACTCTTGTGAAAGGAGAGAAAGGTATGAATTTTGCCAAGACTGCTTATGCCGGAACCATTGAGATTCTGGCAAGCAACGATTATCAGGCGATTCCCGTGAAGGTTGCTGCCCCTGCGGAAGGTACGGTCGTAAAGGCCGGTACTCCTCTGACGGCTGCGGGTGCCTCCACTACGGGCGCGGGTGCCGTCGGCGTACTGCTGTACGACGTGGATACCGCGAAGAATCCCAACGCTGCTGCGGTGGTGCAGGGCATCATCGACGCGACGAAGGCGCAGGCGCATTCCGGCGTGACCTATGTTTCTGCCTTGTACGCGGCCCTGCCCGGCATTGTGTTCCGCACCAACATCGGCGTGAACGGCGCTACCGGAGAAACCTGATCTGACATTAGGAGATCGGCATGAAGACAGCTGTTTATTCAGGAACAAGGAATCTGTATCCGGACATGGTTACAGCGGCAAAAACGCTTGTGAAACATAGTTCCGTTGAGAAGATTTACTTCCTGGTCGAGGATGACACATTCCCGGAAAAACTGCCGTCCATTGTCGAAACAATCAATGTCAGCGGCCAGCAGTTTTTCCCGCAGCGATGCGCCAACTTCCGGACTCCGTTTTCCTACATGAGTCTGTTGCGTGTATGTTACACAAAAATCCTTCCTGAGAATATCGACAAGATTCTCCAACTGGATGTAGACACCATTGTAACCGACGATATCAACAAACTGTGGGATGTGGATCTGGAAGGGAAATGGTTCGCCGCTGTGGTGGAAGACAAATCCACGTATAAACCTTTCGGGCCGGTGTACTACAACATCGGAGTTACGATGTTCAACCTTGCACAGATCCGTGAAGAGTTTGCGGACGATCTGATGATCTATACGCTGAATACGCGCAAGATGCCGTATATCGATCAGGATGCATGGAATATGTACTGGCCAAAGGCCGTGCAGATTCCTGGGCGGTTTAACGAAAGCCGTGTGACGCATATTTCTGATAATCCTGCAATTGTACATTATGCCGGGGTCAAAAACTGGCAGAATGATCCGACGATTGACAGGGTTGAGTATCTGGAAGAAGCGCGGAAACTGACGTGGAAGGAAGTACTGCATGGCTAAGATACTCATTGCGGTTCCAACCTTTGAGACGATTTATCCGGACACCTACAAAAGTCTGTGGGATCTGGATAAGGACGGGCATGAAGTGATGTTTGAGTTCGTTCGCGGCTATGATGTCGCAACGGCAAGAAACAAGATCGCCGGGAGGGCAATGGATCTGGAAACAGACTTTGTTCTGATGGTCGATAACGATGTAGTGCTTCCGAAGGGCGCACTGAAACTGCTCCTTGAGGATGCCATGGATGTGAACCTTGGGTACTACGCCCACAGGGATACGGACAACATCTACAGAGGAAAAACCTGTATCTGCAAACTGAAGGACGAGAACGGCAAAGAGTATTACCATTACCCGCTTGAAAGCGAATATTCCGCAGAGGAAATGCACGGGATGGCAGAATCCGGAACCACGAAGATCGAGGTTCACGGCGGTGGTATGGGATGTGCACTCATCTCAACGGATGTGTTCCGTAAAACCTCGTACCCATGGTACGACTGGGTCAACTACGGGGACGCAAACAAAGGGATGCTGAGTGAAGACCTGTACTTCTGCTCCTTGTGCAGGACGTCCGGCATAAAGATTTATGCCGATGTCAGGGTAGGCTGCGGACACATGCTTCGGCACGTGCAGTGGCCTGAATAAGACAATTAACAATGAAAGGAGACTACCAATATGCTGTTTGATGGACTGTTTAGCCCTGCGGCCATCGGTGCCAACTGGACTGAAAACATCAGCAACCGGATTCCTTATCTGGGCGAAGGTCTTTTCCCCGCCCGGAAGCAGGCCGGTCTGGATCTGAAATGGCTGAAGGGCAGCAAGGGCATTCCGGTTTCTCTGATGCCCTCCGCCTTTGACGCCAAAGCGACCTTCCGCGACAGAATCGGCGTGGAAAAGGTCGAAACCGAGATGCCCTTCTTCCGTGAAGGCTTCAAAATCAAGGAGCGCGACCGGCAGGATATTCTCCGTGCCCAGAGCGCGAACGACCCCTATGTGACCGCCGCGATCAGCCGTGTCTTCGATGACGCGAACGAACTGATCGAGGGCGCTCTGGTGGTCAGCGAGCGTGAGCGGATGCAGCTTCTGTTCCCTGTGAACGGCAATGTCGGCATCACCATCACGGCAAACGGTGTGGACTACACCTACAACTACGATCCGGACGGAACGTGGAAGGCGAGCAACTACTTCGAACTGACCGACGGCAAGTGGTCTGACGCGGAGAACTCCGATCCCTTCGGCGATATTCAGGATGCGAAGGACGCCATTGCGGCGAAGACCGGCGCTGACCTGCGCTTTGCCGTGATGAACAAGACCACGTTCAAGTACCTGCGCAGCAACGCGAGCATCAAGAACCGCTATCTGACCAAGAGCGGCGCTGCCTTCGGCTACCTGACGGACAATGAGATCATCAACATCCTGAAGGACACCGCCGATCTGGACGGCATCATCCTGTACGACAAGCAGTATCGGAATGAGAACAAGGTTGCGGCCAAGTTCGTTCCGGACGGCTACGTCGCGCTGATTCCCGCCGGGACTCTGGGCGAGACCTGCTACGGCACAACGCCTGAAGAGGCCGATCTGATGGGCAAGAGCATCGCCACCGTGCAGATCGTGAACGAGGGTATCGCCATCACGCAGGAAACCACCGTGAATCCTGTGAACGTGAACACCTTCGCTTCCGAAATCGTCCTTCCCTCCTATGAGCGGATGGACGAGGTGGCCGTGCTGAAGGTTGTCTAAGGCACTTTTCTCCCGGCATTCGTCCTGTGAGGCGCATGCCGGGGAAACTTTCATCTGAAAGGAAGAGTCACCATGATTGCTACGCATAACATCAAGGTGAACGGCCGGTGGATCCGTGCCGGAGAGGCGTATGGCGAAGAGGCTGTGAAGGAAGAGCAGACGGCTGTTGAAATTCCGGAAGCGGCGGAGCAGGAAGCGGAACCGGAGAAGACCGAAAGGCCGAAAAGCACACGGCGCAGAAGCCGGTAAAGGGGAGGTGAACGGGATGACGTTGGAAGAAAAGGTGGTTATGTTGAAAACCATGATGGATGGAGACGCACCGGACGATGCCATCCTGATCGCATACCTGAAGATGGCGAGGCAGAAGGTGCTCAACCGGATGTATCCGTTTAAGGAAGATTTCACGGATATGGACGTTCCTGAAAAGTATGAGTCCGTGCAATTGCGCGTGGCGAATTACTGGATTTCGAAAATCGGCGCGGAAGGGCAGATTCAGCACATCGAAAACGGCGTTCACCGCAATTACGGCGCGAGCGACGTTCCGGATGAACTGATGAACGAGGTTGTCCCCTTCGCACATGTGATTCGATAAGGCGGTGGCAATATGAGGCTGCTGCACAGAAATCTGAAGGAATTTGAGTATCTGCCGTGGCTTGGAACAGAGACCGACCTGAACGAGGACGGGGAGCATACCGGGGAGTACCGCCCGGTGAATTACGGAGAGCCGGTAAAGTACAGGGGCAACATTTCCATGCCGAGCAGCCGCACGAACCAGATGTTCTACGGCATGGATATCCGATACACGCATGTGCTTGTCATGGATGATCCTGACGCGGATATTCAGGAGACCGGACTGATTCGGTGGAAGGGGCATCTGTACGATATCAAAGCGGTGAGGCCCAGTCTGAACCTGCTAAGCATTGCGCTGAGGCGGCAGACGGAGGATCACGCGGATGATGAGCCGGAGGAGCCGGAAACGCCTGTGGAACCTGAGGATCCGGACGGTGATGAGCCGTGAGCAAAACCGTATTGAAGCGAATCAGCATGACGCTTGACCCGCAGTCCATTGAGAAGGCAATTCAAGAGGTTGAGCAGTTCAAGACAACGTTGGAAAACATCTGCGTTGAGCTTGTCAAGAAACTCATTGAAGACGGCGTCAATGTTGCAAGAATCTTTGTCACCTCCATGGGCGCGGTGGACACGGGAGAACTTGCAGACAGCTTTCAAGCGGTTTACTTTCCGGAAGAGCACTGCGGTGTGGTTTTTACAGATTGCCCGCATGCTCTGTATGTAGAGTTTGGAACGGGCATTGTAGGCGCACAGGCTGAGGAAGGCGATGCTCACCCGTTGGCTGAAAAGCTAGGATGGGATTATGACGTAAATCAGCATGGCGAAGCCGGATGGTGGTACCCTGCGCCCTTTGGATGGTACGTTCCAAAGGACGGAGACGGCAAAGCGCTTGCATGGACAAAGGGCATGCAGCCGAGGCCGTACATGTATAAAACGTTTCAGGCTCTGAAGGAAATGGCAAAGACAAGAATCGTCGAGGTGCTGAACAGTACCAATGGAGGGTGAGCAATCATGATCGACATTGAAGTAAAAATCTTCAACAGCGTCTATCCCATTGCTGCCCCTCTGTGCGCAAAGAAAAGTTTTGTCAGCAACTTTCCTCAAAAGCTGACTGCGTTCCCGACGGCTGCTCTTGTGGAGCTTGAAAACTCTACGGTTTATGACAAGAAATCATCGGCCATGGCGGAAGATTTCGCAAGGCTGATGTATCAGTTGGATGTATTTGCAAAGACGAAGACGGAATGCCGGAAGGTGTTCGCTGCGATTGATGCACAAATGATCCGGCTGAATTTTACCCGCATGAGCGGAAACTTTATTCCGATGCCAGATAACACTTCTGTCAACCGATATACCGCCCGGTACGAGGTGATGGTAGATCAGGACGGAGTTCTGTATAGGGCACGGTAAAAGACCACAAAGAAAGGAATGAGCAAACATGGCAGAAGGCGCTGTACGCGGTATTTCCACCTATCAGACTTACCTGATGGTGAAGAAAACTACCGCCGGTGACTATGAGAAGGTCATCGACATCACCAGTTTCCCGGATCTGATGCCTGCGGCTGACCGGATTGACATCACGAGTCTCTCCGATGCTGTTCGCGTCTACATCAAAGGTATCGGTGACACGACTGAGCAGACCTACGGGGCCAATTATACGCCCGAAAACTATCAGGCCGTGGCTGAACTGGTGGATCATCAGTACGAGTACGCCCTGTGGTTCGGTGCTTCCGGCACTGCAGGAAGCGAAGTCCCGGACGGCCACTACGGCAAGTTTGAGTGGACGGGCGATATCTCCGTCGGCCTGAACGGCGGCGGTGTGAACGAGGCAGTCGGCATGAACGTTGTCTGCACCCCCTCCACCCCCATCGTCCCGAATTTCGGAACCTGATTATGAACCGGGCCGTCTTGCAAGGCTTGGCGGCCCGGTTTTATAAGGAGACCTCAAAATGAAAAAGAATGCGCCGGTGAGTCCGGAGAGAAAGGAAGGCAAGCCAATGGCTGCGATTGAAAAGGAAAAGGAATTCAACAGTGTTATTCTCAGGGATGAAAAGGGCAACAAGTATACTCTGGAGTTCAACGCCCGCGTGGTGAAGCGCATGCAGCGCAACGGGTTCAAACTGGATCTGGACTTCCCGAATGTGATGATCGAGGAACTGCTTACAGGCGCATTCCAGATGCATCACAAGGGAATCATGACCGAGAAGGTCATGGAGATCTGGAACTACCAGAAGAAAAAGGACGATCTGCTCGGCATTCTTGTGAAGCTGTACAATAAACCGCTTGAAGAGCTGATGGCCGAGCCGGAAGAGACTGACGGAGACCCTACATGGGAGACCGCCTGACGGACGGCGAAAACGCGAAAGGAGATCAGACAAAGCAAGCGGGAACCATTTCTGTCGATCAGGTATTCGACGAACTGTTTCCGTACTACCTGAGCTACGGTATGACTCCTGAAGAGTATTGGGACGGCCCGGTAGGCCTGAAAACGGCCTACCGCAAGTCCTTTGAAATCAGGGCGGAACGGGATGAACGGATTGCAGACAGGAATGGTTGGCTGAATGGGCTGTATGTAAAGCATGCTTTGGAAAGCGTTTATCTTCTTGTGAACGGCTTTGTTCCGAAAAATACTGAGTCCATTCCCTATCCTGAAAAACCGATCCTTCAGGAGGAGCGGGAAAAGGAAGAGAAACGGAAGCAGCAGGAGGAGCAGAAGCGGAAAGAAGAAAACCAGATGAAGTTTGCTATGGCCATGGCACAAGCCATGTTCACGCAGTTCAATAAAAACTTCGAAAAGCGCAAAGAAAACCAAGGGCATCAGTAAGGAGGGAAAGGCCACATGCCAGAGATCGGTGTACTTCAATTATCCATTCAGGATAATTCGAAAAAAGCGAGTCAGGGCCTTGATCAACTTGCAGGTGCCCTTGGTCGCGTTAAGCAAGCAACATCAGGTGAAAACGGACTTGGGCTTGGAAAAATCAAGCAAGAATTGGTTACGTTCAAGTCCAGTTTCTTTGGAGCCAAAGGCGTTCACACGCAACTGATGAAAACCGTGACGAGCGTTGAAAAATTTGCTAGCTCGCTTACGGCACTCAGCAAAATAAAAAATATTATCAACTTTAACACGAAGCCGATAGAAGACCTCAAAACA
>Ga0310697_10002061_pt1 | contig 21997 bp, 20 predicted proteins | sample 172DNAGHGlowgp2_FD_203883 | JGI IMG/M metagenome (GOLD analysis project Ga0310697, IMG submission 203883) | Sheep rumen microbial communities from Palmerston North, Manawatu-Wanganui, New Zealand - 1728 DNA GHGlow gp2 (v2) (version 2) | ecosystem: Host-associated > Mammals > Digestive system >... | reverse complement strand
GAGCACTTCAATGTGGCGGACGAGGTGGTCGGCTGCAAATTTGACGTGCAGCAGGCGCAGGACATCTGGAACCGGGCACAGCCGGGCGACACGGTGAAGATCCCACTGGAGATTTCCTGGCCCAGCGTCACCGGTGAACAGCTGCGCGGTCTGCTTTACCACGATTTGCTGGGCGCCTGCCTCACCAAGTTCCCTAATTCCGGCGAGAACCGCCGCAGCAACCTCCAGCTCTGCGCTTCCAAAATCAACGAGTATATCGTTTATCCCGGCGAGGTCTTTTCCTATAACGAGGTGGTGGGAGAGCGTACCGAAGAGGCGGGCTTCAAGCCGGCCCCGGCTTATGTGGACGGCGCGGAGAAAGAGGAAATCGGCGGCGGCGCCTGTCAGATCTCCAGCACCCTTTATGCCGCCACGGCCTTTGCCTTTCTGGAGACCGTGGAGCGCACCAGCCATGTGTTCAAGGTCAGCTACATGCAGCGCGGCACCGACGCCACCGTCACCATCCCGGCTGAGGGCAAGGTGCTCGACTTCAAGTTCTGCAACAATAAAAATTATCCCATCAAGATCGTGGCCGAGTACAATAACGACGCAAGCACAATCAATGTGGAGATCTGGGGCACCCTGGAGCCGGATGACTACATGCCGGTGGAGTTTGACAATACCTACGGCTGGGAGCATGACTATGACCGCGTGATCGAGCCGGCCTATCCCGACCGCCCGGGCTATAAAATCAAATTCAACGTGGATACATACAGCTTCTCGGACGATTTCTCCAGCGGCTACCGCACGCTGACCCACCGCCTGGTGATCGACCAGAACGGGACCACGGTGGAGGACCAGGTTCTCAACCCCGGCACCCCCGGCAATTACGCGCTGGATACCTATTATCAGCATCCGGAATAATGAGGAATAATCATGTATAAGATCCTGTTTGCAAAGCTGCGGGAGGGAGCTGTGATCCCCTCCAAGCGGGATGAGGACTCGGACTACGACCTCTATGCCTGCTTTGACGAGGACGAATTCGTCATCCCCGCCTTTTCCACCCGCCTGATCCCTACGGGCCTTGTCAGCGCCTTCGGGCCGGAGCTTGGCGTCAAGTTTGAGGAGCGCGGCAGCAACACCAAATGGTGCGGCATCGTGCAGGCCGGGGTAATCGACAGCGGATACCGGGGAGAATGGCTCTGCGCCATGTATAACGGCAACCCTGTTCCCATATACATCAGTAAGGCGGTCGGTGAGGTGCAGCGCCTGGAGGACCGGGTCCTGGTACCTTACGGAAAGGCGATCTGCCAGTTTCACGTGCGTGAGATCCCGCGTGTCGACGTACGGGAGGTCAGCGCCGACGAGGTGCACGCCTGCGCGTCCGAGCGGGGCGAAGGAAAGCTCGGCAGCAGCGGAAAATGATGCGCTTCCGGGGCTGTCTCAAAACGGTCCCGTTTTGAGACAGCCCCGGGCCTTTTCCATAATTACAAAAATCTTTCTGTCTCCGGGGCTTGCAGGGGCAAAAGGGCTGTGCTATAATTAACATAACGTGTCAAAATCGACAGTTATGGACATACCAGACAGAGTAACGGAGATTGAAAGAAATGAAGACTATGAGAAAGAGAACCGCGCTCATCCTCGCGCTGATATTGTGCGTTGCCCTCGCACTGCCTGGTATGACCGCCGCGGCAGAAAACATCGGTACCTATCCCGTCGGGCAGGAAATGGGCTGGATCGAATTCTATTCGAGCCCGCTGCCCATCGAAAGCTGCATCCTCAGCTCCGGCTATCTTCCCGCCGGCGTTCAGGTCATTGCGGAAGAGAACGGCGTGTATATCACCGGCATCCCCGAGACGACGGGTTCCTTCGTCGCGGAGTATGTTGTCATGACCTCCGAGGCGGTCAACTCCGCCTACGTGAGCTTTACCGTGGCCAACTCTCCCACACCCGCGCCCGCTTCTCAGGGCATCGTGATCACCAAGAGCCCCACCGGAGAGCATGTGGAGGCCGGTGACTCCGCCAAATTTGTAGCCCGTGCCAACAATGCCGAGCGTATCGTCTGGCGCCTTGTGAGCAACGACACCACCAACACGGTACAGTGCTCCGAAGCCGGTGAGTTTTTCCCCGGCCTGCAGGTGAGCGGTCTCGGCACCGAGACGCTGATCCTCTCGAACATCCCGGCAAGCCTCGACGGCTGGCGCGTTGAGGCCCAGTTCTGGAGCGGCAACAAGCACGCCGAGTCCTATGGTGCCGAGATCACTATTGTTGACCGCAACGGTACCGCCATCCGCACGCAGAACGTGGCACCCACGCCCGCACCCACGCAGGCGCCCGTGTTCACATTTGCGCCCTCCGTCGGCACCAACGATCTGCCTGTCGATAACGAGGCCAGGACCGCCAACATCAGCATCCAGCCGATGAGCACGGAGCTTCTGCCGGGGCAGAGCTATACCCTCAGCGTGATCGCAACCTCTCCCAATAACGGCACCCTCAGCTATCAGTGGTACAGCGCCGCCACGAACAACCGCAGCGCGGCCCTGCCCATCAGCGGCGCCTCCGAGGCGTCCTACACCATCAATCAGACCGACGGCACGGCCTATTACTGGGTCGCCGTGTGGAACACCAAGGACGGCGCGCGCAGTCAGGCTGTCTATTCCGAGGCGGCTGAGGTGCGCATTGCCGTCCCGCCGACGCCGACGCCCATCCCCACGCCGACACCGACGCCCACCCCGGCGCCCCGCGTCAGCGGACCGTCCAGCATCAGCTTCCAGCTGATCCTCTTCGGCATCATCGGCGTGCTTGCGCTGATTGCCCTGATCGGTGTTGTGATTTATCTGCGCGCGGATGCCAAGCAGCGCGCGGAAGAGGCGAAAGCCGAAAAGAAGAGTAAAAAGGATTGACAGACAGAATACAGAGCGTTCCCCCGGTTCTGGAACGCTCTGTTTTTCTGCTGTCTGCATCAATGACCATATATTGGATAACAGGAGGCCTGCCAAATGAAAGAGGAATTCCGCGACCTGCTCCGTCAGCACGGACACAGTGAAATGCCAAGGGTGCTGCTGGCCGCGGCTGAATGCGCGCCTTTCTCCAAGACCGGAGGGCTTGCCGACGTGGTCGGCATTTTGCCCAAAGCACTCAGAGAGGTCGGCGTCGAAGCACGGGTCATCACGCCCTATCACCGATGCATCAAAGAAAAATACGCCGCGCAGGTTGAGCATATGCTTGACTTCTACATACGGCTCGGCTGGCGAAACTCCTATGTCGGCATTGAAAAGCTGATCCACGACGGCATCACCATTTACCTCGTGGATAATGAGGATTACTTCGGCGACCGGATTTATCTCGGCGGCCTGCGGGAAGGAGAGCAGTATTCCTTCTTTACCAGGGCGATCCTGGAGGCGCTGCCGCGGCTGGACTTTGAACCGGACGTGATCCACTGCAACGACTGGCAGACCGCCATGCTTCCCATGCTGGGCCATACCCAGTATAAGGGACAGCTTCAGGACCGGGTCAAATACCTGCTGACAATACACAATATCGCCTTTCAGGGCAAGTTCGGCTTCGACTTTGTGCAGGATATGTTCGGCGTGGATCCCTGCTACTATACGCCGGAGTTTATCGAGCTTAACGGCTGCGCGGATTATCTCAAGGCAGGCTGCGTCTTTGCCGACCGGATCAATACCGTGAGTCCCGGCTACGCCGCCGAGATCAGAACCCCCTATTTTGCCGAGGGGCTGGAGGGGATCCTGAACGCGCGCGCAAAGTCCCTCACGGGCATTTTGAACGGGATCGACCGGGAGTTCTTCAATCCCGAGACGGATCCCGCGCTGCCTGCCCGCTATACCTTTGCCGAGCGGGAAGGCAAGGCTGTCTGCAAGCAGCGACTGCAGGCCTATATGGGCCTTGCGCAGCGCCCGGATGTCCCGATGTTCGCCATGGTCACGCGCATGACTGAACAGAAGGGCTTTGACCTCGTCGCGTGCGTACTCGATGACATGATGTGCCGTGAGGATATGCAGTTCATGCTCCTCGGCAGCGGGGATGAGCGCTTTGAAAAATTCATGGCCGCCGCCGAGAAACGTTATCCCGGCAAGCTCTGCGCCTATATTGGGTATAAAGAGGAGCTATCACACCTCGTCTATGCCGGCAGCGATTTCTTCCTCATGCCCTCCCGCTTTGAGCCCTGCGGCCTGAGCCAGATGATCGCCATGCGCTACGGCAGTGTCCCCATCGTGCGGGAGACCGGCGGCCTGCGCGACACGGTGACGCCCTATAACCGTGACCCCGATGCGGGCAACGGCTTCTCCTTTGTAAACTTTGACGCCTGGGAAATGCGCGATGCCATGCGCCTTGCGATGGCCTGCTACAAGGATCGGGAGGTCATGGAAAATCTGATCGGAAACGCCATGGGAAAAGAATTCGGCTTTGAACACGCGGCCGAGGAATATGCGAGACTATACATATGGATGCTGTAAAAGATAAAACCTTCTCCGTTTATTTTGGCGGACGCTATCATGAGGACTGGACCGAGGACTATACCCTCTCTATCCACTATATTAACCGGCGGGAGGTCCAGGCCGCGCGGGAAAACGGGAGATGGGTTCCCGTCGGCGGCGACCAGCAGATCTGCGCCCTGCTGCGCTCGCCCTTCTGCCCGCAGCTCATGCAGGATTATTTTCAGGCGGCGGCAACCGTGTATGCCGCCATCCACGACTGCCTTTCCAAGGGACTCAAGCTTGACCGGCTGAACGAATGCTTCCAGGTGTCGGGCGCGCCGCTGGTTGCTCCGGAGCTGCTGCGCCTTTTGATGGATGACTGCGGCATGCGCCTGGAGGAGGCCTATCGTATCACCGCCCAGTGCTGTGACGACCTCAACTGTGAGGGTATCCAGCCCCAGTATATCAAGGCCTACCAGCCCCGCACCGCTCATGTGGTCAGCATTCTGCGCCGCACCATTGCCAGCTCTCCGGCCCTCATCCATGACAGCCGCCTGCCCGAATACCGCAGCCGCTACGGCGCCGTGCGCGTCGGGCGCGACCTGCGCCTGGCCTTCCACTGCCGCGGCGGGCAGATCGTGCGCGCGGAGCTTGTGCTGTGGGGCGATAGCTTTGAGCACAGCGTTTCCATGGAAAAGGAGGGGAACCTCTACTATGTTGATCTCACCATGGACAATACGCCCATGGCGCTCTGGTATGCTTTCTATGTGGAGACCGAGAGCAGCGCCCACTGGCTGTGCCCGGATGAGACAGGCTATCTCGGCCGCATCTATCCGCACCGTGAGGGAGGTTTCCGCCTGACGGTTTATGACCCGGACTTTGAGACACCCGCGTGGTTTCGCAAGAGCATTATGTATCAGGTCTTCCCGGATCGCTTTGCCTTTTCCGATGACGGCACCGCCGAGAAGGGCATTGCCTATCATGAGAGCCTGGGCCAGATCCCGGAGCTGCACAAGAGCCTGGACGAACCGGTCCGCTATCTGCCGCGCAGCTTTGAATCCCATTACAGCCCGGACGATTTTTACGGCGGCACCTTCAAGGGCATTGAGGCAAAGCTTCCCTATCTCAGGGAGCTCGGCATCAGCTGCCTGTACTTAAATCCCATCGTGGAGGCTCGCTCCAATCACCGCTACGATACCTCCGACTACTCAAAGCCCGATCCCATCCTCGGCTCTGTGCAGGACTTTGAGAGGCTCTGCGCCGCGGCAAAGGAGCAGGGGATCCGCATCATCCTGGACGGTGTGTTCTCCCACACCGGCAGCGACAGCATTTACTTCGACCGATACGGCAATTACGGCGGAGAGGGCGCGTGCAGCGGCCCGGAGTCGCCCTATTATTCCTGGTACGAATTCCAGGAGTTCCCGCTGCATTACCGCTGCTGGTGGGGCTTTGAGGATCTGCCCGAGGTCAATGAGCATGACCCCCGCTGGCTGCGGTATATCGTCACCGGCAAGGACAGCATTATGAAGCTGTGGCTGCGCAGGGGCGCGTCCGGCTGGCGTCTGGATGTGGCGGATGAGCTGCCGGACGACGTGCTGATGCAAATGCGCAAATCCGTCAAGGAGGCCGATCCCGACGCCGCCATCATCGGTGAGGTGTGGGAGGATGCCGTCATCAAGGAGAGCTACGGCTCCCGCCGGAAATACGCCTTGGGCACGGCACTGGACTCCGCGATGAATTATCCGCTGCGCACGGCGGTGATGGACTTTGCCCACTGGACGACCAACGCCTATCAGCTGCGTGATTTTCTCATCGGGCAGCAGATGAACTACCCCTGGCCCTTCTATTATGCGCTGATGAACCTGCTGGGCTCCCACGACGTACCGCGCCTGAAAACCGTGCTGGCAACCGACGTGAACCTTCGCAGCCTGAGCCGGGAGGATCAGCTTGCCGTACAGTTCAGCGCCGAGGCGCTTAAGCGGGCTGAGGCGCTTGAAAAGATGTGCGCCGCGCTGCAGTTTGCACTGCCCGGCGTCCCCAGCATCTACTACGGCGACGAGCAGGGCATGGAGGGTATCGGCGATCCCTTCAACCGCGGCCCCTTCAAGGAGGGGAGCGAGAGCCTGTACAAGCGCTACGCGGAGCTTTCCGCCCTGCGCGGCAGCTCTGCGGCGCTCTCCACCGGACGCGCGGTCTTTATGGCAGAAAACAGCGAAGTGCTGCTGGTTCTGCGCTATATCACAGACGGGCACGATATCTTCGGGGAAGAGAGCGACAATGCCGTATGGCTCTGCGTCATCAACCGCAGCGACACGGCTCAGCCCTATCATGCCGATTGCAGCGCGGCGGGTCTCGGCATCTGCACCGGGACAGCGAAGCCGCTTTCCGGCGAGATCATCCGACTCCGCTGATATTCAGAGGCCGACTGAAAAAGGGGAGCGAAAGCTCCCCTTTTCTTGTATAATTACACAAAAAATTGAAAATCCAACCTGCTCAGGGAAATAAATACTTGAAATCACGCTGCCTCTTGTATATAATTTCCGCGGCCACACAAAATATATACAGGCCCTGCGGCGCAGAAGTGGGAGATAGAGAAATATGAAATGTCCGTTTTGCGGTTACACCGAGAGTAAGGTCATCGACTCGCGCCCCGCGGAGGAGAGCACGACGATCCGCCGCCGCCGGGAGTGCCTGGCCTGCCAAAAGCGTTTTACCACCTATGAGATCATTGAGCGCCTGCCCCTGGTCGTTGTAAAGCGGGACGGCAGCCGCCAGTCCTTTGACAAGGTCAAGCTCATCAACGGCATGGTGCGCGCCTGCGAGAAGCGCCCGGTCTCTCTCGCCACACTCGAGGGGATTGCCGACGATATCGAGCAGGAGCTGCAGAGCAATCTGGAGCGCGAGATCAGCACCGTCGAGATCGGCGAAATGGTCATGTCCCGCCTGAAAACCGTGGATGAGGTGGCCTACGTCCGCTTCGCTTCGGTCTACCGCAGCTTCAAGGACATCAACACCTTCATGGAGGAGCTGACAAAGCTCCTCACCGAGAAGTGATCAGAACACCGTTCCCCAGCTGATGTGCTCCATCTGGCGGATGCTGTCCAGATGATAGCAGAGCCTCTCATACGCGGCGGGGAGTGCGCGGAGCTCTCCGCTCAGAAGCTCCTGCAGCGTCTCATAAAAGACATCACTTGTGCTGTCAAGCTCCGGGTGGCGCAGAAAAACCTGCGTATAGCTTCGCGCGGAGAGCCAGATGCGCTTTGCGGCCTCCAGCTGCTCCCGGGCATAATCCGGGTCCGCGGCAAGGCTTGCCTTTTCCGAGAGTGCCAGGTGCTCTTCAATCTCCCCGATCAGACCGTCCGCGCGGTGGACGTTCCAGACCGAGGCCGCGATCAGGGCGAGCAGCAGCAGCGCCGCGCCGATTTCGCGCTTCATGTTTTTGCCTCCTTTTCCGCGATATAGCTTTGGCCGGCGAGGTTCACCGTCATGAGAAAGATTTCCTTCGGCTCCTTCTTGTTCTGGCGGCTCAGCTCCTCGCGCAGCCATTTCATGTCATGTCCCAGCATGCGCAGGTTCTTTTCGATCACGCGCCCCTCGCTGATGACGATCAGGGGACAGCCGCCGTCCGAAACCTCAATGCCCATCTGGGAGGCAGTAGGCGGAAGCGCGGCAGGGTAGGGGATCACGTTCAGGCGGCCGTCGGTCTCCAGAACGGCATATTCCACCTGACTGAGATCAAACATCCCCTGCTTGCGCAGCTCCTGCAGCAGCTCGTCTGCGGTGAAGCGGTTGGCACGCATTTCCCGCTGGTTGATGACGCCGCGGGTAACGAGAGTGCTGGGCCTGCCGAAAAGGAGCGTGCGCAGGCGGATGCTTTTCATGCTCAGGCCTGCGATCAGCACCTCAAAGCAAAACAGCGTGAGGATCGGCACAAGGCCGTTGGTCATGGGGATGCCCACGTCCTGCAGCGGGTGAGAGGCCAGGTCCGCGATCAGCGAGGCCACCACAAATTCCGACAGCTCCATTTCCCCGAGCTGCCGCTTGCCCATCAGCCGCATGGCCAGCAGCAGCGCAAAATATATGATGCCGGTACGAATGATTACAATCGCCAATTTTCTCACCTCGGGACATAGTTTGCCCGAAAAGAAGAAAACTAAAGGTGTCGAATGAAAACCATTATCTGTGAAAACAGTGAAAATCAGCTCTTTGATGCAGGCGCTGACCTGATCCGGGAGCAGGTGATGAGCGGCAGGCGGGACAGCGTTCTGGCCCTTGCCTGCGGCGAGACGATGAAGCCCCTCTGGGCACGGCTGGCCGAATACTGTGAAGCGGGAAAGCTCAATCTGAAGAATGCCCGCATCCTCTGTGTGACGGAGCTTTGCGGCGTTGCAGAAGCCAAAAGCTGCCGCTGCGCTCTGACAGAGGGGCTGCTGAATAAAACCGACGCGGAGCCCGCAAACTGCTATTTTCCCGATCCCGCCGCGCCGGAGAAATATGACCGCCTGGTCGAAGAGCTGGGCGGCATTGACCTTGCGGTGCTCGGAATCGGCGAGGACTGCCACATCGGCTATAACGAGCCGGGGACGCCCTTTGATTCCCGCACCCACGTCCAGAAACTCACAGACCGCACAAAGCGCCAGCTTTTGAAGCGCGGCTTTACGCAGCGCGATATGCCCGACGAGGCCGTGACCATGGGCATCCGCACGCTTACCGAGGCACGGCAGATCCTGCTTCTCGCGTCCGGTGAAGACAAGGCCGCCGCGGTCTATCAGATGCTCTACGCCAAAACCACAAGCTACATTCCGGCGGCCTTTTTGCAGATCCCGCTCAATGTCACGGTGCTGCTGGATCAGGCGGCGGCGGAGAAGCTGTAAATTTGCGAATCCTCAAATGCGGATTATGTTCGCGTTTGAATATAAGGAGGAATACATATGGGTAAATATTTCGGAACCGACGGTTTCCGCGGTGAGGCCAATATCGACCTGACCGTGGACCACGCCTTCCGCATCGGCCGCTATCTCGGCTGGTACTACGGACAGAACCACAAGGCCAAGGTGGTCATCGGCAAGGACACCCGCCGGTCCAGCTACATGTTTGAAAACGCGCTCTGCGCCGGCCTCACCGCCTCGGGCGCGGATGCGTATCTGCTGCACGTCACCTCGACGCCGAGCGTTTCCTACATCGCCCGGGCCGACGATTTTGACTGCGGTATCATGATCTCCGCAAGCCACAATCCTTTCCACGACAACGGCATCAAGCTCTTAAACGGCGACGGCGAGAAGATGGAGGAGAGCGTGCTGGACGGCATCGAGGAATACCTCGACTCCGACCGCGATCTGCCCTACGCCACCCGCGACGCCATCGGCTGCACCGTGGACTATGCCGCGGGCCGCAACCGCTATCTCGGCTACCTCATCTCGCTTGCAACGCGCTCCTACAAGGGCTACAAGATCGGGCTCGACTGCGCAAACGGCAGCACCTGGCAGATGGCCAAGAGCGTCTTCGACGCCCTGGGCGCTGATACCTATGCGATCGCAAACCGGCCCGACGGCCTGAACATCAACGTGGACTGCGGCTCGACCCACCTGGACAATCTCAAAAAGCATGTGCTGGAAAACAAGCTCGACCTGGGCTTTGCCTTCGACGGGGACGCGGATCGCTGCCTCGCGGTGGACGAGAAGGGCAATGAGATCAACGGCGACTTCATCATGTATATCTGCGCGAAGTACATGAAGGAAAACGGCACCTTCGGCAATTCCAAGGTCGTCACCACCGTCATGAGCAACATGGGCCTTTACAAGGCGCTCGACGAGCTTGGCATCGGCTATGAGAAGACCGCCGTGGGCGACAAATACGTCGCCGAGAATATGCGGCAGAACGGCCACATCCTGGGCGGCGAGCAGTCCGGCCACATCATCTTCGGCCGCCTTGCCAACACCGGCGACGGACTTCTGACCGCCATCAAGGTCATGGAGGCCGTGACCGAGACCAAGCAGCCCCTGTCCGTCCTGGCCACCGGTATGGTCATGTATCCCCAGGTGCTCAAGAATGTCATCGTCACCGACAAGGACGAGACCCTCAACTGTGAGGAGGTCAAGGCCGCGGTGAAGAAGGCGGAGGAGGAGCTCGGCACGAACGGCCGCGTCCTGCTCAGAAAGAGCGGCACGGAGCCTCTGCTTCGCGTCATGAGCGAGGCCACAACGAAGGAGCTCTGCGAGGAAAAGGTAGACAACATCATCGCCGCGATGCAGGCGGCGGGAAAGCTGATCCGGGTGAAATAAGATGATAGAAATCAAAAACCTCTTCGATCTGGACAAAACGATCGCCAAAAAGCTCTTTGAGGGCAAGACCTACCCCTGGGAGGTACTGGACGATATCAAGGAATTCATCCTCGAGCTCGGCCCCACGCTCGATCCCGAGGAATTTGACCAGCCCAGCGAGGGCGTATGGGTCGCCAAGGACGCGAAGGTTTTCCCCTCCGCCTGGCTCGGCTCCCCCTGCATCATCGACCACGGCGCGGAGATCCGCCACTGCGCCTTCATCCGCAGCAGCGCCATCGTCGGCAAGAACGCTGTTGTCGGCAACTCCGTGGAGCTGAAAAACGTCGTCCTCTTCGACAACGTCCAGACCCCGCATTATAACTATGTGGGCGACAGTATCCTCGGCTACAAGGCCCACATGGGCGCGGGCTCCATCACCTCCAACGTGAAGAGCGACAAGAGCCATGTCGTGGTCAAGGACCCCGACGGCTTCATCGACACGGGCCGCAAGAAGTTCGGCGCCATGCTGGGCGACTTCGTGGAAGTCGGCTGCAACAGCGTCCTGAACCCCGGCACGGTCATCGGCCGCCACACGAACATTTACCCCACCTCCTGCGTCCGCGGCGTCATCCCCGCAAACTCCATCTACAAGGACAAGGTGGATATTGTACTCAAGAAGTAAACGTAATATTGTTTACATAATTACAGTACCCGAAGCCGGGCAGATTGAACAGATCTGCCCGGCTTCACAATCTTATTGCATTTTCCGGAGCTTTGCGGTAGTATACAAAGCTGTCAATGTCAAAAAGGGAAGTACAGCCATGTCTCTGCTCAAAAAGCTCGATGCCCGGTACGGAGACCGGGCCATCTGGCAGTTTATCAAATTTAACCTGGTGTCGACCAGCATTACGCTTGTGCAGCTGCTGCTGGCAAATCTTCTGCCGCTTGTCTTCGACGGGATGACGGCAAAGCTTCCGCCGCTGCTGCGCTCCGTTTTTGACCCCAAGGTGCTTTTCGACGGCCCGTCCCGCTATGTGGTGGACGGTGTTGTCACCTGGGGCTACGTGCTGCCCTTCTTCCTGTCAAACTTCATCGCCAATATCTACGGCTATTATATGAATATGAAGACCACCTTTCGCGGGAAAGGGAGCCGGGGCGGTCTCATCGCCTATCTTGTGATCCTGACAGCCCTGATCCTGTTTTCCACTTGGCTGCAGGGCGTGATCACCGCAAAGCTCGGCGCAACGTCCCTCAGTCCGTTTGCCAGGACGATCGCGGCCATGGCGGCAGGCTTTGTACAGGTTGCCGTGCTGTTCCCGCTGGAAAAATTTGTGCTCTTCAAGAGGACGTGAGAATATGGAAAAAGTCAGCTTTATCGTACCTGTATATAATGGGGAGCAGCGCGTGAACCGCTGCGCGGAGAGTATACTCAATCAGGATTATCCTGAGCTGGAGCTGATCCTGGTGGACGACGGGAGCCGGGACGGTTCCTGGGAGCGCATGCGGGCCATCTCGGAAAAGGACAGCCGCGTAAAGCTTATACGCAAGGAAAACGGCGGCGTTTCCTCCGCCCGCAACCGCGGCCTTGCCGAAGCGAGCGGGCGCTATATACAGTTTGCCGATGTGGACGACTGGCTGCCTATGGACGCCGCCAAGCTTCTCGTGCGGGAGATGGAGGCAAATCCCGTGGAGCTTGTGATCGGGGACTTCTATCGCGTTGTGTCCATGAATGTATCCAGAAAGGGCTCCATTACCAAGGCCGGACTGCTCTCCCGCCGGGAATACGCGGATCAGATGATGCTCGGGCCGGCCGATCTCTATTACGGCGCGCTCTGGAACAAGCTCTATCTGCGTGACATTATCGAGCGCTACGCCATCCGTATGGATGAGAGCATCAGTTACAGCGAGGATATGATCTTCAATCTGGAGTATCTTCTGCATGTCAACACCATCGCCGTTCTGAAGGCCCCGGTGTACTATTACCAGTATACCAAGGGCTCACTGGTGGATCAGAGTCTGAATCTCAACAGCACCGTGAAAATGAAAAAAAGCGTCATCGGCTACTACAATCACTTTTTCAAAAGCATTTTTGCCGCGCCCGACTATCAGATGCGCCTGCCGGTGATATACAGCTATCTGCTGGCCGTGAGCCGTGACAGCCTCGCGCTGCCCTTTGCGCCGGGAACGCAGAAGCTGAGCGACGACAGCGGACTTTCCGGTTTTTCAGACGGAGTTGAGATGCCGTTTCCGATACGCGGGATGGTGCTGGTCGGAAAGCAAATGTCACGTTATATGGGGACGATCGCGCGCAAGCACGGCCTGAAGGAGAAGGAGCTGCGTATCCTGTACTGCATGGAAAAGCTGAACGAGCCCTGCAACGTGGAGACACTCTGTCTGCTGACCGGGCTGGAGAAGCGAACCGTGAAAGCAGCGCTGGACCGGCTTTGCTCGGAGAACTATGTACGTGATGAGCTGTTTGCCGGACTGGGGAAGCGCTATTCCTTCCAGGCCCCGGAGCTGCTTGAAGAGCTGCGGCAGCTTGACCGGGACATGGACGCGATCTGCTTTGAAGGTTTTTCCGAGGAAGAGATCAGGCAGTACCATGATCTGCAGGAGCGCATCAACGCAAATATCCTTCGCCGCCTCCAGGGGGAAACCGCGAAGCTGTGACAGCTCCGGGCAAGCTTATAATAAGCTTATCTTCTGCCTCGTTTTACAAGCGATGGTAATCCTTGACGGCGGCTTCGCCGTGATTGTGTGATCGGTGTGCCTTCCGGATGCGGCCGGTACAGGAAGAACGCACGAAAAGCACCGGCGAATGTTAAATAATTCAAATTTTGCTGCATGTATATCTTGTCTCATCCGGCAAATGATAAGTGCGGGCGAAAGAGTCCCAAACGAATCAAAAAGGAGATGGCATCATGTCTACCAACAACAGTAATCACCTTGTCAATCCCGCTGCCCGTGAGGCCATGGATAAGTTCAAGATGGAAGCCGCAGCCGAGGTTGGCGTCAACCTGAAAAACGGTTACAACGGCGAGCTTACCAGCCGTCAGGCCGGCTCTGTCGGCGGTCAGATGGTCAAGAAGATGATCGAGGCCTACGAGAACGGCATGAAGTAAGCGCTGTCAATATGCGCGGATGCGGAACAGTTTTGCTGCTGTTCCGCATTTTTGACGTTTTACGGAAATCCTGCCTTGACTTTTGTCTTCCGCATGGTATACTGTGAAAAACATATTTTGGAGGGACTTTTCATGACCGTTGAAGAACGCGCCGAGCTCGGCGCAGAGCTCAAGAAAAGATGCAACTGCTGTCAGGCGGCGCTGCTCGCCCTGGCCGATCAGACCGGTCTGAGCGAAGAACAGATCATGCGGCTCGGCTCCGGCTTCGGTTCCGGGATGGGAAACATGGAGGGTACCTGCGGCGCTCTGGTCGGCGCGGGAATGGCAGCCGGCTTTAAGCTCAACGAAAAAAGCACCACCCGTTACACGCGCCAGATCTCCGAAGACTTCCAGGAGCGCTGCGGCGCGGTCCTCTGCAAGGATCTGAAGGGCCGGGATAGCGGGAACGTTCTGTGTCCCTGCGAAGACTGCGTGCGAAACGCGATTCGCGCCTACGGCAAGATCGTGGGATTGGACTGAGCAAAAACTTTGTGAATCTATTATGGTAAGGAAAGGAATACAACATGGCTAGAATCATCAACGAACCCTGTCACACTTTTAATGAATACCTTCTGATTCCCGGCTACACGCCCATCACCTGCCGCTCCGAGAAGGTCTCGCTGAAAACGCCGCTGGTGAAATTCAAAAAGGGTGAGCAGTCTGCCATCACCATGAATATTCCCTTGGTTTCGGCCATTATGCAGTCCGTCTCCGGTGACCGCATGGCCGTAGCTCTTGCAACCGAAGGCGGCGTGAGCTTTATCTACGGCTCGCAGAGCGTAGAAGACGAGGCCGCCATGGTGCGCCGCGCCAAGAGCCATAAGGCGGGCTTTGTGGTCAGCGATTCCAATTTAAGCCCCGATCAGACGCTGCGCGATGTGCTGGCACTGAAGGAGAGAACCGGCCACTCCACCGCTGCCGTCACGGAAGACGGAACCGCCGAGGGGAAGCTCGTCGGCATCGTCACCAGCCGCGATTACCGCGTCAGCCGTATGGCCCCGGACACCCCCGTGCGTGATTTCATGACACCCTTTGAAAAGCTGGTCTGGGCAAAGGAGGGCACCACCCTCAAGGAAGCAAACGACATCATCTGGGATCACAAGCTCAACTCCCTGCCCATCATCTCCGAGGACGGGAGACTGTGCTATTTTGTCTTCCGTAAGGACTACGACAACCACAAGCAGAACCCGAACGAGCTGCTGGACGCCCACAAGCGCTATGTCGTCGGCGCGGGCATCAACACCCGTGACTATGAGCAGCGCGTCCCCGCCCTGCTGGAGGCCGGGGCCGACGTGCTGTGCATCGACTCTTCCGAGGGCCACACCGACTGGCAGCGCTTCACCCTCGGCTGGATCCGCGAGCACTACGGCGACAGCGTCAAGGTCGGCGCGGGCAATGTGGTGGACGCGGCGGGCTTCCGCTTCCTGGCCGACTGCGGCGCGGACTTTGTGAAGGTCGGCATCGGCGGCGGTTCCATCTGCATCACCCGTGAGACCAAGGGCATCGGACGCGGACAGGCCACCGCTCTCATTGAGGTTTGCGCCGAGCGCGATAAGTATTATGAAGAGACCGGCATCTATGTCCCGGTCTGCTCCGACGGCGGCATCGTCTTCGACCATCACATTACTCTGGCCCTCGCCATGGGCGCGGACTTCGTGATGCTGGGCCGCTACTTCGCCCGCTTTGACGAAAGCCCCACCAACAAGGTCAACATCGGCGGTACTTACTACAAGGAATACTGGGGCGAGGGTTCTGCCCGCGCCCGCAACTGGCAGCGCTACGACATGGGCGGCGACAAAAAGCTCAGCTTCGAGGAAGGTGTCGATTCCTACGTTCCCTATGCCGGTTCCCTCAAGGACAACGTGGCCCTCACGCTCAGCAAGGTGCGCCACGCCATGTGCAACTGCGGCGCCATGACCATTCCGGAGCTGCAGGAGAAGGCCGTGCTGACGCTGGTTTCCCCGACCTCCATCGTCGAGGGCGGCGCGCACGATGTCATTCAGAAGGACACCTCGCCGGTGATCAAGTAAAAATCCCGATAAGATAGAGAAAGCGCGGAGACGGCTCGATTCGTCTCCGCGCTTTCTTGTTATATCAGATCTCCCAGCAGCGTCTCTGCGAGACCGCCCGGTTTGACGCTCCTTCGCGCATCTCCGACAGGCAGCCAGCGCCAGCTGTCCACCTCAAAATTGGGGCAGGCCTCCGTTTCCTCCACGGTTACGGCGAAGTTCAGCATCAGGGTCTGAGAGGGCGCGTAATAATGGCTGCCAAGAAAGGACATCCCCCGCGCCGTGAGTCCCAGTTCCTCCTTCAGCTCCCGGCGTACGGCATGCTCGGCGGTCTCGCCCTTGTCCACATAGCCCGCGACCAGCACCTCCTTCGCTTCTCCATATTGGCGAATCAGGATCATGTGAGTCTTTTCGGGATTCAGTACCACGATGCTGACCGCCGTGCTGAAAAGCGGGAAGCGGTAATCGCCGCAGCCTTCGCACCAGGAGACGAGACCATCCGTGGGATGTTCTCTTTCGGTGAGCCGTGTGCCGCAGAGCGGGCAGTAATACATTTCCATGCTGTCAGCGGATCATTTCCTCAAACTCGTCCTCCGTGAGAATACGGACGCCGAGGCTTTCGGCCTTGGTGAGCTTGCTGCCCGCGTTCTCGCCCGCGAGGACGTAGCTCGTCTTCTTCGACACGGAGCCGGAAGCCTTGCCGCCAAAGCTCTCAATGATGGCGCTGGCTTCGTCCCGGGTGAAATGCGAGAGCGTGCCCGTGAGCACAAAGGTCTTTCCGGCAAAGCGGTCGTCCTTTCGCTCCTCGCGGCTCGAGAAATCCACGCCCGCCGCGCGCAGTCTCCCGATGAGGTGCATCGACTGGGGAAGGGAGAACCACTCGGTGATAAAGCCAGCCGTGATGCCGCCGATGTCCGGGATTAGGGTGAGCTCTTCCGCTGTCGCCGCCATGAGGCTGTCGAGATCGGTATAGTACGTCGCCAGCACCTTTGCGGCCTTCTGTCCCACCTGTCGGATGCCAAAGGCGCAGAGAAGTCTCGCAAGACCGGCGCTCTTGCTGTTCTCAATCGCCGCGATGAGGTTGGCGGCGGATTTTTCCCCCATGCGGTCAAGCTGCGCGATCTTTTCCGCTTGGAGATAATAGAGGTCGGCAGCGGACGAGACAAGGCCGTTATTGATGAGGCTTTCGCACACGGAGATGCCGAGACCTTCAATGTCCATCGCCTCGCGCGAGGCAAAGTGCGCAATGTTCCGCAGGCGCTGAGCCGGGCATTCGGGGCTGGTGCAGCGAAGGGCTGCGCCGTCCTCATCCCGCACGACAGGCGAGCCGCACTCCGGGCACTTGTCCGGCATGACAAAGGGCACCGCCCAGTCCGGGCGCTTTGATTGATTGACCGACAGCACCTCGGGGATGATCTCCCCGGCCTTCTGCAAAAGCACGGTGTCCCCGATACGAAGGTCAAGTCTGTCAATGTTGTCCTGGTTATGGAGCGTCGCGGCGGAAACGGTCGTCCCCGCAAGGCGCACCGGCTCCACAATGACCTTGGGAGTCAGAACGCCGGTTCTGCCAACCTGCACCACCACGTCGAGCACCCGGCTCTCCTTCTTCTCGGGCGGGTACTTGAAAGCCACCGCCCAGCGCGGGGCCTTGGCCGTGCTGCCGAGGGCCTGACGCTGGGAGAGGGAGTCAATTTTGATGACCGCGCCGTCCATGTCGTAGGCAAGCTCGTCCCGGTGCTCGCCCAGCCACTCGATGCGCTCCACGCAGTCCCCGATCTTCTCAAAGCGCCGATAGGGCACGACGGGAAAGCCCATGGCCTTCATAGCGTCCAGAGTCTGGGCGTGGCTGGTGTAAACGTCGTCGGAGCTGTACTGCATGTTGAAGCAGATGATGTCCAGCTTGCGGGAGGCCGCGACCTTCGGGTCGAGCTGGCGCATGGAGCCTGCCGCCGCGTTGCGCGGATTGGCAAGCAGAGTCTCGCCCCGGGCCTCGCGCCCGACGTTCAGCTCCCGGAAGACGGCCTTGGACATATACACCTCGCCCCGGACGATGAGACGCGCGGGGGCGTTTTCGATCCTGAGCGGCAGGGAGCGCACCGTGCGCAGATTCTCTGTCACGTTCTCGCCCACAAGCCCGTCGCCCCGGGTTGCGCCGCGCACGAACACGCCGTTTTCATATTCGAGGGACATGGAAAGCCCGTCAATCTTCGGCTCCACGACATAGCCGTGGGGTTCAACGAGCAGGGAGTCCATGCGCTCGCCGAAAGCGTAAAGCTCGTCAAGGGAGAAAACATCCGTGAGGCTCTCAAGCGGTACCTGGTGCTGCACCTGCTCAAACTTACTCAGCGCCTGCCCGCCGACCCGCTGGGTGGGCGAGTCCGGCGTGATCAGCTCCGGATGCTCCTCCTCCAGCTTTTTGAGCCGCTGCATGAGCATGTCAAACTCATAGTCGGAGATGACCGGCGCGTCCTCCACGTAGTAAAGGCGGCTGTGGTATTCCAGCTCCCGCCGGAGCTTTTCAATTTCCTTCTGTACGTCCATTTCCGTTCCTGCTTTCTATCCCATACTCATATAGGTCCCCGGGACCTTGCCCACGACCACCACGTCGGAGATCATGACCTCCGTCACCACCTGGGCGCTCTCGGTGCCCCAGGGGATGAGGACATCCACGTCCACAATGACCTCCAGATTGATCTGGTGCTTGGTCTGATTGATGCCCGCCGTCACCACGTTGTTCTGAAACTCCACGCGCGAGGAGGTCATCATGATGATCTCCACCGGCACGTCCGGCCCGCGCCCCATCAATAGGCTCACGCCGGTGAGATTGCCGAGGGGAACGCTGACCTCCAGGGTGCGGTTCTCCGTGGCCCCGATGACGCGGTCCAGAATTTCCGCCGAAAGGGCGTTGATGCGGCCCATATTGCTGCTCACGGCGGTGACCTCCCCAGCCTCGTTCTTCTCCAGGCTCACGAAGCTCTCCCCATCGTATTCTCCCTCCGCCATAACCTCCGCGATCACGGCGTTTACCTGTCCGGTCACGATATCGCAGGCGTCTGACACCGCGATCTGCACGGAGATATTCTGCAAAAACACCGCGGCCCCCGAGAGGAACAGGCCAAACCCGATGAGAAGCAGAAGCAGCGTAAAGCCCGCGCCGACACGTCTGACAGACGCCGAGGCGCTTGTGGTATAGCGAAACCGCTGTATCGGTCGATGATGTCTTCGGCGCACGGGAAAACCACCCCCATGCGCCAGTATATGCGAGAGCCTGCGCCGATTTACCGATCCATCATGGCGCTGACCGCCATCATCACGCCGAGCTTGCCGGACTCATAGGTCAGGCCGCCCTGCATGTAGACGATGTACGGCGCGCGCATGGGGCCGTCGGCGGAGAGCTCGATGGACGAGCCCTGGATGAACGCGCCCGCCGCCATGATGACCGGGCAGTCATAGCCCGGCATGGCCCAGGGCTCCGGCGTGACATAGGAGTCCACCGGCGCGCCCGCCTGGATGCCGAGGCAGAAGCGCTTCATATATTCAGAATCGCCCAGCTTCACCATCTGAATAATATCCGATCTGGGCTCAAGTGCGCTGGGAGAGCTGTCAATGCCCAGCTCCTCCATCATGGCCGCGCAGAAGCAGGCGGTTTTGAGCGCCTGCGCCACAATATGCGGCGCCATGAAAAGGCCCTGGAACAGCAGACGGTTGTTGCCGAGGCTCGAGCCGCACTCCCCGCCGATGCCGGGGGTGGTGAGGCGCATGGCCGCGCGGTCAACCAGCTCCTTTGTGCCCGCAATATAGGCCCCCGTCGGGGCGATGCCGCCGCCGGGGTTTTTGATGAGCGAGCCGACCACAAGGTCAGCGCCGAGATTGCCCGGCTCAATGATGTCCGTGAATTCGCCGTAGCAGTTATCCACCATGACGGCGATATCGGGATTGACCGCCTTCACGGTCTCCACGATCCTGCCGATCTCCTGCACGCTGAGCGCCCTGCGATCCTCATAGCCGCGGGAGCGCTGGATCATCACGCCCGAAACGCTCTTGTCCCTGACCGCCTCGGCAATGGCCGCGTAATCCGGCCCGCCGTCGGCCGCCAGCTCCACCTGGCCGTAGTCAATGCCGTAGAATTTGAGGGAGCCGAAGCAGTCGCCGGAGATACCGATGGCTGTGCGCAGAGTGTCATAGGGCATGCCGGTCACGGCAAGGATCTTCTGCCCCGGCTTTGCCAGGGCGAACATCGCCGCCGTCAGCGCGTGGGTGCCGTTTACAAACTGGATGCGCACCAGCGCGGCCTCTGTTCCGAAAACATCCGCGTAGATTTTATCCAGGGTCTCCCGGCCCAGGTCGTCATACCCATAGCCGGTGGTGCCGGCAAAGCAGGCGTCCGATACCCGGTGGTTCTGGAAGGCCTCCATCACCTTGCGGGTGTTGTGCTCGGCCACGGTGTCGATCTCCTTGAAGCGCGCGCCGAGTCTCTCCTCGGCCCGTTTTGCCATCTCGTATACTTCGGGTTTTATCTCTGAAATTTTCATACTGTCTCCGTTTTTATTCAAGCTCCATGATAATGGATTTATAGTATCTGCCGCGCTCGGCAAAGTTCTTGAAATGATCGAAGGACGCGCAGGCCGGAGAGAAGAGCACAATATCGCCCTCGTCCGCTGCATTCGCCGCCGCAAGGACAGCCGTGCGGAAATCCGCCTCCATTGTGACGGGAAGGCCGCTGCCCTCATAACGCTTTGAATTCAGGATCGCGGCGCGGATCTTCTCCGCCGTGTCGCCGGTAAGGAAGACTGCCTTGGCCGATTCGCACAGGGCGTCGCCCAACTCATCAAAGGGGATGTGCTTGTCGTAACCACCCGCAATGACGATGGGCTTTGTGCGCATGGCATGCAGGCCCGCAATGGTGCGCGTGGGGCTTGAACCGATGGAATCGTTGATGTAGGTCACGCCGCGCAGGGTGCGGACGATCTCCAGCCGATGCTCGACTCCGGCAAAGCTGCGTGCCACCTCGGCGCAGATTTCATCCGGGACCAGCCCCTCGGTTGCGGCGAAGGCCGCAAGGTAATTAAGCACATTGTGCTCTCCCGGGAGCCGGATTTCGGAAGCGGGCAGAACGGGACGCGCCTCTCCACCGCTTTTGCGCATGAGCACGCCGTTTTGGAGATACGCCCCCTCCTCCGGCTCCTGCCGGTCGGAAAAGTGCGCAAGGCGCGCTTTGGCAAAGCCCTCATAATAGGGCGTGTGGGCGTCGTCCGCATTCAGGATCAGGCGGCAGTCCGGCCCCTGGTGGAGCAGAATCTCACGCTTGGCATCGATATAGTCCTGAAAATCCTTGTGCTTATCCAGGTGGTTGGGCGAAATATTGGTGACCACCGCAATATCCGGGCGGCAGTACATACTGTGAAGCTGGAAGGAGCTGAGCTCCAGCACGGCAATATCATCCGGGCGGATGTCCGGCGTCTCACAAAGAAGCGGGTGGCCGATGTTTCCGCCGAGGTGCACCCGATGACCCGCGGCCTTCAAAAGCTCCGCAATGATCGTGGAGGTCGTGGTCTTTCCGTCGCTTCCGGTGACGGCGATGACCTTGCAGGGACAGAGGGAGAGGAACACCTCCATCTCAGAGGTGAGCACGCCGCCGCGCGCCTTTGCCGCCTCCAGATGCTCGTCAAAGGGCATGAGGCCGGGGGTGCGGAACAGAATATCGTGGTCAAGCCCTTCGAGATAATCAGGCCCAAGCTTGAGCTTTGCGCCGAGTCGTTCCAGGCGCTCGGCTTCGTCGCCCATCAGCTCGCGCGTGCGCATGTCGCAGGCCGTCACGTCGCAGCCGTGACTCAAGAGCAGCTCGATCAGGGGCAGGTTGCTCACGCCGATGCCGATGACCGCGATTCGTTTCCCTTTCAGGCTTTCCGCATATTCATAAAGTGTCAAATAATACCACCTCGGTTACCATCAATAACTTGAATAGTATAGCGCTTTTCTCTTTTTATTACAAGAAAAAAGTTGACTTATGCCTGGAAACTGAGTAAAATATAGCCCGTGAGTCGGCCGAACGACCGCGGGCACAGGGCGAAAGCCCGTGCGTGAGGAAAGTCCGGGCTCCACAGGGCAAGGATAACGGGTAACGCCCGCCAGGGGTGACCCTCGGACAA
>Ga0310697_10002060_pt1 | contig 21997 bp, 7 predicted proteins | sample 172DNAGHGlowgp2_FD_203883 | JGI IMG/M metagenome (GOLD analysis project Ga0310697, IMG submission 203883) | Sheep rumen microbial communities from Palmerston North, Manawatu-Wanganui, New Zealand - 1728 DNA GHGlow gp2 (v2) (version 2) | ecosystem: Host-associated > Mammals > Digestive system >... | reverse complement strand
AAACTTTTATCATCGTAATTGTACAGCGTCTTAATCTCGGCGGCGTGTGAAGGACTGCTTAGCAAATCTTTAAGCAACTCAAGCCCCGCAAGTCGAAAAGCATGATTTTTGCGATCCAAACAGATTTTTGCAAAAGCAAAGCGGCGATTTATCTGCCCGTCGATTAAAAATTTCTCCGCGTTCGGGAAAACTTCCAGAAAAAATTTGTCGTCCGTAAAATGATAAACGAACTCCCGCGCTATGAAATAAAATTCCAAATCTGCGCGGATTAACTTATCAAAAGAGCTAGCCGAAGTATTTTCTTGACGCGCCCGCCGCAACCTAAACTTAGTCAATCGCTCCTGCAAAATAAAAATCTCCGCGTGAAAACAAAGCCGAATCCACATCAGCAAATCCGGCAGTTGCCAAAAGCCGTGCAAGTCAAGCAAGCGATATTTTTCGTAAGCCTCGCGCCGCACCATTGCTGAGGGGTGGCAAAGGCAATTCCCGTTATGGAAAAAATAATTCAGCCACTCGGCACGCGGTCGATTCTGCTGTTCAAAAATCGTCTTGTAAAAATCGCTGTCGTCAAGCTCGCGAATATTCCCGAACTCGTCGACGAACTCAACCCACGTAAAACACGCCGCAAAATTTTCGTTCGCCTCAAGGAAGGCAACTTGCTTTTCCAATTTGTCAAGCGTCCACAAATCGTCCGAATGGTGAACCGCAATATATTTTCCCCGCGCAGAATTTACCGCGTCGCGAATCGCCATGACTGGACCGCGATTTTCCGCATACAGAAAAGTTTTTATGCGCGGGTCGTCGAAAGTTTTAATAATCTCGCGGCTGTTGTCCCTTGAGCCGTCATCAATAATCAAAAGTTCAAAGTCCGCAAATGTCTGATTTAATACGCTCTCAATCGCCGCCGCAATGTACGCCGCATGATTGTAGCTCGTCAAAATCACGCTGACCTTAGGCAATCACATCACCCCCGACAAATCAGCAATGCACCCCGCCCAACTCAAGCCCACGCCAAAGCCCGCAAGCATGACATTTTTTAAATCCGAAGACGCGCCGCGACTTTTAATAACCTGCTCAATAGCAAGCGGCACGCTCCCCGAAACTATGTTGCCGGTGTCGGTTATGTCGTTGTGAAACGGCACGTCGTTTAAGCCCGCCTTATCGCGTAGATAATTCATCATAAATTTATTTGCCTGGTGAAAAATGCAATAGTCTAAATCGGAGCGCGTCAAATTTGCGGCAGTCAACACGTCGTCAACGAGCTTAGGAATTTCGCGCAGAGTAAAATAAGTTATCACCATGCCGTCCATAAAAACTTCATAATTCGAGCGATAATTTTTGTTTTCATCGGTCGAAAAGACTTCGGGATTATTGCGCGGAGGATTTTTACTGCCGCCAACGGGAATTATCAACTTGTCGAAACGCGAACCGTCACTGCCGAATACAAAAGCACGAAGACTTTCCAAGTCACCGCCTTCAAGCCAAGTCGCCGTTGCGCCGTCGCCAAAAAGCGGACGCGTCGAAGTGTCGCAAACATTGATATATTTTGTGTAAACGCTTGACGTAAGGAAGAGAATTTTTTTCGCAAGCCCCGTCTCAATCAAGCCCTTAGCAACCGCCAAGCCGTAAACATAGCCCGAACAGCCCAGCGCAATATCCATTGTCCCGACAGATTTTTTTAGTCCAAGCCGGTTTTGAAGGTGCGCGGCGGTGTGCGGCATTTGATAATCGCCATGTTGAGTGCAGAGCAAAATAAAATCCGTCTCGTGGCGGTCAATGTTATGTTCGGCAAAAAGTTTTTCGGCGGCTTCAAATGCAAGATCGCCAGCTGATTCGTCCGTTGCAATATGCCGACTTTTCACGCCGATTTTTTTTATGAACCGTCCGTCAACAATATCAGAATTATATTCAACCTGCGCGGGCAAGTAAGAGGAAATAGCCCGTATCCTTGCAAACATTTTATCGACCCCTTAAGTTTTAATGCTAATGCGTAATTCGTAATGAAACTGAATCGAAGTGGTTACCGGTCGCACAGGACGTGCGACCGCCGCCGTTAAAAACGTGATGTTTTTATCGGCGGTTGAAACGCCCTTTTCTTTTGCTTACTTTTCTTTTGGGCGTAGCAAAAGAAAAGTAAGTTTAATGACGTAAAAGAAATTAAGTTCAACATTACCAACAGACCCTAATCTATCATCTAATTGCTAATCTATAGCACAGCACAAAAATTTTTTCAAGGATTATTCATTAACCGCCAGAAAATATGTTATAATCACGGCAAAAGGGAGGCGATAACTTTGAACTTTGCAAGCGTGATAACAAATCTTTTTCAGCGGCGCGGCGAAGTGGAGCCTAAAGAACTGATAAAGGCACTTGAGCGCGAAGTCTCCAAGAGAAAAACCAAAGAAAAACTTGTACCGAATACCTACACAATTTATCTTTGCGCGGAAGATTGTTACAGACTCAGCGCGGCGCGGCTGATAAAGGCACTGCATGAGGCGGTTGAACGCAAAGTCATTCGCGAAAATTGTTTCATGGACGGCAAACTTTCCGTCAAAATAAAAAAGAGGGACGCGGGCGAAAATCCTATTGTCATTGAATCCGAATACGTCGATACGTCCGATTCGGAAGTTGACACGATAAATCTTGAAAACGACGTGCTATCTCAAACTTTAATCCGTGATTTAAGTTCCAGTGATGAAGCAGACACGATTATTGCCGACAAGACGCAAATTATAAAGACAATGCGCTCTTCGCCGAGCCGCAAGGTTGAATACAATCTTGCAATAATCAGCGATTTTAAAACGGCAGAAATTATTTGCGGCGAACGTCAAATTTATCTTGGGCGCAAATCGACTAATGATTTTGTTTTGGACGATGAAGGCGCGTCACGGATTCACGCTTATATTTCCTACGAACGCCATAGGCATATTCTTTACGACGCGGGCAGTCTCAACGGAACTTTTCTAAACAAAAAACCGATAAGCAGTTGCGAACTGAAAGACGGCGATAAAATTTTAATTGGGAACACAACTTTAACCTACAAAGTTTTATAAGTTGAATAAAAATTTTTTCTTGCAAAAAATGTAAGAGCAATTTATCATACAGTTAAAATTTGAATGTAAAAGGAGCGATTAACATGAATCAGCGTGGCTTTGCAACATTGGAAGTTATTTTGATGATTGTTGTTATCGGAATTTTGGCGACAATAGCCATTCCAAGATTCGCCAACATAACAGCCGCCGCCAATACTGCAAAAATTCAAGCAGACCTTTCGACAATAGACACGGCAATTTCAATTTCAGTTGTGGAAGGAAATACTCCTTCAGAATTAAGCGATTTAGAAGATTACATTAAAGACGCAAAAAGTTTAGAACCGCCAACAGGTAAATGCTACATAGACGGCGAGATAGAAAATGTGCCTACAGGGGGATATAAAATCACAACGCCGGACGGCGAAGAAGATTTGCGAGCTACTTTGGACAATAAAACAGTAAAATATTTCAGCAAAGTTAAAATTTCAGACCCGACACCAACCCCCTAAAGATAAAAAGTTTTCAGATAAAGGATATGCCTTTTTGCTCAAAATTTATTGACGCCAAAAAATTTTTTTGATAGAATTTGCCTTAGGAAAAAAATTTTTTCCCAAAAAGCTTAATGATTTTGCTTTGATAAACGATAAGATTTTTAAAGACAATGAACGAGTTTCAAACTGCAACACTCGTTACGCGTGCGAGGAGCGGTTTCTGGCGACGGTCGGGAACAGCAGACAACTCGTTTGATTGGCGGCGGAAGGGAAACCGTCGACTCTAAGGAAAAATTTTTCTAGGAAGATCAGGGAGGAAATAACAATGGCAATGATAGTAAAGAACAACATGAGTGCAGTTCGTACGCTCACCGTTCTAAATCAAAACAGCTCCGCGCTTCAAAAGAGCTTGACGAAAGTCGCAAGCGGCATGAAAATCAACAGTGCGCAAGATGACGCTTCGGGTTATGGAATTTCTGAGCGTATGCGCGTGCGTGTCCGTTCTCTCGACCAAGCAAATCAAAATACGCAGAATGACTCCGCGTTGATGAAGACTGCTGAAGGCGCAGTTTCCAATACTATCGAAATTTTAAAGGCTTTGAAAGAAAAGGCCATTAACGCAGCTAACGATTCCAACACCGAAGAAGATCGTCAGACGATTCAAAAGGAAGTCGACCAGTTCATTGACCAAATCGATGATAATGCTCTTGTTCAGTTTAACGGCAAATATCTCGTTGACGGTTCAAAAAATAACGCCGTTTCCGCGTCCAATACTGTTTTGCTCAACCAGAGCTTAGCAACAAATACAGATGTCGGCTCCGCTTTAACGGCTCTGAATAACCGTGCAGGCGATGCTCTTGAAATTCAAAGCACAGACAAATATCAAGTTTCGTGGGTTTATAATGGCGTAACTTCAACGTCCAGCGGTTTAGTCTCTGATTTAACTTTGACTGCGCTTTTTGATATGACTTCGGTAGGTGTTGGTACTGCCCAAACGGACGCTACGGCTATACCTATTACAAAGGATAAATTCCTTGTTGATCTCTATACGCCCGATAAGGCTCCTGGTGTCGCGCTTATTGCCACAACTGCAGGCGTAACGAGCCAAATTGCCGGCTTCACAGTTAGTATTATGGACGCTCAAGGCAATGTTAAAAAGGCGGCTAATGCGGCACTTGACCAATTTAAGCAATATCAACGCGCCGAAAACCAAACTGGCGACAAATCTTTGAATTTCCATGTTGGTTCAGAAGCAAACGTTGCGATTAAGGTCGGTATTGGCGATATGCGCGCCGAAGCTCTCGGCCTTAAAGGTAATACAGGCGAAAGAATCAGCGTTACAACTAAAGAAAATGCTAATGCGTCAATCAATGCTATTGAAAACGCGCTTGCTAAAGCCCTTGACCAGCAAACTACAATCGGCGCAATAGAGGCTCGCCTCGAATATACCAGTGCTAACCTTACTACTTCGAGCGAAAACGTCCAAGCGTCTGAGTCCACGATTCGCGATGCTGATATGGCTAAGGAAATGACCAACTACACTAAGAATAATGTTCTTTTGCAGTCGGCTCAAGCCATGCTTGCTCAAGCTAATCAGAACTCCAGCGCAGTGCTCAGCTTGCTCCAGTAAGATTGACAAATCGTTGAGGTTAAAGCTAAGCTTTAAAGGCGTGCGCAATATGCGCATGATGTTCGATACTAAAAAAATCGTCGGCAAGTTGTCGGCGGTTTTTTTATTAAAAATCTTTTAGCTTGAAACTTGAAAACTTCTTTGATATACTAAAAAAATCATCGTACCCCTTAAGCATTTTAAAATGTCAACGATAGAATTTTTAAGAGACAATGAGAGGCGAAAGGGATTTTATCGCCTGAAGAGTTTTTTTATAAGTCAAGGAGGAAATTATTATGAGTATGATGGTAAAAAACAACATTGAGGCTTTGCGAATAACTAATCTGTTAGATCAAAATCAAAACATGCTCCAAAAAGATTTAAACAAAGTCGCAACGGGCATGAAGATTAACACGGCGGCAGATGACGCTTCGCCTTGGGCGATTTCCGAACGTATGCGTATGAGAATTCGCGCCCTTGATCAAGATTACCAAAACATTCAAAACGATTCGGCTTTAATGAAAACAGCGGAAGGGGCAGTTTCTAACACTATCGAGATTTTGAAAACTCTTAAGGAACGCGCCATAAATGCCGCCAACAATTCCAATACGGACGAAGATCGCGCCACAATTCAAAAGGAAGTAGATCAATTCATTGATCAAATCGATGATAATGCCCTTGTTCAATTCAATGGTAAATATCTCATTGACGGCTCAAAAAATCATGTCGTTTCTTCCTCCGCAACTGTTTTACTCAATCAAAGCTTAGCAACAGATACAGATGTCGGCTCCGCTTTAACGGCTCTGAATAACCGCGCCGGCGATGCTCTTGAAATTCAATCTACAGATAAATATCAAGTTTCATGGGTTTATAACGGCGTAATTTCGACGACCAGCGGCTCGGTTGGCACTGCTTTATTAAGTGACATTTTGTCTTTCGGCGGCATTGGCACGCCTACTGCTCAAAATACAACGGAACCTTTAGTATTTACAAAAGATAAATATCTTGTTGATCTTTATACGCCCGATAAGGCACCAGGCGTTGCACTTATTGCCACAACTGCGGGCGTGACGAGCCAAATTGCCGGCTTCACAATTAGTATTACCGATATTCAAGGCAATGTTAAAAAGGCGGTTAATGCGGCTCTCGACCAATTTAGGCTCTTGCAACGCGCCGAAAATGCAACCGGCGATAAATCTTTGACTTTCCACTCCGGACCAGAAGCCAACGTTGCAATGAAAATCGCTTTGGGCGATATGCGCGCTCAAGCACTCGGTCTTAAGGGCGGAACCGATAAAGTAAGCGTTAAGACCAAAGAAGACGCCAATTCAACAATCAACGCCATTGAAAACGCCCTCACAATGACGCTTAATCAGCAAATTAGTATCGGCTCTGTTTTATCCCGTCTTGAATATACCGCCACGAACATTTTGACGGCGCGGGATAACGACCAAGAATCTGAATCCGTTATTCGTGATGCCGATATGGCTAAGGAAATAACAAATTACACCAAAAGCAACGTCCTTTTGCAGACCGCGCAAGCAATGCTTTCGCAAGCCAATCAAAATCCTTCCGCTGTGCTCGGTTTGCTCCAAAATCAATAATAACAGTTCCTTATATAAAATTTTTTGTCGGCTCAATGTCGGCAACTTTTTTTTATGTGTAATGCACAATATATCCTTGTTTTTTTCAGAATCATTTCAATAACTGAAAAAATTTTCAAATTAGGGCAAGCCTTGTAGTTGACACTTAAAATATTTCTTGTTACAATCCTAAACGAAGAATTATCAAAAAAAATTTATCGGACGAGTTCAGCGGTTGAAACACTCGTTACGCGTGCGAAGTGTTGGTTTCGGCGACGGTCGGAAATCAGCCAACTCGTTTAATAACGGCGGAAGGGAAACCGTCGTTTCAAGGAAAACTTTTCTAAGGAATATCAAGGAGGAACAAAAAATGAATACAACTGCAATCGCGACAAACATGAATTCGGTTCGCGCGACAAACATTTTCAATCAGAATCAAACCAATGCAACCTCAGCATTTAACAAGGTTTCTACTGGTTTGAAAATCCAGAGCGTTGGAGACAAGCCTTCTGACTGGGCTGTTTCAGAGAAAATGCGCGAGAGAATCAATTCGCTCAACCAAGCCAATCAGAACATCCAGAACGATAACACGATGCTGAAGACCGTTGACGGCGTCATTTCCAACGATATTGACATTCTTAGAACGATCAGAGCGCGTTTTGTTGAAGCTGGCGACGCTTGGACGAGTCCTACCGACGATGTAAATCTCGCCAAAGAAGTTGCCGGTCTTTTGGAACAAATCGACTATAACGCATACAATGCAAAATATAATGGCATTTCTCTTCTTGTCCCAGACGAGAGCAACAATCACGGCAATCTTGTTTTCCAAACTGGTGACGAGAGCGGCGGAATTATATCGGGTATCACACTTCCGGACATGACTTTATCTGGTCTTGGTCTCAGTGATTTTAATAATACAGTTAGAACGGCGGCGGGTCTTGGTGAATATCAGGCACTTACTGCCAATAATACTGAGGCAGATCAAGCTTTGGAGGCGTTCAATCGCGCAGATGCTGACTATACGGCACCGAGCACAGCACCTACTGACCTTAATTTTACTAACGCTAATAACGTGATTGAGTCGCTGGATACTATAATTGAGTATGCATTGGGACAGGCTACGGATGTCGGTGCTTTGGAACAGCGTCTTGGCTACACCGCCGACAACGTTGCCACGCAGATTGAAAACTTGCAAGCGTCTGATTCTGCAATTCGCGATGCCGATATGGCGCAGTCAATATCCGATTACATGAAGTGGAATGTTTTGTCGCAAGCTTCGCAGTACATGCTTGCGCAAGCTAATCAAAATGCTTATTCGGTACTTAACTTACTCCAATAACTACCGCCGCAGATTTTGCTAAAGCGAGAGATGCGGCTGACGGTTCGGAGATGTCATTTCAAGCTTAGAACTACAAAGCGCATAAAATATAAAAGCTCGTCGATAACGGCGGGCTTTTTTCTTTTCTCTTTGTCAATGAAAAATTTTTATAAAGATTTAAGGATTTATGTACGATAAAATTATTGCGTAAATGGAAAGTGGTTGTTATAATGGCTTGCACAAGGAAGTTTACAGGGAAGTTTTTTGGTTTATTATGGAAAGGAGCGGATATTTTATGGCAGCTGTACAAGGGAGTTGGTCGATTTCAGGCACGACCGCAATATTTAAGGTTAGCGGTTTGACGGCGTTGATGGTAACCGGGCTGGACAAAACAAAATTGGCGAATGCTTATAACGAGGCGAAAGGAACTATTACAGGTCTTGAGGTAACTGAGTTAGCGGACGCGGACACTGAAACAGTCGGTCAAGTCTCAATAGCCAATGACGTTTTGGGCACTAGCAATGTTGCGGTAAAAGGTGCGTCTTCGGATTTAACTTATGAATTCACGTTGGGCAATGGCGTTAATCTAGAAGAAGAAGAAAAAGACGTTTGGGTGGTATCGGGTACAACGGCAACCTACAAATCGGTTATCCAGACGTATTACGAAGTGAACGAAGACGACCCGTCAAAAATTATTTGCCACAAACAAACCGACGCTAAAGGCGATGACGGCAAGTCATTGATCTACGCTACGGTTAAAGGTTTGGCAAAAGGTATTTATGTTGCAGATGACGGAACGGTTTGCAGTAAAACCCTTCCGAACGCCGAAGACGATTCAAATTATGACTCATTGACGGCGGCAGAAAAAAAAGTAGCAGTAGACAGAGGCGAAGTTCTCACTATTGCGGATAACGTAATTTCTCTGAACAAGTTCGCGCTTGGCACAAGTACAATCAATGTAACTGACGGCAACAGCGGTAAAAGTTATACTTTAGCTTTCAACAAAGAAGGTATTGAGGAAAGTAACACAGACCTTTACAACACTGAAGATAACAAAATTGGTTTGGTTGAAAAAGAACTTGAGTGGGAAGTTAAAGGCACCACAGCAACCTACCAATATGACACTTCGGCGGGCTGGGAAATTGAAAGCACTGGTACCGACGCGGGCAAGAAAATCACCTACACCAAAGCCAATACAACTGTTGTTGCAACAATTAAGGGCTTAGCTAAAAATCTGACGGTTGACGACTTCACTGGAGCCGAAGCTGTTGACGATGACGAATCCACAACTGACGTTGACGAAACAAAAGCGGCAGTTAAAAAGGGTGCTAATGTAACTGAACCAGAAGGCAATAACAAAGGCGTTATCACGCTTTCAAAGAAGTTGCTTGGTACAACAAAGGTTTCTATCACCAGCGACGAATACAAGTTGGGCGTTGATACCGAAAATACAGACTACGAGCTTAAAGTTGAGACTTCAACCAAAGAAGCTGACGTTTGGAGCATAAGCGGCACAACTGCAACTTATAAGAAAGTCAAGACCGATTATTACACCTTAAAAGAAGACGGCAGTGAAATCACTTATACCAAAGAAGAAGCGGTTAAATCAGGCAACAAGGCTATAGTTTACGCGACGATTAGCGGCGTAAATAAAGATCTTGCGGTTGCCGTTGATGAAGAAGGCAAATACAAACTGGTTAGCAAAGACGAATCAGGCAATGCAATCGACGCTATCAAAGTTACAAAGGATTATGTTCCTGAAGAAAAAAATAACGACGGCGAGGTCACAACGACGGAAGAAATTGGCGTAATCACAATCGCAAATGGCGCGTTGAATAAAGCAAATATTACGCTTAAAGACGGCAACGGCAAATATACCTTTGTAAACGCTGAAGACGATAACGCCATAACTGCCGCGACAGTGACAAACGGCACTTGGTCTTTCAGCAAGGGCACGGCAACTTATAAGGGTCAAGTTGCGGAGGGCGGCGGTTATACGTTCTCGGCGGACGGCAAGAGCATTAACTACACCAAAGCAACCGACACAAGCAAAAATGCTAACGCCACGCAAACGCTTATCACAATCAGCGGCTTGAACAAAAACTTAACGGAAACTGAATTTGCCGCTCTCACAAATCCGATAACATTCGACGCGGGCGACCCAACTATTGTCAATATAAATTCAGCTGACCTTTTGGGCGACGCTAACATTACGATTAAGGAAAAAGGTTACAAGCTCGCCGATATTGAGGACGCTGAATCAGGTCAAACCGTAATCCCGACGAAGGTAGAAGGTGAAATACCCGAAGCCATTGACGTTTGGCGCATTAGCGGCACAACTGCAAGCTTTAAATCCGTCATTCCTGCTTATTACACCTTTGACGCGGCTAAAAATTCTTATATTTACGTCAAAGAAAAAGATAAATTGACATATGCACAGGTTACGGGGCTTGCCAAAAAAGACGCAAACAACAAAGATATTGAATACAGTATCGACGACGCCACAGGTCAACTTCAATACAAAATCGGTACTGCTGACGCTGCTAACGTTTTCGACTTAATTTCTGTGAAGGCGTATGATGAAGCGGGCGAAGAAATTGTAGAAGTCACCGAAGATTCAGACGTTGATCATTATGGCGGCACAATCGCATTTGCTTCGACTGCTGTTATTGATAAAGCTGTTAAGCTCGACACCAAAAAATACAAGGGCTTTGCTTTAGATCTTGGTTCAGATAGTAAAGCTGATAACGTTGTTTCGATTAAAGAGGGCACAACGCCGACTTGGTCAATTAAAGGCACGACGGCAACCCTTACAGGCGATACGGGCGACGGCGGTTTTACTGTAACTGATAATTCTATAACCAAAGTTGCAGGTTCCACGACGGCAGTTCTCGCGACGATTAAAAACCTCAACCTTAGTAATTACACTGTCACCGAAGACGGGCTGAAAATTATTCCAAAAGACACCGCAGAAGACGCTATAGGAAGTACTGATTCCGTCATTACTGCTACGGCGGGAACAGGCGGCGAAGCGGGCACAATCTCCATAAGCAAAGATATTCTTAATAAAAAGAATGTCACGCTTGAAGGTGTCGGCAACTACAAATTGACTCAACCCGACGGCACTGGAGTAACAGAAAGCACTACTGAAACCCCTGCATTTTATTGGGTTGTAACCAACGGTAAAGCTGAATACTATCAGGGCACTAATCCCGGTTATGAACTTTCTAGCGACGGCAAAACGATTGCATATCAAGCGGCGTCAACCAAAACCGATAAATTATTGCTCTTTACAATCACCGGACTTGCAAAAGATCTTAAAGCCAACGACTTGGGGCAAATTTCTGAGATAACAGAATCAGACGGCACATTTACCATTGGTAAAAGTATTCTCAACGGTGAAAATGTTAAGCTCACCAAAGCTAGCGGCGTAACAACAGAATATAAGATTGAGGTTTTTGAAGATCTTGCAGCTAAAGCTGATCAAGAAATTTGGACAGTCACGGGCACGACGGCAGTTCTTAAGGCAGGCACGACCGCAGGTTACGCGGCAAACCAGGCTGGAACTGAAATTACCTACAGCCCTGCGAATACCGGTTCAAATGGTGCTATCGTTGAGCTTAAAGGCTTGAAGAGCGGCTTAAAAGTAAATGCGGACGGTTCGATTGACGGCATTAGTATCGAGGACGGAACAATTACGCTTGACAATCGCGTTTTGGGCACGAGTACTGTTACAGTTACAAAGGGTAATGACTCCGAATTAGAAGAAGGAACAGATTACGAACTTGCGCTTGACACCGACGAGAATAGCGAATACGCTGTTGACGAAACTAAAAAAGGCGATAGCTATTGGGATGTTCCTAAGGCAGGTAGCGCGGTCTTCACTGAAGAAATTGGAGCGGGCTATAAAGTTGAAGATAATAAAGTTGTCTACGTTAGGGCGCAAACCGTCAAGACGACCTTAAACAATCTCAACGTCAAGACAAGCGATTTAAAAAATAACGCGATTAGCGGCATAAGTATAGTTGCGACTGAAGGCGGAGCCTCTGCCATTCAAATTGATGAAAAATTCCTTAATGAAAAGGCTGTATCAATCAACAAAAATTCCGAATACACTTTGGCGGTAGATTGGTTTGATAGAGGTTCGGCAAGTTCAGTTATAACCGATCCGATTTGGGTTAAGACGAACAAAGAAACTAAAGCAGTCTATCAACAGACGGTAAGCAAGGGTTATAGTCTCTCTGATGACGCCAAAACTATCAATTATTCTAACAAGGAAACGACCAAAACACTCGCGACTATAACGGGCTTGGCAAAGGATATAATAGCGGGCGCAGATTCTTCAGCTACTGACAGTTACGGCAAGTTGGGTATCATTGGGGGCGACAGCGCATTTGTCGAGAAGGCAACAGTAACAGCGGCAGAAGTAGACGCTACCGATACTCGCGGCTCAATCGCTTTGGCAGAAGATTTAATTAAGATGTCCAGCGGTGATATTAAACTTGGCAACAAAGATAATTACAAGTTTGATTTAATGTCCGTTGCAAATTTGGGTGCCTCGTCAATCGAAGAGCATTTCATTTACAACAATGGCAATGCAACCCTTGCAACAGGTACGACGGCTGGTTGGTCAATCGTTCAGACGGCGGGCGCGGATACTCCCGAAGATGATACCGACGACGTTTACGAAGATAGAGTAATAAAATACACCAAAGCCACGACGGGCGCGGCTAAGATAACGCTAAAGGGACTTGCTAAAGGATTGGATGTTGTCGAAGCTGACGCCGAAAATCCTGGAACACTTTATGCAAACATAAACGGAACAAGTACAGCAATTCTTACTTTGGGCGAAAGCGGCGCAATTACGGTTTATAAAGACGCATTAGGCACAACGGATATTGTCCTTGACGGCACTGAAAAGAGCAAATACGCTTTAGATCTTGGTGAAGGTATTGCAAGCGAATCTTTATCGGCGGCTTATGCTTGGCGCGTCAACAACACAACTGCAACTTATAAGCAAATCAATCCCGCGTGGTACGAAGATAAAAATAGCTCTATTGTTGCACACGCTGAAACCGACGTTAAAAACGCAACTGTTGCGACGATAACTGGTCTTAAAAAAGGTGTCACGATTGGTTCTGGTGAAGACGACGAAGGCAAACTTGGTATTTATGTAGTAGATTCCGACAGCGGCACGACAGAATTTGTTGCGGCTTATGGTGATGGAGGTTTCACCGAATACGAAGAGCTTGCATGGGCAGATTCGGACGGCACACCAGTAGTAGGTACGCTTGGAGATTCTGACGAAGACGGCGAACTTGATAAAGGCACGCTTGCATTAGATGAAGCTGTTCTTGGCGAAGGAACTATTGCCTTGAAGAGCGACCTTTACAAATTGAGCTTAGGCGAGGCGTCTGCACCTGAAGCTTACGGCGCAACTTGGAAAAAGAGCGGAGCCAACGCAGTTTTGGAAGGCGGCGTTTCAGCGGGCTGGATTGAAAAAGGCGACGGTAAAACTATTAACTACGTCAAAGGCTCGACCAAAACGACGCTTGCAACCGTCACTAACATAAGTAAAATTGATGGCATGCAGGGCGGCGAAAGTGTAATAACAGTTACTTCAGCCAACCTTAACGAAAAGAACGCCACGCTTAAAGACAGTTTTGGCTTAGGTTATACGATACAATTTACGGGCAGTAGTGCCTCGTCAACGGTAAGCAGTCCCGAATGGAAGGTAAGCGGCACAAAGGCAACTTACGTTGAATCAATCGGCGCGGGCTATTCGCAAGACGGCGACTATAATATTAAATATTTAAGCAAAGCCACGACGCAAACACTTGCAACGATTAACGGACTCAACAAAAACTTTACCGGTTCGGAATCCGCGATTGAAGCTCTTAGCGCGGCAACAGCGGCGGCAACTGGAGAAGAGACGATTGGCACAATCACCCTTGAAAAAGATTGGCTTAATCAAGGCGCGGTTACGCTCGGCAAAAATGATAAATTCCAATTCAGTCTTGGCGAAGGCGGCTACAGTGCATTTGCCGCATCTGTAGCAGAAGATCCTTGGTGGAATTACAAGAACGGCACGGTAAGTTTTGTTGAAGGCACGACCGAAGGTTGGAGTTTCAAAGAAAACAAAGACGGCACGCGTGACTATAAGAATCTTGTTTATACCGCAGAAAAAACTTCGACGCTTGCAAATATCACGGGACTTGTTAAAAACGCAACTATTATCAGAGACGACGAAGATACGACTAATTTAGGTCTTGTAATCGGTAGCGGCTCGGATACTGTACAATTTGATGACCCCGCCATTACATTTACGGGAACAAGTTCGGTAGCTTCTTTGGGCGGTACGTTCTCCATAAATTACGGCGACATTTTAGACGCAAAAACCGGTAAAGTTAGTGTAACTGGTGCTAATGCCTCTAAGTTCGGCTTGTCAATAGCGGGCGAAAGCATGGCTCCTGAACCTTTTGGCGGCGAAAACGAGAATCCTGAAAAATGGTATATCAACGGCACGACAGCTTACCTTAAAGCAGGCGAGACCGAAGGTTGGATACACGGCGATAAGACCAAAAACAGCGGCGCGAAAGACAACATGCAATCTCTTGTTTTTGCTAAAGAATCGCTTGTTGCTGATAGTTTGGCGGCAGCTAAAATTACTGGACTTGCTAAAGGTTTGGTAGTCGGTACTGCGGATTATGCACTTGCGGCAGGTTTCAGCAGTTATGAATCGGCGGAAGGCTTGATTGGTATTTACGACAGCAAAAACAAAGTCTTTACACCAGGCTTAACGGTTAATGAAGGAGTAATTACATTCATCAGCGCGGGCGAATCTTCAAATTCTGTTGCACTCACTACAACAAGCGTTTCACTGAGCGGCGCAAGCGGTAGCGAATACACATTTGGCGAAGGCGGCTTTATTGCGGCTGGCTTAAGCGACCCGACTTGGAATCTTGACACTAAGGGCGTAGCACACCTTAAGCAGAAGACGACGGCAGGTTTCACGCTCAACGAAGAAGAAAACGTTCTTACCTACGTAAGCGCAAGCAAAGACGCGACCAACGGCGACGACATTTTGACAATCAGCGGACTCAAGAAGGGCGCGGCGTCTACAGCGAGTATTAACACGGCACTTGCCGACGCGGCTAGTAATATGGGCATAACGGCAACTTACGAAGATGGTAGCTTTAGTTCAGTAATTGTTCTTGATAATAGCGTCCTCAATGAAAGCAAAGTTACGCTCAGCGATAAGAGTAAAAAATTCTCGCTGTCGCTTGCCGAAAATGTTGCACTGTCTGAAGTTGAGGCTACGGAATGGGTGCTTAGCGGCACAACCGCAACTTACAAGACTTACAAGAGAGGCTATTACACTGCTGATTCTTTAGGAACATCTGTAAGCTACAAAGCGGGCACAAAGGGCGTGGCTTATGCGGCAATTACCGGAATCGACAGCAACGCTGCACTTTCAACGGCTGATGATTTTGACAGCAGTTCCAAAGTCTTTAAGTTAAGTGATGATATGCTTGCATCTGGTAAAGCTGTTAAAATATCTTCGGGCGACGCCTACACCCTTGACGTAACCGGAATTACAGCAAGTTCGCGTGCCTCTTATGCAAATAGTACTTGGGACACAAAAACCAACGCAAGCGGTAAAGTTGCAATTACGGCGGCAAGCGTTTCGGCTGGCTGGGAACTTTCCGAAGACGGCAAGACTTTCAACTATGTTAAAGCCTCCACTAAGTCAACGGAAGTTGCATCAATTACCGGTCTCAAGACAAATAAAAACGTATCTTTTGGTGATAACAAAGTAGTTACCTTGACAAGTGATATAGTTAATAAGAAGAAAATTACGATCAAAGGCAACGGCTATACGTTGGCACTCGGTGAAAGTCTCAGCGGCGGATACTCAATTAAAGAAACCAAACGCTTAGTAAATGATGACGACGAAGAAAAAACACTAGGAAAATATTTAGATTGGAGCTTAAACAAAGGCAAGGCGGTTCTGTCGGGCGAAGTCACCGAAAGTTATTGGCTCTCGGACGATAAGAAATCTGTTGGCTACACTTCGGCGACGGCTTCCGGCAAATCCAAAGCACTTGTTACAATCAGCGGCTTCAAGACGAGCGGCGCAGGAGTAGCCTCAACAGTCACGGCAGAAGGCGCAGTGTCGTTATCAGCGGCAGAGGTCGACGCGGAAGCTAAGGTTGTTAGTTTGACAAGCGCGGCGGCACTCGATAGCAAAGTTACCGTTACGGGCGGCGAATTCTCCGTTGAATTTGCTGATAACTACACGGGCGCAATTACGGGTTCGACGGCGGCAGATACCATAAAAGCTAAAGGCGTAGTTTCAATCACTGCCGGCAAGGGCAATGACGTTATCGACTTTGACGGAGGCGGCGGACATACTTTCATTTACGCAAGCGGCGACGGCGACGATACTATTACGGGCTTTGCGGCTACAGACAAAATTTCTACGAAGGTTGCAGTTACCGCAGAAAATATCAGAGTCGGCACAAACGGCACGGAAGTTGTTATTGGCAAGGGCGCAATTAACTTGGGCGAATACGACGGAGAGATAATAATCGTTGACAAGAACAGCACAACTACTTACGCAAAAGGCGATAACGGTTATGCTGTTAAGACTGACGACACGACGAGCGAGGAAGGCGAAGAGGGTAGCGAAGAGGGTAGATCGGTACTTGATGAAGAAATTTCCGTTGCACCAATCTTTGAATCTGCGCGGCTCAGCGAGGTAGTCAATCCTGTTGCGATGAGTTACGCAGAAGAAGACTTCACGCAGAATCCTGCAGAACTCACCAAACAAAGCGCAATCGTTTACAGCGGTCAAAAGTAATCTACAAAAAATAAATCGCTGAATAAAAATCAGGCAGTCGGGAAAATTTTTCTCGACTGTCTTTTTCTATTTGCGAAGAAAATTTTTAAGATTTTCAGCAAACCTTAAGAAACAATGCAGATAATGACGATAACAAGGATGATAATAAAAATTCAATCGGCTATTGCATAAATTGTTTGTGAAACTTATAATGTAAATATTACAGGGAAGTTTACAAGGAAGTTTTGGTTTTTTATGGAAAGGAGCGGATATTTCATGGCAAATGTACAAGGGAGTTGGTCGATTTCAGGCACAACGGCAAGCTTTTCAATCAATGGTACGGTTGTAGCAAAGGTAACGGGTTTGCCAACGGGTACTACGGTAGATGACGGAGCTATTGACGGAATTACAGTTAAAACCGACAGCGAAACCGGATTGGGCACAATAACTTTTAATTCCGAGGCATTGCTCAATTCAACTAAAATCAGTCTTACTTCGTCAACCAAAAATTATACTTATTCTTTGGCACTTAATCAACATGTTACCCAAACGAGTTTTAATAATGTGACGGAAACGCTTTCTAAGGGCACTTACACCTTAACGGGCGATGTCGTCGCAGGTTATCAGCTTTCGGCGGACGGCAAAACTATCACTTATTACGCCAATAAGACGAATCAAAAATTGGCAACGGTTACGGGGCTTAATACCGCCCTCACTACTGAAAGCGGAGCAGTTACTTATTCAGAAGGAACTGTCACGGTTAAAGAGACCGCTCTCGCTGACAAAACGTTTAAGATGACGTTCAGCAATGGCGGCAAGTTTGATTTTGTTGTCGATGAGTATCCTCAAGTTAAAGTTGTTGATGGCGATATTACCACGCAAGTTAAAAGTGGCACGGCAACATTTACTGCCGCTTTGACTAAGGGTTACACAAAATCTGCGGACGGTTTAACTTACACATACACTGCGGCAAAACCGGCGACTACTGTTCTTGCAAAGTTCAATGGTCTTGCCACCACTGCCACAGCTAGCGACATTGAGTTGGAACTTGACAGTAACGACGAATCTGGTTTTACGGGTACAATCACAGTTACGAACAAAGAAGCTATCAAATCCGCAAACAGCACTTTGACTTTAAGCAACGGCGGAGCTTACACTCTTGCTTTAGACGACTCAGCGGATTGGTCGGCTGAAACTGGTTTGGGTTATTGGTTGGTATCGGGCAACAAGGCAACTTATAAGCAAGACGTTACAGAAGGTTGGACGCTTAACGGCAAGAGCGTTGTTTATACCAAAGCCGTAACTAACACTTTGGCGACTGTTAGCGGTCTGTTGAAGGGCTTCGCGGCGGATGGTATCTATGAATGGGACGAAACCAAAGAAAAATTCCTTCTTACCAAAAATGCTAAAGGCGTCGAATTGACAGAAGGCAGCGGCGAAGTACTTGAAGGTATTGAAATTTCTACCGAAGGCACAACGAACAAATCTGGAACGATAACGCTTGATAAACGCGCACTCGGTACAAGCAAGGTTACTGTTGGAGCTAAGGAAAATTTCACGCTTGCCATTGACACCACAGGCGAAAACAAGGTTGACGGCAAACTTTCAGCGGATACTAATTGTTGGGTTGTTAGCGGTACAACTGCCACTTATAAAAAGGCTTTGCCCGCTTATTATGCGGCGGCTAGCGACGGCAAATCCGTTACTTACACCGCAACTTCCAAAGGTGAAACTCCGCTTGCTACGGTTAAAGGTCTTGCTAAAGATCTGTTTGTCGGCACCAGTACTGTCGATGGCAACAAAATCACGGAAGTTTACAAAAAGGTTACGGACGAAACAAGCGGCGATGTGTCTACGGTTGTCGTTATGACGGTTGACGATGCCAAAAAAGAAATTACTCTTTATGACGGTGCGCAGGGCACAAGCAATATTTCTGTTGGTGCTAAGGAAAGTTACATCCTTAAACTTAACAAGACTGAAGCAAACGGCGGCGTTATTTCGGCTCCCGCCATTAACGAAGATTCAAATATAACCTGGAAAGTCAACAATGGCACGGCTACCCTTAACGGCGTCCTTAAGGCGGGCTTTATGGAGTCTGCTGACGGTAAAACCCTCATTTACACAAAGGGCAGTACGCAAAACAGAGACGGTTCATATAAGCCCCTAGATATTGTTTCTATCAAAGGTCTCGACAAAACTAAGATAGCGAATCAAACACTTACGAGTAGCTCGCTTGATGGACTTGCAGACGCTGGCATTACTATTTCAGACTACGACGAAGACGGAGCCGCTGATACTGGTCTTATGAAAGTCACGTTGTCGGCTGGTGTTTTGGGCGCGGGCAATGTCACGGTTTCCAATGCAAATTACAAGCTTGCCTTAGACGAAGACGGCGAAGGTGATGATGATGTTCCGCAAGAGGCAGAAACACTTAAAGTTTGGCGCATTAGCGGCACAACCGCAACCTACAAGACGGTAAGCACTGCTTATTACACCTACGACGAAGATAAAAATACGATCGTTTATCACGCCGAAAAAGATGTTTCAGTACACGCGGTAGTAACGGGTCTTGCTACAAGTTACAAAGACGAAAGCGGCACTACCCATAAAATTGCTTATTCCGTTGATTCCGAAGGCAACCTTCAATATTCCGATAACGAAGAAGATAAAGGAAACGTTTTCGCGGATATAGAAGGCAATAGCAAGGCTATCAAATTCACGGCAACGGAAGTGCTCGGTAACAAAGTTGCACTTGACAGCAAAAAGACCGAATCCGGTTATACGCTCGGCTTTGATGAAGATGTTAAGTATGCTCCAGAAATTGAAGATACGCCGACTTGGGAATACAAAGCAAATACCAGCGTTGCTACGCTCAAGGGCAACATGTCGGCAGGTTTCTCAATTTCCAGTGACAACGCCACTATAACCAAAGTAAACGCGGTGTCTAACGGTAGCGCGAAACTTGCAACTATTACGGGTATCAAGAACAGCGGTCTTGCTGTAGAAAGTACTGATAAAACTACGATTATCTACACATACACCGACGAAGACGGCGAAGAACAAACAACCAACGCTATTACTTACAATAACACAGAAAAAGTTATCACGCTGAACAATGCCGCGCTGAATCAGGCTGAAGTTTCAATAGACAGCGCAGCGGGCTATACTTTGGCTATTGACGGAGAAGTTGCTACACCGGAAAGCGGCAAGACGGGCTGGACGCTTGACACTTCGGTGCAAACGATGAACAGCGCAACCCTTAAACAAGGCACCAGTGCAGGTTATGAAGTTGCTAACGGCGGCAAATCTATCACCTATTCGGAATCGAATTACACAAAGTCGCTTGCGACGGTTCAAGGTCTTAGCAAAAATATTGAGGTTGACGAAAACGGGCAGATTGACGGAATCAGAGTTGAAGGAACCACAATCTATTTGCAAAAGAAAGTTCTTGGCGACAGCACAATTTATGTAGGTAGTAGCGGCTATAAGCTCGTTATGGAAAAGGAAGATGAAACAACAGTAACCGAATTTGCGCAAGAGAATTCAACGGCTTGGGATCTTGCAGGCTCCACTGCAGTTCTTATAGAGTACACGACCAAAGGTTGGAAACAAAACGGCACCCAGCAAATCACGTATAACAAAGATAGTTACGGTTCAACAATCGCGACAATTTCCGGTCTTAAGGACGGTCTCGAACTTGTAGACGGGCAAATCGGCTCCTACGACAAGAGCGGCAAGTTCACCCCTGCCCTTGAAATTGACACGGACGAAGACGGCGCAGTTGCTACTTCTACTTATAACGACGGCGAAAACGAAATAAGTTACGCTGTAATTAGACTTAACGACAGTGCGCTTGACAAGAAAAAGGACGTTACACTTATCAACAACTCCAAAGCCACAGGTACCGATTACACCTACAAATTAGCACTTGAGCCGGTTGACGGTAATAAAGAACGTTCAATCGATACGCCCGCTTGGACGGTAAAAAATGGCACGGCAACTTACAAGCTCGATACTAGCGCAGGTTATGCCGTTACAGGCGGAATCGAACACGATTACAATTACACCGACGATAACGGCGACACTCAAACTAAAACTGAAGTTGTAGGCGAAACCATAACTTATAAGAGCAAAGCCTCTTCAACAACTACTATCAGCGGTCTTAATATTGACAACACTAGCACGGCGAGTGCGGAACCACCTGGAGGCATTGAGCTTAACGAAGAAGACGGCACAATCACTTTAGCTGAAAGCGTTCGTAGCACGGACGAAAAGAAACCGCCGACAATCAAAGGCAACTATACATTTGCCAAGCTTGACGACGACGAAGCTCCTGACGTATCGGGAGTAACTTGGACATACTACACCAAAAAAGGTACGGTTACAATGGTCGGCGATGTCGGCGAAGGTTGGACAGTTTCCTCCGACGGCAAAACCCTCTTGCATACGTCAAAACAAGAATCTGCATCTAGTCTTGCGGTTATCAGCGGCTTAGCTAAAAATCTCACTCAAGTTGAAGATACTAGCGAAATTGATAATCCTTCCGAAAACACTATCTATTTTAAAGACGGTAATGATATAGTTCCTGGCGTTGTATTCGACCCGGCACATAACACGATAACCATTAACAAAGCGGCGGCAACAAATGCTAATGTCACGATTAACAGCAAAACTTATCCGCTTGCGATTGGCGATTTAACTCAACTCGTAGACGGCAGTGCTCCTGAACCTGCAGACGTATGGCGCATTAGCGGCACAACCGCCACTTACAAGAGAGTTAATCCCGCTTATTACACCTACGACGAAGCTAAAAACACAATCGTTTATCATAAGGAAACCGACGTAAAGGATAAAACTTATGCGGTAGTCACGGGTCTTGACAAAGATAAACTTGCGGCGGCTTATAAGGACGGCGAAATTAGCGGTCTCATTATCGACAGCGCCAACTCGAAAATTACGGTATCAAATAGCGTGCTCGGTAATTCGGAAGTCAAGCTTACAAAGGGCAGTTATAAATTTGAACTTGCTGGCGATGTTCCTTCTACTGCGGAAGACGTTGACGAATGGCAACTCAGCGGCAACACTGCCACTTACAAGCATTATCAAAAAGCTTACTACGCTT
>Ga0310697_10002057_pt1 | contig 22013 bp, 16 predicted proteins | sample 172DNAGHGlowgp2_FD_203883 | JGI IMG/M metagenome (GOLD analysis project Ga0310697, IMG submission 203883) | Sheep rumen microbial communities from Palmerston North, Manawatu-Wanganui, New Zealand - 1728 DNA GHGlow gp2 (v2) (version 2) | ecosystem: Host-associated > Mammals > Digestive system >... | reverse complement strand
ACAAGTTACAATCACAAAGATCACGGCTGTCGATTTTTATCGGACACCAGTAATTATTTGTAACATTTGTGATCAACTATAGTTTTCCACAATACACTTACGGACAAGATATATGGACACAATGGGATAAATCTGCCTCATCCGTTGATCGTAATAAAATTGAAGAAGCAATACGTAATAAAATTGAAGAAGCGATACATGGACACACAACCAAACCTACAAGTAAAGAAAAAGAAGAGGAACGTCGTGAAGTAGAACGACGCAATACTCTTAGGGCTGCATCAAACGTAACTATATATCTAGAAAACTCCGAATACCGTTCTATGATTTTATCTGAGTCAGAATTCAAGGTGAGACTTAAAAATGAATTGCTAAATAGCAGCAGAATAACTGATTATTACAAAGATCCATATTTAAAGGCTTTTATTGACTCTGATCCTGCCCTGAAAAAATACTGCGATTTGGAAAGAAAAAAAAATGACATAAAAAAACATCCAGGAGAGGCTATCAGGCATATAACGGATCCTCAGATACAAGAAGCTATAAAAAATGACCCCGATTTAGCTCTGGCTATTGCGCAAGCAGCAGAAAAAAAGGCTATGGATGATATAAAAGAAAAACAGGAAAGCATATTGAGACAGCAAGAAGCAGCAAGAAAAGCAAAAGAAGCACGTGAAGCCGAAATAAAACGTAAAAAAGAAGAGAAAGAGAGAGCAAAAATACAGGCAGAACAAAATGAAATGGAAAGAAAAAAAGACGAAGAAGTATCTCGACAATTAACATCTCGGCTTGTCCCCAAACATGACGAAGGATTAAATCACAGTGGAGACAATGCAGTGCAAGATGACATATTTGAGGAATTATTATATGAGAAATTATCTGAGGAACCGGCTATTACAAAAGCAAAAAAGTATAGTGTTGTTTATGTAACTCCCAACGGATGGGAAAAGGCTTTCGAAAATGCAAGTGTAAAAGCAAAAATAGAACTTAAGAAAAAACAGAAGGAATTGCAGGCTAAAGAAATCGCCATTCCAATTAAAAAAGCTGATGCTTTTATGAATGAAATCATGGAAACAGCTTATCCTGGCTCAGAGATGTGGCAAAAGGTCAAAGTGAGCACAGCCGTAAGACACGAAGAAGAAGAATTTATTTCCGAAAGCCTCAAATGTATTTCGAAAGAAGGATTAGACGCTGTTGCATCTGGTGATATAAAAAAAATCAAAAAATTCAATGAATGTATAACCCATGCAAAGGATGCTTTTTTGGACAAGATGGGAGAACACATTGCAGAATTAACACACACAAAGAATCTACGAAAAATATACAAATGGTTCACACAAAAAAAACAAAACGATGATGAATTTTAAAATATTTGCTTTCATTCTGTTCTTTTGCATTTCAACATTTTGCACCACGGCACAGGAAGCCTCGTTGGTAATCCCCAAAGGCTCAAAATACAGTATATTGGGAAACGATGATAACGTAAATCGAACAATATTCATTCACCCACAAGGAGAAATTTGGATTTCAAATGGCTATATTTTGCAAAGCAGTAATAAATCAATTGAATTACCACCAAGAATCAAACCAAATTCTTTTTGCTGGACTAATTCAGGAAAACTGACTTTTTTTTATGATGACACTCTTTATGCACTTAATAACAAGCAAATACTGGAGTCATTGGCAATTGTTGAAACAAAGAACATTATTATTCAACCGTTTGGAAAAACTGATATCGTTTTTTGTGCGTTAGGAGACACTGTTATTTACCAATATGAAATTGCAACAAATCTTCTCAAAACACTCTTTTCCAATTCAAAACCAATAATAGACTTTGTTGTTGATGATGAGGACGTCTATTTTGCTACAGAGAACAAAGTAGTGGCCTTTCTCAAAGAAAAACTATATGTTCCCATATTCCAAAACACAAACAGAATATACTGCATCGGATTCTGTGGAAGCAAAGCGATGTTTTTTTCCGACAAAGATGGATTATGGATTGTTGACATGGACAGAAACAAATCAACAATATGCAATCAACCAGTTGTTGATATTGTGACAGATGGTAGAGATATGGGCTTTTTCAGAGTCTCTGATGGCAGTTGGCTCTTTGTATCACAAATATCTAATTATTTAAAACAAACACAATGAAAAAACTTTTATTATTAGTTGTTATTTGTATTTACAGCATTAGTTTACAGGCACAAAGTTGTGATGAGGAGTATTTATCCTTGGAAGGATTGTCTCATTACAGGAAAGCAATGGAGTATAGTAAAAACCTTCAATTGGGCACACATGACAAAGCACTATCAGAATGGGAGGCGGTATTACAAACAGATAGTCTCTGGTGTGACGATGTTTATAGGAGAGCAGGATTTTTGTGCGAATACATATATGCAAACAAAAAGCCTAAAGGAGAAAGAATTTATTTGGAAAAAGCAATACGATATTACAAGCTTTTTCTTGCTTTTGATCAAAATAAAAACAATAGAGAAGTTAGTGCCAGTCTTTCAAAACTCGAGGCAGAATTAGATGTATATAAAAACTCTATTAATGATTCCATAAAAATTGAAATGGTTTACGTGGAAGGTATGCTGAATGCCGACAAGACACATTGTATACATTCTTTTTATATTGGGAAATATGAAGTAACGCAAGCACAATGGGAGGCAGTTATGGGTTCAAATCCCAGTTATTTTAAAGGACCTAATTTACCTGTAGAAAACATTTCAAAGCATGATGCAGAACTTTTTATAAAGGAGTTGAATAGAATTACTGGCAACAATTATCGTTTGCCAACTGAAGAAGAGTGGCAATATGCTGCACATGGAGGCAAAAACCAAGAAAATTATACATATTCCGGCGGATTTGCTCCGGACAAACTTGGCTGGACAGAAAATAACAGCAATGGCAGAACTCATCCTGTAGGAGAAAAAGAACCGAACTCATTGGGTATTTATGACATGACAGGTAATGTGTCTGAGATGTGTTCTGACCGGCATTCTAATCCTAGTTACAACAAGGGACCAGACTATTTTTACAATTGTTATGGAGGTGATTGGTATTCATACCCTCGTAATCTTGATTATGGGGAAGAAATTCATATAAATAATCATTATATGGGGATTCGTCTTGTGTTAACTGATCAAGACATGATTAGAAAAGAGGATTCAATAATTCGAATAAAGCGGCATGAGGAGGATTCAATTAGAAATGAACAGGCTTACAAAGAATCATTCTTTCCCGTGATAGCATTTTCAAAAAAAATAGGAATTGATATTAGCGTGGGATATAAAATAAAAAAAGAGATACCGGTATTAAATGCTTCCGTTCTATTGGGGCCTATATATGCATCTGCATTATTGTTAGATAATGATTCACTTTTTTCGGCTGGAGTATCATTGCAAATAATAAACCGATTCTCTATTCTATTAGGAGCTTCTTGTATTTTAGAAAATAATTTGTTTGGTGCCGATATGGGATTGAGAAAGGATTGGGGAAATTTTAGTCTGTCTGGAGGCGCTATGTTTTTCCCTAACACACCTACTTGGAAAATAATTCCACATATTGAAGCAAGTGGTTTTGGATTCACTTTAGGTAGTTATTATTATGATAATCAGTTTATACCTTCATTTGGATGTCGTTTTAGTAAAAGTAATTGGGTCTGGAATATCAGTTCCGTTTATGGTTATGATTTTACAAATAAAAGTCACGTTATGGGACTTTCCGGTTTCGTAGGCCCAGTTTATGTTTCTGCTATGTATCAGACAGATAACACATTGCATTTCTCATTGGGAGGAACACAAACATTATTTGGTAGTCGTGTGATAGGACTACATGGGGCTGTGGCATATTCAACAGCTGATAAACTCGGTTTAGATGCTGGTCTGACTATCTCATTCGCGGGGAACAATGTTAAATATGGTAATATTTCTTTTGGAGTACTTGCATATAAAGATAAAATTATACCAACGATAGGTGTTGGGGGACTAGGAGGTTTGATTGCATTGCTTGTTTCTGGAAGCGTGGTAGGTATTATCTATGGTGCTAATGATTTATTCAATGGTATTTGAAATAATTAATGTTAAAGGCAAATCCTTGTATTAATAATGATGTCGACGGGTAAAGTATAGCTGTCTGACACTTGATATGCAAAAAGTTGCAAAAAAAATGTTTTAAAGAAAAGTAATATAGTAACTTACAGAGTGGAAGGACGTGGCGTGAATCATGGCACGGTTTTTTATACTCCCGTGGGGCCGTGTGCTAAAAGCCATAACTGCGGCGGATTTTTGCAAATCCGCCACAGTTTTTTTATGCTGAATGTTTAATTGTAGGGCCTTATTTTTATAGTAATCCGGTATAATATATTGGCAGACAAAGCGTTTGACCGTCGTGGTAGTAATCCTTTGTATAAAGCAGGATTCTGTCCCCAATACGAGAGGAGTATTTCTCGCAGAAGACATCCAACGACTTATGTGTACGGTATCCGGACGATTTTATCTCGATTGGAACAATTTTGTTGCCACGTGAAAGCAGGAAATCAATCTCGTAGTTCTTATTTCCGTTGCCTGTAGGGAAAGTGTAATAATATAATTCGTTGCCCGAAGTGCGTAGCATCTGTGCAATCAAGTTTTCGTACACATAACCAAGATTGGCTTCCAGTTTGTCGCTTAAAAGTTTTTTATATACAGTGTTTTCGGTAAAACTTTTATCCCAAAACGCCAAGGTAACAAATAATCCTGTGTCGGCAACAAACATTTTGTATGTGTCGAGACTGCCGTTAAGTCCGAGTCCGACATTCGGGTCGTTGGCATGATGAGCCAGATTAACCACCATGCTTTCGTTCATCTCAAAAACTATGGTGTCTGTGTTACTTGTTTTTTTCTCGCCCAAGGCACTCTCGACCATAAAGCGCGAGGAATTTCCCGACAACTGTGCCGGGATGTGCTTGAACATCTTTGAAGCACTGCCTGAGGGGTCAATTTTGTTGAAATCGGTGAGGTAAAGTTCAACAATCTGTCTTTTTACGCGGTCCACCTCTTGGAGATTGTTGTTTGATATATACGCACTTACAGCCTGCGGCATACCGCCTACAAGCATATACAAACGCATTTCGCGCATCCACTTGCGATGTGTGGCTTCGCCCATGGCGCGTTTCATCTCAAAAGCCTGTCGTATTTGCTCGGGTGCTATATTGTTGCCCGTTGCCCAATAAAATTCTTCCCAGTCCATCGGATAGAGGGTTAGGCTCATCTCTTCGCTCGGAATCAGTATGTTCTCCACATTTTTCCGTATAGAAATAAGAGAGCCCGTCTCAATGTAGTCGTACCTGCCGTCCTTCACCAAATGCTTTATGGCTTGGCGGGCTCTTGGTTTGAATTGTACTTCGTCGAATACAATTACCGACTCCCTTTCATACAATTTTACATTGAAAATGGTTTGTAGCTGCAGAAAAAAATAGTCAAGATTCATGTAGTCTTCAAATACTTCATCAATCTGTTTTGAAGCCATGGAAAAGTCTATAAGGATATGGCTGCGGTACTCTTTATTGGCAAATTCTTCTACAAGGGTGGATTTTCCAACACGACGAGCACCTTTTACCAACAATGCATACTTGCCTCCCCAATCCTTTTTCCATTCAAGCATTTTGTCATATAATTTTCTTCTGAAAATCATGATGTTCCTATTGTTTAATTCGACTGCAAAATTACGAAAAATTTACGAATCCACAAATTTTTTTTGCCAAAATCCGACCTTTTCCACAATTTTTTTTTGCCAAAATCCGACCTAATCCACAAATTTTACCTTCCACGGTGGCTGAGCTTGCCGAAGCCACCGCACATCCCAAAATCCGTTTTTCCACACATCCGAAAATCCTTCCCGTAATTTCGCAAAAAAATCGTATCTTTGCACAAATAACGACATTCCACAAATTGGCAAAAAACATTTAAAAACCAACAAATTATATGACAACAGCCGAAACCATTAAAGAGCTAAGCAACCGCCAAGAGGCTCTGAGGAGGTTCCTTTGACATCGACAATCTGAACCTTTCCATAGCCGAAGAAGAAAAAAAAACCGAATCTCCCGACTTCTGGAACGACCCCAAGGAGGCCAAGAAGGTAATGGTGGAGATTAAAAACAAAAAAGTGTGGACAACGGCCTACGCCGACATAGCCGCGACAATGGACGACCTCGCCGTCATCAACGAGTTTTTCGAAGCTGGCGACGCCACCGAGGAGGAGCTCCTGCAACAGATTGCCGTTGCCACAAAAAAAATCGAAGACCTCGAGTTCAAGAACATGCTACGCAACGAGAGCGACCGTTTCGACGCTGTGCTGAGCATCAACGCCGGCGCCGGCGGAGTGGAGGCTCAGGACTGGGCCGAGATGCTTATGCGCATGTACATACGCTACGCCGAACGCTCGGGCTACAAAGTGGCCACCAGCAGCTATCTGGAAGGCGAGGGAGCAGGCATCAAAAACGTAACCCTGCAGATAGAGGGCGAGTTCGCCTACGGCTACCTGAAAAGCGAAAACGGCGTGCACCGTCTGGTGCGTGTAAGTCCTTTCAACGCCCAAGGCAAACGTATGACCAGCTTCGCCTCAGTTAGCGTAACGCCTCTGGTGGACGACACCATAGATGTGGTTATCGACAACTCGCGCCTGAGCTGGGACACCTTCCGTAGCGGCGGGGCGGGCGGTCAGAATGTGAACAAGGTGGAAAGCGGCGTGCGCCTGCGATACCTGTTCAAAGACCCCTACACCGGCGAGGAGGAGGAAATTCTTATCGAAAACACCGAGACCCGCGACCAGCCCAAGAACAAAGAAAACGCCCTGCGTCTGCTCCGCTCGCAGCTATACGAACGCGAGATGCGGCACCGCATGGAAGAACAGGCCAAAATCAAAGCCTCGCAGAAAAAGATAGAATGGGGCAGCCAGATACGCAGCTACGTTTTCGACGACCGCCGCGTGAAAGACCACCGCACCAACCACCAGACCTCCGACGTGAACGGCGTTATGGACGGCGACATCGACGCCTTCATAAAAGCCTATCTCATGGAGTTCGGAAACCTGTAACGAGTTGAAAGTTGAAAGTTAGTTTATAGTTTATAGTTTATAATTAACAATTTACATTTAGTGGTCAGTTGGCAGTATTCAGTAATCAGAGATAATTCGACAGCTAAACAACTCAACAATCAAACATCTTAACGCCTTCACATCACGAATCACTAATCACGAATCACTAACACAAAAAACCATGAACATATTACTTCTCGGTTCTGGCGGCCGCCAACAGCTTTTCATCGCCCCGGGCAACGCAGGCACTGCCGGTTGCGGCACCAACGTAAACCTCAAAAACGACGACTTCGCCGCCATCAAACAGTTTGTGCTGGAGCACGACGTTCAGATGCTCGTGGTGGGTCCCGAAGCGCCCCTTGTGGCGGGCATCGCCGACTTTTTCAAAAACGACGCCCAACTGAGCCACGTGGCGGTGATAGGTCCCTCCAAACAGGGCGCCACCCTCGAAGGCAGCAAGGAATTTGCCAAACAGTTTATGCAACGCCACGGCATACCCACGGCACGGTATCAGTCGTTTACCAAAGAGACTCTGCCACAGGCCGTTGAGTTCCTCAAAACCATGCAGCCGCCATACGTGCTCAAAGCCGACGGACTGGCGGCAGGCAAAGGGGTGCTGATTATCAACAATTTGGCCGAAGCCGAGAACGAGTTGCACAACATGCTCGAAAACGCCAAATTCGGCAATGCGTCGAGCACTGTGGTGATAGAGGAGTTTCTCAGCGGCATCGAGCTTTCGGTGTTTGTGCTAACAGACGGCACCAACTACAAGATTCTGCCCTCCGCCAAGGACTACAAACGCATCGGCGAACACGACACCGGCCTCAACACCGGTGGCATGGGCTCCATATCGCCAGTCCCCTTTGCGAACGACGAGTTTATGCAGAAAGTGGAGCAACGCATTGTTATACCGACTGTTGCAGGATTGCAGAAAGACAACATCGACTACTGCGGTTTCATTTTCATCGGCCTGATGAACGTTGCCGGGAACCCTTACGTTATTGAGTACAACGTGCGCATGGGCGACCCCGAGACGGAATCCGTCTTTCCGCGTATCAATTCCGACGTGGTGGAGCTGTTCCAACATGCCGCCGACGGCACCCTCGACCAAGCAACCCTCGACATCAACCCGCAAACCGCAGCCTGTGTGATGATGGTGGCCGGAGGCTATCCCGAGAGCTACCGCAAAGGCGACGTAATCTCCGGCATCGGCGATGTGGAAGGCAGTGTGGTGTTCCATGCAGGCACAAAAACCAACGACAGCGGTAAAATCGTAACTAACGGAGGACGTGTGATTTGCGTAACATCCTTTGCCGACACTTTGCCCCAAGCTTTGGAAAAAACATACCACAACGTGGAAAAAATACAGTGGGACGGCAAGTATTTCCGCAGGGACATCGGTCAGGACCTGCTCAGTTATTAACACAAAACGCACTGTAAATCCGACTTTTACCGCATAAAAAGCCACGTAACAGAAAGTCCGATTTTGAAAAACCAACTTTTTTTCGTATCTTTGCAGTTTTCAACACATAGTATATGCAGACAATAATAATACTTGACTTCGGATCGCAATACACCCAGCTTATTGCACGCAAAATCAGAGAGTTGAACGTATATTGCGAAATACACGCATACAACAAGATACCCACCCTAACCCCCGATGTGAAAGGCGTTGTGCTTTCGGGAAGTCCCTACTCCTGCAACGACGCGCAGGCCCCCATCCCCGACCTCAGCAAGATAAAAGGCCATCTGCCGATGCTTGCAGTATGCTACGGTGCGCAATACCTCGCCAAAATGGGCGGCGGCAACGTGCTCCCTTCCAAAATTCGCGAATACGGTCGTGCCAACCTGCAATACATCGACAACAGCAACCCGCTGCTGAAAGACATCTCGCCCAACAGCCAAGTGTGGATGTCGCACGGCGACACCATAGAGCGTGTGCCCGACAACTACAAGCTCATCTGCAGTACCGATACGGTGAAATACGCTGGCTATCAGATAGAAGGCGAGCAGACCTACGCCATACAGTTCCACCCCGAGGTGAGCCACTCCATCGAAGGAATAAAGATGCTGCGCAATTTCGTTGTGGACATCTGCCACTGCGACCAGTCGTGGACTCCCGCCTCGTTTGTGGAGACCACCATCCGCGAGCTGCGCGAGAAACTGGGCGACGACAAAGTGGTGCTCGGACTCTCCGGCGGCGTGGACTCCAGCGTGGCCGCCATGCTCCTAAACAAAGCCATCGGCAAAAACCTTCACTGCATATTTGTTGACAACGGACTGCTGCGCAAAAACGAGTTCCAGAACGTGCTGGAATCGTACAAGGACATGGGCCTCAACGTGAAAGGCGTGGACGCCAAACAGAAGTTCTACGACGTGCTGAAAGACGTCACCGACCCCGAAAAGAAACGCAAAGCCATTGGCAAAACCTTCATCGACGTGTTCGACGAGGAGGCCAAGCAGATAACTGACGTGAAATGGCTCGCACAGGGCACCATCTACCCCGACGTCATCGAATCACTTTCGGTGAAAGGCCCTTCGGCAACGATAAAATCGCACCACAACGTCGGCGGACTGCCCGACTATATGAAACTGAAAATCGTGGAACCCCTGCGTTCGCTCTTCAAAGACGAGGTGCGCCGCGTGGGACGCGAGATTGGCCTGAAAAACGACCTCCTGCAACGTCACCCCTTCCCCGGTCCTGGACTGGCGATACGCATCCTTGGCGACATCACGCCGCAGAAAGTGGAGATACTGCAGAACGTTGACGATATCTTCATCAGCGGACTGAAGGAACACGGCCTCTACGACAAAGTGTGGCAGGCCGGCGCCATACTGCTCCCCGTGCAGTCGGTGGGAGTGATGGGCGACGAACGCACCTACGAGAACGTGGTGGCGCTGCGCGCCGTGGAGTCCAACGACGGAATGACCGCCGATTGGAGCCACCTGCCCTACGACTTCCTTGCAAAGATGTCGAACCGCATCATCAACGAGGTGAAAGGCGTCAACAGAGTGGTTTACGACATCAGTTCCAAACCGCCGGCAACAATTGAATGGGAATAACAACCTAATACACAAGAAAATGAAGAAAACTTTCGCACTTTTTGCATTGTTATCCATCTGCCTGATTACTTGGGCACAGACCCCTGTTATCGTTACAAAAGAGATAAAGACGATAAACGGGAAGAACTACTACGCCCACGTGGTGGAGAAAGGACAGACAGTGTTCTCCATAGCCCGCGCCTACGGCGTGAACTACCACGACGCCGTGCTCAAGAGCGATATCGACAAAATAGCCATAGGCGACACCGTTTTTCTGCCGACCAACGAGAAACCGGCACCCAAACAATTCCACTACTACGTTGTAAAACAAGGAAATACACTCTACAGCATCGCCAAAACCTATCAGGTGGAGGTTGACGACATTCTGAAACTCAATCCCAAAATAGAAAACAACAACATCAAAGTTGGCGAGGTTATCAAAATACCCATGGAGAAAAGTGCTAAAGACAAAGGCACCGCTCAAACATCAAAACCCCAGCAGAATTCCGTAAACAGCCAATCGCAACAGCCGGCCCCCGTATACAAGCCTATCAAGGATTCAAAACAAGAAGCCAAAGAGCAGAAGGAACTAGAAAAACAACAAAAAGAAGCCGAGGCCAAAGCAAAGAAAGAGCAGGAACGTCTGCAAAAAGAAGCTAAGGAAAAAGAAGCTAAAGAGAAGAAAGAATTAGAGAGACAGCAGAAAGAGGCTCAAGCAAAAGAGGCCAAGGAGAAAAAGGAATTAGAGAAACAGCAAAAAGAAGCTGAGGCTAAAGCAAAGAAAGAGCAGGAACGTCTGCAAAAGGAAGCCGAAGCTAAAGAAGCCAAGGAAAAGAAAGAATTAGAAAAGAAACAAAAAGAATTAGAGAGACAACAGAAAGAGGCCAAGGAAAAAGAAGCACGCGAAAAGAAAGAACTGGAAAAACAACAGAAAGAAGCCGAGGCCAAAGCCAAAAAAGAACAGGAGCAACTAAAAAAAGACACCAAAGATAAAGAAGCTCAAGAAAGAAAAGAATTAGACGAACAAAAAAAGGAAATAGAAAAACAACGCAAAGAACTGGAAAAACAGCAAAAAGAACTGGAACGGCAGCAGAAGGAACTGGAGAAAAAACAGAAAGAGGTCGAAAAAGCTTCGAAAAGCGAACAACAGACCGTTTCTGAGAACAACGTTCAACCACAAAACAACCCCAAAGCCGAATTCCGTCCCATGGGCAGGAAATCGCAGCAGTCGGACGCCATCAGCAGCGGCAACGGACCATCCGCCCGGCTACACGAAACCACCTACGAAACCGAACCGATAACCAAAGCCGAACCCGCAAAGAAAATCTCTACCAACCCTGCCACCGAACAAAAGACATCCTCGCCCTCAACCAGCGACGACTACAACTATGCCGAACTGCCTCTGCAAACAGCACCTAACATCGGAAAAAGCGTACCTGCCCCCAATGTGCTTATCCGCAACCGCGTAAGCAACACCGAAATCCATATAACCCTGATGATACCCCTCTATCTCAGCAGCATCGACGAAATTTCCACTTCCAAGTTCGACATAGAACAGCGCAAGAAACGCAAATACAAATCATTCGAATTCATACAGTTCTACGAAGGGGTGCTGCTCGGTCTTGAGTCGCTTAAAAACGAAGGCTGCAACGTGGTGCTCAACGTGGTGGACATCCCCGGCGACCTCCCCGACAAGGTAGCACAAGCCTTCGACAGCTACAATGTGGCACAGTCCGACCTCATTATCGCCCTGCTCGAGAAAAATGCCTTCGAAAAAGCCGCGCAGCTCGCACAGAAGAACAACGTATTCATACTCAACCCCTTCTCGTCGCGCGCCGAAATCCTCGACCAAAACCCCTACGTAGTAAAACTCGCCCCGTCGAACCAAGGGCTGGTAAGTTCCATTCTCAGCATGGTAACAAAATCGTACTCATCGCCAAACCTGTACATAGTACACTCCAACGGCAAACTCGAAAAAAAACTCCTCGACGAATTCCAAACACAGCTGAAAAACCAAAACAAGATAAAATACACCATCTTCGACTGGAGCGCCAACGCTAAACTCGCCAATATGCTCAAAAACAGTGCCGACGACAATATTGTAATCAACATCTACGACCAGAACAAAGACAAAAACAAAACCCAGTCGAGCCTCATACTCAACCGAATGTTCTCCGTAAAAAAGAACACCCCCACTCTGATAACCATACCCAACTGGGCAACCAAATACGAAGATATCGACTACAACCAGCTGCAACGCCTCAACTACCATTTTCTCTCCAACTCCTACCTCGACTACAACAACCCCAAACACAAAAACTTCATCGACCGTTTCAAAGAAAAATACAAAACCGAACCTCAGGGCAACTACGCCGCTCTCGGCAACGACATCATCATACACTTTGTGGCAGGCATCAACTCCAAAGGCACCGAAAAATTCTGGGAAGACCCCAACACCGAACGCCGACACAGCATGATATACTACTTCCATTTCAAACGTTCCGCCCCCGACAAAGGCTTTGAAAACCAAAACGCATACTTCTACAGGCTAAATACCAAATTCCAATTCGTACCCGCAAACTAAAGCAACAAAACAAAAAAAGATAACAACCAGAAAATCAAACCATTAAATATTTTTCTTCGGTTTTTCAAAAAAAAATAGTACCTTTGCACTCTGTTTATGGATTATCAAACAACAATAAAAAAGGAAATTAAGAAGACCGGCAAAGGTCTGCACACTGGCAAGAACGTCAGCGTAACCATCAAGCCCTCCGACACTTGCGACGGCATCATTTTCAAACGTATCGATTTGGAAAAGCCGGTGGTGATACCCGCTTCCGTCGATTACGTGTGCGACACCTCGCGCAGTACCACCCTGGGCAAAGGCGATGTAAAGATAGCCACCGTCGAGCACCTGCTCTCCGCCCTCAAAGGCATGAAAGTGGACAACGCCATAATAGAAGTGGAAGGCGGCGAAATACCAATCCTCGACGGCAGCGCCAAAATATGGGCCGACGAAATTAATAAAGTCGGTATCGCCGAAATGTCACAAGAACGCACCTACACCGCAATTACCGAAAACATCGGATACAACAACACCAAAGAAGGTGTGGAAATGCTTGTGGTCCCCTCCGACGACTTCAAAGTTACCGTTGTTATCGACTACAAAACACAGGTGCTCGGCGAACAGATAGCGCAATACACCGAAAAAATGGACTACGCAGCCGAGATAGCCCCCAGCCGCACTTTCGTTTTCATCGACGAACTGGAGGTGCTGCTCGCCAACAACCTTATAAAAGGCGGCGACATGGACAACGCCCTCGTCTTTGTAAACAAACAACTCTCGCCCGAACAACTGCAGCACCTCGCCGAACTCTTCAAAAAAGACATCAGCAAAATACAGGTAAAGCAAGGCATCCTCAACAACGTAAAAAAACATTTCGACAACGAACCCGCACGCCACAAACTCCTCGACTTCCTCGGCGACATCTCGCTCCTTGGATGCAACCTCAAAGGCCATTTCATGATAAAATGTCCGGGACACACCTCCAACATTGCCTTTGCCAAAGCCATAAAAAAACATCTCGACAAAATAGCCAAAGGGCCTAAACAATACGACCTCACCAAACCTCCCGTTTACGACATACTCGGCATCAAACAGCTGCTGCCCCACCGCTACCCCTTCCTGCTCATCGACAAGATAATAGAGATAGGCGACGACTACGTGGTCGGTGTCAAAAACGTAACTACCAACGAGCCTTTCTTCCAAGGCCATTTCCCCAACCAGCCCGTAATGCCCGGCGTGTTGCAGATAGAAGCCATGGCGCAGGTAGGCGGAGTGCTGGTGCTCAAAGGAGTGCCCGACCCAGAGAACTACTCCACTTTCTTCCTCACCATCGACAATGTGAAATTCCGCAAACTTGTGGTCCCCGGCGACACCCTCGTTCTTGAGCTGAAACTCACCGAACCCATGCGCCGAGGCATCATAAAAATGCAAGGACACGCTTACGTGGGGAACACCCTCGTTTGCGAAGCCCTGCTTATGGCCCAAGTTACAAAAAGACAATAATATACCAACTTAAGAATAATAGTGATGCAAACAGATTTGCGTGACATCAGCCCCAAAGCCAAAATAGGCAAAAACGTGGAAATATCCAATTTCACCACCATCTACGAAAACGTGGAGATTGGCGACAACACTTGGATAGGCCCCTACGTAACAATTTTTCCCGGCGCACGCATCGGCAAAAACTGTAAAATATTCCCCGGAGCTGTAATCTCCGCCATACCTCAAGACCTTAAGTTCGAAGGCGAAGAAACCCTCGCCATCATCGGCGATGACAACATAATACGCGAATACGTAACCATAAACCGTGGCACTAAAGCCTCGGGCGAGACACGCGTGGGCAACGGCAACCTTATTATGGCTTACGTGCATATAGCACACGACTGCGTTGTGGGAAACCACTGCATACTGGCCAACAACACAACCCTCGCCGGACACATCGTCATGGGCGACTATGCAATAATGGGCGGAAAAACAGCCATACTCCAGTTTGTACATATCGGTGCACATGTAATCACCGCCGGCGGTTCGCTGGTGGACAAGGACATCCCACCTTACGTAAGGGCTGCCCGCTACCCCATTTCTTACGCCGGAATCAACTCCATCGGTCTTAACCGCAGAGGTTTCTCGCAAGAGAGCATCAATATCATTCAGGACATTTACCGTTACATTTTCCAAAAAGGAATGACAGTGTCGCACGCCAAAGAAATGGTGCAGGAACTGTACGGCAACACCACCGAAGGCAAGACTGTGATAGACTTTATCGACAACGCACAAGTGGGCCTGATGAAAGGTTACAACCCATCGAAATAAAAAAAATCGCACCCCGACAAACGATTTTTGCATAATGCTCGTTACTTATAAAAATAATCGGGCATGAAATCATTTAAAATCATAATATGCACCATCGCCGTAGCCTTTGTAGCTCTGACAACCGCCAGGGCTCAAAGCCGTGACAATATACTTTGTTTCGCCACTGTTGTCGACGGCGACACCATACCTAGCGTACACCTAAACGAAGTAGTAGTGTTTTGGTCGTATATGCTCACCGACAAAGAGATAAAAAGGAACAAAAAGCTTATACGTAACGTAAAAATCACCCTACCCTACGCCAAAACCGCCAAACGCAAACTCGACAACTACGAAAAACAAATGGCCGGCATGTCGGAAAGCCAACGCAAAGTGATGATGAAAAAAGCCGAAAAGGAGATAGAAGCAGAATTCGGCGCCGAACTGAAAAAACTCACTTTCTCGCAAGGCCATGTGCTTATAAAACTGGTGGACCGCGAAACAGGCAGCACCTCTTACGAACTTGTGCGCGAGCTACGAGGCAAATTCCGAGCCTTCTTCTACCAGACTTTCGCCAAAATTTTCGGCTACAACCTGAAAGAAAAATTCGACCCCAAACATAACTCCAAGGACCGCATGATAGACCGCATTGCAAGAGCCGTGGAAGAAGGAAGACTATAACCGCTGTATGGAAAAATACGGAATCTGCCACCTACCGCTCGCTCCCCTGCGCAGTCACCCCGACGACGCATCCGAAATGGTGTCGCAAATCCTCTTCGGACAAACCCTCTATATCCTCGACAGTTCCAATCCAAAATGGACTCTCATCCGCGTACGCGACGACGGATATCAGGCGTACATAGGCAACAAACAATACCAAGCCATTTCGAAAGAGGAGTTTGAACACCTTAACCAGCACCGACAAACGGTGAACCGGCACGGAGTGAGCATCACACAAACCAACAAACAGATACCCTTCGAAATACCTCTCGGAAGCATATTGCCCACCGAAGAATCTTTCCGCTTCGGCAATTACGAGTACAGCCACAATTTTGTGCCACAAAAAGAAACACTTCTCGAAACCGCCCGTTCTTTCCTCAACGCCCCCTACCTATGGGGCGGCAAGTCCATCTTTGGCATCGACTGCTCAGGGTTCACTCAGACAGTGTTTTCGGCACACGGCACTCTGCTTCTCCGCGACGCCTCGGAGCAGGTAACCCAAAGCCAGGGTGTTCCCAGCCTCGGTCAAGCCCGTCCTAGCGACCTCGCCTTTTTCGACAACGACAAAGGCCGCATCATCCACGTAGGGATATTATTAGCCGACGGCCAGATAATACACGCCTCGGGATGCGTGCGCATCGACAGAATCGATGAAAAAGGCATTTTCAACGAGGAGATTGGGCAATACACCCACCACCTTGCCGCAATAAGGCGGTTTTAGAAACAGGCCTTGAACTTTAACAATGATAAGTCGCAGCCGGACTATCTTCTTTTCTTTTTCTCCAAAAACCTTACAAGATTGTACACGGGTTTCATATCTGTGCCCAAAAGATTGAATTTCTCCTTGGAGCTGTGGCACCGGCCTTCAATATTGTACTCAATAAAATAGGTAATATGTTCGGCCTCCTTGACTTTGTATCTGCAAGTCAAAGTGTCTATCATTTTTACCATGCCCAATATGGTGTCGAAGTCGGCTTTGGTTATTGCAATTTTCTGTGTTTCAACGCCGCTGTCGGGGCTTGGTTCAAAAATAGCCGACCACCAATGAAAGCCCGGCAAATTCCAGCTTCCATTCATCTTCTTGATGTAAAGTGTGTCGTTGGCAATCCGGAAAACTTCGACACTGTTGGGTTTCTCTATTGTCAGACGTGCGGCATTGCCATCCAACAAGGCGGGTTCCTGCATTGGGACGAAAATCTGGCGGTTGCGGTCGTAGGCTTCCCACACCTCACGGTAAGGGGTAAGATAATCCTGATCACCATAAAAGTTGTATTCTTCCCGCAACTCATCCGGCATAAGCACATGTAACAAGCTGTCCACAACCGGCTTTTTGACAGCATTTTCGTTCTTCAGATGCCACTGCCAATTCCTGTTTGCGAGTTGCTTGACGGGGTAATAGAGATAAGCCGCCAATGTGTCGTGACTGTAAGCTCTGATTAATTTGTAGTACGCCAGGGAGTCGGCATCGGGAAAAGTCTGCCAAAGCGGCATTGATTTCAAAAGGGCATCGTAGTAGTACAGCTTTGCAAGTTGTTCCCCCATCCAAATCGCTGAATATGTCCTATATCCGACATCGTAACGCAGAACACTGTCCTTCTCGGCACGCGAACGGAAGGGCTCGCGGCTGTAGTCGCGGTGCATCTCGATGAAATCTTCATCAAAATGTTTGGGGTTTATAATTCTTGAGTGGTACCATCCTCCGGGGTATTTCTTCAGTGCCACAAGATAGAAATGGCTGGCAGCGGGCACGTTGCGGTAAACCACCTTGCTGTTCCTTGGATTTACTTCGCTCAGTATGGCGGTGTCCACACCATCCACATAGAGTGCCACCTTGCCGGTGATAGGATTGCAGTCGTCGCTATATAATTTAAGTCGAAGAGTGGTGCGCTCTTGCTGCAGCCATATTGTGTTGAGCGCCAAATTACCGGTAACATTGACCTTCTTCTCATACGATTTATAGCCAGGACACTCCACACGGACCTTGTATTCGCCCTTGGTAAGATAAAATTTGGTGGATTCCAAATAAGAGGGAGTACCATGTATACGACGGTAATTATGACCTGTAACTATGATTCTGCCACCATCAACTTTTGTGCTGTCGATGGCATCATAAACAGGAATGGACAGCTCGCATATATGCCGTTCATATAAGGTGTCGAAAAACCTGTAAATCGGTGCGGTATAGGGACTGTGTTGGGGAATGTCGCACTCGTGGATGTGATAACCATTCTCATCGGTGTATTCAAATTCTATAGTTGGGGCATCAATGATACCGCCACTTACAGAAAGCACACGCCGGTTGCCGGCCATGCGCAGGGTGTCCATACAACGGGCAAAGGTTTCGAGTTCGTCCTCGGTGAGTTCGGCATCCCAACGCTGATAGGCATTTTTACCAATCGGATGCGCCGAAAAACAGTAATAGAAACGTCCGTCTTCGATACGATAAGCGGTGGGATAGCCCAAGCCCCCATATATTAACATACGCACCGCCGGCTTTGTGCTGGGCGGATACACTAAACTCCGCTCTCCCTGCGGTGCGAATTCTCTTCTGAGAATATCCGAATGGAAACGGGCATCTCTAATGATACAGCTGTAGCAGGTGTTTGTGTCCTCGATCCATCCATCTTTGATTTCGGGCATCAGACAGAAAAAGCTGCCGTCGGGATTGCTGTACCTGCGGGGCTCGCGCACACGGCGGTCGTGCCTCAGGCCAAGACGGTGCTCAAGCTGGCAGATGGCGTAATATAGATAGTCATACTTACGTGTGTCCTTGAAATAGCAGTATTTTATATGTTTCAACATTTCGTCGAGACTGAAGGTGCGCCAACGCGGTAACGGATAATAAAGGTCTTCCAAACAAAGGTTGGCCAACGATACATATTTCCTATTCCATCTGGTGGAGTCCCAACCGTTGCGGTCGGCCATAAGCTTGGCTTCGTAGGCTCTTAAAACACTGTCTTTCTCGCAACGCGAAACATACATATAATCATTGCCATGCTCCACCTCTATTTCTAATGTTGTGTCGCTTTGCAGGTCTAATTGTATGCTCTTATATAGCCACATGCTAAAAACAAAACGCCCACGAGGAAGTGAGAGTTTAAGGTGCCCAGTAGAGTCGCCCTCGGCAAAAAAAGAGCTGTCGTTATTGTCGCAAAATATTCTTCCCCAACATAAAGGCTCTGGATTGCCATTATAAGTAATCAGCATATCCACATTCACCCGCTGTGCATAAACTCCAAAGGCAAAAAAAGTAATAACAATAACGCTAAAAAGATATTTAATTATTTGATTATCAGTATTTTTCATAAAAAAAAACAATCGTAATACAATCACAAATATACGCAAAAAAAATTTGAATTCCAAACTAATATAAAAAAGTATTTACTTACTCATCCGAAATACAATTTTGTGCCAAAAACACCGTAATTTGTTAAAATTTTATTTCGCTGAAAAATAGCAATTTGTCGCAATTATTGAAAAAAAATTTTGTCAATCCAAAAAATAATCATAACTTTGTATCCCGTATTTCTAAAACTTAACAGTTATGAAAAACGGTTTCGACAATGACAAGTATCTGCGGATACAATCCGAACACATCAAAGAAAGAATCGGCAAGTTCGGAAACAAACTTTACCTCGAATTTGGTGGAAAACTTTTCGACGACTACCACGCCAGCCGCGTGTTGCCCGGCTTTGAGCCCGACAGCAAGCTGAAGATGCTTACACAGCTCAAGGACGATGCCGAGATAGTCATCGTTATCAGCGCCATGGACATCGAAAAAAACAAAGTGCGCGCCGACCTCGGCATCACCTACGACGAAGACGTGCTCCGCCTGCGCGACGCATTCACACAGCGCGGACTGCTTGTAAACTCGGTGGTGATAACCCACTACACCGGCCAGCCTGCGGCATCGGCTTACCGCCAACGCCTCGAGCGCCTAGGTATTAAAGTTTACTACCACCACCTTATCGAAGGCTATCCCGCCAATGTAGAACTCATCGCCTCCGACGAAGGCTTCGGCAAAAACGACTACATCGAGACCACTCGTCCGCTGGTGATAATCACCGCCCCCGGCCCCGGCAGCGGCAAAATGGCCACCTGTCTCAGCCAACTGTATCAGGAAAACCGCCGCGGCATTAAAGCCGGATATGCCAAATTCGAGACATTCCCAATCTGGAGCATACCACTGAAACACCCCGTCAACATCGCCTACGAGGCAGCCACCGCCGACCTCAACGACGTGAACATGATAGACCCCTTCCATCTGGAAGCCTACGGCAAAACAGCAGTAAACTACAACCGCGACATCGAGATTTTCCCCGTGCTCAACGCCCTGTTCGAAGGCATCTACGGCGAAAACCCCTACAAATCGCCCACCGACATGGGTGTGAACATGGCCGGTTTCTGCATCGCCGACGACGAAGTGTGCTGCCAAGCCTCCAAAGACGAGATAATACGACGCTACTACACAGCCCTGTGCGACTACGCCTGCGGCAAATCCAGCGAAAGCGAGATAAACAAAATAGCCCTGCTGATGAAACAGGCCAACATCACCACCGATTTCCGTCGCACCACCGTGGCCGCCAAACAGCGCCGCGACAAAGAGGGTGTGCACGCAGCAGCCATCGAATTGGCCGACGGAACAATCATCACCGCCAAGTCGAGCGAACTGCTCGGACCTTGCGCCGCCGTTCTGCTCAACGCTTTGAAACATCTGGCCGGCATCGACCACAGCGTGAAACTCATCTCGCAAAAGATGATAGAACCCATACAGCATACCAAAGTGTCGCTGCTCCACGGCAAAAACCCGCGTCTGCACACCGACGAGGTGCTGGTAACCCTCTCCATACTGAGTCTTTTGGACGAAAACTGCCGCCGCGCCCTCGACTGCCTGCCACTGCTCAACGGCTGTCAGGCCCACACCACAGTGATGACCAGCGAGGTGGACCGCAAAATATTCAAGAAACTCGGCGTAGGACTGACAAGTGAGCCGATAAGGAAAGGGTGAAGATAGGTATGATTCGTAAAGCCACAACACTTATTTTGCTTGCTTTTTCGGCTTTAGCCACTTGTTGCGGAAATGCAAACAGCATCCAGAAACCGATAACAAGCATAGGCGTAGAGGATTTCGAATATATTTCGGCACTCCCAGATGTGCGACTGATTGATGTGCGTACTCCCAAAGAGTATGCCGACGGACACATCTCCGGTGCGGAAAATATCGACGTGAAAGCTGCCGATTTCGCGGAGCGCATCAAGGACATCAAAGGCACTGTGGCCGTTTACTGCCGGAGCGGCAAGCGCAGTCTGAATGCAGCAAAACAACTTGCCGATCTGAGATGCAAAGTGTACGACCTCACCGGCGGCATACTTGCATGGCAAAAGGTCGGAAAACCGACAACAAAAGTTGAGACAGACGTTTTCACCACCAAAAGCGGGAAACTTGTGAAAATCCACGCACTGATGCATTCCAGCATACGTATCGAGTATGAGGGATTCCAATCTGGGAAATACGAAATAGTGATAGACCCCTGTGCAAATCTGAATGGCCGCAAGGTGGACTACTCCTCTATGCCGAAAGCTTTCCTCATACTCGTCACCCACGAACATTTCGACCACTACGACCCGACTACAATCGGCCGTCTCTCCAATGAAAGTACATATCTGTTTATGAATCCCCGTTGTGTGGAACTTTACGGCAATGGCAGTGCATTGAAAAACGGCGACAAGACGCAACTGGCCGACGATGTGCTTAATACTGGTTTTGAGAGCATCCCTATCGACATACATATCGAAGCCGTGCCGGCCTACAACACCACCGAAGGTCACCAGCAGTTCCACCCTAAGGGTCGCGACAATGGCTACATTCTCACCCTCGACAGTCTGCGCATCTACATAGCCGGCGACACCGAAGACATACCTGAGATGGCAGACCTCAAGGACATCGACATAGCGTTCCTGCCCTGCAACCAGCCCTACACCATGACTCCCGAACAGCTCGTCAATGCCGCCAAAATCATTAAGCCCAAGGTCCTCTTCCCCTACCATTACGGAGAAACCGATATCTCAGGCATTCCCGCACAACTTCCAAACATCGATGTACGTATTCGTCACTACGAATAAGCAGTTACAATATGGCATAAAATACAAAAGGGAGTCTCAAGAGACTCCCTTATTTTATTTTGTTTCGTTGCTCGGCGTTTTTGCTGAAGTTGAGAGGTTGTGTTTTCGTTGCGCAGAGGCAATCCCGCAGCCATCATCACCCACGCCACCACAATACGCCACGACAGGCCACACCACAGTTCCGGCCGCCCCGAAA
>Ga0310697_10002056_pt1 | contig 22017 bp, 16 predicted proteins | sample 172DNAGHGlowgp2_FD_203883 | JGI IMG/M metagenome (GOLD analysis project Ga0310697, IMG submission 203883) | Sheep rumen microbial communities from Palmerston North, Manawatu-Wanganui, New Zealand - 1728 DNA GHGlow gp2 (v2) (version 2) | ecosystem: Host-associated > Mammals > Digestive system >... | reverse complement strand
AATCGGTTTTCCAGCGGTGTTCGTTGGCTCTCAGTCATCGTTAGCTTTTGAAATTTTTGGATCTATAAGTACATTTCCAAATAAATCCTCATGAACTTGAATTCATAATCTTCGAGCAGAGCAGTGGTGAGTAGCAGAAAAGTGCTGTTTTCTAATTAATTCCAATAAATTTTCAGCATTTTCTTTATCTTCACAAGGAAAAAGATACGTCAAAAATCTGGATCCCTTAATTTTAGGTATTTCGTATTCAAAGTTGTTTTCTATTGTACGATATGTTAATTTCGGCATTTTAAACCACAATATAAATAATTATTTTCTTCAAAAGTCAGCTGGAATCTCTCACCATTCTTCCGTATTCCATTTCAGAATTTTATTATTAATTCAGTTTTCTTTTAACCATTTTTCAGCTCTTTCAACAGTTTTCAAGATTCTCTCAAAATCTGGATTTCATTCATCTATTTTTATCTGAGTTTTACATTTTCATTGATTCACTCGGGATATAGCAATTCTCGAATCGCTATAAATTACTTTATCTCCCTTATCTTTTAAATAATTTAATCAATGTACAATCGCTAAGAATTCTCCAATATTATTCGTTCAAATCTTAAATTTTTCATGAAAAATTTCTTCTCACGTTTGCAGGTCAATTCATCTATATTCCATTTCTCATGGATTCCCAGAACAAGCAGCATCTACGGCTATACTTTTAGCAAAAAATGGGATATCATCATTGCTTACTTTCTCTTTCTTCACCACATTCTTAACTTCATAATATTTTTCCCATCATTCTTTTTGAGCTTTTTCAGCATCTTCTCTACTAGAAAATCATTTATATTTAGCATCAGAAAATCAGTTCACGCTATCTTTGCACTCATCTCGTGACTCAAAAATTCAGATTTTTTTTCATTTTCGAACTGCATAAAACTTTTTTTCAGTTTTTCACATTTTATAACATTTTTATAAATCTGATACCTATATATAGGATTTATGGCTTTTTATGCAAGGAAATTTTAAATAATTATATAATTTAAAAATATTAATAAAAGGCAAGTAAAAATAAAAGAAAAACATAAATTTCTACCAGATTTTTTGACTTTTTTTATGGTTTTGGATATAATTAATAAGAAGATTATTTTATTCTTTCCTCTATTTTCATGAAAAATATATTTAAAGCTTTATGTTTATCTTTTGGAATAGTATTTATTTGATGATTCTCCCTTACTTTAGCACAAGTAATTTCCTCGAGAAATTCAGAAAATAATAAAGTACCAGATTATTATTATGCAAATTATAAATTTGCTGATGACTGGGATGCAATTTTAGATTGGTTTACAAAAGCTAAAGCCAAATATAGTGTTGGTCAAGATGTTTCGACTTCAGAATTTGTAGCATTATCCAAACATTTTAATAAAACTTTTCCACATTTGACTAAAGATTATTCCATGGTATATGAAAAATGTACTCTTTTAGCTGATAGTTTAGCTAGAGAATATTCATATAAAGATATGGAATCATTGATGTGAAATTCATGTTATAAGTCTTTAATACAGGCAATAAAGGATATCAATAAATCTTATACAGTTAAACCAACAGTGTCAGCAAATCCTGTGAGAGGAATGGCTCCTTTAACAGTAACATTCGATGCAAGAAGTAGTTCTGACCCTTCATACGAAACTATCCCAGTAGATAACTTTTATTGGTACTATAGAGATGAAAATTGAGTAGATACTCCAATGTGAGAAGGGCAAGTAATTAATTATAAATTTGAAGAAGCTGGTAAATTTATAGTACACCTTGTTATTCGTAGTTCTAATGTAGATGAATGAATCTTGGACTGAGAAAAAAATATAACAATAAATGTTACTCCAAAAGCAGCAGACATAGTTGTATATGCGAATACCAGAAAAATGACAAAAGATTCTCTTCTAAAAATGTGAACAACAGAATGAGAAAAATGAGTAGTATTTGATGGATCTTTGACAGTGCCAAGATGATGAAGAACAATATTATCACACAGATGGACAATTACAAACCAAACAATCTGATTTAAATATGACTCAAAATTACAAAGCGGATCTCCAAGTTATATAAATGTACCACTTAAGTGAAATTGAGAATTTAAAGTTACACTTACAACTAATGATAATGAAAGCAATGTAGTTTCTCAGACGTATAGTTTATATATGTCAGATCCTGTAACAATTATAAAACAAACACCAAAAAGATGATCGACGTCAACTACATTTAATTTTGATGGAAGTGCGTCTTATTCAATAACAAATAGATTAAATACTTATTATTGGGAGATATTTGATGCAAATTGATGAGAGGAACACGGAGATCCAATAAAGTGGGGAAATGATAAAAAAATTAGCATGAACTTTTGAAATTATAGAAAGAGACCATGAAATTATTTGATTAGATTGACAGTAACTGATATTGCATGAAATCAAAATGTAGAGACAAAAGAATTATATGTAGATTCTACTCCTCCAGATCCTCAATTTATAGCAGTGCCAACTAAAATATGGACATATCCATCAGAGTTTACATTAGATGCAAGTAGTACTGTAGACATAGATGTAGAGAATAAAGTTGATTCATTATCATATTCTTGGATATTCTCAACAGATGATGTAGACATCCTTTCTACGGAAAATAATAATGAAAAAATTGTAGTACGTTTTAATTCGGTAGGTAAGCATAAAATTACACTTACAGCAACAGATGAGTACTGAAAAAGTACAAAAATTTCTAAAAAGATAGACGTAAAAAGTATTCTTAGACCACAAATTGAGGCTATCCCATGAGCAATAACATGGTGAAAAAATATACAATTTAAGTCAACAATTAATGAGATTCCTAACCCTATATCCGAGTATTCTTGGAGCTTTTGAGATGGTAGAACGAACGCAAGTGAACACCTAGAAAAAACAGACCATGTATATTCTCAAAAATGAATTTATAATGTTATATTAAGAGTAACAGATTCACAGTGAAAATGGAATGATGTAAAAGAGAGGGTATTTATATGAGAGATAGATACTCCAATTGCAGCTCGAAGAGTAAAAGATAGTAATTGATATTACATACAAGCCTCAGAAAAATGTAAGATAGAAAGTGCGGCATGATTTGAAGAAGTGGATGCTTATCCTGTGGATAGATATTCAAAGTTTACAATAGATCCATGAATATCAGTGAATACAAAATGAAATTCCAATGGATTACAATACGTATTTTCAAAGCAAGCAATTCTATGAACAGACAAATCGAAAAAAACAGATAAGTTAACAGAAAGCTTTAGTGAATTAGGATGCCATTATGTTGATTTACAGGTATCAGATACAAATATCTGAAAAGAAGATGCTGTAAGAATACGATTTAAGGTTCAAAATGCACAGCCAAAATTAGATAATATTACTCTTTCATTCCCTCAATACGCAGATAATACTGAAGTGGCTTGATTTGAAGATAGTGTTAATAGTAACAGAATGTCATTTGATTGTGAATGAACAAGTAATCTAACAATAAAGGTAACAGCAGTTTCTCCTAGAGATCCAGATTGAGTAATCTCAAGATTAAGGTTTTATTACTATAATGTTGATGATCCAGATAGAAAGTTAGAGTATAAAGATACACGAATGACGGCTCCATATGTTTATTTCGTTTTGCCTAGAATTTGATGAGAATATAAGTTCTGAGCATATCTTTATGATAACGATGGAGGAATGATAGATAGCGATGAATACCTTGCAAGTAATCCATCAGTATATTTTCCAGCATCTTGTAGTGACTCTGATTTACCATCAGTAACATTGAGAGTAGATTCTAATAATATCCAAGTATGAGACGAGGTAAAATACACAATTGTATCACATCTTTCGACAAATAATGATGATTTTGCTACAGATAGAACGTTTTATTATGACTTTACATGAGATGGAATGTGGGATTTAGTAACAAAAAAAGATACAGCAACATACCAATTTCTAGAAGATTATGAAGACTGAGTAGTTCCAAGAGCTGCTGTAGAATATAGAAGGAAATTATGAGTAGCTGAATGAGAAACTATTTACGTAAAAAATGGAATAAAACCGATATTTCTGTATAATTCCATCTGAAATACTGTTATTTTTAGGGATTTAAGTGTTTGAGTATTCCAACAAAGAGACATTTGTTTCGAAAAATCAGAATGTGAAGCATGAAATAAAAGATATCAAAGAACTCATGTAATTAATGATGTAGAATCCTTGGCAGCATGAATACCTACAGATATAACTCAAAATGATAGTTATATACAGAAATATAAAGAATATTGAGATCATAATGTTTCTCTATATTTAAAGAGTAAATATTGAATGGAGGCTGAGACAGATTTTGTAGTAAAGACTTCAGACAATAGTGGAAATGGAAGAATCGCTCCATGAATAAATATGATAACTATACCAGAAACTACATTCCAAAAAATTGAAGATCCAGAGACATGAAAAGTAAAAGATAATCGTGCAGAAGTCTTTTTAGCAAAAAATATGAACAATACATTGTTGATGTATATAAATAATGAAAATGAATGAACATGTTATGTGGATACTGATATAGCAACAGATTCAAGTTGAGATGGACAAACAGATAATGATGTAGATTTGCCATGTAATAAAATCGCTAAAATAAAGTATGAGCCAGACTATGAGAATGCAATATGAAGAATCTATTTTACAATAAAAGATGATGCCTGAGTAGAAACACTTACATTCAAGAATTTCTATGTTTGATTCGAATGATACGTACTAGAATTGGATGAGGAAAACCTGGAAATATATAATGATATTACAATATTAATAGATGGTATTGATGATTCTTTATCAGAAAACGCAGAATTAAAAAATTACCTAAATAGATTACGTAGGAACCTTAATAATACATCTGAAACTTCTGCTCTAGTTGTTGATATTAATGATCAAATAGAAAATAATTGAATTAGCTTAGATTCAAACCAAAAGGAAAGATTGGATAGCATCTTGTCTCGTTTAGCAAATCCTGATACAGTAGTGGCAGTATCCGTATGAATGGATGACTACGAAAAAAATAAATTAGAAATTTTGGCTCTATTGCCAACTTCTAAATGAACTACAATAAAGGAAAAGGTGAGCTGACTTTTTAAAGATTTCGAAGAAAATGGATCTTTATATTCTCCTGATGAAAGAGCTGATGCGTTAGATTGAATTTGGGAAACGATAACTACAGAATATAAAAAGAATAAGCGAGAATGAGAAAATGATTTTAATTTATATTTTTGTGATATATTCAGATATTACGATATTACATCAAGTACTGGTAAGTGTTGAGCTAGTGCAGAGATAAAAGATATACAAAAGCATTATAAGGAGACTAGAGAAGATACTCAGTCTTCAAAAGAAGAAAGTTGATGATTCCCTACACGGTTAAAGATAATGTTAATATTCTTGGTATGATGAGTTCTTACTATGATATGAATTATCGTATTCTTCTCAATAAAGGCTAGATTAAATAGTTCATCAGAAAATGAAGATGAAGAATGATAGAATAAACATAGAAATGTGATCAATTTAGGTTGGTCACATTTTTTTATTTTCATAAATAATTTCTTATTTTATGTAAATAAAAGCTTGAAATCATACATTCAAACAATATTATTCAGTCAGTTTTTTTAACTTTTCTTTTTTTTGAATAATGAAATATCATTCACAGTTGATTAGAAAGTACATTTCACTTAAGGATACTCCTGAAAATATCGCAAATAATTTGATTTTGAAAACAGTTGAAATTGAGGAAATTATTGAGCGTAAAATAGATAAACACGTAGTAATCTGAAAAGTAATTAGCGCAGAAAATCATCCAGATTCTGATCATATGAGCGTATGTCAGGTGGATTTAGGACCTAAATGAAAATTCCAGATAGTTTGTGGAGCTGCAAACGTTCAATGAGCAACTTATGTGCCAGTAGCTATGGAATGAGCATTTTTCCCACAAGCTGGAATAACTATTGCTCCTAGAAAATTACGTGGAGTAGATTCAAACTGAATGATATGTTCAAAAAATGAATTATGAATCAATGAAGATGCAGATAAGCCTTGGATTTGGGAATTAGACAAAGATTTGGAAGTAAGTGATGAAGATTTGGGAACTCCATTAACTGATAAATTTGAGTGGTTAGATAGCTACGTTTTGGATATAGATAATAAATGATTAACAAATCGTCCAGACCTAACAGGACATTTCGGAGTAGCTTGGGAATTCAATTCTATGTATCAACCACAAGGTAAAGTTGAGTTTAGTGCATTGCCTCATTATCAGCAAGATTTTGAAACAACAAATATGTTAGATTTACTTGAACATGGAGAAAAGAAAGGAAAAAAATCTGTAGTTTGTGAAACTGAATGATTAAATAACTACATCTTGATAGAACTCAATAACGTAGAAGTTAAAGATTCAGATTTTTATATGCGTTTGCAGAATGCAGATTTAGGAAATGGAAGCATAAATAATTGGGTAGATTTCTCTAATATCTTTATGAACATTTCATGAAATCCTGTTCACTTCTTCGATGCAGATAAAATTGAATGAAATATCCACGTACGTGATGCAAAAGAATGAGAAAAGTTTGTAGATTTATTTGAAAAAGAACATACTTTAACTTCACAAGATATCGTAATCGCTGATGATAAAAAAGCATTATGTTTATGAGGAATTATGTGATGACTAAATAGCTGAGTAACAGCTGAAACTAAAAATATCTTGGTAGAAATAGCAAACTTTGATCCAGTGAGAATTCGTAAAACATGAGTTAGATTAGGATTACGTTCAGATTCTGAACTTAGAAATGAAAAACATATCGCTCCTACATATTCATTATATGCATTATTGCTATTCTTAGATGAATTGAAATTCTATGCTAAGGATTTAGGTAATTATGAAATCGGAGGAGTAAGTTCATATGTAAAACCTGGACTTCATCCAGTAAAACCAACTACAATTACTGTAGATTGGGATAATATGAACCAATTCATATTCGGAAAAGACGATAAAAAACCTGATTTCCAAGAAAAAGCATCAGGAATACTTCAAAATTTATGATTTAAAGTTGAGTGAAATAACGTAACAGTTCCTTTATGGAGATGACCAGATGATATAACTATTCCTGCAGATTTAGCTGAAGAAGTAGCTAGAATCTGGGGTTATGAAGAAATTAAATCAACTGCACCACTTACACAGATTCAGAGTCAGAGTTTTGTTTGAAATACTGAAGTTATACGTATAGTAGAAAGGGCTTTAGTAGAAAAATGTCGCTTTGATCAATGAGAAAATTATCCATGGGTAAGTGAAAAAATGGTGCAACCATTTGGGAAAACGAGAGATGATTTCATCACATTGACTAATCCAGTAAACCCTGAATGTCCATTATTACGTGATACATTCTTATATCAATTCTTACAAGTGGCTTCTAAAAATTCAAAATTCTTTGATAATATCAGATATTTTGATACAGGAAAAGTTTGGACTAAGAATGAACCAACAAATGAAGTTTCTCCTGAATTTGCTGCTGCACATATTGATGAGCAATTACATGCAGGATTCTTCTTATATAAGAAATCTATCAATAAATGGGATGAAGATACATTATTAGAAGCTAAATCAGTGCTTGAAACAGTATTACATGATTTGGAATTAAATGGAAAGATTGCTTATGAACCAACAGATTTGCCTCATTTCCATCCAAAGAAACAAGGTAAAATATTATTCAATAAACAAGAAATCTGAGTAATCTGAACTATTCATCCAACAATCTTGAAAGCAAATAAATTACCAGAAAATGCTAACTTAACATTTGTAGAAATATCACTAGAAGCTATCAAAGCACTTAGAGCAGAAGCTTCTGAAAAAACTTACATTTATGAAACTATGCAGGATCAGATTTTATGGAGAGATTTGAGTTTCGTTATAGATGAAAAATCAGACTTTTCAAAACTTCTTTCTGCACTTCGTAAGATAGAGGAGATTAAAGATATTCGTGTATTTGATGTATATCAATGAGAAAACTTGCCTGCTGGTAAGAAATCAATTTCATTGCAGATTAAGATTAAGGGAGATGGAAATATGACAAGTGAACAGATTGGAGCGGTAATGCAGAAAGCTATTGATGCTGCAACTAAGGTTGGAGCTGAATTAAGAGGATAAGATTTTGCTTTAATTATCTTTGTAGTTGAATTAATAATATTTTTATTAGGGTAGTCATAATCTTTTCAGTTTGTCGAATATCTTATGAAAAAAATGTTTTCTAATAAAAGAACTATCCTTTGGTGCATTGGAATTTTTAATTTGGTATTGTTAATACTAATTCTTATCTTTCTACGAAAATATGCGTTACAATGTGAAAGAGAGTATAATTTTTGTAGCGAAAGTTATAGCGAGAATTATAGAGAAGAATTCTGTAATAAATGTGAGATGCCTTTATCAAATATTATCAAATCGTATAATAAAATAAGGTTAGAAAAAGAATATAGTCGTTGTACAAACAATCTTCATAAATGTCTCAAAAATATAGATAGTTGTAGTAATTGTGGAATATGTCCTGATTGTATGAAACGTTTAAATAAGAAAGGGGATTACCATTATGATTACTAAATTAAATTTAATATAAAGAATAACTTTTAATCCATTAACCTATAAAATCATGGAAGAAGTACTAAATTTTTTGAGAGAATGCGGAACTTATTACCTAGCTACAGTTGAATGAGATCAGCCAAGAGTTAGACCTTTTGGAACTGTGAATATCTTTGAAGGAAAACTGTATATTCAGACTGGTAAATCAAAAAATGTTTCTAGACAGATTCAAGCTAATCCAAAAGTAGAAATATGCTGATTCTATGACGGAAAATGGATTAGAGTTTCAGGAGAATTGGTTAGAGATGAACGTGTATAAGCAAAGAAATCAATGTTAGATAGATATCCAGAACTTAGAGGTATGTATGATGAAAATGACCATAATACAGAAGTTTTGTATTTTCAGAACATGACAGCAACTATCTATTCTTTCACGCATGATCCGAAAGTGATTGAGTTGTAGTATTTATTTTATAATCATATAACCATGTCCGGACTTGTAAATTTCATTCTTTACTTCATTGTGGAGTTCTTGATTGTACTTTTTGTTTATACATTGGTATCGTATCTCCAGAAAAAACTTTGAAAGAAAAGTAAGTGAAAATTTTCAATCAAACAAACTATCAATGAGGCTTGGTCTATATGTTTGATGATTACTATCGTTATTGTAATTGTTGATTACTTTATTTAGTTTACATTATTTTCTAGAGGCTCCCTAGCTAAAAAGATTGACATTTGTCCGCGAATTTATATAGTTTTGTTCGTAAAACAAAAAAGGAAGTGGCTATGAAAATCATTATTGACGGTAGGGGCCCCAATGGTAGAGACAAAACTTGTCTTGAAATGTGTCATTTCGAAGACCCTCAGACTCCAAAGCTTTGTGAGGTGATTGATTTCGCTATAGCTAAGCGTGGTGATTTGGGGAGTATAAAAGTCTTCGAAACTTATGACAAGGGGAAAGGTGAATTTGGAAGACCACTTGCAAAGTTTGAGTACAAGGATGGTGTTTTAATTAAATCTTTGGGCTACGGGAAAATCGAGGATGGTTGTCATGTAGTTAGTGAAGATATTGAAGCACTCAAAGAAAAAAGAGTAAGACTTGTATCAGTTGCAGGGGGAATGGTCCGTTTTGATTACCATTTGTGTCTTGTTGAATAGGCATGAGTGTGATGAATTCTATTGGTAACATGGCGTATTATATGCGTTATGGTACCATTTTTTTTAAAGCTCTTGAAAATCCCATAAAAAGGTTTAGAAGTATATGTTGTGTTTAATTTTTAATTAATATTTTATGAAAAAAAGTTTATTAGTCTGATTAGCTCTTATTTTATGAGCTACATTATCTGGATGTAATTTCTTCCAAATTATGGATTGAGACTGAACGGAAAGGCCTGAATGATGAGAATGGATTACTGTGGCTACAGACACGTGTAAGGAACAGTGATGAGAAATTCAACAATGGAATGAATGATGAGATACTCAAGATATTTGTTTTTTCCCTGATGAATCGTTTTGTTATCTCGAAGATTTAGCAGCTTGAGCTTGCGAGAAGTGAGATATGAAATATTACGATGATAATTTGTATATCTACGCAGAGCAGGCTTGTATGGATAATAATGGTCAGCTTTCTCAGACTGAAGATTGAGAAGATATTTGTATCCTCAATGATGATGAATTCTGTTATATGAGCGATGTAATGGATTGAGCTTGTGATTTGCTCTATCAAGATATGTTAGATATTCAGGATATGCATGAATCTGAAAGAGCTTACCAAGAATATGTGGCAGAATGCTATGAAGAGCCACAGATTACCGTATGTGGAGAAGATGGAATTACTTATTATAATAGATGCTTTATGGAGAAAGCAGGAGTAAAAGAAGAAACTGAATTAGCTGAAGTTGTAGATTGAGAATGTGTGTTTGGTTAGTTATTTAGAATTTTGATTTTAAGAAAAAGGAGCCTAGAAATTGAGTGGCTCCTTTTTGAATACAGATGTATTTGGTTTATAAATTTTTGGTAAGCGATTGCAAATTATTTATTTAAAATAAAAAACTGGTCATAAAGACCAGTTCTTCTTATGATTCAATAAACTATTTTACAAGAGCTTTGAATTCAGATCCAGCTTTGAAAGTTACAACGTTCATTGCAGGGATCTTAATTTTCTCTTTAGGATTTTGAGGATTAACTCCAGTTCTAGCAGCTCTCTTAGATTTTTTGAAAGTTCCAAATCCTTGAATTCTAACTTCTCCTTCTTTTTTAACTCCTTTCATTACAGTTTCGATGAAAGCGTTTACTAATTCTCCAGCCATTCTTTTAGAAACTCCTAATTCAGAAGCTAAGCTTTCGATTAATGCAGTTTTTGTCATTTTTCATAAATTGTTATAAGATAAAAAACTATAACAATGTCATGCTACAATTATTTAAACGAATTTCAAGAGATTTTCATAAAATAAATAATTTCAAAATTATATATAAATTTTATCTAGAATTAAGTAGATAGATTTATACAATTAATTATTATTTAATTCGAAATACATTTATGAAGTTAGTAGTTTGACTAGGAAATCCATGACAGAAATATAAGGCAACTCGCCACAATATTTGAGCTACAATGCTCGAAAAATTTTTGGATTGGGAGAAACTTTGAAGTTTAAAATATGATAATAAATGGAAAGCTGAGATGTTGGTTTCAGAGGATTTTGGTGATAAAGTAATTTTTTGTGCGCCTCAGACTTATATGAATGCAAGCTGAGAATCAGTTTGACCATTAGCTAAATTTTACAAAATCAAACCTGAAGATATATTAGTTCTACATGATGAAATTGATTTCGTAGTTGGTAGAGTTGCATTTAAGAAATGATGAAGTGCAGCCTGACATAATGGGCTTAAAAGCATAATAGAGAAATTATGAACTAATGATTTCAATCGTATCAGAATCTGAATAGGTAGACCTGCGACTTCAAATATGGTTGCTGATTATGTTCTATCTACATTCAAACCGGATGAGAAAGATTTAATGGAGGAGAAATTTGATGAAATATCAGATTTTATTTTAGAATTTCTAAAAAATAATGGGTGATAACTTAGAGATAGTATTAGTAGATGAAAATGATGAAGAAATCTGACTTTGAGAAAAAATGGATGTACATAAAAGGGGAGTCTTGCATAGAGCAATTTCGGTCTTAATTCTAAACTCAAAATGAGAAATGCTTTTGCAACAGAGAGCAATGTGAAAATATCATTGTCCATGAATGTGGAGTAATGCTACTTGTACACATCCATTTCCAAACGAAAGTAATATAGATGCAGCTCATAGAAGACTGTCGGAAGAAATGTGATTTGAAACAGATTTAAAGGAGATTTTCGAATTTCGTTATACTGCACATTTTGATAATTGACTCACTGAAAATGAATATGATCACGTATTCTTGGGACATTACGATGGAGAAATGAATTTAAATCCAGATGAAGTTAGTGATTATAAATGGCTATGAATCGAAGAACTAAAAAAAGATATAGTAGAAAATTCTGAAACTTATACTCAGTGGTTTAAGATTATTTTAGAGAAGTACTTTTCTTTATAAGGTTAACAGAGAATTTAATTCGAGATTCTTCAACTTTTTTCTATTTATAGAAAATATAGATTTAACATTTAAATTTAATGGGAAATATATACAATTACCCCATTGCGTTAAACAAAAAAACAAAAAGCAAAAGAACATGAAAAAAGTAAAGAACAAAGAACCGGAATTGTTCCGTCACAGGTTAGCTGAAAAGCATCCTGGCAAAACGGAAAAGAAAATCAAAACTCTGAGTATGAAATTTAGCATGCTGCATGAAATAATTCCTTCCGTTACAGAATATAACGATAAGGGGAATTTGAAGTATTTCTCAAAGTTGTATGTTGAAGTTCAGCCACTTATAAAGCATATATCAGATTATATTACTGAGAATGAGTATCGTGGGAAAGACAAAAGAGTTGATGATTTGATCTCCAAAACTCGTGAGGTGGAGGAATATCTTAAAGTGTTACATTTAAGATATGAATCTCTTCGTTTGCCACCTAAGTCTGATCATTTAAGATGGTGGGAATATTCTCAGAAAGGGAATAAGGAGATTCTGAGAGAAATGAGGGTGAATCTTGAAGAGATGAAAATTCTTCTCCAGGAAATGAAAGTACTTTTTGGAGAACCTAAAGCAGTTTTTGCGGTAGTGTAATCATTCTAGAACTATGAAAGCCTCTGTATTTCAAGAGGCTTTTTTGTTTAAAAATAATTTATTATTTATTCTCAAAATCCATAATCTTTAGCAAATTCTTTCTGTACATCTTTCAAATTTTCAAAAGATTTATCGAATTTATCTATAAGATCCTCTAAAACCTCTGATATTTTATTACCTTCAATTTCTTGTTCTTCAGTTAAATTTTCTATACGTTTATATGGAACGATTTCCTTTGCTTTATTAAAGAATAAGACATTATAATAAATTACAGTTAGCATGGCGTTTTCTAATGAATCATTTTCTTCTATTATCCCAATATTATATATTTCTTTTGCAGATTCTTTACATGCATCCAATATCTTGTTTATTGCATCATACATATCTTCTTCAGTTCCACTTTCAAATGCACCAATATTATCTTCCTCTGCATTTAAACATTTGTTTATAGATGTTGTTAGATTATAATTATAATCAATAGCAGCATTATCTTTATTGTTTGTAATGTGCTCATATAAAGCGTACAAAAGTAATGCGACATCTCACCTAGTAATATCTGTTTTATTCAAATCTATAATATCAAAGTTTCAATATTTTAGTAATCAATATCTTTTAGCTTTTGTGTAATAGTTAATGTACCATGCATTCTTTGGCTCTTCTAAATCTCAATTAACCATTCTAATAGCAACGGCTATGGCTTGAGCTTGAGTTAACTTGTTTTTTGGCATAAATTTTCATTTAACTCCCTTGAATAATCCCATATCGTTAGCTTGAGACAAGAAATATATTAGACCAGAATTGGCTTCATTGATATCCGAAAAAGCTTTTGAATTAATATTATCTGTAAGTTTCTTACCTAAAATTTTTGAATAAAATGTAACAAAAAATTTAGAAGCCTGTTCTCTAGTTAAATATTTATCACCTCAAAATGTTTCAGGTGTGTTATATTGAGTTAATCAGTTTTCATACATTCGCTCAATAGCCTTTTTTAATTCAGCATCTCTTGAACTAGTATCAATCTTTATACACTGAGTTTTTCATTCATTCCAAGTAAATCATTCTTCACAGTAGCATTCATTTCATACTTCTATTGAATTTTGGATTTCGTTACAAGAAACTCAATATGTGAATGAACTAACAAGAAATAAAGATAAACTTACAAACAGTCAAATATTTTTTTTCATTTACAAGAAAAAAAGATGTAAAACTATTAGTTTAATATCTTTTTATTTTTATTTTTCAAGAGACTATCTTAAATATCCATTACAGAAACTTTTCCAATCCATAGCTTTTTTTCATTCAGGTTTGATTGCAATGTTCATTACTGCCGGATTGAGATTTTTTCATTCAATTAACGGCTTATCTTTATTCTCATTATATTTACTTTCATCGAGCTGTAATTCTTCGATAATTACAATTTTTTCATTTAATTTAAACCAGATTTTTGGCCGGATTGCATAAGCTCTATATTTGGCATAAATATCTTCCAATTTGTCATTATAAACATCGATTTCTCAGTCAGATTTTTCTATTTTTTGGCAAATTGTAGCTTCAGCTTCATTTTGTGGTTTAGCTTTAATTTGTCTTTTCCCATAGTTCCAAAGAGTATTACATAAGAATTTTGGTCATTCTTTCTCCAAAGCAGTTATCAAATCTTTTACATTTCGTTCAAATTTTAAAGGGAAAGAAAGCTGATCGATAATATCTCATGTATCCATTCATGCATTCATATGCATAATAGTTATTCAGCTTTTTTCTTCTTTGTTTAAGAAAATGGATTGCAGAGGAGAAGCTCCACGATATTTTGGTAATAATGAACCATGCACATTAATTGGTCCAAATGTAGGGATATCTAGGATAGATTGAGGTAAAATTTTTCCATATGAAATTACGACTAGAAAATCAGGATTCTTTTTTTTCAGCCAATCATAGAAATTCTGTCATTCTACACTTTTTTCAGGATTTATTTTTAGGGGAGTTTGGATGAAATCTTCGCTTTCATTTGGGAATATCTCCTTAGCTTTAATTTTGATTGGATTTTCTTTGAGTTGCATTCATCTTCATGCTGGTTTATCTGCTTGTGTAACTATTCAGCATATTTCAAATCTATTATCAGAATTTAGCTCTTCAAGAAAAGGAATTCAAATATTGGCGCTACAGAAGAAAACTACGCGATAAAAAGCTGGATCATACATTTTTTTACTACTTGGTTTACAGGATAAAACTCTATCGACGATTGGTGCTAAACCTCTACAGAATCAGTATCTTTTGAGTATTTGAGTGGCATATTCACTGCAATGTGGAACGTGGCTACAAACTCTATCTTTCAATATCGGAGAGAAAATTCACTTGTCAGGGGAGATCGTTAATTGATATATTTTTATTAAAATCAGCGTTATTGTGGTCAGAATTTTGTCTATGAAATGATATATGAATTTGATTGTTTTTCGAAGGATAGACATTATTTATTCAAATAATAAATCTGAATATACTCTATTAAAGTTTAGATTTTTTTCAATGGATAAAGTCAGTATTGACTTTTCTGAGTAAAAATATATTATGCTATAGCTCTTGAGAAAGAGTCCTAAAACAAAAATATATTTATAATTAATTATGACAAAAGATTTTGCTAGTTTGCTTGATGGTTTTTTCCAAGCAAACAATGAAGTTGTTAAAAGCACAATTTATGATGCTATGGTAGAATATGCAGATTCTTACCATCCTGGTTACACATGTTACGACATGGATATGTATGTTGCTTTGTACAAGTGTGCAAAGACATCCAAAGAGCGTAAACATGCATTAGAGCATATTTACAGTATCATAGCAGATGATTCTTATCAGTACCATGATGAACTCATTCAGAATTTCAAAGAGTTTACTCAAATTAGGGAATTCTTGAATGAAAAAGATGTCGAGGAATTCGATGCAATCTGTATGGAAGCTTTAGACTTCTTTGAGAAGCAAAAGAAAGAATCAGAATTTGAAACCTTTGCAGGTCAATCTGATTTTATTCCAGATGTGCCTTTATGGAAGGCATATGAAGAACTCAAAGAAGTAGCAGAGATTATCGTATCTACAGGTATGAATAACCTAGAAAGCTATCAGAATGCACAATTAGTCCTCGGACACTGAAATTTATTAGCCGTGAGTATATCTCACGGCTTTTTCATTATAATTAAGTTTTTTTAAATAAGATTTTGTTAAGAAAAAACCCTCTCCGCTGTCACAGCGAAAAGGGGCTAATGAAGTTGGTTTACCACGTCGAAGAGTGGTGATATTAATATAGATATTTACATATTAATGTCAATAGAATCTTTTTGAATGTAAGTTTTATTTAAAATATCAAAAAGTCCGCTAAAATTTGCTTAATTTTTCAGTTTTGATTATAATTTGACTGAGGTGTTTTATCTTAGTAGAATTTTCCAATGGAAAATAAAATTCAGTCAGATTTGAAAACTAATTTAGAAGAACTTTTTTCAAGGTATGAATTTGTGATTAGCGGACATTTTTGATTTAATCGATTCCCTGAATGAATAGGTTCTGCATCGGAGCATATCAGTATTATTCAAAAGTTAAAATCAAAATGCTATTTGGGAATTAGAAAAGTGGAAAAGGAATGAATAACTTTTGATAGTATCAAAATGTATGACGGAGCAGAAATTATTGATTATAACTTAGATAAATTCAACCAGCAATATGAAAAAGCTATCAATTTTTTGGAGAATAAACTTAATTTACAGGATAAGAATTATTGATTTGAAATTAGCGTAGTTTCTGAATGTGCAAAATGAGAATGAGCTGGATTCACAGGAACTATTATGGCATTATTAGTTTCAGGGATTTACTATCAAGATGGAAAACTTTCTCATGAAGATCTGAAGAATTATGAGAAATTTCAAAGTTCTAATTTATTTAAAGAAATTAATAATCTAGCACATCAATGTACAATAATAGCCAAGGACTGAAATATAGGATCAGCATTTTTGACCGCTTTGTCAAAGTGATCACATCCATATGTGTACATTACGGATATGAAGGATGAGTTGAACTATAAAAATGTAGAAAGTAGCTCAGAATATGCAGAACAACTGCCAGAATTGTTTAGAGCTGAACATTTTCCAATGGAAACTTTACCTGTTTGCTGGGCAATAATCTATACATGACAAAAATCTGATAGTTCGTTCGCAGTTAGACAAAAGAAATTTCTAGAATATTTTAACTTAAAATATCAAAATTGGCTTGAACAAACAGATATTTCGACAATTAATAGTCAACTTAAATTATGATTAGAAAAATCAAATTATTATGAAACTGAAATTAGAAATTTGAGTAATATGAGTATAAATATTCTCTATATTTTTGAAAAAATTTATAAAAGATGATTACAAACCTATGATATTCAACAGTTAAAAACCACATTAAATTTGATAGATGAGATATATAATAATATTGAATGAGATTTTGATGTAACAAATGATTTCCAGAAATCTTGTATAGAAAATGGAGTATCACTAGATACTTTCTGATTTTCTCCTATCTATACTAATAAATATGGTGGAAATTATCTAGTAGTTTTTGAGGACGATAGCGATTTAGATGTATTGGAAGCTGTGCTTGAAGATATGAAAAATAATTATCCAGATATCAGAATCCGTGAAACTTATGACTTCGATATGCCTGCAAAAGATGGAATGGTTATTGAGCAGGATATTGGTCATAATATATGAAAAGAAATCTGAAAAGATTTGTACGTTATGCTAGATAATGATAACGAGCAGAAATTCGTTTCATATACAGATATTAATCCAAAAGAGCAGAAATGAATTTTCTTTGATGGAGTGAAGAATAAGATTTATGTGAACGGAAAAGTTTTGACTTCAAAAGATATCAAATCTGCAACAACTACGATAGAATTATTTTACTATTTACTAAAATCTGAAGATCATACAGTGAAAAATAACGAACTTTGACCTTCTAGTTTTTCATGACAGCAGAATCAGATGGATGGCAAGATTATTAATCCATTTGTGAAATATATTAAAAAAGTTTTTGGAAAGGAACTTGATATTGAGTGTTCAGGTTCTTTGAGGGAGTTCTATATTACTTTATGAAAGACTGATATTCCTATTCAGTTGGTGAAGAAGTATTAATAATTTTAATTATTGAAGATTAAAATCATGACCATCAGAAAGAAATCTAAAGAAGAATTACAAAAACATGCAGAATGATTTTTAGATTATACATATAAAACGTGAAAAATCACTGAGAAACAAAAAAAGAAGATTTCAAAAATTTTATGACTGAATAAATTTGAAACAAAAAAATTTTTTGAATGGTTATCAAAAAAACTGTGAAGTGAAATTAATATTTCAGATAAATATGAAATAGAAAAATTATTAAGTCGTAAAAAGATTAATTTTGAAATTCTATGGGATGAATATGTTAAATATTTGGGAAAAGTCGCAAAAAACCAAAATTTTTTAAATAAGTGAAAGATTTGGAATGAACGTCATAGTAATTCTTGTATGATTCTCCATGAAAAATATCCACAGGTTGAATTTGATAAAATCGACTATTTAAGATATAATATTGAAAGTAGTGGATCAAATAATCTTAAAATCCTATTAGAAAAATACCCTAATGCTACTTTTGATGAACTTGAAAGTATTGGAGATAGACTTCACCAAATTATGGAATTTGATTTAAATATATTTTTGAAAGAGATTCCAAACTTATCAATTTATGGTTTAGATGAATTACTGAAAATATATAAAAATAGTAAAGATGAAAAGCCATTAAAAACTATCTTTGGGGATATACAGAGGATGAAACTGTATTTGCAAGCTAAAAAAATTTGAATCAATTATGCTCGATTTAGTAATACGGGACCACATGCACTTGTAACAATAATGAAAAATTTTAAAAAAATTACATATAAAGACTTAGAGCCTTATCTAGGTATGGTTTTTAGTAAAGATTTTGATTATAGAGGTATACCAATTTGAAGTGAACCGTGTCCAATAGATGTAATTATTAAACATTATCCAAATATAGAAATTAGTAAACTTAATTTATTATATGAAAAATTATTTTCTAGTATTTCTGATTTAAAAATATCATGAAAACATTTAGAAATTATTTTTAAACAATATCCCGAAATAACGGTAGATGAGTTAGCTTCTTGAGGAAACGGTTTTTCTAAGACTAATCCTGAAAATCTACAAATTATATTTGAAAATCATCATAATATTAAGTTTGAAACCCTTTGAGATTGGAAAAGAATTGCAAAAATAAGTAATCCGAAAAATTTAAAAATTATTTTAGAAAGACGTTCTAATATTTGATTTAAAGAACTTAGTGCGTGGTGACGTATAGCTCAGGAAAGTAATCCCAAAAATCTGAAAATTTTTCTTGATAAATATTCAGATTTCAATCCTGAGAAATATAAAAATGGTACTTATAAGGAACGAAATTCTTTGAATGAAATCTTAAATAAAACAGAACCTGATTATTTAAAGATGATTTTTGAAAAGTATCCAGAAATTAAAATAAATGAATTAACACTGTTAGATGATATTTTCGAATCGCCAGAAAAACTTTTTATGGAATTTTTAAATTTTGGTAATTTAACACAATTGGAAAAATCTCTTAATATTTTAGATTTATTTAATGATTACACAAACAAGCATGATGAGATTTTTAAAAATATAGAAAATAAAGATGAAATAAACGATAAAAATTGGATTGATATTGTTTGACTATATAGTGCTATTGAATATTTTGAAGATGATGAAACGATATCAGATGAAATCAAATCTTCAATAAGAGGGTTGATTAATAATGAAGATAAAAAAGATTCTATTAAAGATTTTATTTATAAAAAATTGTTTGAGCTCTTAAAAAAGAGTTTATCAGATAAAAGTAATCTTAACAATGAAGAAATAGCTTTATTAGCAGTATTAAATAAAAAGTGATTATGGAATATGTGACAAAGTGAAAGTTTAGCAAAATTTATTTATCAAATTAATAAGTTAGGCAAGAACTATAAGTTTAATAAAGCATTTACAGAAATTAAATGAGAAATAAATAAATTTATCAATATTCATAAAAAAGATTCAAATGAATTAATAAATTCATTTTATGAGGTTTCTACTTCTCTATTAGAAAGATCTCCAGCAATTTATCGTAATGTAGTAGAACTATTAAATAAATTAAATTCAGAAGAACAAAAATTATTCTATAAAGAAATATTCCCATTGTATAATGTAGAGTTGTTTTTATGAGAAAATCCATGACAATACAAATTACTATGAAAAAAAGTTGATAATAATGTAGAATGACAATTAATACTTATGCATGAGAGGATAAAAATGCTTTTAGATAAATTGAATAATGATACAAACATTGATGTAAATTCTTTATTGTTAGAAGAAAAAAACATTTTGGTAGAAAATATCAAACAATTGTTTAAAGAAAAATTTTGAATCAAAAAAATTCCAACCGAATTTTCTAATAAAAATATAGAATCTATTAGGTGGCATTCAATCTACTTATCAAATATGCATGAGCGTGACGAAGAAAAAACGGCAGTACTATGATATTTCTTAGCATTAAAACTTGATGGGAAACGAAGTGAATTCAGAACTTGAAAAGATTTTGATCCAAGTGAATATATGTATGATTCTAAAGTATACATATTGAGAGAATATTTATCCAATAGGTCTGAGCGTAATAGTGTCTATAAGTTAGAAAATATTGAAGAAAATGATAAGATTGTTTTACAAGAGAATGAATCTAATACAATAATATGAAATACAAATTGAATTACTGATAGATTAAAAACAATAGAAGGTAATATAAAGACTTTACTTGATGATGATATTTATTCCGAAAGACAAAGAATTATTAAGAAATATATTGATAAAAATTTATGAAAATTATTAGCAAAGCAATTCCAGATATTATCTGGTAAAGCTATACCATTAAGTGATGAAGAAAATAAAATATTATCTGATTTATCAAATGAATTATGAGATAATCTTACCGATATAAATAATATACAAAAATTACAAAATGAATGCAAATTTATATCAGCAATCTTAAATTTTATAAATAAGATTTTAAATGAAAATTTACCAAAGGAAATACAAGATTTTGAAAATTTATGTAAACCTTCTAATGAACATTTAGAATTATTAAAGAAAATCTGAATTAATCTAGAAGATGATTTGATTGTCTCATCAAATTCGTATTTAACATACATTGAATCAGGGATAAAAAAATGAGAAAATAAATTAACACAAGAAGAATTTAATTCTTTAAATGAATATATCATTAAGGTTAATAAAGAATTAACTGACTTATACGGTATAAAAGATAAATTAACAGTATTGTATGAAGATTTTAAGGATAAGATTATAGATAAGTATTTTGATAATACTGAATTGAAAGAAAGATTTGAATCTATGTCTCCTTACTTTTTTACAAAAGCAGATGTTGAAAAAGAAAATATTGTAAGTTTAATGACTAATGATTTAGATATTGTTATAAAGAATATTAGACAATGTTTATGATGTAAAAACAAATGATGTAATAATGATACTGATTTAAGCTTTGGTTGTGATGATAGATTCTTTATTACAACGAGTCATAGAGAATGAGACTGAAGTTTTGCAGATGAATTAGTAACATTATTGCCAAGATCTCCAAAAAAAGAATGATTCACATTTGTAATGGATAAAATTTATGGAAATAATTGAAGTACAGATATATTATTAAATAATATATACGTTATTTTGAAAAAAATAGATAAATTATCACCTAATTTAAAAAAACAGTTATCAATTTTTGTCCCTGATGGAATAGAGCTTCGTTTGGATAAAGAATGAGTAGAAAAAATTAAGAAACAATATAATTGAGCAATCATTGAAAAGAGTGATATTACAGTAACAGTTGAAGAACAACCAATTACAGATAGTTATCATGAGTTTGGTGGAATTGGTTGTAGAAGTACGTGAGATGCAACTATTCCATGATACTTAATAAAGATAAAATAATTTTATTATCATAAAAAAGTGTGAAAATTAAAAATCACACTTTTTTTGAAAAATTTTTAATAGAAGAAATTTTAGTCATCATCTAGTAAATCAGATTATC